>Ga0137390_10001996_pt1 | contig 15916 bp, 9 predicted proteins | sample 15con2h24AmetaG_FD_104937 | JGI IMG/M metagenome (GOLD analysis project Ga0137390, IMG submission 104937) | Vadose zone soil microbial communities from Angelo Coast Range Reserve, California, USA - 15con2h2.4A metaG | ecosystem: Environmental > Terrestrial > Soil > Vadose zone > Saprolite... | reverse complement strand
CCATCGAAAACAAGCACAAGCTCAATGATGACAAGGACGGCAAGAAGCCCAGCCTGCGCCGCACCTCGTCAACTGATAAGAATGGAACTGACGACAAGACCACCACAGACGATGGCCGTCCAACTTTGAAGCGCCGCCCCGACGATAGCAACTAGAGCGATCACGCTCCAAAAAGCAAAATGGCGGGACTTAAAAAGTCCCGCCATTATTTCTTGCGCTCAACTACCGGAAGATTACGCAACTTCTTTGGTTGCCAGGGAGGCCACCGGCGAGCGCTCGGCTTCAGCTCCTACGATTTTCATCTGCTTCCAGTCATAGGGCATCTCCTTGCCGCAATCCAGGCACACAACATAAGTTCCTGTAACCAAGGCAGCCGCGCTGCGCCGGCCTCTTTTCACGGTAATAGGAAAGCTGTAATGGCTATGCCAGCAACCGAAGAATGACTCAAACACCCGGGAAAACATCCGCCTACCTCCCACACGCCGCATCTACCCTGGGACAATCTCGCGGCTAAATACTTAGATTCACCTTTGCTTCAAAGGGTTCGACTATCCGACTAATTGCTGAGAAACGCGGGCAACAATTCTTCGGAAGTCGTTGGAAGTGAAACGGTTGAAAGGGGACGCTGAGGGACATGCAAAAGGACGGAAGATACCTTTTGATAGCCGCTTCAAGCAGAAACAAAGACCGGCCACGGATTGACACCGACAATTCTCCCAGTCTTGTGTTATCCGGGTGAATCCGCGTAAATCCGTGGCTGGTCTTGATCTCGCGTTGCGAGCAAAACCGTTACGCGGTCCCCGGCTCACTCTTTTTACGCGATTGGCACTTCGTCACAATTGCGGATCTCAGGCGGGTTCGAAGGTCTTCAGGAAGTTCGTAAAGCTGGGAGTCGCGGTAAATCTCGATGGTTTTCTTGGTGGTGTCGCAAACTACGTAGCAGTTGTGGCACCAAGCCAGGTGTTCTTCCAGTTCGGACTTGGTAGGGGCGTCAATGACGCCGTCTAGGTAATCTGTCAGTTCGTGGAGAAATTCAGAGCACTTCACTGGTTGCCATCTCCACTGATTGGTTTTTGCGACCCATTGGTCTTATCCTTTTCCCGGCTTGGCTTCTGAAAGTATTTATTCAACCGCTCGCGCAATTGCAGCCGCGCCCGCAGCAGCCTTGACTTCACCGCCGGAATGCTCAACTCCAGCGCATCCGCCGTCTCTTCGGTAGAGAGACCTTCCACATCACGCAATACGAACACCGTCCGAAAACTTGCCGGCAGCCCGTGGATCGTTTTATCCAGAATCTCCCGCAGCTCAGCCTGCGTGTATTGCTGCTCCGGATTCGGACTCCAATCCGCGACTTCGCGCGGTACCGAGTCGTCTTCCGTCTTTACTTCTTCGTCCAGCGAAACCATGCGCTCTGGACGTCGGCGCCGCAGCTTCATCAGCGCTTCGTTCACCGCAATCCGCACCAGCCAGGTATAAAACTTCGATTGCCCCTGGAACTGCTTCAGATTGCTGTACGCCTTGATGAACGCGTCCTGCACAACGTCCTCGGCATCCTCGCGGTTCTGCGTAATGTGTTGCGCGATGCGAAAAACGTTGCGGTCGTAGCGGCGAACTAACTCCTCAAAAGCCGCGACATCTCCGGCTTTCGCCGATGCGACCAGAGCCAGCTCATCACTGACCGGCTCGCCTACTTTTGGTTGGATTGCGCCCATTGGTCATTCGATGCAGGATTTTTCACAGCAAATGGAGGGAACCTGGATCGAAGGGTTATTTTACTTGTAACCCACCTTCTGTGCCAATCCGTGACTGATCACGTAGGCGCAGAGTCCGTCCTGACCGAAGCAGAAGGATGCGCTCACCTGCCCAACCCCCCAGCCAGAGACGCCCAGAGCTACAATGACTATTCTTCGTCTTCCCCGCCTGCCTGCTGCTGTGGAGGCAGATCTAGCCGCAATTCCGGCAACCCCGCCCCTCGCAATTTCTGATTCAGCGCTGGAAGTTCGCTTGCCTTTACGCCGTCCCAGCGTTTTATTGCCGCTCCCAGTTCGCTCTCCACTCTGGTGAACGCCTCCTCTTGCGCCACCGTTGGCGCAACGTCCGCCTTTTCCACTTCCTTGTACAAGGAGGTCACCGTGCTGTCGCCAGCCACGAGCGCTGGCTCCTGAGAAACTGAGACCGCGGAATCAGGCGGCCCGCCGAGGATCGCCGAAATCTCCTGCTCTAACGCCTCCACGGAATCTCTCAAGGGCCCGGTCGCGTTCTTGGCAAGCTTTTCCAACTGCTCACGTACAGAACGCGTCTGCGAAAGTGCTTGCGAACTCCTCGTCATCGCAGTGGCAAGCTGCATTTCGAGAGCTAATTGTTTCTGAAGATCAGAGGCCGAGGCCTTCACCCGAGGATCCATCTTGACCGTAAGCGGTGCAGCATAACTGCGGCCGTTCGTAGTCAGCCTTACCGTGTATGCGCCAGGCAATGCCAGAGGCCCCAGCGGATATCGCGGCGTGCCGTGAGGAACTGCAGCGATGGGGTACTCGTGCTGCGTCGAGGCCGGAGACGCATAGCGCAAGTCCCAAATCCAGCGATGCATGCCCGGCTCCGCCGAAAGGATCCTCGGAGCACGCAGCCAGTAGAGCGGTATCAACTGCTTCTCCAACTCGTCTTGAGTCTGCTCGGGTTGATCTGCGCTCGAATAGCGGCGCACCAGATTCCCCTGGCCATCCAGAATTTCCAGCGTCACCGGGCCGGAGGGAGATTTTGCCAGAACATAATCAATGAGAGCGCCGTCGGGTGGATTCTCGCCCGCAGGCTCATCCGCGGGAAGCGGCGTATCGGTGTTGGTATCGCGTCGGACACGATACGCCAGCTCTGGATCAAAAAGATGCGCCTCAGCATTCGCCACTGCCTCGCTCATTTGTCGCAGCGGCGTAATGTCGTCCAGAATCCAGAACGAGCGCCCGTGAGTGGCCACGATCGAGTCATCGTCGTGGACCGACAAATCACGCATCGAGGTGTGCGGCAGATTCAACTGCAAAGATTGCCAGTGATCGCCATCATCAAACGAAACCCAGACCGCGTCTTCAGTACCGGCAAATAGCAGACCCTTGCGCACCGGATCTTCCCGCACCGTGTCCACCGGAGCGTTGTCCGGCAGGCCGTTTGTAATCTGCTGCCATGTCTTCCCGCCATCGTGCGTGCGATAGATGTAAGGGCGAAGATCGTCAATCCGAAACCGGCTCACCGAAACGTACGCGGTCTCGTCTTCGAAATGCGAAGCGCTAATTTGCGTGACCTTGCTCCACGCCGTCACTCCGGGCGGTGTGATGTCTTTCCAGTTTTTCCCGCCGTCCTTGGTGGTCCAGACCAGTCCGTCATCGGTCCCCGCCCACAGCGTATTCACGTCGTGAAACGATGGAGCCAGCGAATAAATGGTGCCCCGCTGCTTCTCAGCCTTGAGATTAAGCGAAGCCTGACTCCCCACGCTCGCCGGCATCCCCGGCTTTTCGCGAGTCAGATCGCGGCTGATCGTCTGCCAGGTGCGGCCTCCGTCCTTGGTCTCAAAGAGCACATTTGCCGCATAGTAGAGCAGATGCGGATCAACCGGAGAAAATACGACCGGCTCGGTCCGGTCCGCCCGATATTTCCCGCGCACTGGAATCGGGGTAACGTTCTCGACCTGCCCGGTGCTCCAGTGGAAGCGGGAGACTTCGTTCCGTCCAGCGCCATAAACGATGTCTGAATCCAGCGGATCCGGTGCGACGTAGCCGTACTCAATTACTCCTACGGGATGCCAATCACGGAACGTGATCTGGCCGTCATTGCCGCGGCTGGAAATGCACACCGAGCCACTCTCCTGCTGTCCGCCACAAACTTTGTACGGAAACGTATCGCTGACGCTGACGTGGTAAATCTGCGCCGTTGGCTGGTTGTACCAGGAGCTCCACGTCTCGCCTCCATTTACGCTGACCAATGCGCCCTGGTCCGCCACCAGCAGAATGATCTTCGGATCGTTCGGATTAATCCATAGATTCTGATAATCATCTCCGCCCGGCGCCCCGCGCAGGCTCGTCCACGTCTTGCCGCCGTCAGTGGACCGCACCGTGACAATGCTTGCGCTGTACACGACGTCTGCGTTTTTGGGATCGACTCTTGCGATCGGCAAATCGCCGCCGCCAATTTTCATCGCTGGACGCGCATCGCTTGTGATGCGACTCCAATTCTCCCCGCCATCATCGGAACGGAAAAACCCCAGCCCTTCGTCGGATGCGTAATTCGTGGGTTTGGTCGTCGCTACCGTCGCGTACAACCGGTTGGATTGACTGGGCGCAATTGCCACATTGATCTGCACCAGGTCATCCGGCAAGCCCTTGGTCAATTTGCGCCAAGTATTTCCTCCGTCGGTTGACTTGAACAATCCGCCCGATGTTCCCTCGAACGAATTGCTGTCCTCCCACGGCCCCAGCCTCGACTGCCACAATGACGCGTAAACCACATCCGGATTCGACGGATCAATCTCCACGTCGGAGCCGCCGGCGTTCTCATCCTTGTAAAGAACTTTCTCCCACGTCGCGCCACCGTCTTTAGACCGAAAAATCCCCCGTTCCGGGTTCGGCCCGTAAGGATGCCCCAGTACCGCCGCGAACAGCCGGTTTGGATCACGCGGATCAATCGCCAGCGCCGGAATCTGCTGGCCATCGCGCAGTCCCAGATGCGTCCACGTCTTGCCAGTGTCGGTGGATTTGTAGATTCCATCGCCGACAGACAAATCAGGCCTGTGTAGTCCCTCCCCGCTGGCCACGTAAACGACCTCGGGATTTGAAGCAGCTACTGCAATCGCTCCGATCGATTGGGTGGGCTGCTGATCAAAGATCGGTGTCCAGGTCCGGCCGTAGTCATCGGACTTCCAGACTCCCCCATCGACCGCTCCCATGTAGAAAACATTGGGTTGAGTTGCCACGCCCGCCACTGCCCGGGTCCGCCCGCCGCGAAACGGTCCGATCATCCGCCACCGCATTTCGTGATACAGCTTTTCTGAATACTGCTGGGCTCCAGCGAGCGGTGCCAGAAAGAAAAACGACACAAATACGACAACAATGGCTACGAAGCAGCTAGCTCGAATCAAGAGAATCTCCTGTCAAACCCAAACTCGTGATGATCTCAACCCAGCACCAAAGGGCGCAAGTCACTGAGACTCAAGGGTGCCTCATTTCTCGCCCTTTTTGCCGAGAAGATCTTTTCGTTTTCGTACCCCATGTCACCTTCCACTATAATGCTTCGTTCCTCGGACGAAACACTGTGAGGTCTTTGAGGGATCCATGAAACCCGCTCACACGCTTCTTCTTTCGTTGATACTTTTTGCGCTTCTGTCGCCGGCACTAATTGCGCAAACTACCCCGCCTTCCTCGTACCCCAACTATCCCAGCGAAAGCCCGTCCGCGTTCTCGCCCGCTCAAGACACCTGGGATTACACCCGCCGCGAAGTCATGGTCCCGATGCGCGACGGCATCAAGCTGCACACCGTCATCCTCGTTCCCAAGGGTGCAAGTGCAAGTCCAAAGAAGGCGCCCATTCTGCTCACCCGCACACCCTACGACGCCTCCGCTCTCACCAATCACGTCCACAGCTCCCACCTGGGCCCGAGTTTGTACGGCTACGACAACGCCACCGATGTGATCGTCGAAGGCGGCTACATCCGCGTAGTTCAGGACGTACGCGGTAAGTATGGCTCCGAAGGCGATTACGTGATGAATCGTCCTCTGCACGGCCCTCTAAACCCAACTCCGGTCGATCACGCCACCGACACCTACGACACCATAGACTGGCTGGTCAAAAACATTCCTGAAAGCAACGGCAAAGTCGGCATCCTCGGCATCTCCTACGACGGCTTTCTACCCCTTATGGCCTTGGTCAATCCTCATCCCGCGTTGAAGGTTTCCGTGCCCATGAACCCTATGGTGGACGGCTGGATGGGCGACGATTGGTTTCACTACGGCGCTTTCCGCGAGCAGAACATGTCCTACATCTATGAGCAGGAGGCGAACCGAAAGAACGAAGAAAAGTGGTGGACCGATCACTTCGACGATTACGACTTCTTCATGCAAGCCGGATCCGCCGGCGAAGTCGGACGTCGTCATGGTATGGAACAAGTCGGCTTCTGGAACAAACTGGTTGCCCACCCCACTTACGACGCCTTCTGGCGCGATCAAGCGATGGACAAAATTCTCGCCGACCAGCCGCTCAAGGTGCCGGTGATGCTGGTGCACAGCCTCTGGGACCAGGAAGACATCTACGGCGCGCTTGCGGTTTACAAAGCCATCAAACCAAAAGACACGAATAACGACAAGGTTTTTCTTGTCCTCGGCCCCTGGCACCACGGCCAGGAAATCGAGGATTCCAGCACCCTCGGTGCACTGAAGTTCGGCAGCGACCCCGGCCTCTACTTTCGCCAGAGCATCTTACGGCCGTTTCTCGATCACTATCTCAAAGACGATGCACCCAAGTCGGATGTCGCGTCCGTCACCGCTTTCGAGACCGGCTCAAACAAATGGGAACGTCTGTCCGCATGGCCAGTAGGTTGCCCGAGCGGTTGCTCCATTGCGCCGACACCTATTTACCTGAGCGCCGGATCGAAGTTGCAATTCACCGCACCCAAAGCCAGCGAGACCGCATTCGAAGAATATGTCTCGGACCCCGCCAAGCCCGTGCCGTATCGCTCGCGTCCCAGTCAGCCGATGGGGTATGGTGACGGGCTGACCTGGTCGGAGTGGCTGGCTGACGACCAGCGTGAAGCCTCTGGCCGGACGGACGTACTCGTGTTTTCCAGCGATCTCTTGAAACAGCCTTTGAAGATCAGCGGTCAGCCGATCGCCAATCTGATTGCCTCCACCAGTGGCACCGACTCCGACTGGGTGGTCAAAGTCATTGATGTTTATCCCGACGAAGTCGCCGGCGACCCCCACATGGGCGGATATCAATTGATGATCTCGGCCGACATTTTCCGCGGCCGTTATCGCGAAAGCTTGGAAACGCCCACGGCCATTGCCGCTGACAAACCTTTGCTGTACCGCTTTGCCTTGCCCGCCGCAAACCATGTGTTCTTGCCCGGCCACCGCATCATGGTGCAGATCCAGTCCAGTTGGTTTCCGCTCTACGACCGCAACCCCCAGACCTTCGTGCCGTCCATCTTCTGGGCTGAACCCGGCGACTACAAAAAGGCCACGCAGCGCGTCTATCACACTCCCGGAGTGACCAGCTTTATCGAGCTCCCGTTGGTCAAGCCGTCCCCATAGACTCGAATCACGTAGGCGCGGATTTTCCCAATTCTTGGCTGTTTTTCTCCGTGCCCTCCGTGTCTCCGTGGTGAATCGACCTGGCGACACATGACCAAAGTGACCTCCCTCGGAGTCTAACCCCAGCCTATAATCGGGAAAAAGCCGGTCTGCCGCTGAGTTTCGGACCAAACATGCCTGAAAACACAAGGGTTGAAGAGATCGTACGTAGCGCAGTGAACCAGGCGTTGGAACGCCAGCTCGTATCCCTGCGCGAAACCGTAGTCCAGGAAGTCTTGCGGGAGATGGTGCCGGCACTGGCTGGAAAAGGCGGCCATGCCGCAACCAGTTCGGCGACTTTGCAGAAGTCGGTCCTGGCAATTCAGTCCGGCACGAACCAGAAGGAAATCCTGCGCGCCCTGCTCGACAACACCGTGCTTTACAGCGGACGCGCCGCCTTGTTCGTGATCAAGGCCGGAGCCGCCACTGGCTGGCAGGGAACATCTTTTTCGAATAACGAAGCCATAAAAGATTTCGCGCTGGACGTAAGCTCTGGGCTGGCCGCGAGGGTCGTGCAGTCGCGCGCCGCCGAGAGCGGGACCGCTTCCGAGATTGATCCGCGATTCGTCGCAAAGTTTGGCGCGGCCGCAGACGGCAACGCGCTGTTTCTTCCACTTCTGCTGAAAGATAAGATTTCCGCCTTGGTTTACGCCGACGCCGGCACCGACGGGGGCGCCCTCGACGCCGCAGCCCTCGACGTGCTCGTCCGCGCAACCAGCGCCTGGCTGGAGGTAATTTCGCAGCGCAAGCAGGCCCACAAGGAGGGAACTGCTGAGGCTGAAGCCGCGCACTCGGCGCCCGCGAGCAACGATCCTTTTGCCGCGCACACGCCCCTCGATACGGCCAAAGCCCAACATGGGGCCGAAGCCGCACCTGCCGCCGCAATGTCCGCAGCCGCCGCATGGGGTGGATCAACCGCAGTGTCAGCCGGAGAACTTCCTGCCGGAGAGGGCGGCGAAATTCATCGCAAGGCGCAACGCTTTGCCCGCCTCCTGATGGACGATATCAAGCTCTATAATCAGGCCAAGGTTTCCGAAGGCCGCAAGCACAAGGATTTGTACGATCGCCTGAAAGAAGACATCGAAAAAAGCCGGGCCACGTACTTCAAACGCTATGGCAACACCGCGGCCGGCGCGGCAGACTATTTCAATCAGGAACTGATTCGCAGTCTCGCAGAAGACGATGTTTCTCTCCTGGGCGGCAATTTTCGGCGATAATTAAGGTCGTGGTGGGGCTTCGCAGTTTCTCCGTTTTCGCGCTCATATCGGTACTGGTGTTCTCGGCTGGATTCTCTCCCGCCGCGGCGCAGACCCCTGATCTTCAATCTGACGCTAAGGCCACTACTCCGCAGAATCCGCCTGCGTCCAAGTCAACTCCGGGTGTCCCGTCCTTGTCTCCCCGTTCTTTGGGGAGACAGGGCGGGGATTTCCCGCCGCCCTCGAGGAAAAAGCTCCCCACAAGAAAGCCCGCCCGCGCCTCCCACAGAAATGCCCCACGCTTGCGTAGAATGCGTCAAGCATTCGTCGCCTCAGCCACGCTGAAACCGATGGCGCGGCAGCTGCTGCAGGACCGCACTCCTCAGGCCTATGCTGGCGTCGAGACATTCGCGCGCAAGCACAGCGCCGAAGACGCCGGCTCGCTGGCGTGGCTGGCCGTCGGATACGCACACTTTATCGATCGCGATTACGCCAAAGCCATCGATCCCCTCAGCCGAGCCAAGCCCCACGCCGGAGACATCGGCGATTATGTCGCGTATTATCTCGCCGCCTCGTATCTCGAAAGCGGCCGCACCCCTGAGGCCGTCGCCGCGTTGAGCGCTTTCGACGAAACTTTTCCCCAGTCTCTGATGCTTCGCGATGCCCACGTTCTCTATGCCAGCGCCTTGCTCACCGACAATCGTCCGAAAGATGCCATTGCACTCCTCGAAAAAGATCGCGAGCCCATCCGATCTGATGTGGAACTGCTCCTCGGCCGCGCTTATGCCGCCGCCGCAGATCCAGCGAAAGCCGTCACCGTGCTAAGGCATTTGTACTTCAGCCTGCCGCTCAGCTTTGAGGCCACTGCAGCGCAGGCAGAATTGCAGAAGCTGGCATCCACTCCCGGAATTTCTTCGCCCACGTTCGCCGAGCGCAAGACTCGCGCTGACCTTCTCGCTCACGCGAAAAAGTTCAGCGAAGCCGCTGACGCCTACCGCGACTTGTTGCGAGATGCCGCTGCCGCAGACAAGCCCACCATCCAGCTTGCCCTGGCCGAGGCTTTACACCATTCCGGCAACAATCGGGAAGCCAAACAGTTGCTTGACACGGTCCAGATCGCCTCACCGGAAATCGCCGCCGAGCGCCTTTATGACCTGGGAGAGATGCAACGAGCGGCGGACCAGGATGATGCATTCCTGCAAACCGTCGCCGACATCCGTCAGGCTGCTCCCACCAGTCCGTGGCTCGAACAAGCGTTGCTCTACGCCGGAAATATCTACCTTCTGCGGAAGGATTACGACAAAGCCATTGACGCCTACCGTGAAATCGAACAGCGCTTTCCCGGCGGCCCGCGCGCTCCTTATTCGCACTGGAAAGCCGCTTGGCTGAGCCTGCGTCAGGGACGCACCGCCGACGCCAAAACTCTATTCGAGCAACAGATTGCCCTCTATCCGGATTCCAACGAAGTCCCTGCAGCACTTTACTGGCGCGCGCGGTTGGCGGAGGAAGATGGAGATTCGGCCATGGCCCGCGCGTTTTATCAGAAAATCACTGACCGCTTTCGCAATTATTACTACGGCCCCCTGGCCCGCGAACGCGCCAGCAAGCTGAAAGTCTCCGACGATCCTCCGCACTACGCGGTTCTCGACCGAGTACCGCCACTGAGCGCTGCTCCAATCACTAATGACACCGCTCCGGAAGACAACCTGCGCGTGCAGAAGGCGAAGCTGCTTGAAAACGGAGGCCTGCTCGATTTCGCCGTGCGCGAACTAAAAGCAGCTGCCGAAGAAGAGAAGGGAAGCTGGCTGCCGGCGGAAACCGCGCGCATGTACATTGACGTGGGACGCTACGACATCGCCGTCGAAACCCTCAAGCGCGCCGTGCCGAGCTACTTCGCCGTGGATCTATCCTCGCTACCGCGTTCCTACTGGGAGGCGCTCTTTCCCAAGGCCTACTGGACAGACTTGAAACGGTTCTCGTCCGCCAACGCTCTCGACCCCTACATGGTCGCCTCGCTCATCCGCCAGGAATCCGAGTTCAATCCCAACGCCGTGTCGAACAAAAATGCGCTGGGCCTGATGCAGTTGCTGCCGCGAGTCGGCAAAGGCGTGGCCAAACAGGAAAAGCTGAAACATTTCTCGACCCAGCAGCTCTTTACTCCGGCGGTCAACTTGCAGCTCGGCACTCGCTACTTCCGCTCCATGGTGGACCAGTTCGGAGGCTTCGAGTACGCACTGGCCGCCTACAATGCCGGCGACGACCGCGTGAAAGACTGGCAAGCTGCCGGCAAATACCGCGACATCCAGGAATTCGTGGAATCCATCCCCTTCACCGAAACCCGCGAATACGTGCAGGCAATCATGCGCAACGCCAACGTCTATCGCCAACTCTACGGCGCACCGTAACCCTCTCCGGCACTGTCATCCTGAGCGAAGTTGCCGTTCGCAAAGCGAACGACAACGCAGTCGAAGGACCCCTATTCGCTTGCACGAAACGAAGTGTCGCGGGGAATTCTCTCGACGCTGCTCAGGTTGGGATGGTGAGGCGATGTTGAGGAGCAACGGCGAAGATCTGGAAGAATTCCCTGACGCACCATTCCAGCGCCGACATAATAGGGGTCCTTCGACTCCGCCTGTGCTTCGCATTGGCGAAGCACGTACTCCGCTCAGGATGACAGAGGTCTTTGTTCCGGCGCCTTCACAAACAGAATCTCAAACACCAGCAGCCCCGCTCCCACCACGATCGCGCTGTCGGCAACATTGAACGCCGGCCACTGATACGACCCGATGTAAACCAAAAGAAAATCCACCACGCGCCCGTTGAGCACCCGGTCCCACAGATTTCCCAGCGCGCCTCCCAGAATCAGCGACAGCCCAACCGCCGTGGCCGTCATGGCATGCCGGCTGCGCCATAGCAACACCGAAACAATCACCAGCGCAACCACCGAGAACAGCACTAAAAGCGCAATTTTCCACTCCGAGGGTGAATCGTTGAACAATCCAAACGCCGCGCCGCGGTTTTCCACATGCGTGATATAAAACACCCGCTTGATCACCGGGATGTTGTCGTGCAGTGAAATCTCCTTGGCCACCAGCCGCTTACTGAAGCGGTCCAGCAGCAGCACACCCAGGGCAATCAAAAAGTAGAATCTGCGCATGATTGGTTGGCCAGTCACTGAGAGTCTCAAGAATTAGCCGGCGGCGGTTCCTCGCCTTCAATCTGCCTCAACACCGGCGCGCACCGCTCGCACACCGTAGGATATTTCGCGTCTTCACCGACCTCAGTTGAATAATTCCAGCAACGTTCGCACTTGTGGCCCGCGGCCTTACTGACCTCGACCGTCAAGCCGCCATTTCCCGAGGCCGGCACCAGGTTAACCTGTGAAACGATGAACAGATAACGAAGCTCAGCCCTATGTCTGTCGAGCACTGGAAAGATGGACTCCGGAGCGCTGAGTTTCACCTGCGCTTCCAGGCTCCCGCCAATCTGCTTATTGTTGCGCGCTTCTTCCAGCGACTTCAAAACCACGCTGCGGACCTCGTGCAGCTTGATCCACTCGTTATCCAAGTTCTCCCACTCAGACACCGTAAAGAGTTTGCTCGCGATTTGCTCCCGGCTCCAAAATTGATCCAGATGAACGCTCTCCGGACGCTCCACCACCGTTGGCAGTTGCTGCCAGATTTCATCGCAGGTGAAGCTCATAATCGGCGCCAGCAGCCGTACCAGAGTCTCGCCAATCGTCCACAGCACAGTTTGCGCCGCCCGCCGCTCGCGCGATTTCGGCCCGAACGTGTATAGCCTGTCTTTCAAAATGTCGAAATAAAACGAGCTCAGATCTACCACGCAAAACTCAGTGATGCGGTGGTAAATGCGGTGAAAGGCAAACGCATCGTACCAGTCGGTCACCTGACCATTGAGCATCGCCGTCTGCCGCAACATGAACTGGTCCAGCGACTGCATCTCGTCGTGAGGGACCCCGTCGCGCGACGGATCAAAGTCGTACAGATTCCCAAGGATGTAGCGGACCGTATTTCGAATCTTGCGATAATTCTCCGCCACCCTCTGCATCAGGTTTTCCGACCCCACCACATCTTCCCGAAAATCCACCGACGCCACCCACAGCCGCACAATCTCTCCGCCCAAACGGTTCGCGATGTCCACTGGGTCAACATCAGTCCCCCGCGACTTCGACAGCGCGCGCCCCTGCTCATCCAGCGTCCACCCCGGCGTCACGCAGGACTTATAAGGCGCGCTACCCTTTGCCCCAATTGCGCAGAGCAGGGAAGACATAAACCATCCGCGATACTGATCTCCGCCCTCCAGGTACAAATCCGAAGGCCACGGCTGGTTCGCCTCATTCGCCGTCTCCACCAGATAGCTGCATCCCGATTCGAGCCACACGTCCAGAATGTCGGCTTCTTTTACAAAAGCCCCACCGCCACACCCGCACTTCGCCCCCGCCGCCAGCGTCTCCGATTCCGGCAAGTACCAGGCGTCCGCGCCCGACTTCGCAAACAGCTCTACCACTCTGCGATTCACTGCCGGATCTTTCAGTGGCTTGTTGCAAGCCGTGCAAACAAACACCGCAATCGGCACGCCCCAAACCCGCTGCCGCGAGATACACCAATCCGGCCGCGTCTCCACCATGTTCGAGATCCGCTCTTCTCCCCAAGCCGGGTCCCACTTAATCTTCTTGATCTCCTCCAGCGCCCGCGACCGAAACGTCCCATCCCCCACCGGCGTCTCCATCGAAATAAACCACTGCTCCGTCGCCCGAAAAATCACCGGATGATGACAGCGCCAGCAATGCGGATAGGAATGCTCCAGCTTCTCCTCATGCAGCAACGCCCCGCGGCTCTTCAGCAGATCGATGATCGGCTGGTTGGCCTTGAAGACCTGCAAGCCGTCATACTCCTGCAAGCCGTTGTGAATGCGCCCTGCCGCGTCCACATCGCAGGTAGGATCAAGCTTGTAGCGGACCCCAGTCGCAAAGTCCTCAACTCCGTGCGAAGGAGCCGTATGCACAATCCCCGTGCCCGTATCCATGGTGACGTAGTCGGCCAGCACGCCGAGAATATTTTGGTCCAAAAACGGGTGTGCGAAATTGGCGTATTCAAACCTCTTGCCGGGGAAAGCCGCCAGCACTGCAAATCCTTCTTTTCCTAGTTGTGTCTTGGCTTGTACATCTCCACCTAATTTTTCCGCGTAGATGTAAACCTCGTCCGACGCGTTCGAAAGCACTGCCACATACTCTTCCTCGGGATTGAAAGCCAGAGCCTTCGAAGCCGGCAATGTCCAAGGAGTCGTCGTCCAGATAATTGCAAAAACTTTCTTTCCCTTAAGCACGGGATCCAAGCCAGCCGGATCATCCTTCAACGCATACTTCACCCACACCGCCGGAGTCGTATCGTTCTCATACTCCACTTCCGCTTCCGCCAGCGCGGTTCGATCATGCCAGCACCAATACACCGGACGCAGCCCCTTGTACACAAAGCCCTGTTCAAAAAACTTGTAGAAAGTCGCCAGCACCACCGACTCGTACTCGGCAGTCATGGTCGAATACGGTTTGTCGAATCGTCCCAAAACCCCAATCCGCTTGAACTGCTCCCGCTGCAAGTCGAGATACTTCTGCGCGTACTTGCGGCACTCCAGGCGGACATCCACTGCTTTCATCTGTAACTTCTTGCCGCCCAATTTCTGGTCCACCTTGATCTCGATAGGCAGGCCGTGGCAGTCCCAGCCCGGGATGTATGGCGCATCAAACCCCGCCATGCTTTTCGACTTCACCACGAAATCTTTCAGGCACTTGTTGAGCGCGTGTCCCAGGTGGATCGGCCCATTTGCATAGGGTGGCCCATCGTGCAAAACATAAACCGCAGCCCCCTTCCTGGCCTGCCGGATGCGCTCATACAGGCGCAAATGTTCCCAGTGCTCCAGAAGTTTCGGCTCATTCTGGGGCAGATTCGCTTTCATGGAAAAGCTGGTTTTGGGCAGATTGCAGGTTGATTTAAAGTCCAGCGGGATTCTCCAAACAGTTGATTTCTTTACATTATAGGGAGGGATGGGGACAACGTCTATTAAGCGGAGAGAACAGCGGCTTTCGGCTTTGGGCATAAACTTAGCCCCTTCGCCTCGGACTACTGAAGCCCAGCCTGAAGCCGAAATGTCAAACTTTGGTGACACAGCAAGAATGGCACAGCTGGAAACCTGACTCCCGAGGTGTACAATTTTTTGGAGGTTACGTTTTCCGAGTGCGAGCATCTAAACTGAAGACAGGAACAGGTTGTCTATCGGGAACGGACGACAGCCAAGGATTTATGAGTAGTGAGGATCGCCGAAGAAGCAACTTGGTGACCAGGCTGCTCATCAGTTAGGGGATGGGGACAAAAAGTTGGCCCGTAAACAGGGAACTCGGGTAACATAAATGGCGACCTTGGAATTCAAACCGCCCCAACCCGCCGAATCTGAGCCTGAACTGCATCTGTTGCTGCCTCAGGACTCCGACAAGTCGCTCCTGGGTTCGCTTGCCCAGAACTTCAAGGACACTTTTTTCCCCAAGAAGCTTCCGCCTCTGGTTCTGACCTCGCAGCCGATTCCGGTCAAGGATATTTGGGGCTTCTACGCTGAATACCGGAAGCGAAGCGCCACGGCTTCCACCATCATCCACATTCTCCTGATTACCGCGCTGATTCTCGGCACCGCGTATTTGGGCAGGCACGTGATTGCGAAGCCACCCCAGGAGATCATCACGTTTGTGCCCAGCGACATCCCGGTAATGAAACCTGCCAAGACGCAATCCGGCGGTGGCGGTGGCGGCGGCGACCGCGACAAGTTCCAGGCGCCTAAAGGCAAGATTCCCAAACAGTCCATGGAGCAGATCACGCCCCCGGCTATCGTGGTGCGCAACATGCATCCTAAGCTGGCGGTTGAACCGACTGTCGTAGTGCCTCCGCAGGTCAAGCTGGCGTATAACGCCCCGAACCTGGGCGTTCCCACTGCGACTCTGCCCTCCGGACCACCGTCCAATGGCACCGGCTCCGGCAGCGGAATCGGCTCCGGTAGCGGCGGTGGGATTGGCGTTGGCTCAGGCCCCGGTGTTGGCGAAGGCCATGGCGGCGGAATTGGTGGCGGCGTTTTTAGAGTCGGCGGCGGGGTCAGCAAACCTCGGCTGGTCTATGGACCCGATCCCGAGTATTCAGAAGAGGCCCGCAAAGCCAAGTTCATGGGCACATGTGCTCTCAGCCTGGTTGTGGGTCCTGACGGCAGGCCGCGCGATATAGCGATTGCGCGCAGCGTTGGTCTGGGTCTCGACGAGAAGGCGATTGAAACCGTCAAGACTTGGAAGTTCGATCCCGCCATGAAAGATGGTAAACCCGTGGCGGTGCAGATTATCGT
>Ga0137390_10001995_pt1 | contig 15917 bp, 13 predicted proteins | sample 15con2h24AmetaG_FD_104937 | JGI IMG/M metagenome (GOLD analysis project Ga0137390, IMG submission 104937) | Vadose zone soil microbial communities from Angelo Coast Range Reserve, California, USA - 15con2h2.4A metaG | ecosystem: Environmental > Terrestrial > Soil > Vadose zone > Saprolite... | reverse complement strand
GCTGGCATGCAGCGCTGGGTCGGCCTGGGCGTGATCGCTGATAATCTGATTAATATTGGTCGGTTCTTGGCAGGCAATAACAGCGGTTAAAGCATCGAGATGCGAATTACGGCAACAAAAGAGGAAAGAAGGAAAATGCAAGACCCGCACACTATGCGACTGCCGGGTTCCGGACCTTGCTCGTCCATAACATCCATTTTTGCGCCGCAAAGTAGCTAGGATCGTTAACTTGGCCAATACGACACCTTATCCGGCGGTCATCACAGGTCTGTCGGCTTCCGCGGCCTACGCGCAAACCAATACTTGCACGTCAGCGTTGTCGCCTCACAAAGAGTGCCGCGTCTCCGTTACTTTCGCGCCTACTGGCAACCAGGACGCGCCTGGTACCCTCACGGTGTCGAACTATGGACCCGGAGGACCGGAGACCATAAGCCTGCATGCCACGGGGATACAACCGGGCGATCTCGTGTTGTCGCCCGCCTCGCTCAGTTTTTTCGGCAATGTCGGATTCAAGACCGGACCCGACACCGTAACAGTAACGAACAACACTCAGTCATCGGTAACGGTAAATGTCAGTAACATCAAAGCTTCTGCCCCGTTCAGCCAGACGCATACATGCACTTCGAGCCTTGCACCTGCATCGAGCTGCCAGATCTCCGTGTTCTTTAAGCCGACGCAGCCCGGAGCCTCCAGCGGAACGCTACAAGTTCCATTTGTGGGGGCCGGGTCTCCTCAGACGATCGCCCTCTCGGGAACGGCTCAGGCGGCTCAGACCCAGGTTCAGTTCTATCCGTTGTTGGTGCAGTTTGGTGAGCAACGGGTGAAGACAAGCAGCTCGCAGACGACGTTGGGCGTTGAAAATAACGGAGCTACGGAGGTTACTTTGGGCAGCATAAGTATCCAGGGAAGTGACTTCTCGATTGCTAAAAATAACTGCGGGACTACGCTGGCTAGGAACACTGGATGCGGCCTGGAGGTGGTCTTTACCCCTTCTGCGATCGGTGGACGCAATGGCACTATGTCTGTAACGGCGAGCGATTCTTCCTCACCCCACACCGCCACACTGCAGGGTACTGGAATTTCGAATGGAACCGGAACTCCGTCTTCCTCCACTCTTTCCTTTGGTACTCAAAAGGTGGGCACGCAGAGCAAGCCGCAACAGGTGACCTTCACAAATAGCGGCACTGGCACACTAACACTAAAAGGCATTGCCATTTCTCCGCAGCTTTTCACTTAAAGCAATACCTGCGCTTCGTCGCTCGCCGCTGGTGTACACTGCACAGTTTCAGTTCAGTTTGCTCCAACCTTGCAAGGACTCCTGGCTGGGTCTCTCAGCATCCAAGATGACGGGAGCGGTGGCCAGCACACTGTCGTTTTAAGCGGGATCGGTCAATAGTGGGGCGGTTGTCAGCGGTTATCGCTGCGGATGTTGGAAGGCAGGCGGCGCTCCTCAAGAAGCCTCTCCAAAGTGGAGTCGGTGCATCTCCAGGCGTTCAGCGAACTGTCGAATTACCGGTACTGGTGCGGCCGATCTCCGCGTCTTGGGTGCGCCGATGTGGCCGTTCCAGATCGAACCAGAAAGTGACCGCACGATAGGGCGGCTGCACCTTTGTCCGAGAGGACGTCGTGAGGCCCCGCATGCCGCAGATGAAAGCCTCGAAGTACTAGACTTCGAAACGTGAGGCGCTTCGATTGGCGCAAGTCTGCGCCTTCCTGTAGATCAGTAGTATCCAACAACATTGCCTCGTTCGTTGACATGACACCCCTTTGCTTAAATCAAATTCACAATCTCTGAAGCGCCACTGAACCTGTTCCTTCAATGGGAGGGAGCCAAAACCAGCTAACGCGGAGACCGGCTGGTGTTGTATACTCCCTTAACCGAGCGGCAGGTTCCGCCAGTTCTCCCGGGGCGAGTTCTGCACGGCTGGCGCGCTTTCTGCCGACGTTCCCCCGTCCCTTTTTGCGGAGACAGAGCCATGGAAGGACGCTATGTGGGCCGTCCTGATGACCGACCTTCGACCAAGGCGGATGGCACTGCCGCGTTAAAACTTCCTTCGGGCTCTGATTCCTCTGCTGCACCAGACAGTTTCCCTTCGGGATCGTCCCCGACTCTTTTGGACCTCGGTCCGGATGCTCCTACTATTGCGGAAGGAACTTCCCCGGCCAGTCTGCGAACGATTCGCGCTGCCGATTTGAGTAACCAGACCGTCTTGCGGGAAGGTGCCATACTGGGGCGCCGATACGAAATCATGCAGCTTCTTGGCGAAGGAGGCATGGGTTCGGTTTATCGCGCGCGGGACCGCGAAGTGAATCGCATTGTCGCGCTTAAAGTCATCCGCCCGGAACTGACTGGGAATGTCGCCATTCTTGAGCGCTTCAAGCAGGAGCTCGTGCTGTCCCATCAGGTGACCCACAAAAACGTCATCCGTATCTACGACTTAGGCGATGCCGATGGTGTGAAGTTCATCACCATGGAGTTCGTCGAAGGCCAGGATCTGCGCACACTGATCCATGAAAAGAAGAAGTTCTCTCCGGAAGAAGCAGTCGAGATCACGCAACAGATCTGCCGCGCCCTGGAAGCCACGCACAGTGTGGGAGTGATCCACCGCGACTTAAAGCCGCAGAACATCATGCGCGATAAGAACGGCCGGATCCTGTTGATGGATTTTGGCCTGGCCCGCATGGTCGAAGGCGACGGCATGACCCAAACCGGCGCTCTGGTTGGGACTATGGAATATATGTCGCCGGAGCAAGCGCTCGGCGAGAACCTGGATCAGCGCTCTGACTTGTTCACGTTGGGCCTGATCTTCTACGAGCTGCTCACCGGGAAGATGCCGTTTACAGCCAACAGCGCGCTGGCCAGCCTGATCAAGCGGACGCAGGAACGAGCGGCGCCGATCTCGGATCACGACAATTCGATTCCGGAGGCACTGAGTGCAATCGTGAGCAAGTGCCTGGAGCGCGATCCCAAGCTGCGTTACCAGTCCTCGAAGGAACTGCTGGCTGTCCTGGATGGCTGGCAGGGCAAAACCGCGGGCGCAACCCTGCAATTTTCCGAGGTGCGGCGGTGGGCGCCCACTGCCTGGCCCTGGATTGGCATCGTGGCAGCAGTGCTGGTTCTGGCATTCGTGGGCATCCGATACGGAGAGAAGCTGTTTGCCCCGAAAACGACGCAGCAGACGCCGCCCAAGCCGGAAGTTTCACTGAGCATTTTGCCGTTCCGCAACGCCTCCGGTGATGCGGCGCTGGATTGGCTGGGCCCCAGCCTGGCAAACATGCTGAGCACCGACGTAGGGCAGTCGGCACGTTTGCGCACGATTTCACCCGACCGCTTGCACCAGGTGCTCGCGGACTTGCGGATCAGTTCGGGGGCGGCAATCGACCCAACGATGGTGGGCCGCATCGCCGAGTTCAGCAATGCAGATACGGTGGTGTGGGGGGAATATGCCAAGTTCGGTGACCAGATTCGTATCGACGCCACGCTCCAAGACCTGAAACGTGACCGTCGGGTGTCACTGAAAATTGAAGGTGTAAGTGAGAAGGACGTTCCCGGGGCGGTTGACCGTTTGGCGGAAGCCATCCGGCAAAATCTCTCGGTGTCTCCGGATCTCATCAAGGAACTCCGTGGTAGTTCCTTCCAGCCTTCCTCGAAATCCGTACCCGCGCTTCGGGAATACAACCAGGGGATCCAGCTGATGCGTGAGGGCAAGAATCTCGAGGCAGCGAAGAATTTCGACGCGGCCACAAAGGAAGATCCTTCGTTTGCTTTAGCTTTTTCCAAGCTGGCGCAAACCTATGCCAATTTGGGATATGACAATCAAGCCGAGCAAGCTTCGCGAAAAGCGCTGGCGCTGGACGAAACCCTGCCCCAGGCAGAGAAGTACTTGATCGCCGCTACCGATGCCCAGATAAGTAAGAATTATCGCAAGGCTATCGAGGCATACGAGAATTTGGAGCAGGTTTCGCCCGACAATATCGATGTCCAGTTGGCGCTCGCCCGAAACTACGAGAATGCCAATGACTTTCCCAATGCCCGGCTGCACTATCAGCGAGTTCTAGCCCTCAGTCCCAAGGACATTACCGCCCTGGTGGCGATCGGTCGGGTTGAGGTCATGAGCGGCAATGACCAAGCTAGCCTAGAGCCTCTAACTCGTGCACTTGGTCTTGCCGTGCAGGTCGACAACCAGGAACAGAGAGCGTCGATCCTTCACCTTTTGGGGATGGCGTATTCAGATCTTAATAAGAACGACGAGGCATTGCTGAATTATCAGGAGGCTTTACGGATCAGGCGTCACTTGGGGCAACAAAAAGGTATTGCCGATACTCTCAACATGGTTGCCCTGGTCTATGTGGGCATCGGAAAGTCCGATTTGGCACTGAAGAACTACCAGGAAGCCCTGCGAACGTATCGCGACATTGGGGACAAGCAAGACGCGGGTATCGTTTTGCTGAACATCGGCCAGTTCTACGATGACCATGGAAAATACGACGATGCTTTAAAGCTGCTCAAAGAATCGCTTCAGATTCAGCGCGAAGTCGGGAATGAGAGCAACCAGGCCCTATGCCTGAATAACATCGGCAATACCTATCTATTGAAGGCTGATTACGAAAACGCGCGTATTTATTTTGAGCAAGCCCTGCAGCTCCGCGAGAAGTTCAAGGTTCCCAACGACATAGCGGATACTCTCCATAATCTGGCCGAAACGGACATGATGACCGGCCAATACGATAAGGCAATGGCTCGTTACCTGCGGGCCTTGGACCTTCGCCGCAGTGTTAACGACAAGCTAGCTGCCGCCAAAGAATCGGACAGCTTGGGCATCCTCTTCGAGTACCAGGGTCGCTACGGTGCAGCGAATAAGGCCAGAGAAGAAGCTGTAAGAACCCTTCGGGAGCTGCAGGACCGTAGCTATTGGATGGCATCTGTTCTGGGTGGGTACGGTCACGCACTCGTGCAAGTTGGACGGTTTGACGACGCCACCAAGGCTCTCAACGACGCACTGAATCTGGCCGGGGAATTGAAGAATAAGTCTCTCATTACTCAGATCTCCGCCTGGCAAGGAGAAAGCTATTTGTATCGCGGCGACTTGCCATCGGCCAAGCCCCTGCTTGAAGGGGCCCTTCGAACTGCCCCGGGGACCGGGGACCACAGTCTCATTTTGCAAACCAAACTCGATGCTGCCAAGCTCGCGCTGAAGCAGGGGCAAATCGAAGTAGCCATCCAAGGTCTTAGGGGCCTGGCGAACGAGGCCGATGCCATCGGACTGAAGTACCTGGCGATAGAATCGTCCCTTTCTTATGGCGAGGCTCTGATGAACCGCCGGCAGTTTTCCCGTGCGCAAGAGGAACTGCAGCGCGCCTTCGAGCGAAGCGATAAGCTTGGGCTGCGAATGCTCTCGGCAAGAAGCAACTATTTTCTCGGCGAACTCCTTCGGGCGAGCGGCAAAGCCGCAGAGGCTGCCCCCCGTTACCGCGAGACTACCCGCATCCTGGACGATGTGCGCAAAGAACCCGGCGCTGAAACGCTGCTGCAGCGTCCCGATCTCAAGAACATCCACACCGAAGCCACCCGCTGGTCCCAGACCGCGCAGAAATAAAACAGCCGGATCGTTTCGACCCGGCTGTTCTTCCAGCAGTATGTGATCCTTGCTCTACTTGCAAGTCCCTTGAAGCACCATTTGCAGGGTGCACACCTTGAAGTTCTTCGTCAGCGGTGCGTCAAACAGGTTGGACTGCACCTGTAGCTGATACACCTTATTCAACGTATAGAGACTTGGATCCAAAAAGATGTAGTACAACGGGTCATCGTTAAACGGGGAACGACTCGTATACGTAAAGGTCTTTGGAGCCCCAGGGAAGGTTCGGACGCTCTGCCGGACTCCAGTGGAATCTAGCACCGCAGCGTTTACGTAGTTAGGACGCGTAAGCGCACTCGGGTCCGACACATCGCTCGTCTTGTTCTCCAGCGTAAATACCACCGGCATTGGAAAGCCCGCCAGATAGATCGCGGGATTGGGCATCGCGAAAGGTACGACAAGTTGGGCATTATCGGGAGAGGCCAGGGGAAAGGCAATGACCCAATCGTTCGGTGTCCTGCCACGACCACCTACTCCGGGATCCCCCAGTCCCGCCTGACCGTTTGGATTAAAGTAGGTTGTGACATTGAACACGAACTGATGATCCTCCGGCGTATAGGGGAAACCTGGCGTTGAAGGATAGTCAGCAGCGTCCTGGTCGTTGCTGGGATCATCGTACATCTGCGGGTTATTGGCATAACCGGCTGGCGGCGTGATCGCAGAGTTCCACGCGATGTAGAAGTTGATGTCGCCAGTATAGAACTGAGAGTTTGTGTTGTTTGGCGGGTTCTGGATTCTGTAGAACACGCAGTTGCCGTTGCTGTAAGGAACGCAGGAGGGTACGTTCAGTAGCGTGTTCGGCGGAAACAGGTAGGGATGAATAGTGTAGTTTCCGATGGGTTTCTGATCGGCGAAGAAATTCGCAAGACGGCAGCCGAAATTGGTGGTGTCGTCGTTGGCGTTACCACTCGGAGGGATCGTGCAAGTGCCGCTTGGTGACACTTCTGTGGCGCTCAACACAACCGTAAAAGTCTTCTTCACGGTGGTGAAGGTAAATTTCATGGAGTTGGCGTTAGCGCTTGGGCACGGGGGGGCCGCTGCGCCACAATTGAATAAGCCGGTCCGCGACACATTGTTTCCCGGTGTGAACGTGAGCACTGCCGCCTGGCTTCCGGGAGGGGCATCAGAGGCATAAAGAGTTATGGGGTTACCTCCGGACTCGCTCACGACGGGGTCCGTCTCAGCGATCGTCAGTTGGTTGCCTTCGAAAAGAGAAAAACTGTTGTGAGTAAAGCAGCAGTTGGCGTCATTGTTGTTCAAACCCAGCGCAATCCCTGCCGCCGTAAGCTGATAACATGGCCCGGTCGGCGTATTCGTGAGACACCCGTTGGCTTGAGGATATACCCCATCTAGGCTGGTGCGCATACCTGCAACCGCATATGCAGACGGAACGCTGTTGTAGTACCTTGCCCAGCTGCCTGTGTCAGTAAAATGGGTGCAGCCCTCGTCAGCACAGACAAAATTCTCGCCCGCTGAGAGGTAGACCAGACCGCCGCCGGCCAGAAAGAAGTTGGCGATATCTCCACTGCGAGCGTTTATGGCGTTCTCGCCATTTACGTCATTGTCGCAACCGCCACACGTATAATCTGACGCGAATACGATGGCGCTGTAGTTTGGCGCACCGCTCACGCCCGTCAGGGCAAGAGGTGTGCAGCCATCGCAGTGGCCGGTAAAGGTTGCGCTTGTTGGATCCACCACATCCCAAGTAATCCCCGCTGCAGTAAGGCCAGCGTTGGTCGCTGCCGTCGCCAACTGGCCCGGGGCAGTGTTTTGGTCTAAGAACAGAACGTGCTTTGTCTTGTCCGGGGCACCGGCTACCGCAAAGAGCACGGCAATCTTAAACGCGTTACACGAGGTCGGGGGCGGCTGCAGCGCGCAGTGAAAATCCAGGTCGTGACCAGTCAAGTAAATATTGCCATGACCGAACGCCGGCACCGTCATTAGCAGACAGCACGCCAACAGGATCGCGATATGGATGTGGCACTTCATAGAAATCCTCTCCTTTGAGGACCGCGTGGATAGCGGGTCATTTGTACATCGGCACGAGACCAGCCGCGCTGCCCGTTGATTCCGGAGTCCTTCCAACGCTGGGCAAAGAGGCTCATTATTCGGGATCTCAAAGTTGGGGGGGAACGGGAGATACCAGACTGGACGCGGATTATAGCGCAAAAATCACGTCAATACCATGTTTTAATAATTTTTTTACTCACTTTTTTTGAGCATTCAGAGCCCGTACATTTCCGGTCGCCATTGAGCCCTACAGTTGCACCCCTTGCAACTCTGAACAGCAAGAGGAGTAACTAAGGTGCCGTAATTTCGTTCGCAACGTTCCTGAACGCTTACATACTCGCAACTGCTTCGGGCCACGAAAGGTAGGCTCACAATCGTTTCCCCGACGAACCCACTCAGTCAGCGGCATCGTCGTTCCTGCGTATCTCAACGGATGCGCACCGATCCAAACAGATAGAAAATCTCCTCGATGACAAGTGCTGGTTCGCGCATGCACGGCGAGATCCGTGCACTCGAGTCATTCTGCCAAATTCCTATGACGAGCCTTTGAGAGATTCGGAGTCTCAAAAGCAGGGAAGGAAAACCATGCCGGGCGCGGGTTATAACCCAAAACTGACGTCAAGTACCCGTTCCATAATTTTTATTTTCTTAGCCGGGAAGAGGGTATCTTTTGACCGTAGATTCATCCCTAAGGGGTTGCAAATTTCTGCAACCTATCACAAAACAACCACGCAGTCCCGGCTCGTGCGGAACGTAGAATGACAGGCCTCAATTTTTGCGTTTTTCATCAGCGCGCAAGCACGTCCTGGGTGCCGTGCTGGCCTGAGGCTCACCATGCGGTAGGAAATTCAGCGGGGTGGCAGACTTTTTCAGGAATCTCCATCGTTGACGACACCCTGCACCGCCACCGGTAGAAAAAGCCCGCGCTTTCTGACGCAGGCTTCCTTGAGAGATCTCCATTCTAGAAAATCAGCTTTAAAGCAGCTGAATCTGCCGGGCTGAAGTGGTCCCGTCGGAACGCGTCAGGGTTGCGGTCGAAAGTCCCAACGTGCTTGGCTGCTGGATGAGATTTCCCGGTTGCTTGAATTGCGGGTGGTTAAAGAGATTGAAGAATTCGGATCGTATTTGCAGCTTAACTCGTTCGGTGAACCCGACATTCTTCATCAACCTAATATCAGCATTGGTGTAATGTGGGCCATAAAACTGGTTGCGTCCCTCGTCTCCGAGATGCCCGAGGAAGGTCGTCTCAGGTGTGAAAGCCGCGAGATGGACGCGCCGGTCACCACACCATTGGCAGTAATCCGTGATCCGGAGTTGGCAAAGGGATTTCCGATCACATCCGGCCACGAGAAACTGGCAACCCCGTTGCGTCCGTTATCCTTGTCCGTGAAGATGGTGTAAGGATGTCCGGTCTGAGCGCTGACAATGCCTGAGATCTGGAGGCCCTCCAGGAGTTTTCCCGGAAGACCGTGGGACAGATAGGACTTGCCTGAGCCGAACGGAAATTCCTAGGTAAAACTCACCACTACGCGATGGCGAATGTCATTGTCCGAGTTTCCGTGCGCTATGACATTCGGATTACGCGAGTCCACGGGAAAGCTGCCTGCTCCAGACTCAGGTGTTAAGGGATCGTTTGAATTATCCGTCGCGTGCTCCCAAGTGTAGTCAGCGCCTAGTTGCAAACCATGCGACATCGGCTTCGCGACTTTAGCCTGCAAGGAATTGTATTTCGCGTCCGCATTGATCTTCGTTATGTTGGTGGGAGGAAAAAAGCCCGCCGATTGAAGCGCCGTCTCGCGGATGGCAGGTGGCGCAATCGGGTTGCCGCTGGGATCGAACAGTCCGGTGTAAAGAACTCCGTTACTAATCGCACCTTGCGGGTCACCCGGCGCGCAGCCCGAGGGATTTCCTGCCGTGCGGGCAGCCACGCAAGCTGCAATGGCCTGCTGGACCAGAACTGGGTCAGGTGGCACGGCGTCGAGAACCCGGATCACGCGTGTGGCATGCGATCCCACATAGTCGAGTTCAAATACAAAGTCTTTGCCCAGTTCGTGCTGGATGCCAAAGTTCCAGTTCTGGCTCGCCGGCATCCTGCGTGTTGGGATCCAGTAACGTCAGGGGACCCGCGAAGCTTCCAGTCGTGAATGTAACCGTGCCAGGTTGAGCCGTTCCAAAGGGAGTAGTCTCCGGCGTGGAGGGGCTTGAGAAGTTGTTAAAAAACACCTGTTGAAATGGTGGATTGGAGCGCGCGTTGCCGAACAGGTTGTCGAAAATCCGATCATGGAAGATCCCGTAGCCTCCCCTGATTGCCGTCTTGCCATCCTTAAACGGATCCCAGGAGAATCCAAACCGCGGCTCAATGTTCGAAAAATCATCGTTGTACATCTGCCTGCCAGTGCCGGCCCCACAACGGTTAGGGTGTAAGAAGCCAGCGAGGTATCCGGATTTGCGAAGAGGTTGGAAAAATTTCCTCCTTCCTCGAACGGTACTCCGTCGAACTGATAGCGCAGACCGATGTTCAGAGTGAAATTCTCACGGAGCTTCCAGGTGTCCTGCACAAAACCATCGTACTCATGCTGCCGGAATTCCTTGTTATCAGTTGGCTGGCGGACTCCACTTTTATTGAAGAATTGTGCCTGAAATTGGGTACTGACTCCCCCCACCAGCAGCCATGCGAGATCTTGAAGTTGCTGGCTCTTGGCGTCCGCCGGATCTGTACTAGAAAATGCTGGCTGCGCTTGATTTGGGAATCTGTTAAAGGCCAACGCATCGCGCGAGTTGAAGTCTACGAAGCCTGCCGACCGCATCGCGGTGGTCGCCGCCGAACTTCAGAGTGTGGTTTCCTTTCACCCAACTGATGGCATCCGAGTAGCTGCTGGTTCCGGTACGCCGCACTTGCCCGGCTGAATCGAAGAGTGCGTTGCAACCGAGCGCGCTAAGGGGTGCAACTCCCAAACTGGCATCGGGTGCACTGACATCGCGTCCATTCCCAGCCTCGTCAGCGCCGGTAATGGGGTCGAAAATACCAGCACAGTTACTGGTAAATCCGGCAAAAACCTTGTTCCAGCCAAACTTAAAATCGTTTATGGTTCGGGTACTTACGGTCGAGCTCAAACCTACCAGCACGCCATGCGCATAACTCGGCGAAGCTACTACATCCAACCCGGGGGCGAACTCGGTGTGAAAAGGATTGGAGTCGATTGCGTGATTGTAGGCATAGCGCAGGGTCAACTGCTGGTTTTCGGTTATCTTGTGATCGATTTTTCCCGTCCACGTGTATGAATTCAAATTATCAGGGCTGGGAAAATTCAGTGTTCCCGTTACGCCGGGGATGACGTCGCCGGCGTTTGGACTGGGAAGCAGGGCTAACACCTTGCTTACCGTGGGATCCAAACCCAAACCGGTCAGATTATTGGGAGAACCCGGCGTCCTTACATCGACCGTCGTACCATTCGGAGTCGTGAACAGGCCAGACTTGAAAGCCGCTGTGGGAACAATCGAACTCGCGGTCAGCGTTGTTCTGTACCTCTGATACTCATTGTTAATGAAAAAGAAAGAGCTGTTCTTGATGATGGGGCCGCCTACCGAAAATCCAAACTGATTCCGCACGTACGGATTTTGTTTGTCCGGAACCCGGTTGAAGAAATCGCGGGCGCCGAGCGCATTGTAACGGCCGAACCAGTAGGCGTCCCCATGCAGACTATTGCTCCCACTCCGTGTTATCACGTCGATAATAGCTCCCGTATTGCGGCCGTACTCTGCGTTGAAAGTGTTGGTAATGACGCGGAATTCCTGCGCGGAGTCAGGATTGATCGCCAGGATGCCACTGGGGCCACCGGGAACCGAAGTATCGTTGTTGTCCACGCCGTCTAGCAGAAAGTTGTTATTCCGATCTCGGGACCCGTTCACAGAGAATCCGTTGTTACCATCGTTTGTCTGATTGGTTCCCGGCGACAGCAGCACCAGTTCGTACGGATTGCGCGTTAGTAAAGGCAGATCAACAATTGTCCTGTGGTCCACGAGCGTGCTCAACTGACTGGATTGGGTTTCAATCGGCGCAACGGCTGCACCATCGACCGTCACGCTCTCCTGCACGGAACCCACCGTGAACTTCGCATTGAGGACCAGAGCTTGTGCCACGGTCAAAGGGGTATCTTCAAACCTTACGGTGGTGAAGCCCTGCTTTTCGATAGTAACGATGTACGTTCCCGGCACCAGATTCGGCACTGTATAGAAGCCGGAAGAATTCGTGGTTTCACTGCGAGTCGCACCGGTGGCGTTGTTCGTCACGGTCACCCGAGCCCCCTCCACAACCGCATCGCTCGGATCTCTCGCGGTGCCGCTGATGGATCCGGCGGTTTGGGCCCGCAGCAAAATCGAGAACATCACCAACAATAGGTTGAAGCTGAACTTAAGCATCCTCATAGATAGCTCTCTTTGTTCGCGAGGCCATCCACCTCGCGATCGTCGTCGACCGGTCCAAGATCGTGAAGTTCGGGAGTACCGCATAAAAGCTCACTCTTAAAGGCGGTTCTGTTAGCTGTTCGTAACCAGAGCGTTACCAGGAATGAAACCCTTGGGGCTTGGGTGGACATTGTGCAATTTCGCGCCCAAGAGCGCAAGTATGAGCCAGAGGCATTTACGGTTGATCGCAGTTAAGGAACCCCACATTTTTGAAAGAGGAGTCTATGAGATCTGGAATTTCGGCCAGAATCCGCGCAGGCATCTTCCGTGACCACTGTACCGCACTTCTCGGCCAACGAGAGCACGCCCAGGATGCGACGGATGCCGACTTCTCCTTGGTGCCGATAGATAAGGTTGCAGAGCAGATCTTGAGTGGAGGCACTTCTGAGTGGAAAAGACAGTTGGATTTTACTACTCATCCGTGCGGCCTCGCACAAATATTTCTGCGGCGTAGGACAATGTATGCTTCCTGGGATGAGATAGACCGTTCGATATCGAACTCAGTTTTCCCCTTTTGCAAATCTTCGTTTCACTGACACCGTGTCGGATCAGTTCCTTGGAACCTAACCGACGTAACCCTTTGGCTCATTTTGACGAACGGGAACCGGGGCTGTCGGGCTAGGATTTAGGTGTGTCTTTCTCGAAGCGCATCCTTGGATTATGGCCCTATGTCCTGATTGTCATTTCCCTCGCAGGGCTGGCGTACGTGTTCTTGGCTGCTTCCCGTTAGGGGTGCATCGTTATATTGCCCCCATGACCATCGCAGAACAACCCAGAACTCGCAAGCAGGCTCTCAACGTCCGCGATCTAGCCGAAATCATCCAAGTTGAAGAAGGGACAGTTCGGAGGCACATCCGACAAGGCCACATTCCGTACTTCAGGGTCGGCATGATACTTCGTTTTGATCCAAGCGACATCTCAGACTGGCTCGAAGGCAACAGCCTATCCCCCCGGGTCCGCAAAACGGGGGCCACAAAAAGAAGCGGCTAGACAGGGTTTTATTTGCCGATGCTTCGATTGGCTGATCGGCTAAAAACTCCGTCATCGGTGCCAACGAGAACTCATTTATCTTTAATCTTTATGGATCGAGCGTACTATTGGGCATGAGCAGAATATATTTAGCAGTTGGAGTTGATCGGATCGTCGCTGCCGACGCCTTGAGTAGAGGAGTCCCGGAAGAAGACGAAGAGGAAGACGAAGAGGAACAAGGGGAAGACGAAGAACAAGACGAAGAGAGTGACGACGAAGGAGAAGGCTATTCGGAATGAACACCGCCGTGCGTCGCGGCCTACTTGCGGAAATCGGATTCTTGATCGAGTGTCACACGCCCGCAATAGCCCATCCGAGCCATTCACATCTCCCCCCCAAGCCGTTAGGTTGGTTGTGAGCAGACTTCGGGGGAGGGCTGTTCAGACGAGCGCCCCAATGACTCGAAAAGAGTTGGGGCGTTTTGTTTTTTTGCAACAGGATTCTCCACTTGCGACGTGGGGGAGGCTGGAACGATAAAGGGCTACGAAGCCTTATCTTGCTCGACGAGATGCAGACGGGCACGATTCTGTTCTTTCATCTTCTCTACCGAAACAATTCTGCGGCCGAATCACCGACTTGGGCTTTGCAAGAAGGATGTGCGCACTTCTTTGTTTCCGTTTTCGCCATGACTTTCCCTTTCTATTCTGCTTGATCTGACTCCAGCCCGACGTTGGATGCAAAGCCCAGCAACTTTGTTTGCATGGAGAGTGGCCTCAGACTGGCGTACGCCGCCGGGCGTACAGGGAGGTACCGCTTCGGCCGATACCTCGGCGAACGGGGGAGTGATATTTCGCGTTTGGCCACGCCGCTTAGGACCGTCGTCTCCTCAGCGCAGGCTGCGCTGAATCTCGCTCGCCGCCCGCCTGCCACTCGCGATCGCGCCATGCACAGTCCCATTGTGGCCAGAGATGTCGGTGGCTTCCCCGGCAAAAAACAATGTGTTCTCAATCGGACTCGCTAATGCCTCTTGCGCGCCATCTCCGCCGACCTTTGCATAGCTGTAGGCCCCCCGCGAGAATGGATCATTCTGCCAATCGTGAAAGTAAGCATGTTGCAGCAGGCTTTCCACTTCTTGCGTGCTGACGCCTAGCAGGCGATTGAGCGTTTGCAGACTCTGTTCAACCACAAACGATTCATTTTGGCCGGAGAGCCTCTCCGCACAACGAAACGGTGCCCAACCAGTAATAATCGGCAATTTCTCGGGCATTGTCGTCCACCAAGTAGGAAACCAATCGTCCTGCGAGAAAAGAAAACTCATCTTGGCCAAAGTCTCGGACCCTTTACGGCGATCCTTGGGAAGCCGCACCCAGAAGCGCTCACGAAATCGAAGAGTGACGCGAATTACCTTTCCCATAGCCAGCTTGCTTAGCGCGCGCTTTTTCTGGCGAGGTAGTTCCGGAGCGAACCGCACGGCGCCGTTCTCTTCAGTGGAAGCCTGGAGCACGCCTAGCGGCAGAGTGATAAGAACACGCGGCGCGGCTAAGCTAGTCGAATCATTTGCTCTTACTTCAACATGCCCCGGACGCCAGTGAATGCTGTCGACCTTGATACCAAGGTGTATAGAAACGCCGGCATTGACGAGCTGTCTTTGGAGGATTTCGATCAGATCCGCGTATCCATGCTGCGCTCGAAAAGCCCGCTCTCCTTCGATTCGTTCCTCAGCGCGCATGCCCTTTACCAGCCAATGCACGCTCACCTGCGACGGATCCGCGGCGTTGAAGCCGGTGACATAACTCAACGCCCGCTCTTTGGCCTGTTGAAGCCTACGATTGGTTTTCGACCGGCGACCACAATGCTTCAGGAAATCCACGAATGACTCATCCGGCGTCCGCTCGTCCATCTGCTTAAGAATTTCGTCCACTTCGGAGAAGAAATCGCACTTGCCCAAGCGTCCGCTTGGAACACACCAGTTGTCCCCAACGACTTCTTTCACTCGGACCCGCCGCTTCTCAAGCAGGTTCCATATTTCAACAGGGCGTCCGTGAATGAATTCAGCCCCCAGTTCGACCGGGGCGTGACACACTGGATCGGAAAGCGTGAATATGCGTCCGCCGATTCGGTTGCGCGCGTCCAACATCAATACCGCGAGTCCAGCACGTCCGAGTTCAATCGCAGCGGCGAGCCCTGCCGCGCCCGCGCCAATGATCACGATGTCGGGGGCAATGGACATGTCGAAAGCAACCCGTCAAACCAAAAGATAACTGGACTAGATGCCGACCACGGCTCCTTCGCTGCTGACAAAATGGAGTCACATCTTTGCCCCATGAGGAAAAGCTGCCGGATGCCTGGGGGCGCACTTTTCTCGCAGGCTACTGGAATCCGCCCAGTAGTCATCCAACGTCCACGACCTTGCCGCTAAATAAAAAGTACCGCCCCATGGAGGCGATGCCGGCTTCCGAGCTCCCGCCGGGACCCGAGTGGCAATACGAACCCAAGTGGGACGGCTTTCGCTGTCTCGCCTTTCGGGACGGCAAGCGCGTTGATCGCGAATCGAAGGCTGGCAAGCCTCTCACCCGTTACTTTCCGGAACTCGCTACGGCTCTGAAGGCACTTCCGGCTAAACAATTCGTTTTAGACGGAGAGATCGTCATTCAGCAAGACGGAGGCCTGTCGTTTGATCAACTGCTCATGCGCGTTCATCCCGCCGCTAGCCGGGTCTTGAAGCTGAGTCAAGAATCGCCAGCCGCGTTCATCGTCTTCGATTTCCTGGTCGACGAAAAAGGCAAGTCCTTGGTAAGTCTGCCGCTTCAAGCCCGGCGCGAGCAACTCGAACGATTT
>Ga0137390_10001991_pt1 | contig 15941 bp, 17 predicted proteins | sample 15con2h24AmetaG_FD_104937 | JGI IMG/M metagenome (GOLD analysis project Ga0137390, IMG submission 104937) | Vadose zone soil microbial communities from Angelo Coast Range Reserve, California, USA - 15con2h2.4A metaG | ecosystem: Environmental > Terrestrial > Soil > Vadose zone > Saprolite... | reverse complement strand
GCGCGATGTCGTGCGCAGAGAAGCCGAGTTCTTCAGCTTTGGTGCGTTCGACTCTGAGATTCAGATACGGCTGATCGAAGGGCTGCTGAATTCGCAGGTCAGCAGTTCCTGAGACGAATCTCATTTTCTCAAGCAACGTGTCTGCGTAGCGCCGGTTTCCCGCCAAGTCGTTCCCAACCACCTGAACGTCGATGGGAGCTGGCAAGCCAAAATTCAAGATCTGGCTGACCATGTCAGCTGGCAAAAAAGCGAACGTCACACCCGGAAACTGCTTCGGGAGTGCCAAACGAAGCTGGTTGACGTAGTTGTCCGTTGGGTGATGTTTGGTGGACAGAGTCACAAGAATGTCGGCATCCGATGTGCCAACCGGTGCCGAATTGCTGTAAGAGAGATTGATGCCGCTGTAGGGCAAGCCAATGTTGTCGATCACGCTCTGGACTTCGTTCGCCGGAATCTGTCGTCGAATCGACTGCTCGACTAGATCGCACAGGTTGGCTGTTTCTTCAATACGCATTCCGGTAGGAGCCCGCAGATGAAGTTTGAAAGTCCCGCTGTCCACGCTGGGGAAGAAGTCGCGGCCCAACCACGGGATCAGAATTGCCAGAGAACCCAGGCAACTCGCAAAGAACGCAATCAGGAAAATCCGCCGATGACGAAGACAGCTCTCAAGCACCCCACGATAGCTCATCCGGAATCTTTCGAAGGCTGCCTCAAAACGCTTTTGGAGGCGTACAAGCGGATTGCGGCTCGCGGCATCTCCGGCATCCTTCTTCTCTCCGCTCAAAAGGTACTTCGCCATAGTCGGCACGATCGTCCGGGAAAGGAGGTACGAGGCCAACATAGCGAACACTACTGCTTCAGCGAGCGGCACAAAGAGATACCGCGCCACCCCAGTCAGCAGGAACATCGGGGCGAATACAATGCAGATCGAAAGTGTGGACACGAAGGCAGGCGTCGCGATTTGCGACGCACTGTCGAGCACAACTTCGTCCATGTCTTTCTCTGGTTCTGCCTCTCGGTTCCTATTGATGTTTTCGACCTCGACTGTGGCATCGTCCACCAGAATGCCGACCGCCAGGGCGAGTCCACCGAGCGTCATGATGTTGATCGTTTGCCCCATTGCGCTGAGCACAATGATGGAGGTCAGGATCGCCAGAGGGATCGAGGTCGCGATGATAACCGTGCTTCGCCAACTGCCCAGAAAGGTGAGAATCATGAACGCGGTCAGGCACGCGGCTATCAGCGTTTCCCTGACCACTCCGCTGATCGCTCCTCGAACAAAAATCGACTGATCCGCCAGCGGTGAGATTTGTAACTGGGGGGGGACCGTCGTCTTAATTTGAGGCAGAAGGCCCTTGATGGCCGAGATCACGCTCAACGTGGATGCGCTCCCAGCCTTTTGGATCGTCAGCAACACTGATCGCTGCCCATTGACCCGCACGATATTCGTCTGCGGGGGAAAGCCATCGCGTACCCAGGCAACATCCTTCATGTAAATAGTCGTGCCGCCAATCGTCTTGATAGGGATTCGGTTCAGATCCGCGATCGTCTGCGGTGCTGCGTTGGGAATCGAGACATCGTATTCCCTGGAGCCGATCTTGGACGTTCCCGTGGGCAGGATCAGATTTTGTACGCTAATCGCATTAACGACATCCAGTGCGGACAGGCCTTTCGACTGCAACGCCGTGGTATTCAGATCCACCTGTACTTGGCGTTGTTTACCACCATAGGGATAAGGAACAGATGCCCCAGGCACGGTAATGAGCTGCGTCCGAATGAAATTCAGGCCGTAGTCGTTGAGTTGTTGCTCTGACAGATTTTGCCCCGAAAGGGCCAACTGGAGCACCGGTACACTCGATGCGCTATATGCAAGAATCAATGGCGGCGTCGATCCTGCAGGCAACTGCCTGAGCTGCGTCTGAGAAACCGCCGTGACCTGTGCGATGCCCTGCTGAATGTTCGCGGTCGGCTGCAGGAACACCTTGACAACCGCGATTCCGTACAGCGACTGCGATTCGACGTGCTCAATGTTATCGACGGTAGTCGTAAGCGCTCGCTCGGTGACGCTAACGACGCGGTCGCTCATCTCCTGAGGGACGAGACCGTTATAGTTCCAGATAATGCTGACAACAGGAATATCGATGGTCGGAGAAATATCGGTTGGCGTGCGAACAATCGCGAGCCCACCCAAGATTATGATGAGTATGGACGCTACCACGAACGTGTAGGGCCGCCGCAATGCTAGTCGAACGATCCACATAGAATCTTCCCTGGTTTGTCAATCACCGACGGTAGTCGGCTAATGACAATAGTTGGGTTAACCCTGCCTTCCCGGTCGGGACATCAAAATGCACGCCCGTTTCCAAACAACCAGAAGGCCCGTTAGTCGAGCATTTTCAGCAGCATGAGTCGGCTAGGCGATTGGGCAAGGCCCTGTGGCAATGAGATGTTCGTCCCGCGGTTGACACCAACGTCGGCATTTCGACTCGACCGTTATCGGATTCAGGGTGGGAAGCTGGGCTATCGACGGAGGCGCCGGTCAAAGCGAGCTGCTCGTGTGTATTGACTAAGTGCGCCTTCATTTTCCGGTGTTCACGTCGCTTAGCAGTTTTGGCACAGGAAATGCATTCGGCAGTTCTCAGTCAGATCCGTTGACACCGGAAGGTGGCCTTTACGGGTTGGCCAGGTGTGAACGTCGGTGACCGATCGTCGAGAGTTCGTTGTCATTCGGGGGTGCGTATGCGGTTCATCAGAGGAGGTACAGCTAAGACGAGTGCCGATGTGATGTCCGGCATTCTGAATTGCGTTGGCCCGGAGTGCGGCGGAAGCATGGGTGGAGTCGGCAGAGAGTTCAAGTGCCAGGGCGAATGCCGGACGGAATGGCGTCAGATCTGGGAACTAGTCTTTTCCCCCGGGCTCAATCGGCCAACGACGAGGCGATCAGGACGGCTTGATTTGAATGGACGGGTGCCAGGCTGAACGACCGCTGACCATATCTGGACGGACTGCGCCCAACGGCCGGCAATACCGTCTCGGACACGGCCGCCTCGTCCAGCCTTCGCGATCAGAAGTCAGCCGTCAATTCGGAGCAAGCTTTCGCCGTTTAGGAGACAACGGAGACACTATGAAACTTCTTACAGCAGATAACGCGAAACTTGGATTTATTGGACTGGGCAACATGGGAAGCCGAATCGCACAACGCCTGCTTGATCGCGGATACCCGCTTGTCGCATACGACAGGGATATCGCTAAGGCGGAAGCCGTCGCAGGAAAGCGAGGTTTCGCCGCTAAGAACATTCTTGAACTGGCGCGCACTGCGGATGTGATTCTTTCGTGCCTGACCAATGATGAAGCAGTTCAGAGCGTTTACGCCGGGCCAGTCGGAATCTTTGCTGAGGCGCGGCCAGGAACCATCGTGTTAGAGATGAGCACGATCTCCCCAGAAAGGTCGCGGGCACTGCACAGGCTTGGCGCTAAGCGTGGCATCGAGGTATTGGACGTCGTCATCTCGGGCAGCACTCCTGCCGCGGAACAAGGGATCCTGACGCTGCTGGCCGGCGGCAACCAAGACCTGTTCCTTGCCGCTGAACCAATATTCCAGGCGATTGCAAAGCAATACTTTCTTCTGGGCGGTCCCGGCTCAGGGACAGCGATGAAGCTAGTGGTCAACACGCTGTTAGGTATCGGCATGCAGGCCATCGCCGAGGCTGTGGTCCTTGGAGAGACAGTTGGTCTCAATCGCGGCCGCTTGCTTGAGGTCTTGTCAAAGACAGCTGTCATCGCGCCGGCTCATGTGGGAAAACTGGCGAGGGTGGCGATCAACGACTACAGTCCGCAATTTCCCCTTCCCCTGATGAACAAGGATTTCCAGTTGATTTTGAATGCGGCAGCAGAGGCTCATCTTTCCATGCCGGTGACTGAAGCGGCGTTTCGCGTCAATTCAGAGGAAATGGCACACCATCATGATGAAGAAGACTTCTCGGCTGTCCTGCGCCGAATGGAAGAAGTTGCCGGTATCGCAGATCTTCACTCCGCCCCGATGACGAGATGACGGGGGCAACAGCCCATGCCACGCGCGGTCGGGGAGAGAACGGGGTGGAGGCTTTCTGAGACACATGATGGTAACGTCGACAACAATTCGAATCATTCACACATCTTTGTTCGTCTTTTTTTATTACTTGATGATCGGCCTTCTCCTCGCAGTTTTGCCCGGTTTTGTTCACCTCCATTTGGGCCTCTCTCCCTTATGGGCTGGTGTTGCAATTAGTGCGCAATATCTGGCAACCCTGCTCACTCGCCCTAGAGCGGGCCGAATGACCGACGTCTTAGGTCCGCGAGCCACGGTTTTGGTCGGTCAGGTGGTGGGTTTGCTTAGTGGACTCTGTCTGATTGCTGCGGCATCGCTGCAATCTAAAGCCATGGCTTGTTTTGTCGTTCTTCTGACAAGCCGCTTGATCCTTGGCTGCGGCGAAAGCTGCGTGGCGACTGGTGCGACCACCTGGGGACTCGGACGCGTCGCACCAGAATATGCCGCACAGGTGATTTCGTGGAGTGGCATCGCGTCCTACGGTGCGATGGCTGCGGGGGCCCCTCTCGGTATTTGGCTTGAAAACAGGTATGGGATCGAGTCAATCGGAGCGGTCGCCTCGGGAATATCGCTACTGAGCCTGGCTCTCGCCTTGCCACTGGCTGGGGTTCCGATAGTGCGGGGTGCTCATATGGCATTTTCGAGGGTGCTCGGCAGAGTGTTGCTTCACGGACTAGGGCTGACTCTCGGCACCGTCGGATTTGCCGCGATTGCGTCTTTCACCGGGCTCTACTATGCCAGTCGCCACTGGACTGACCCGGCGCTCGCGCTGATCTTGTTCGGCAGCTCTTTCATCGTTACCCGCCTGCTGTTCGCAGGCACCATTGATCGTTGGGACGAATTCCGAGTTGCCATGGTTTCGTTCATCTTGGAGTCTGCCGGATTGCTCGTTTTGTGGTCGGCCACGACTCACGACGTGGCTCTTGCGGGTGCGGCGCTCAGCGGATGTGGCTTCGCCCTGGTGTTCCCGGCTCTCGGAGTTGAAGCTCTCAAGACGGTTGCTGATCAGAATCATGGAACTGCACTCGGGGTTTATACAGCATTTCTCGATTTGGCGATGGGCATTACCGGCCCTATTGCAGGACTTATTGTCGGAAAGTTCGGTTATTCAGCGATTTTCCTCTTTGGCTCAGGAGCTGCGGGTTGCGCGTTTGTGCTTACTCTTCTCCTCTATCACTTGGTTCGCGAGCCGCGCGCCCGTCTCTCGCGGAAGACACTCGAGCCCCTGGAAACAGGAGAAATAAGGTAGGTTTCGTCATTCCAAGAAGGGGACAACCGATGGAAATGATAGCGGAGATGCAGATGCAGCCTGGAACTCGATCGTCGCTTCCTTCGCGGTCGCTGTTGCGAGGAGATGTGGCGGCAGCCGGCCCCCAATGGCTGCCGGCGGTGCTGGTCTTCGGATCCATTGCCGCGGTTGCCTACGCCGACTTTGTCGTCACGTCGATCTCGTTGGGGTATCTCTACATTTTGCCCCTGGGGATCAGCGCGATGTTCTTGCGCAGCCAGATCAGCTATGGGCTGATCGCCGTCTGTGTCTTTCTCCACGATCTTTTCGGGCCTCCTTATCCAAGCCCGGAGGCCCGGATCACACACAACCTCACCGCACTGGTCGGGTTCACCTTCGTCGCATACGTCATTCAGAGATACGTGAAACAAAGAGAATTACTTGACCAGGCGGTGCGCAAGCAGCGCGATCAACTCCTGCAGGATGTTGAACTCGCCGGGCAGGTTCAGAGGATGTTTCTGCCTATCCAGCGGCCGTCAATCGCCGGCCTCGAGATTGCAGGAATGATGCAGCCTGCGAGCGGTGTGGGCGGCGACTACTACGACTACATACCCGCCAATGAGCACACGATCCAGATAGTAATTGCTGATGTCGCGGGCAAGGGTGTTCCTGCTGCCCTTCTGATGTCCGCCACAGCGGCTGCCGTGCAACTGGAGGCCAGTGAGAAACGAGACATGCTGGAGGTTGTAAATCGCCTGAACAACGGGATTCATTCCGTATCTGACGGCGACCGTTACGTCACCCTGCTGCTGGCGGACATTGATACACTCAGCCGGTCCCTCCGGTATGTCAACTGCGGCCACAATCCCGCTCTCCATTTTCAGGCAAAAACCGGCGCTGTTGTTCCCATGAACTCGTCCTGCTTCCCAGTCGGAATGTTCGACAGCGTTACCTGCGAAATCAACCGTGCTGACCTCGCGGCCGGCGATCTTCTGGTTCTGTACACTGACGGTATTACAGAGGCAGAGAATTCGCAGGGAGAAGAATTTGGGATGGAGCGGCTGTCGGCCGTGCTTCGGCGCGATTCTTCACTGTCAGCGGAAGAGCTGATGGCCAACATTTTCCGGAGTGCCGAAGAGTTCTGTCAGGGAGTTGGGTTCAACGACGATGCCACCGTTCTCATAGTGAAGTGTAATTTTGATGACAACTGAGAGATTTCACGGCTTGATCTTCAGGCTACGGCTTATCTTCGGGAGGGATAGGAAGCTTTTCCTCGATCTTCAGGATTTTCTTCGGCGCATGCTTCCGGAAGAGACGCTTCATATCCGGCGTAAATTCGCGTAGAAGATCCGTGATCGCATCCGAGCTCAGCGCACCACCAAAGCGATTCATGATATCGCCGAAAGTCCGGTCATGTCTTGGGTAGTAGGCATTTTGTAGCGCACTGGTGAACAAAGCACCCAGAAACCCGGAAGTATTGAGCGTACTATCGCCGTTGTCGTTCTTCGTAATCACCACCCTGGTTGCGGAATACCATGCTCGAGAGAAAAGCCTTCTCTTGGGCGAGGGAAAATATCGAGGATCCTGGTGCAAGATCGTCGACAAAGCAAATCCTTGGATGAATCTGCGCGATTCTGTATTCGCCAGAGTCGCACCCAATCGCTTCGCCCAACCTTGCGTACCTCCGCCATAGTGGGGCCACTGTCCCGTGGCCTGAGCCTCAGTCGCCTGAAAACCTGCTGATGCGAACGTGTAGGGCGAATAGCTTTGCCTCAGAAATAGATCGAATTTGCAATGTGCCGACAAGGGGGCATAGGCCAGAGATCCGTTTGCCGTCTTAGCTTCTGCGGGGTTCGCCTGAGATTGGGTAATTGTGTCTGGCACGCGCAAACTGCACGGACTAGTTGACATCTGATCAAAGGGTCGGTGCTCGTGGTCCTCGACGCCGTAGGAAGCGCTGGCTGGATGAGGTTGCTTCGGTTCTTGGGGGACGGACGGCTGCTGCGCATGGCCGAGTCCGTGTGTCACCGCAATCGAAATCGTGAACAGCGAGATGTGGGTTATCGAGGCTACTCTCTTATAACGTCGCAGGAGTTGGGAAGGAGACACTCTTGTTGCCCCTCAGAACGGAAAGCGCACCGAGAGAATCCAGCGGTGGTTGTACTGGTGGAACCGGGTTGCGGCGATCTGCACGCCCCCGCCGATTCCAAAACGCAATCGCTCAGCGACTTGAAACATGCCGAAAACAACCCCGGGGGTCAGGAATGTCTGCTTCTTGCCCGAGTCTGGTCCATCTGAAAAAAAAGTCGAATTCTGCTCAATCATCGGCCAAATCTTGCCCTTAATGCCGTACTGGAAAGTAGTGTTCCAAAGGAACGCGCGGCCCAAAACATTTGTGCCGCTTGTAGGAAGACTCCCGCTAAAAGTGTTCTGGATGCTGAATGGGCCCCAGCCCTTTGCGAGGGCTAGCATGGGAGAAAGCACCGTGTGTCCCAAACCATTCGGCGGACTTCCACTCGGGAACGATGCCCCCATGAACAATCCCACGAAATAATCCCCCTTCCCTTCCGGAGCGGAGAAAGCGCGGAACTTCACAAACAGCGACGTGTCTCCGTTTCCATCCACGATGTTGCCGCTGTGCACAATGTAGGGCGGAGGAGCAACCTGCACTTCCATACGGGTGTTGGGAATGATTTCCAGCCCGCGTGCGTTTCCGTAGTTATCCGTTTGGGTACTATTCGAATTCGTCTGCCAGGAAGAATCGTAGCGATATTGCTGTACCAGCAGCACGTGAGTTGTGACGAGCGGGGCAACGTAGTACGGTTGTTCTGAGCGAGCTTTGTCGACCGAGGATAGCCACGTCGTAACCCAATTGTCCTGCCGCTGGCTATTGCTGCCGCTAGTCTCGTTCGGATTCGAACCATCTTGATCAAGTGCGGCAGAGTTTAGTAAGCAACCGTCCGCAGACTGCCCACACAACGAAAGAGGTCGAATCGAACTGGAGAATGAGTATGCATCGTTTTCGCCTGAAGTTTGAGCCCTAAGTGGGGCAGAACAAACGGCGATCACGATGGTGATCAAGCAGAAAGAACATTCCGCATACGAGGTTCCCAGTTTGAATACATTCTCTCACTCATTCTGATCAGAGGTTCAATCGGCGGCTGTCGATATGTGGAAGTGCGCCATTTTGTAGCCTTCCAGCTCCATCCAAGATTCTTCGCCGTTGATATGCATTTATGTCTCCAAAGGTCACCTCGGCAGCGCCTCAAGCTTTTCCTTGTTCAACATCAGTACCACCCAGCTGAATGAAGCGTCGCAGCGTCCACATGCGGACAGTCAGTCAATACATCGACGGTGCCAGGCTTGTTTGCTTGCCGAAGCCTCAACCGACGAACTCGCAAAGTTCAGCGCCAGAACCTCAAATGGTTTTGTTTTGAGTGCGAGAGATGTTTGGAAATCCAAATGCATTCCTGACATCCGAAAAGGAGGCTCATATGAAGCCGATAGTCCGTACAGCAGTTAGCACCGTGCTTTTCCTGGTCGCGCTGGGAACAGCACTCGCGCAGCAGGTCAAAACCGACTTTGATCATCAAGCTAATTTCTCTCAGTACAAAACCTACTCCTGGCAGGAAATTAAGCCGGCGAATTCTCTCTGGGATGCGCGGATTAAGCGCGCAGTCGATGCCCAACTGGCAGCCAAGGGCTGGACAGAGGTGGAAAGCGGTGGAGATGTGGCCATCGTAGCGATTGCCACTTCACATACCGAAAGGACACTTCAGACCTTCTATGACGGTATGGGTGGAGGATGGCGTTGGCGAGGATTCGGAGGGATGGGTGAAGCCACCACCACGGAGCAGGACTACAAGGAAGGAACTCTCGTTGTTGACATGTACGACGCGAAGACCAAGCAATTGATTTGGCGCGGCAGTTCCGAGGACACCGTGTCCAACAACGCTGAGAAAAATGAAAAGAACCTGGACAAGGGTGTCGCCAAGATGTTCAAGAAGTTCCCGCCAGACCAGGCAAAAGGTTAAGCACAAGGCTCGCAGACCGACTCGAGCGAGCACTGTTGTTGTATCAGAATGAAAAGGAGAAACCATGAAACTTCAGAGATACCATTTGCTGTCGTTGTTTATCGCCGTTGTCTTTGCTCTAACGATGTATCCAACCAAATCGCAGGCGCAGATCATTGGCGACCTCGAGACCGACGTTCCGTTTCAGTTCCATGTGGGAAACACCAAACTTCCGGCTGGTAAGTACACCATCCGCGTAGTGGACGGCTCCGACTTGATGTTAATGGAAATCACCAGCGCCGACGGCTCTACTTCGGCTCTTTTCCAGGTTCTCGATGCGGAGGCCAACTCGGCTCCCGGCAAGAGCGAGCTGATCTTCAACAAGTACGGGAATCGCTATTTCCTCGAGAAATTGTTCGAGGAGTCCAACCCGAGCGGCAGTGCGGTGGTCAAGTCCGATTACGAAAAAAGAGTCGCTGAAGCGACCGCCGAACGCCAGGAACATGTGCCGGCACACACCCGGCAACGACAGGGAAGCTAGCAGTTCGCTGGAACAACCGCGCGGCCTGTGTGTAGGTGAGGAGCGGGCCGCCAAGCTTTTAAGACTATGGCTAAACGTTACGTGCTCTGCCGACCAACGGTAGCCGGAACTCTTGGAAAGGAAATTGGAATGCAGACGCGAAAACTCGGCAACTCTGACCTGCATATCACTCCCCTGGGCTACGGAGCCTGGGCTATCGGCGGCTCGGGATGGCAGTTCGCATGGGGATCTCAGGACGACGATGACTCTATCGCGGCCATTCACCGCTCGCTCGAACTCGGAGTCAACCGGATCGACACTGCCGCCGTCTACGGTCTGGGCCACTCCGAGGAAGTCGTAGCCCGCGCGCTCAAAAGATGGTCGGACGCGCGGCCTTACGTCTTCACTAAGTGCGGCCTGCGCTGGGGCGCCAACGGCAATGTCAGAAAACTGCTGAGCCCTGATTCGATCCGGCGCGAAGTCGAGGACAGCCTTCGTCGCCTGTCCGTAGATGTAATCGATCTCTACCAGATCCACTGGCCTCCCGACTCCGATTCATCCGAATTGGAAGAGGGATGGTCAACGCTTGCCTCCTTGCAGCGGCAGGGTAAAGTACGCTGGATTGGGGTTTCGAACTTCAATGTCCAGCAACTACGTCGCGCGCAGGCCGTGGCTCCGGTTACTTCTCTGCAGCCTCGGTACTCGCTGGTGCACCGCGAGGTCGAAGACCAGGTTTTGACTTACTGCAGGCGGGAAAACACTGGGGTTATCGTCTATTCTCCAATGGCTTCCGGTCTCCTGACTGGCGCGATGACCCGCGAACGCGCCACAAAACTGCCCAAGGACGATTGGCGAAGGACTCATCCCGACTTCACCGAACCCAATCTCTCTCGCAATCTGGCGCTGGTTGAACACTTGCAGGAGGTTGCCAGACGGCATAACCGGTCCACCGGAGAAGTCGCCATTGCGTGGACGCTACACAACCCCGCCGTCACAGGAGCAATCGTTGGCGCCCGCAACGCGCGTCAGGTGGGAGTTGCGCCAACAAAATCCGGCCGGCCTTTGAGGCGCGATTGAGTCAAGGGAGGAGAACACAGTGAGCGGACTAAAGAAACCAATGAATACAGCTCAGGAACACTATCTCAAGGCTGGGCGGCAATCAGGAGACGACGAGAAATTCTACCTCTTGGGCTTCGAAGCTGCCCTGCACGCCAGAAATCGCTGCAAAGAATTTGATCAGATCGCGTCCGAGATGGCGAGCGACCTGGAAGAACTGCAGCAGCAATATCCAGGGGTGGCAGTAGAAGAGCCCTTTACGCGCGGATATCAGCAAGGACGGGAATATTACCAGCGCCTGTGCGACGACTGCAACGCGGTGTGACCCTTGGCCCCGAAATATTAAGTTCGACCTTCCCCTCACCTCTTCTTGCGCCGGCTTGTCGGCGCCAATTTCTTTTCCCAGCTATTTGAACTTAAACGATGTCCTTCGGTGGACACGCTGAAAAAGCTCTTCCGGCTGACGCAATTTCGCCGGAGCCCCATTCATTACTGATTTGTCTCGAAATCGGTTTGGAATGTCGCTTGCTACTGCTCAAGGCGTATGAAACACGGAGACGAGTGAAGGAGGAGGCGGTCGTGAACGACATGGTTGATTCTTCAGGCATGCGGTACGCAGTAATCGCAGGGCTTCGCACCGAAACTGATCCGGAACGCTTTGTGATTGCGTACTCGAACGAGAAATCACTGCGCGATCTCATAGCCGCAGCCTCCATTATTGCGGTCGGCTTTTCCTCGCGCGAGGAGGCCATAGCGGGCGGCACGCGTTCCCTCCCCACTGCCGGGGCCTCTTACGAGTGGACGCCCGTAGCAATGGCAGGGAGGACTGGAAGATATCAGCAGCGATTCCATTGGAAAGAACGGCGGGCAGAAATAGCTTCGGCGTTACGGAGAGTGGCAGAGTTTCTCGTCGCCTCCTACAACGACGTTGCTACTGCGGCCACTGTCATTTTCTCGTCCACAAATGCCGTCTCGTCGGTTATCAGAATGGCCCTGGGCAGCTCCGTCTGAGTTCTTCAGTGGCTAAGTCTCCGCTTCGCCAAACACCTGGGCCACGGGCCCAACTTTATTGTTAACGGAGTAACAAAAATGAACGTTCAGAACAGGCAGCGTTTAATTGCTTTTGCACAGGTGGTTGTTCTTGCCGTAGTGATGACGGGAGCAGCTTCACAAGCGACAGGATAGGCGAGAACGAACGAGACTGTCATCCAGAAGGCTACGGAACAGTTTGAGAATAATCCCCTGACGATTACCTCCCTGGGACAGCGTGTATATGTCTTCTCCGGGGACGGAGGAAACGTTACGGCGATCGTCGACGATAGCAGCACCTTGCTAATAGACAGCGGACTGGATTCGAGGATTACTGAGCTGAACGACGCGATCTTCAAAACCACGATGCGTCCCGTGATCCGGCTGGTGAATACACATTGGCACTTTGACCACACGGGAGGGAACACGTACTTTGGCTCCTCAGGCGTTACCATCATCGCGCAGGAGAACGTTAAGAAGCGGCTCTCGTCTGTCCAGGACGTGCCCTTCGTCGGGTTGCGCGACGGTCGTTATCCGTCGCAGGCGCTGCCAGGAGTAACGTACTCAAGCAGCATGACTCTGCATCAAGGGTCTCAACGGCTGACATTGGAGAACTACGGATCCGCGCATACCGACGGAGATACCGTTATCTATATTGCACCGGCGAATGTGGCTGTCGTAGGAGACATTTTCTCGAATCACTTCTATCCCATCATCGATCTGGCGTCAGGCGGATCAATCGATGGCATGATCTATTCACTCGATCGAATTCTGGCGCAGACTGACGAGCAGACGAAGATCGTGCCGGGACATGGTGCAGTAGCCTCGCCCGCAGATCTGCGGGAATACCGTGACATGCTGGTGCGGGTTCGGCAGAGCATTAAGGGTCTCATTGCAGCAGGAAAAACCATGGATGAAGCAGTGGCCGCCGCGCCGACGAGAGCCTTCGACGCCCAATGGGGCCGGGGTTACGTGTCTGCGGATGCTTTTGTAAGGATGGTATTCACCAGTCTGATTGACAGCGGCAACGCAAATCGGTAGCCAACTAATCTTCCGCGCAGAGACAACAGCCATGAGGTGATGAAGTCATGATCCGCTGGTTTTGCCGGAAAAGTCGGAGAATTGCAGGGCCGCTCCAGCGTTCGCAGAGACACCACCCAGAACATAGCCGGCGTCAACATCCGCTGACAAACCCAGCGAATGGATCTCCCTGGTCCTTCGTCGAAGGCGTGTTGGATTTGGGATACTCGGCCAGAAATGGCTTGCTCTCCTGTTCAGGGGTACTCGATGAATGGTCGCCTTCTGCCTGATGCGTACCTTCCCGCGTCTGTGCTTGGGCCCTGAACCCTCCGAATGCAGCCGCAGCCAAAGCAGCGGAGCCCATTCGCAAGACACTCCTTCTGGACACCCCGTCCTGCAACACCTTGTCCTTCTTCTCTTCACTCATCGCCTTTTTTCCTAGTCCATGGTGAATTCGACCATATTCGTGCTCTGTACCCAGGAGCAAGTAAGAGCAAATACAACGTTCACAGTGCCTACAATCACTTGAGTGCTGTACCGTTTGGTGTTGCTAGGCTGATTTGCTGGTCTGCGAAGGAAACTCGATAACTTTTCCGAATTGCACCTGACAAGCTCCCTTCAACGGTCTCGTCGATTGGCCGGTAAACCGGTGGGCGGTCGTCGGTGGCATGCGCTTGCCCGGTCAGGGAGTTCGCATCGGATTGATCGAACCCAGGTGGCACGACATCGGCCAGCACCATCTCAGGATTGGGATCACCAACCGGGCCCGTATCCACGCAGAGCGTACGCAAGGTTCCATTGGCGCCAGAGGGTGGGCCAGTGACGATTGCTTCGAGCCGGCCCGCAGGCGCCACCAGGATGTGATCGGTGGCCCTGGTCGGATGTTTGGGATCGCGGTAGGCAAGCGGCATCCCGTCAAGCGCCACAATTTCAAAACTCTGCCCATCCAGTTGCAAGTCCAAGTAGCGGTCCGGCGAAGCGTTCACAATACGCCAGAACTGCCGCTCTTTTGGCGCGATCTCGATTCGCGGGCGAACTGCCCCATTCACGGTAAACACTTCTTCAACTGCCTCCGCTTCTCCCCACATCCCTTGGATGGGATTTCCACCTCGTGCCTCAATTCGATTGCATTCGGATCATTCTCTATGGAACGGCCGCGCACAACGATCACACGTTCACGGAGTTGTCTCACCTGGGGAGCATAACGTTTCATTCCCTCGATGACGATGGCTCCTGACATGCCATCCAATACCTGCCGATGACTCTCGCCGTGCGGATGAGTGTGGTACCAAAACAGACCCGGGGGATGATCGCGTGGAATCTCTACCGAGTAGTGCAACACCTGGCCGGGCTTGGCCAGCATTGTTAGCACGTCATCTTGTGGGGCATCCGGCGAGACGCTGCGCCCATGGAAATGCAGGTTCGTCATGTTCATGCACGGGTTCACCGCACAAGTCTCGCTGGACTTGGGAGGAAGATCGTTGACGTAGGTGATTCTGAGAACGTCGCCAGGGGACGCCCGGATCACAGGGGAGACGTTCGCACGTTCGAAAGCGAAGGTATCCCGGCCATTTTCGTTCATTGCATGCAACGTGAGCGATACAACATGATTCTTCGCTCGCACCTGCGGCGGCTCAGGTAACACAACAGTCTGGGCGCGGACCAGAGTTGGAAGAAACATCTGCGCACCCATGAGGAGTAGGATGTGCGCACGCTTGCCCGCCTTTTGCTTCATTTCCAGTGTTTTCGACCCCAACCGATGTTTGTTCCAAGATCGTACTATTCCAACCAAGCCACTACGGGTTGGCGACGGTGCCGTCAAGGGTGATCCAAGCCGCCCGGTTCAGGAAGCCAGTTCGGTAAGCCCAGTTAGTTCCAGGTATTCGTTCTCAGACAATTGCAACGACGCTGCCTGTACGTTTTCCTCGAGATGAGCAATCGACGAAGTCCCGGGGATAGGCAGCATAACCGGAGATCGCTTCAGCAACCACGCCAATGCGATCTCAATAGGTTTTACTTGGCGAGCCTTCGCAATCCGTTCCAGCAGCCTGCCGGCCACGCGCCCTGCTCCCAGCGGGAACCACGGGATGAACGCGATCCCATTGCGCTCGCAATAATCGACGACATTGTCCCATTCGCGATCGGCGAAACTGTACCGGTTCTGGACCGACACGATCGGCACGATCTTCCTCGCGCGCTCGATGTGCTCTACCGTGACATTCGACAATGCGACTAGTCGGATCTTTCCTTCTGATTGCATGTTGGCCAGGGTCTCAATCGACGCGGCGAGAGGCACCACCGGATCGGGAACGTGAAGCTGGTAGACGTCGATCCGGTCGAGGCGAAGTCTCTTCAGGCTGCCTTCCACCGCCGCGCGCAAATGCGCCGGGCTGGCGTCGTGGGTCCACTGGTTCGGCCCAGGGCGATTCCATCCACCCTTCGTGGCGATGACAAGGTCCTTCGGGTAAGGCACCAGGGCTTCGGCGATCAACTCTTCGCTGACATCGGGACCATAGGAATCAGCCGTGTCTATAAAGTTGACTCCCAACTCGATGGCGCGGCGGAGGACGGCAATTGCTGTCGCCGGATCCTTAGGTGCCCCCCAGATTCCGTCGCCCGTAAGGCGCATGGCCCCGAAGCCAAGGCGGTTGACGGTGAGTTCACCACCTAGAGAAATTGTTCCGCTCTCAGCGGCCGACTGACTTGTAGTTTTCTCGCTCATATTCATCCTCCAGGATCTAAGTTTGTTAGACGTCGCTTACTTCACTCAGCGGTGTGCCAGCTCGAATCCGGGCCGCGCTTTAAGTCTTTTGCGAGTGTCGTCGTCTTCGACCCAAGGTCCTTTTCGTACACAATGCCGCTTTTGGTAACTAGGAAGGTCATGACCCCTGACGTCCGGTAATCTGCCGGATACGCTACCAGCGCCAGAGCGCCGGTCGTTCTGCCGGCAGACACACGGTTGTCGGTGCCGGCCACAGTATTTCCCGT
>Ga0137390_10001989_pt1 | contig 15944 bp, 17 predicted proteins | sample 15con2h24AmetaG_FD_104937 | JGI IMG/M metagenome (GOLD analysis project Ga0137390, IMG submission 104937) | Vadose zone soil microbial communities from Angelo Coast Range Reserve, California, USA - 15con2h2.4A metaG | ecosystem: Environmental > Terrestrial > Soil > Vadose zone > Saprolite... | reverse complement strand
CGTCCTCAACAGCATAGTTCAGGGTCTCGTCGCACAGCCTGGAGTTGCGCTAGCACGTATCTGGCTTCTCTTGCCGGGTGATCTGTGCGATGCATGTTTCATGCGCACCGAGTGCCGCGATCGCACTCAATGCCTTCACTTGGTTGCCAGTGCGGGTGCCCCCGTGAACTCCCCAGGAGAAGATTGGTCCTTCCTTCAAGGCCACTTCCGACGTGTGCCCCTAAACGCGCGGAAGACTGGAGTGATCGGAGCCACTGGAACGCCGATCTTGATCGAGGATTTTGCTCCAAAGAATGAGTGGATTGCTCGACCAGATTGGGCTGAGCGGGAAGGTATCCGTGGCTTCGCGGGACACCCGCTCATTTTTCGTGGAAAGACTCTCGGAGTTCTAGCGCTCTTTAGCCGCGAAGCGATCGATGAGCAGGGATTTGCCTGGCTTCGGATGTTTGCCGATCAGGCTGCTGTCGCCATTACGAATGCTCAGGCCTTTGAAGATATAGCTGCTTTGAAGGGGAGGCTCGAAAGGGAAAACGTCTACCTGCAGGAGGAGATTCGCCAGGAACACGACTTTGATGAAATCGTCGGCAACAGCCCGCTCCTGTTAGAGCTTCTCCGAAAGGTCGACTTGGTGGCTCCCTCTGATTCCACTGTTCTCCTTCTTGGGGAAACCGGCACAGGCAAAGAGCTGATCGCACGCGCCATTCACGCTCGAGGTTCTCGCCAGGGCCGACCTCTGGTGAAAGTCAATTGTGGTTCCATCCCCGCGGGCTTGGTGGAGAGTGAGCTCTTTGGTCATGTCAAGGGCGCCTTCACCGGGGCCACGTCCAACCGCACTGGACGCTTCGAATTGGCCAATAAGGGAACGTTGTTCTTGGATGAGGTGGGTGAATTACCCCTTGACACTCAGGTGAAATTGCTTCGTGCCTTGCAAGAGCAGGAGTTTGAGCCTGTAGGAAGCAGTCGAACGATCCGGGTGGACGTTCGGGTCATCGCCGCCACCAACCGTGATCTGGAAATGGCCGTCCGCACAGGTTTGTTCCGATCCGACCTGTACTACCGCTTGAATGTCCTTCCCCTGGTGGTTCCGCCGTTGCGCGAACGGAGTTCCGACATTCCACAGATCGTGACGTTTTTTCTGGAACGCTTTTCAAAAAAGGCCGGAAAGAAGCTGGAAGGGGTGTCTCGAAATACGATGGAATTGTTGGTCCGCTATCCGTGGCCCGGCAACATTCGTGAGATTCAAAACGTCATCGAGCGCGGAGTTGTGCTGTCTCGGGATTCGGTGCTCAACCTGGGCCCAGACCTTCTCCCCGTGGAAGCCTCTGCGAGGATCGCATCCACGTCTAGGGGCGGGCCATCAAATCATGAACACACTCAGGCACAGTCTCCCGCGTCCGAAAATTCACCCCTGTCGCTTGAGGAAGTCGAGAGGCGACATATCTTGTCTGTGCTAGAGCGAACTGGTCGAGTGATCAATGGAGCCAAAGGAGCAGCGGCAATTCTCGGCATGCATCCCAGTACACTCCGTAGCCGCATGGAAAAACTCGGAATCACGCGCCGCGGTGACGATATTTCGAGAGAGTCGTAGACCGCCAGGCGCAGACCCAACGAAATACCGATATCTGGCAAGCTTGCCCTCGCCAAGCAAAGCACTCCTAACCTCCTTCTGCTCAGTTGCCCAAACCTCACACCGTGGTCTGGATGAAGACTGGAATACTGCGTGCATTTCCTAGAGCGGACCACGGAGGGACGGCACGATGTTCAAGATTTCCAGCAGTAATTCTTCTGACAAAGGAGTCGCTCTGTTGCTCGAAGGCCGCATTTTGAACCACAGCATCGAGGAACTTAAGGATTCCTGCGAAAGGTTCCTGGCACAACGTCGTCGGTTGACCCTAGACCTGAGTGGCGTGTCGTTTATCTGCCAAGATGGCGTCTGCATCTTGCAGTGTTTCGAAGAACGCCAGGTCACGCTTATCAATTGCTCGGGGTTTGTGGCTGAACAGCTCAAGATCCATGAACACAGGGAGACCGATATGAGACTCCGCCGGTATCTTCTTTCGCTTGTGAACCAGCGATACCGTCATCCTGCCCACGGGTCCCGGCCTACCCGCCTCGGGACTCGTGGCAAGGAGGTCCTGGGGGCACGCTAGTTAGATCCAGACAATTCAACTGCGAAAGGGAACGACTAAGGTATGAACTAAGACAAAGGAGATGAATCATCAATATCAACAAGAATGGTACCGCAGTAGTAATCACCGACCCGCAGAATGACTTCCTCAGTGAGAAGGGCGTCACCTGGAAGTTGGTTGGCAACAGCGTTAAGGAAAACAAGACCGTCGAGAACATCGAACGGCTCCTCAAGGCCGCGAAGAAGAATGGATTCGAGGTCTTCATCTCGCCCCACTACTACTACCCCACCGATCACGGGTGGAAGTTCGAAGGAACTCTCGAGAAGATTATGCACGAGATCAAGATGTTTGATCGCCCAGGCGCGTTGAACCTCGACGGCTTCTCCGGGTCGGGTGCCGACTGGCTCGAGCGGTACAAACCATTCATCGAGGACGGCAAGACCATCGTGGCCAGCCCACACAAGGTCTATGGCCCCCAGAACAACGATCTGATGCTGCAACTCCGCAAGCGCAACATCGGCAAGGTCGTCCTGGCGGGAATGTCGGCGAATCTCTGTGTCGAATCCCACATGCGCGAATTGCTCGAGCGGGGCTTCGAGGTCGCAGTCGTGAAGGACGCAACGGCTGCCGCGCGGCATCCCGAACTGGGCGACGGCTACAAGGCAGCGATCCTGAACTTCGGGTTTATAGCCAACGCGGTCCTGTCGACGGATGAGGTCGTGAAGGCCATGGGAGGGTAACGGCGCGTGGGCAGCAGTCTAGGCAGCAGCCCCATCGCGCTGTGGCGCTGTGGATATCGAACCTCTACCAGCTTCGCGAGCACCGGAGGGCTTGCACCTTCTGACCGGGCGGCATGGCATGGGTCTCTCGACCGGCGGCTGCAGCCGTAGGATCTGCGGCGGCAATGAGTAAATGGCTCCGCGGCTGGCTGGAGTATCGCAAGTCGCTGCGTGACTTGCGCGCGAGCAGTCGACGATTAAGTGGAAATGCATTTATCGAGGGCAATCCATCATGCGCACACGAGAAAGAGATCACAGTTTGACACTGACGCGCCGCCGCTTTGTTCAAGGAGTTGCCGCAGTGGGCATAGCCGCCGTAGTTGAGGGAAAGCTCAACCAGGCCGATGCCGCGGTTATTGACCACGCACCCTCTGTTCTGACGGGCAATCACTTCGATTTAACAATTGAGCCTCATCACGTTGATTTCACGGGGCGGCGGGCACAGGCGATCAAAATAAATGGAACTTTACCGGGTCCGACACTGAAGTGGCGTGAGGGAGACACGGTGACGATCGCCGTGACAAATCACCTTCCGGCCGAGACATCGATTCACTGGCACGGTATGCGTATTCCTGCGGAGATGGATGGCGTGCCGGGTTTGAGTTTTGCCGGAATCGCACCGGGCAAAACATTTGTTTACCGGTTTCCGGTGCTGCAGAACGGGACATATTGGTATCACAGTCACAGCGGCTTTCAGGAGCAGTTAGGCTTGTGGGGCGCTCTCGTGATTGCGCCGCGGGACAAAGATCCCATCGAATACGATCGAGACTACGTTGTGCTATTGAGCGACTGGACGGATACAAAACCTGAGACCCTCTACAGCAACCTCAAGAAACAAAGCGATTATTACAACTTCCACAGGCGCACGGCCGGCACGTTTATCGAGGACGGAAAGAATAAAGGCCTGCGCTCCACACTAGCGGATCGCCTGATGTGGGGACGCATGAACATGACCCCGACCGACATCGCCGATGTAACCAACGCCACCTACATTTACACGATGAACGGTAATCCCGCCGACGCGAACTGGACCGCATTATTCACGCCCGGCGAACGTGTTCGACTTCGTTTTATCAACGCGTCGGCCACGACTCTCTTTGACGTGCGGATCCCAGGTCTGCCGATGACCGTTGTGCAGGCGGACGGAAACTATGTACAGCCAGTGACGGTGGATGAAATGCGGCTGGGCGTCGCCGAGACCTACGACGTCATCGCTCAACCGCACGAAGAGAGGGCATACACCATCTTTGCGCAGCCGGAATCTCGCGGTGGCTATGCACGCGGTACCCTGGCTCCGCGCTTGGGCATGACAGCGGAGGTCCCGCCTATGGATGCGTATCCCAACCGTACGATGGAGGATATGGGGATGGGCGGCATGGCTCACGTGAAGGGCATGAAGATGGGCGGCATGTCTTCTGATCAAATGCCGGGAATGAAGGATATGCAAATGAACGGGATGACCGACAACAGCATGCCCGAAATGAAGGACATGGACATGAGCGCGATGAGGGATGGCGCCATCGAGCCGTTGGCGGGCAAAGCCCCGTTTTCGCAGCCTGGGCCACGCACGGCGCGGCTCATGCCGCCGCCTTCTCGAATGATGTCGCGCCCAACCGAGACGAGGGAAGGAGAGGTGCCTTTGCACGTTGGGCCTGAAGTGGTCGGTGTTGCAATGAAAACCTCTCCAAGGCTGCACGATCCGGGAGACGGACTAAATGGAAATGGTCGTCGCGTGCTGACGTACTCTGACCTCCGGGCGCTCTACAAAGGCGCGGACGGTCGACCGCCGACTCGCGAAATCATTCTTCACCTCACCGGCAATATGGAGCGGTTCATCTGGGGCTTCGACGGCTATAAGTTTTCGCAGGCTGAGCCAATCCATTTGAAACTCGGTGAGCGCGTGCGCTTCGTTCTGATCAACGACACCATGATGGAGCACCCGATCCATCTTCACGGACTTTGGAGTGAGTTAGAAAATGGCAACGGTGAGTTCTCTCCATACAAGCACACTCTCCTCGTCAAGCCTGCCGAGCGGGTGAGCTATCTCATCAGCGCAGACACACCTGGACGCTGGGCCTTCCACTGCCATCTGCTTTACCACATGGCCTCGGGAATGTTTCGAACGGTAGTGGTGTCATGACTCGCCTCGCTCTTCAACTTGTCTTCGCGGGAGCTTTGCTAGCGAGTTTCGGACCAACGCCAGTTTGTGCCCAGGCTCCTGGAACTCCGGTCGACGCACGAGCTCCGGCATCGGGTTGGCCTGAGCCGGTGAAAGATAACCGGGTGCTCAACTTTCTAACGTTCGATGAACTGGAAGGCAGAACGAATGGGCCAAACACTAGCTTCCGATGGGATGGACAAGGCTGGATTGGAACCGACTTCAACAAGTTGTGGATCAAATCCGAAGGAACAGTGATAAACGGGATCACCAGCGATGGAGACCACGAAATTCTGTACGACCGGCCGATTCCGCACCTGCGTTACTTCGATTGGCAGGCGGGCGTGCGACTCGATCTCGATTCAGGTCCAACTCGCGCATGGGCCGCAATCGGCATGCAGGGACTCGCTCCTTACTTCTTCAATTTTGCGCCGACGCTGTATGTTCGCGATGGAGGACGCGTGGCGGGAAGAATCGAAGGCTCGTACGATTTGTACCTCACTCAACGCCTGATACTGCAACCTCAAGTCGAATTGAATTTCTACAGTCAGGCAGATCGTGGACGGGGGATCGGAAGTGGGTTCTCGGACCTCGACGGCGGCGTGCGGCTTGGCTATCAGTTTTCGCGCAAGTTCGCTCCCTACCTTGGGTATGCGTACTCCGGTGTATTCGGCCAGACCGCAACATTCAGTCGTCAGGCCGGGCAACCAACGAGTGCACCTCGGTTGGTGTTTGGGGTTTGGGTGTGGCACTGATCGCGACGATGGCGCGTTTGTTCTTCTCGCGATAGCGGACCAAGATCAAGGGAGAGGAGATGTCCTCGCGCTTGGCTTCTAAAGGGCCAAATCCATTCACGTGCTGGCAGGTACTTTATCGAAGATGTGAAGGTGACCTGAGCTGTTTTCGAAGTCTTGTGATGAAAGGATCTCAATATGAGTGTGGAAAATTATAAGAATCTCATCATCGGGAGCGGGGAAGGCGGGAAATACCTTGCCTGGCATTTGGCACAGTCCGGACAACACACGCTGGTTGTCGAGCGGCGGTGGATCGGGGGGTCCTGCCCCAACGTAAATTGCCTTCCCAGCAAGAACGAAATCTGGAGCGCTAAAGTTGCGGATCTGGTGCATCACGCGACCAGATTTGGGATTACCCTGCGCAGCGCCACATCTGACATGGCGGCGGTTCGAAAACGGAAACGCGAGATGGTCGAGGGTCTAATCACCATGCACCTGGACCGTTACAAGGCAAGCGGCGCCGAACTTGTTATGGGCGATGCGAAATTTAGAAGCTCCAAGACGCTGGACGTGCGGCTGAATGAGGGCGGCATGCGAACGCTGACGGGCGAACGAATATTTCTAAACCTTGGAACCCACGCGTCAATTCCATCGGTGCCCGGTCTGACAGAGTCCGAGCCGTTAACGAATATCGAGATTCTCGAACTAGATCGTTTACCCGAACACCTGATTGTTGTCGGAGGTGGTCATGTCGGGCTTGAATTCGCTCAGGCCTATCGTCGTTTTGGAAGTCGGGTAACGATTCTTGAATTGGGCCCGCAACTTCTTGCTAACCAGGACCCGGACGTTGTAGCCGAAGTCTTTCAGATACTTGTTGGCGACGGAATTGACATCATCGCCCCTGCCGAGATCGTCAGTGTGGACGGTCGCTCCGGAACTGGTGTCAGCGTAACCGTGCGAACGTCCTCCGGCGAAAAGAAAATTACAGGCAGCGATATCCTGGTTGCCACTGGCCGGGCACCTAACACCACCGGAATTGGGCTGGAAGTCGCTGGTGTCGAATTGGATCAAAGAGGTTACGTGAAGGTGAACGAGCGGCTCCAGACAACCGCTATCAATGTTTGGGCGATTGGTGAATGCGCCGGCAGTCCGCAATTCACGCATATCTCACTTGACGATTTTCGAGTTATTCGTGACAACCTTGCCGGCATAGATCGGACGACGCGCAACCGCATGATCCCGTCATGCCTGTTCACCGATCCCCAAGTCGCACATATTGGCCTCACCGAAACCGAAGCGGCGCGCCAAGGTATTGCCGTTCGCGTCCTCAAATTACCCATGGCGTCAGTGCTGAGGACGCGGACGTTAGATGAAACGCGCGGATTCATGAAAACGTTGATCGAACAGGATGGCGATCGGATTCTTGGTTTTACGATGATCGGGCCTGAGGCCGGTGAAGTAATGGCCGTGGTAGAGATGGCAATGCTGGCTGGACTTCCTTACACTGCATTGCGCGATGCCATTCTCACGCACCCGACCATGGCTGAAGGTCTCAACGCGCTTTTTTCCAGCGTCAATCAGAGAAGAGAAGTCATCCGCCCCATAACAACGGCTCCAGTCCGAAGGAAGCCGGCGATGAGCATGTCGTCGAACCCAGAGGAGACGCCGATCCCTGGAGTTTCCAAGTGAATGGTTTTTGAGGCAACCGATGAGCCATCTTTGCTCTACCGTTGTTCGGTGCTGGGGGACAAGGCCCACGCTTCGCCTGAGCGGCTACCTATGGGCAGCGGCCATGTTCGGTGTGCTGGCGGCTTTACAAGCGAACCGGATTGGAGTATTTCTGGTGCCTCCTTTCGGGGCCACCCTGACCATTCTCATGTTGTTGCCGGATGCGCCGGTCGCTCAACCATATGCGTTGATTGTGGGCTCGGTTTGCGGGGCTGCGGTGGGGACGGGAATCAGTTTTCTTGGCAGCGGTCTCGGGATGGCAGTGCTCGCCATGATCGCTGCCTTTGTCGTCATCAGTCTGATTCACGTCTACCATCCTCCAGGAGTCGCCCTGGCGTCGATACCGGTCTTACTTCACCCGGATCATTGGTTTCCTCTGCTTGTTGTGCTTCCTTTTACCGTCATGGCCGTAGGATCTGCGGTGGCGATGAGTAAATGGCTCCGCGGCTGGCCCGTATATCCCAAGTCATTGCGTGATTGCGCGCGATAGTCCACCGGGGACGTCGGGCGCGCATGCTTTGTGATCTGTCTGCCTCAGACTCGGCACCGGGCTTGGTGCGACAACGCCTTCGGCCCGAGGCCGCATTGCTGCCCGATCAACGTAGAAACGCGAGGTGCTTCGGCGCCGCTCCTGGATCCTTTGGGATAACTCCAGGAACGACCCAGGCCTCTAGCAGCACGATCAGTATGACCAAACCCAGTAGGGCCAGCGAATACTTGATGGTCTTGCGAAAGATATCGGTTTCCCTGCCAACCAAGCCGGTTGCCGCGCAGGCGATAGCAATCGATTGAGGCGAGATTAATTTGCCCGCGACGCCTCCGAACAGGTTAGCCGAGGTCGTGAGCACAGGGTTTATACCTGTCTGGGTAGCGGTGACTTGTTGCAGCTTGCCAAACAAGGCCGCGGCCGATGTGACGGAGCCGGTCAAGAACACGCCCAACCAACCGATTACTGGCGAAACAATAGGAAACAATTTACCCGTGTAGGAAGCGCACGCCAAGCCAAGCGTGTAGGATATGCCGGAATAATTGGCTAAGAAACCGATGCCGACGACCGTCGCCAGAGTAAGGAGTGCAAACACCAATTCGTGGCACGTTGCTCTGAAAACCTTCAAACCGCGCGACGGGCTGATTCGTAAGATTGCCATCGTTGCGATGGCACAAATCAACATGGCAGTCCCGGGAGCAGTGAGGAAGTCCCACCGATAGCTCGCCGGATACATCGTGGGCACGTCCACAATTGGAGATGTGCGGTAGACGATCCCGTCAAGGCCCGGCCAGTGCGGGATGTTCAAGACCCAGTGAAGCTTGTTTTGGACGAACCGAGTGAATGCCGGCGTTCCCCAAAAACTCATAATCGACATCAGGAGGAAGTAAGGTGACCATGCCGTCAAGACCTGGCGGCGAGTGTAACGGGTCTTCGCCTGAGTAGGGTCACTGGAATCGTAGGCAAACCGCCAAATCTGTTTTGGCCTCCAGAATCTCAGGAAAACAACGAGGCATACTATCGACACAAATGAGGAAATGATAGCCGGAAGTTCCACTCCCAGGTGATGGGACACTACAAAGCACGTCACCGCGTAACTGAAGCCTGCCACCAACGCCGCCGGCCAAACCTCAATCGTGCGTTTGAAGCCGGAGATCACTACCAATACGAGAAACGGTATGACAAGCGCGAGAATTGCCATGTCCGAGCCGATTGTTCTCGTCATGACCGTGCTATTAATGTTCGTGACTGAAATCATCATGATCGTCGGCACGCCTACCGGCCCGAAGGGTACGGGAGGAGTATTGGCCACCAGGCATACAACGGCAGCCAACAGGGGCGTGAACCCCAGACCAATCAGCATGGCCGCCGCTACGGCGACTGGAGCTCCTTCTCCGGCCACGCCTTCCAGGAAAGCAGAAAAACAAACGCTATGAGCAGCGCCTGCAGGCGACGGTCCCTTGAAAGACTGGAAATAGAGCTCTGGATAACTTCAGACTGCCCGCCTTCCACCGTCAAGTTGTAGAAGAAGACGGCAGTGAGAATGATCCAACCAATCGGCCAACGGCCACTTGCCATTCCCAGGATGGCTGCGGATACCGCGGCCCCGACCGGCATTCCATACGAAGTAACGGCTACCAGCAACATTAGAAGCAACGTCAGGCTTGCGGCGAGGTAGCCCTTCATCCGCTTGTAGGCCAGCGCCCAGAAGAGAAAGAAGATGGGAAGAGCGGCAACCATAGCGGTGAGATTGAGGCTATGGCCGACAGCTGAATAGTTATGAAACCAGGGCACGGGTGAGTCCACAGCTTTCTCCCGGCCCATACGCTCGCGGTAGGGACGGCCTTCGCACCCAGTCGGGGGCAAGATTCGGCACCAGTGCGCTGACAAGAGAAACGAAAATCATCCAGACTTGACCTCCTATCAGCATCAATGGGCCTAGCGTGTTCTCACTTCGCAGACGCCGTCTGATCACACGCTGCTTCCTGACTGACCTTGTGGTGCACGATTTGCATCTTTACAGAGTCGCCCGGGAAGTCCAGGTACATCGTGTGCTTCATCAGGCGAACCGGGACAGAATTGTTGGCGGAAAGCGCAGAGGGCAGGTCATTGAGTTCGGACTCGTAACGGCCTACGTACACATCACAGTGCAATCGCACAGAAACGTTGTAGAGATAGTAGTGCGACTGCAATGGTGTGCGAACAGGATCAGCACTCCGTACGAGCGGCGTCGCCACATCCTGTTTCTGGACGTTGACGATCGTCCCTTGTTGGGGCTGTTTAGACTGACCGACTGCGTAAGGAATCGGCACAGCGCTGACGATTGCGAGAATGCTGACACGCAAACAGGTTTTCATTGGTGTCCTCCAAACATTGCCTAAGCAATCTAGTTGCCAGGGTCGCTCTTCCAAATCCTGCGTTGGAGTTGGATCGTTCTACTTGCTTAAGCAGTTCGTGTCCCCCCTCGACACACTGACAGCATCCGGACACGAGGCCGCTCAGAACGGGAAGCGCACCGAGAGAATCAAGCGATGGTTGTACTGGTGGAACTGCGTCGCGGCGATCTGCATACCAGCGCCGAAGCCGAAATGGAGCCGCTTCGCAAGTGGAAAGGTGCCGAGCACGAATCCCGGCGTCAGGAACACTTCCTTCTTGCCGTCCAACGTGCTGCCCGACCAAAAGGTAGAATTCTGTTCGACCATAGGCCAGATTTTTCCCTTGATCCTGTATTGAACGGCAGTATTGAAGACGATCGTCCGGCCCAGGAGGTCTCCGCCGGTGGCTGGAAGATTGGCGCCAATCGTGGTCTGAATGTCCCAAGGACCGATGCCCTTGGCGGCCGCAAACGTGGGGGACAAGACAGTGTGGCCCTGACCGTTCGGCGGAGTGCCCGTAGGGGAGGAACCACCAAGAAAGAATCCCACAAAGTAATCGCCCTTACCCTCGGTTGCGGAAAACGCCCGGAACTTCACTTGCCACGAGAAATCTCCAAACCCATCCGGGGTGTTCGATTGATGCACGAGATAACCTGGCGGGAATATTCCCACTTCCAGGCGCGCCGTAGGGATGATTTCCAGACCCCGTGAGGCGCCATAGTTCGAGGTCACGGTACCGCCCGTGGGATCTTGCTGCCAGGACATGTCGTAGCGGTATTGCTGTACCAGCAGGACATGAGTTGTGACTATGGGCGAAACATAATGAGGCTGGCTAGCCCGAGCTTCATCCACTTTGCGCAACCAGGAGTGCACCCAATCGTCTTGGAAGCCCGTATTACCGGCACCGTTCAAATTCGAAGTGTTTTGACCAAGTGCAGCGGAGTTTGATGAGCACCCGTTTGCAGACTGGCCGCACAACGAAACCGGTGAAACGGAGCTGAAGAATGAGTATGAATCGATTTCGCCTGAAGTCTGAGCCCGCAGTGTTGCAGAAAAAGCAGAGATAAGGATAGCGATAAAACAGAAAGAACGTCCTGCAGATGATAATCCTAGTTTAAATGCCACAGTGTTGATCCCTTCTTATCAGAGGTTCAATCGGCAACCGCCGGTATGTCAGAGCGCACCATTCGTATCCTTCCAGTTCCGTTCACGATCCTCTGCGGATGTGCATCCATGTCTCCAAACGTCGCCTCGGCAACAGGCACAAGGCTCTTCCAGCTCAAGATCAGTACTGCGCAGCTGAATGAACCATCGAAACGTCCACATGCGGACGGGAAGTCGGCGAAATCCGCCGAGCAATTACTTAATTTACCGGCTGGACAGCAACGACCCGGCGGTCATGGAGTCGCGCTACGAGAAGAGGGTCAGTCAGGCGGCCGCGGCAAGGCCAGGAACAGGTAGGGCCAAGACACGCGGGGTCTGCGGGAATCGTCGCTACTCCGCTCCCGACAAAAGAGCCAGCAGCAACCCTAGCCTTTCGAGTCGTAATCCAGCGGCTCGGGTATGCCAAAGGTTTCACATCGGTTCTCCGGCGCCAGTTTGCGGCGCCGGTTTTTTTTGGCACTTCGGTCTTCTGGCGAAGTCCGAGGAGACCGGCGCAGTGAATTCGTGCATGAACATGACGTCTCACAGGATGAGAACAGAGGGATGTGATCGCGCAGAGATCTGGCGGTAAAAAACTACAACGAAACTGCCAGAAATGTGCGGATCGCCGAGGAGATGATATTCCTGGAAGAGAACATGAGAATGGCTGCAGTGACCGCGTCGTTGTAGAACGAGACGAGGGATCGTCGGATTAACCGCAAGGCTGGATCCGGGTCCGATCTAGTGGCCGTCGAGACACGAGTTTCAGTACTCTCTAATGCCGCCTCGCGAGAGCAGAAGCCGCACCCGACAATGCGGGGTGCGGCAATGACATCGTACAGGCAATCCTCGTTGGGATACGCGACCACGAAGCGTTGAGAACCGCCTTCGGTCCGAGGGACCTCCAGCACCGCGTATCGTACATCTGCAACATCAACCAACTCTTTCACAACCACCCCCGCCTTGCGCACATTGTGTGGGACTCGAGACGAACTGAGTGGAGCAAGCAGGATTCCAAACCGTTACATCAGGCCGAATTGCCCACGAACAAATTGATCTGCCAATGGTTTCCAATCCGCGGGATGAGGTGGAAACTTAAGTGCTTACTTGAAGACTCGTGTTGGGAAAATACTGCTGCTTAGGAGTTCGGCACTCTTGCGAAGCTACACCAAATCGATAACACGGGCGGCCGGCATGTTGTCCGTCCTGGTTGTGGCCCTCGCGGCAAATTCCGCAGCCTCGGCCACTCTTCTACTGGAAGAGCCGTACGGGAAGCTGGGATTCTTTACTGCAACCGGGCACTCGGCCGTGTATCTGTCAGGCGTCTGCGCCGAATCGCCTGTGATCCTACGTCGTTGCGTACCCGGAGAAATGGGCGTCGTTCTGAGCCGCTATGACGGCGTCGGCGGCTACGACTGGATCGCAATTCCTCTTGTTCCATACTTGTATGCAGTCGAGCATCCAGAAGATGTGCCGTTATTTGCGGATGCGAAGATCGTCGCCTTCCTGCGAGATCGCTATCGTCGAGAATATTTGAAGGACATCGCTCCCGACCTGCCAAACGGGGAGGCTCCAGGCGGGAATTGGTATGAACTGGTCGGCGCGTCCTACGACCGGACGACTTATGGTTTCGAAGTTGAGACCACTCCTGCACAGGATGAAGCCCTCATCCTAGAGTTGAACTCGTCACCGAACCGCTCTCACTTTCACATTCTTACCCGCAATTGTGCCGATTTCGTCAAAGAGCTCATTAACTTCTATCAGCCGAGGGCGGTGCACCGGAGTTATGTGGCTGACGTCGGCATTACCACACCCAAGCAGATAGCAAAGGCGCTGGTTAAATTCAGCATGCGTCATCCGGATCTGAGACTTTCGAGGACCATTATTACTCAGGTCCCCGGCAACACGGCCCGTAGTGGGGCTGTGCACGGCGTGGTTGAATCATTTGTGAAGTCGAAGAAGTACATTGTGCCGAGCGCCCTCGTGAGTCCCATCTTTGCGGGATGCGTAGCTGCCGTTTTCTTCGGCAGCGCAAGTGGCCGCTTCGATCCGGGCCGCAATGCGATGATATTCGTGCCCGGCGGCGAACCCGAACTGCCCCTCGATCGCGAGGATCGCGATGCATATAGCAAAGCATTGGAAAATCTTCAGGCGCCCCCTGATTTTGAGACGTCATCGGGCAACGCCACAAAAGCCTGGGAACGCATACGGTCTGAAGCCACGGTTGGACTCGACCACCACGGCGGACTGTAGTGCCTGTAGCCTGGCGGTGAGATGGCGCGAGACTGGAAATTACTGGTGCAGGCGATGCAAGGGGACGTTCTCCAAGATACTGATACAGCGCCGGCTCACGCCGTCTGCCTCGCTCCGTTCCGAGCGGGCTGATGGGAATGGGCCTGAAGACGCAGGAAGAACTCAGACCCCGAATTCTGAATGAGAATCAAACAGAGAGCTAGTTTAGAGAGCCGGGGCAGGCCCCCGCGATTGTCTCCACTGCGGACTGCCGACGTCAATGATGTTGATCCGCTCGAGGCCGCGGACCTTCGGGCGCGCTTTGCTTGCGGTCGATAACCGGGCTGCGCTGCTGGCTTTCGGTTAGCAAAGCAATTCAGTTCCTTCACATTCCACTATGCCGATTTCGATATTGCAGGCCGAAACTCAACTACGTTGCCCCTCTGGGCCAGCGGGATCCACTTCACTTGCTTGTGAAATCGCGTCGGAATATAGAACTCGATCACTCGTGCCATGGCGAACCTCCTAATGTGTTTTCTTGCGAACACCCGGGAGAGAGGCAATTCAGATGCCAAAGGTGTAGTCCCTCTTTTGGTCCGGCATTCGCGGAAGAGCTTTCTCGCCGCATGAACAAAACAATCGAGGCTATTTCCTCGGAGACAATGAAGCTCTCTGTTCATCACGCGTGAAGAAGCTAGGCATCGATGTCCGAATGCGGACGGCACGACGACCAACAGTTCCGACAGCCCGACACCCTGATTGCGCAGCCTTTCTTTCACCGGCCTTAACGTTCACATAATAAGCCGCTTGACGCGAACCAGCATCCCCTCTTCGTTTGGTACCTGCCGTGCATTTATGCAAAGTGCCAGAAGATGAGGAAGAAAATAGGCCATGCAGGAAAATCGGTCGTGAAGTTCCTTTTCTAGGTAACAAATCGTATCTAAGGAGATGAACCAAAATGAAGACAAATAAGCTTTACATAATCGTAGGTCTGATCATTGCTTTTGGTCTTTTTTATGAACTCGCTGCTCATGCTGATGAGTCGGACCAGACCACCACCGTCACCTTTAACCAGCCAGTCCAGATCCCGGGGCAGCTCCTGCCCGCTGGGACCTACGTTTTCCAGCTAGCGAACAGTGATTCTGCCCGAAACGTTGTGCAGATCTTCAATGCGGACCAGACTCACCTCTATGCAACCCTGGAGACAATTCCAACGGATCGTCAGGAGCCCAACGGACATACGGTGATCACGTTGGCGGAGCAGGGCGCCGGAAAACCGGATGTCCTCCTGAAGTGGTTTTATCCTGGGAACCTAACCGGCAACGAGTTCCTGTATACGGACCACAGAGAGAAGGAACTTGCTCATGCCGAGCAGCAGACCATCGTAGCCAATCAATAACCAACCGCCAACCCCGAGATGTCCGGGGTAGGAAAGTAAGTGCTGGCCTTGGCATTCGCTCGCTGCACGCCATAGATATGACGCCCACGTGAGCGAATGCGGGGCTTAAGCAGGGAGGAAACAGAGATGGACGGCAACTACATGTTTCTTTGTGGAGTGATGTGGTGCAAGTTCGGACAGCAAGAGGCAGCCAAGGAGCTGCTAAGGGCTGCGAATTCTGGAAGTCCGGACATGAGCGCACTGGCCTGGGCGATGTTGGCAAAAGGTGCGCAACGCCTGCGGGATTCGGAAAAACGGGTGCAAACCAGTTCTCGCACAGACGCTATGACCGTAGATCTGATGTTGGGCGCAGAAGCCCGGATTTAAAGGTTGCCAATCGTTACCTGGGTCGAATTCGCAGTTGTTATCGCAATTTTCGTTTTTAGCGGAAGGAGTATGGGAGATGAAGTACAGGAAACTGGGGAATACCGGACTCATCGTCAGCAGCGTGGCACTTGGGACGATGCAGTTCGGCGGGAAGATGAACATGGGCAACCTGGGCCAGGAGGACACTACGCGCATGGTAAAGCTAGCGCTGGACAGGGGAATTAACTTCATCGATACGGCGGACGTGTACAGCCTTGGGGAGAGCGAAACGCTGGTAGGTAATGCCTTGAAGGGCGTGAGGGACGAGATTGTCCTCGCCACCAAAGTCCGGCTTCCTATGAGCGAGAATTTTAACCGTAGTGGTGCGACCCGCGTGAACATCATGCGCGAGGTGGAAGGCAGCCTCCGGCGGCT
>Ga0137390_10001985_pt1 | contig 15955 bp, 14 predicted proteins | sample 15con2h24AmetaG_FD_104937 | JGI IMG/M metagenome (GOLD analysis project Ga0137390, IMG submission 104937) | Vadose zone soil microbial communities from Angelo Coast Range Reserve, California, USA - 15con2h2.4A metaG | ecosystem: Environmental > Terrestrial > Soil > Vadose zone > Saprolite... | reverse complement strand
TCTCCGTGCATTGTTGCCATCCGAGCCTGGCGAACGACAATCTCTCCGGCATCGCCGTCGCGACGGAGATCGCCCGTCATCTCCTCGGTCGAGACAACCGCCTGAGCTACCGTCTCCTGTTCATTCCCGCCACGATCGGCTCGTTAACCTGGCTGGCACGCAACGAGGCGGTGCTGCCCGACATCGCGCACGGGCTGGTGCTGTCGTGCGTCGGTGACGGCGGCTCGTTCCACTACAAGCAGAGCCGCCAGGGCAATGCCGCCATCGATCGCGTCGTGGCGCATGTCCTCAGGCGCCGCCACGTGCCGCACAAGATCATGGGGTTCTCCCCCTACGGCTACGACGAACGGCAGTATTGCTCACCCGGCTACGATTTGCCGGTGGGATGCTTCATGCGCTCTCCCAACGGCAGCTTTCCGGAGTATCACACGTCGGCAGACAATCTGGGATTGGTCACGGCCGAGGCCCTCGAGCAGAGCCTGGAAGTCCTGATCGACGTGATCGGCGTGCTGGAGCGCAATGTCGTCTTTGAGCGGATCGACGGGCGCGGAGAGCCGCAGCTCGGCCGGCGCGGCCTCTATCGGGCGATCAGCGGACAGAAGGACCAGGCGGCGGCGCAGATGGCTCTGCTCTGGCTGTTGAACCAGGCAGATGGCCGACATTCGCTGCTCGATATCGCCGACCGCTCGGGCGTCCCCTTCGAGCAGCTCGCGCTCGCGGCAGAGGCGGCGCGCAAAGCCGATCTCATCCGACCCGTCGGATCTCATTCGCCCAGTCGCCAACCCCTGAAGTGATGGGAAACTTCAATGGCCAACATTTCGGTCTTTTACGACTCCCCGATGTCCGATGAAGAACGGCGGGGCCGACTTTATGCCGGAGACATCTTTGTCTTTTCGCCGACACCGGCAAGCCATGAGCTGATCGATCTTGGCCGTACCATGCTCGCGCAGGCTTTCGCGCCGCACGACCCGCGCGAGATCCACGGGCATCTGACGCCCGAAGAGACCGCAGCGATCCTCGCCAAGCTGAAGCCGCAGTTCATTCACCACCCCGAATGCAAACGCCTGATCCCGCGCCTCATGACGGAGCTCGGCGTCGACCTGAACAAACTCTATTTCGACGTGCCGAGGATGCGATCGGCATATCCGGCGGATTTCCTCACCTCCGGGATCGCCTACGCCTTTCATCCACACCGCGACACCTGGTATTCGGCGCCGCACTGCCAGCTCAACTGGTGGATGCCGATCTATCCGTTGCATCCGGAAAATTCGATGGGCTTCTATCCGCGGTATTTCGCGGAGACGATCGTCAACAACTCCGAGATCTATAACTATTACGAGTGGAACGCCAAGAACCGGGCAACTGCGGCGCAGCATGTCCGCGGAGACACCCGCGAGCAGCCCAAGGCGCAGCAGGAAATCGACGGCGTCACCGTGCGCCTTCTGCCGCCGCCCGGCGGCATCATCCTGTTCTCCGGCGCTCAACTTCACGAAACGGTGCCGAACCGTTCCGGGATTGCGCGTTACAGCATCGATTTTCGCACTGTCCATCTCGACGATGCCGAGGCACGTCGGGGGGCGCTAAACGTCGACTCGCACTGCACCGGCACGACCATGCGCGACTATTTGCGGGCAAGCGATCTCGAACATCTGTCGGACGACGTCGTAAGGCTTTACGACGACGGCAGCGAGGCCCATTCCAACATCCTGTACTTCGGCGACAGATTGGTGCGTCCGGGCCCGACGCGCGCCTAGGTCGGGGGCTCGAGTTGAACCCAACCGGCTGAGCTCGCAGCCTCTTCTGCGGCGGCGATCAGCCGCTGGACGGCCAGCCCGTCGTCGAACGAGGCGGCTTCCGCGCCGAGGCGTCCCTGCAGGCAAGCATCGACGAAACTTCGCATCATCCGATCAAGGGCATGGGGACGGCCGTCGCGCGCCTCGTCAGGCAGCGGGAGATCCTCCCAGCCCGACTTGCCGCTTCGGCTCAGCGCATCGAAGCCGCCGCGGGAAATCAGGGCTTCCAAGGCGCCCTCGCTGCCCACGACCTGGACGAAGTTCGGCCTGTGCGCCGGCGTGACGCGGGTCGCGAACCATTGTCCGTGGGCACCCGAGGCGCAGCGGAAACCCACCGACGCGACGTCATCGGTTTCGACGCCTGGCCGGCCCAGGAATTGAAGCTCCGCCCTGATTGCCATGATGGGCCCCAGGATGAACTGTGCGAGATCGAACAGATGCGCGCCTGAATCATGCAGGACGCCGCCACCAGCGATTTCCCGGCGATGGCGCCAGCCGACTTCGATCCCGCCTTTCAGGCCGTCGCAGTATTCGTGATGGGCGCGCAGGAGGAAGGGCTCGCCGACCTCTCCCTGTTTCACCCGGCGCTGCAGTTCCTGGACGCCAAAGAGGTGACGATAGGTAAACCCGACTTGATGGACGAGCCCGCTTGCTTGCGCAACGCTGGCCATCTCCGCGGCTTCTCGGACTGTCAGAGAGAGCGGCTTTTCGCAAAAGACATGCTTGCCATGACTGAGAGCAAGCAGGGCATGGCGGCTGTGCGCGTCATTGGGCGAGCAGATCGTGACGGCGTCCAGTTGCTCGCAGGCGCAAAGCTCGGCCGGATCGATGGTTATCGACGGGATTCCAAACCGCGTGGCCAGGGACTGGGTTCGCGTCCGTTCCCGGCCGCAGATCATCACCACTTCCGCCCGAGGATGGCTCAAAAGGCCGGGGACGTGGCAAGCCTCGGCAAAGGCGCCCGCTCCTATGACGCCAAGTCGCAATTTGCGGCTACCGCTCATGGCAAGGCGGTCGATCGACAAACGCATATGTCCTGGGCGTCGGGCATAGCTTGGTCACTGGCCGCAGGTCGCATCGCTGCCAAGATACGGTGGTTGGAGGAAAGGTTCGATCATGTTCGGTCACGGGATGACTGGCCGTGGCCGCATCGTTCGCCACGGCAATCAGCAACATCGATGCAACAAGGCCAGACCCTCGCACCATGACTCTCGCCAACAAAGCGCTCGGTGACCCGACGGAGGCGGCCGAGCCGGATCCGGCCGCCGCCCAGCCCAATCGCCGACGCATCGCGGCGAATTTCGTCAGCCTGGCCAGCACCAGCGTGCTTGGCCTGATCGTCACAATCGTGATCAGCATCTTTGTCCGCCGCGCACTCGGTCCAGCGGCGATCGGCCAGGTGAGCTGGGCGCTGGCGGCGGTCGCGTATCTCGGCGTCCTGGTCAATCCGGGACTGACCACCGTCGGCCAGCGCGAGTTGGCGAAGACTCCCGGTCGCGGACAGGAACTGCTGGCCCTCATCCTGACCCTGCAGACGGTTCTTGCCGTCGTTGCCTATGGTCTGGTTGTGGTGATCGCCGCGCTCGACCTGCGCGGGCCCGCCGTCAACGTCCTTCTGCTCATCCAGGGCGTTACCCTGTTCGTGAGCGCGTGGAACACTGGATGGGTCCTGCAGGCCAACGAGCGCATGGTGGCACCGAGCATCGCCGCCCTCGTCTTCAACGCCCTGCAGCTGCCGGCGCTGCTGCTGCTTATCCACCAGCCCGAGGACCTCTATCTTTACGCCATCCTCACCCTGCCTTTTCCTCTGCTGGGGGTGATCTACAATCTCTGGTATCTCGGCCGAACCGGTCTTGCCTCGCCGATGCGACTGCGGCCGCGACTTGCCGGCGCATTGGGCCTGCTGCGGGAAGCGTGGCCGTTGGCGCTCACGCAGGGCGCCGTGCTGATCTACTTCAACAGCGGCACGATCATCCTGGGATTCACCGATGGCGACGATGCGGTCGGCCAATATGCCACCGCGTATCGCTTGATGATGGTGGCCGCCGTCATCACCGCGTCCATGTGGAACGCCTATTTCCCCGCGCTGGCGCGGGCCCACGCCTCGCCCGCCTTGGCCACCCAGCTGTCGCGCGAGTATGTCGGCCTGCTGGCCTGGATGGGACTGCCGATCGCCGCCCTCGGCTGGGCCTGCGGACGCCATGTGGTCGAACTCATGTACGGCGCAGCCTTTGCCGCAACCGGACCCTACTTCGAATGGCTCTGCCTCAACATCGCGATCACCTTCCTCAACTACGGGCTGGTCGCGATCCTCGTGCCGTGGGGGCACAGCGGGTTGCAGTTCAAGATCACGGCGGCCGGGGCGGCCATCAACCTGACGGTCAACCTGATCGCCATCCCGGTCTGGGGGGCGTGGGGTGCCATCGCCGCGACCCTCGTTGCGGAAGCCGCCGTTTTCGGGCTCGGCCTGGTGGCGCGCCGGCGCTACGGCATCTTTTGGCACCCGATCCTGCCGATCGTGGCGCCGCCCCTGCTTTGCTCGGCAGCCGTAGGACTTGCCATCGCCGCCCTGCCGCGCGCGTTCGACCGGTACTGGTGGCTCGAGCTCCTGGCGGGAACGGTCGTGCTGGCCGGCTGTCTGGTCATATTCGAGCGCCAGCTCGTTCGCCGGATGATCCGGGGCGTGCTTGCGCGCCACGCCGCCTGACCGTCAAGCCGCCGGAGTGGATGCCGACGCGACGCCGGTCGGTCGTTGCTGCGGGCCCTTCTTGTCGAGAAGCGGCCACGACCTGTCCCGATCGGAAATGCGACTGACGGGAAGCGGCCAGCTGATGGCCAGCGCCGGGTCGTCGTAACGAAGCCCACGGCCGGCCTCGGCAACATAGGGCGAAGACAGAAGGTAGCTCACCTCGGTGTCGTCGATGAGCGTCTGGAAACCGTGGGCAAAGCCTTTCGGCACGTAGAGCATGAGCTGCGACGGGGGCGTCAAGGTTATGCCGATCCAACTGCCGAAAGTCGGCGACCCGCGCTCGACGTCGACGATGACATCATAGATCGCGCCGCGCACGCAGCGCACGAGCTTGGCCTCGGCATGGGGTGCCGTCTGCCAGTGCAGGCCGCGCACCGTACCCTGCTCCAGATTGATCGAAACGCTGCTCTGGGCGAACTCGACATCGATTCCATGGCTCGCAAACTCCTCCCGGCACCACGTGCGTACGAACTGACCGCGGTCGTCGGTATGAGGCTCGAGCTCGATGACGCAGGCGCCCCTGAGCGCCGTTTCACGAAAAATCATTGGTCCGCCAATAGAAGTCCGGATCGATCTGCCGGGTCGCCAGCAGATGCTGCAGCTGCCGCAGGCGCGTGAAGGGCGCGGCGTTGAAGTCTCGGTCGGCCATGGCGATATGCTCGAACAGGCTGCGCATCTGCTGGGCTCCCCGCCGGGCGTTCCATTCGCAACGGAAGCCGGGCAGGACCCGCTTGATCTTGTCAAAGGCGACGCGGTAGCTGCGATTGTCGCCACCGTTGCTGCCGAATTCGATCTTGCAATTGGGGAAGGCCTCGCCGATCGCCTCGGCGATCTCGCGGACCCGGTAGTTGTTGTCGTTGTCGCCCACATTGAGGACCTGGTTGGCGACTGCCTGGCGCGGCGCCTCCAGCGTGGCGGCGACCGCGGCGCCGATATCCCGAACATGCACCAGCGGACGCCACGGCATACCGTCGCTGGTCATGGTTATACGGCCGGTCGTCCACGCCAGCCCGGCGAGGTTGTTCAGCACGATGTCGAAGCGAATGCGCGGCGAGGCGCCGAAAGCGGTGGCGTTGCGCAGGAACGTCGGGCTGAACGCGTCATCCGCCAAGGCCCGCACGTCGCGTTCGACCAGCATCTTGCAATCGGCGTAGGCGGTCTGCGGGTCGGGCTCGGAGTCCTCGTCGCGCACGCCGTCCGCCGCGGCGCCGTAGATGCTGCAGGAAGAGGCGTAGACGAAGCGGGAAACGCCCGCCTCTTTTGCCGCCTTGGCGAGCGCCACCGAACCAAGGTGATTGATTTCGTAGGTTTTCTTGGGATCGTGCTGGCAGAGCGGATCGTTGGACAGCTCCGCCAGATGAACCACCGCGTCGAAGCCCTCGAGATCGGCGGCGGTGAGGGTGCGAATGTCGCGGGTGAGCGTCGCGGGGCGATCCCGGCCGTCATGGTAGAGCAGGCCGGCCCGGTAGAAGCCCGTATCGAGCCCGACGACGTCGAACCCTCGCTCGACGAGCAGCGGTGTCAGGACCGAACCGATGAATCCGTCGGCGCCGGTTACCAGAACGCGAATCGGCTTGCCGTGGGCCGCCGCGTACTTATCGCCCGACGGCCGCTCCAACGTCACCAGTTCTTCCATTGAGGTCTCCCACTTTGCCAATAGTCCTCGAGCACGGTCTTGTCGCGCAGCGTGTCCATGTTCTGCCAGAAGCCGCGATGTCGGAACGCCGCAACGCGTCCTTCGCAGACCATGTTCTCCAGGGGCTCGCGCTCCCACACCGTGTCATCGCCGTCGATGTAGTCGATGGCCTTCGGGTCGACGACGAAGAATCCGCCATTGATATAATCGACGTCGTCGTTGGACTTCTCCCGGAAGCCGGCGACGAGATCCTCGCCCGCCCTGAGATGCAGCACGCCGAAGCGGCCCGGCGGCCGCACCGCCGACACGGTGACCAGCGCGCCATTGCGGTGGTGAAAGTCGATCAGCTCGGCGATGTTGATGTCGGACACGCCGTCGCCATAGGTGAGGCAGAACGGCTGCTCGTCGAGATATGGCCTGGCCCGCTTGATGCGCCCGCCGGTCATGGTCTTCTCGCCGGTATCCAGCAGTGTCACGCGCCAAGGCTCGACGCCATTACGATGACTGTGCACCGTGTTGTCGTGCAGGTCGAAGGTGAGGTCGGAGCGGCCGAGCGCGTAGTCCCGGAAGTACTGCTTGATGAGATGACCTTTGTATCCGCAGCACACCACGAAGTCATTGAGCCCGTACGCCGAATAGATTTTCATGATGTGCCACAGGATCGGCTGGCCGCCGATCTCGACCAGAGGCTTGGGCCTGATCGCGCTCTCCTCGCTTATGCGCGTTCCGTAGCCGCCGGCTAAAATGACGACCTTCATGATGCGCCCCTCCTCCGTCCCGCTGCAGCACGCATCCGCGCGGCCGGCCCACGTCCACACACGTCCATTTCCATTTTTTGCCGTGCCAGCCATGCTAGCCAGTTATTAAACTGTGACGTGCCATCGCCGGCTTCGGCCAAGCCATCGCGACCTCGGTGGGTTGCCACACCTGGATCGTCCAAGTTTCCACTGAATTGTCACACCTCCCGTGGTGCGGCGGGGGTGCGGCAGGTCCACCCTATAGCGGCTGGTAGCCTGCGCTGGTGCCGGTGACCGCGTGGGGCGCCTACCGGCCAACAGCATGCCCTCGGGCTCGCGCTGTGATCAGGGCAAGGCGTACGGAGGGGTCGGGAGATGACCAACAAGCACGAACCGATCGACACTTTTCGCGCCCAGCGTCGCACCGAACGCTAGTCGGCCGCATGGTCAATTCCCCGACCCGCCTCTACTCGATCGAGGTCAAGGACACCGAGACCGCAGACACGGTGATCTTCACCGCGGTTGACTGGACCGAAGACGAAAAGCGGCTGGCCCTGGCATTGATCAGCCGACTGAACCGTCTGTACGCCGCTCGTCGCTCCAAGGCTCCGGCAGACGTCGAACCCAAGCGTGGTAAAGCCCGATACCATTGAACGCCAGGCCCGTTCAGGCAGCCGAGAGCTCGCGGCCTGACGGCCTTGCAGAAGACTTCCCAGCGCCAGTGCAACCTTCGATAGCAGAGCATGTGCACCGATATGCTTGCCGTGCGAAGGGTCCGCGGACGGGCGCGCAGTGCAAGTCCGCCGCCGACTGAATGAGCATCGAGCTTGCCTGATTTTGCCCGCACGCGCCGCACCATAAACTTATCACGACCGTCGTTCCGTTGTCCTTCATTCAATATTTCCGAGGTTTGCGGGCATTGTCAGCGCACCTTACATCCTGCTTACGGACGCGGATCGGCAGAACATAGTTTGGACACTCGCTTGCATCGGGTCGCCATTTCTAAATGCTTTCATGATTCATCATCCCACACGCAGCGTTACCCTCATTGGTAGCAAACAGGTGGGATTGGCGGTGTCCTGTGCCTTCCCGCTGGTCGCCGGCGCGGCGCTCGGAATGAGCCTGGTGTACATCGCGATACGGCCGCAATGGGGCGACCAGACGTGGCTGCTGTTCGCCGCTCGCCGGATGCTCGACGGACCGTGGCGCGGCTTCGAGAGCCTCGCAGAATCCAACCCGCCATTGATCATCTGGCTTTCGGCGATCCCAGTAGTGATCGGACGGGCACTCGACATCCGGCTGGCGGCCGCATTGCAAGGCTGCCTGGCCGCGTTGGTCGCATTCTCGGTCGTTTGGTCGATCGTCCTGCTGCGCCGCGGCACCGCCGCCCACAGCACACGGTTTGCCGGCTGGTTCGCGCTGGTACTGTTGTTCGCAACAGTGGTGCATCCCTGGATGCACTATGGCCAACGCGAACACATCATGCTGCTGCTGGTGCTGCCCTATTTGATAATGGCGGCCGGCCGGCTTGAAGGCCAGGTGCCGTCGGGCCGCGAGGCGTTGGTGGCCGGGCTATGCGCCGGAATCGGCTTCCTGCTGAAGCCACACCACCTTCTGGTGGTCCTCGCTGTCGAGGCGTTGCTCCTCATCCGTGCCCGCCACCTTCGATCGCTGTACCGCCCCGAAGCGGCGGCGATGATTGCCGCGGGGCTGGGCTACGTCGCGGCAATTGGGCTGTGGACGCCTGACTACCTGATGAAGCTCCTGCCGCTGGCTCTGAACACCTATTACGCCTACCACCACGCCGAGCTGTCGGAGCTGATGTTGCCGATGCGCGCGCTCAAGATGGCGTTGCTGGTGCTACTGTGGGCAATCCTGTATCGGCGGTTGGCACATCGGGCACTGGCCACGGTGTTGCTCCTCGCCGGAACTGGCTCGGCGCTCGCCTGTCTCCTGCAGCTGAAGGGGCACGAGTACCAGTTCGTGCCGGCGATAGCATTCTTTGACCTGCTCTTCGGCGTGATCGCGATCGACTGCTGGTTGCAGTGGGCCGCGCCGCGGACAGTCGCAATCCCCCGCGGTCTGGCGGCGGCGGGAGCGACGCTGATGTTCGCCGCGACAATCGCACTCTGCTATCCGCTGCAGCTTGCCAAGGCTGCCCACGGCTATACCGACGACCGGATCGCCGTCCAGCGGGCGGTGAGCCATGACATCCCGGCCAAAGCCACGGTGCTCATCCTATCGACCTCGGCGGAATCATTCTTCGAGCAGGTGCTCGATCGAAACTGGGAATGGGGATCGCGCTTCATGTGCCTGTGGATGTTGCCGGCCATTCTCAACGCAGAGCGCGCCGCGGATCTCAATGGGACAGCGGAGCCTGCTGCGATGCGCGACGCGGCGGCGCTGACGCGAAATGCGGTCGCGGCCGACCTGGCTCACTGGCAACCCAATCCCGTACTGGTCGATCGCTGCCAGGATGAGGGTATTGCGCCCTGCATGGGTAGTGGCACGCTCCGGATAAATCCCTTGCAGTGGCTAGAGCAGGATCCTGCCTTCGCTGCCGCCTGGGCGAACTATGTGCAGGAAGGCCAGGCCGGACCCTACGACCTGTGGTGCCGCAAGGAAGAAAGCGATGTCTGTCGCCGCATTCTGGCGAGCCCCGAGGCGCTGGCAATCGTGCAACGGAAGTAAGCGCAGAAGGCGGCAAACACCAACGACTGGCTCGGTTCCGATATCGGCAACGGAACCTTCTCGATAGCAGTGTCATGCTGTTCAATTCGTACGAATTCATACTGGTCTTTCTGCCGATCACGCTTGTCGGATTCTTCACCATCGCAAAATCCAGTCAACGCGCAGCGCAGTACTTCCTGCTCGTCGCGTCCTTTCTGTTCTATGCATGGTGGAGCTTCGAGTACGGGCTGCTCATTGTCGCAACGATCGTCGTCAACTACCGCTTTGGCCGTAGGATCCAGGAACTGGCCGAACGCCAGGCCAAGGCGGCGAAGCCCTTGCTGGCGGTAGCGGTCGCCGTGAACGTCGGTTTGCTGGGTTATTTCAAATACCGGAACTTCTTCATCGACAACTTGAATACGGTCACCGGCTCGGATTGGGCGCTCGCGCCGCTCGTTCTGCCGCTGGCGATTTCCTTCCATACATTCCAACAGATCGCCTACCTCGTCGATTGCTACCGTCGCAAAGTGGAGCAACCGCCGCTGCTGAGTTACGCGTTGTTCGTTCTGTTCTTCCCGCAGCTCGTTGCCGGCCCGATCGTCCATCACTACCAGCTGCTGCCGCAGCTCAGGGACAAACGGATCTACACTTTCGATTACGGCTCGCTCGCTACCGGCCTTTGCTTCTTCATCTTCGGCTTGGCCAAAAAACTGCTGATCGCCGATCCGCTGTCTTTCATCTCCGACCCGATCTTCGATGGAGCGATCATCCATCACCCTGCGCTGGCACAAACCTGGATCGGCCTTTGCGCCTACACCCTTGCTATCTATTTCGACTTCTCCGGCTATTCCGACATGGCGGTCGGGCTTGCTCGCATGTTCGGGATCAGGCTGCCCTACAATTTCGCTTCCCCCTACAAGGCCACGTCCATCGTCGATTTCTGGCGTCGCTGGCATATTACGCTGTCCAACTGGCTGCGCGACTACCTCTACATACCGCTCGGCGGCAATCGTCATGGCAAGGCTCGGCGGTACGCCAATCTCATCATCACGATGTTGCTCGGCGGCCTGTGGCACGGCGCAGCATGGACCTTTGTCCTGTGGGGACTGCTTCACGGAACATACCTGATGGTCGCCCATATGTGGGGCGCACTCCGGGGCAGAATCACCTATCGCGGCACACCGCTTCACATACCCGCGCCGGCTGCATGGGCGCTCACTTTCCTTGCCGTATCCTTCGCCTGGGTGTTCTTCCGCAGTCACTCCATGGCGCATGCTTTCGCCATGCTCGAGGGCCTGGCCGGCCTCAACGGCCTTGTTTCGCAGCGACTCGCGATCGAGTTCGATCCCGCCAAGATGCTTCTGCTGGGCATGGCTTTGGTGATCGCGCTTCTGATGCCCAACAGCCAGCAGCTTGTTGACCAAGCGGCCGGCCCGGGCGGCCGCCTTCGGTTGCATTGGCATCCGACGCCTGCGTGGTCAGCCGCCGTTGCGGCGCTTCTTCTGTTGTCCCTTATGCGGATGTCGAATGTTCGCGAATTCGTCTACTTCCAATTCTAGCGCGGCGCCTCTCGCGGAGGACTTTCCATGACCATGCAGTCACCGGCGACGGATCTGCCGTTGAAGTCCTTGGATGCGCCGGCCTACAGGCGATTTGTGCTGTGGCTTCTCCGGGCACTTGTCCTGGGGGTAGCAGGCTTCGGCGCCCTACTTTGGTCGCTCGCGCGCGCCGACAGGCTGCCGCCGCCGCCGCTGACCGCGGACGCCTGCATCGACGAGAAATTCAAGTTCCTCGCCGAACATGACATCCGCGACGTCGACTTCATCGCGGTGGGCTCTTCGGTGACGTGGCGCAACCTGGACATGTCCGCCTTCCGGCACAAGGGGCTGGCGCAGAAGCCTTTGAACGCGGCACCGTGCTATCTGCACATCGGCGAGACGGCGTACTACACCGAATTCCTGCTTGGCCACATGAAGAAGGTGAAGACGGTTCTGGCCGTCGTCTCGCCCCGGGACTTCGAGCAGTGTTCCAGCCCCAAAGATGGATTCTTCTCGGCGACTTTGGCGAATGCCTACGTCTTCGATGGCCTGTCGTCCTTCCCGATCTACCTGACAAATTTCCAGCCGGTCGATTTCTTCAAGCAGGTGTTGCAAATCAAGCGCATGCGGACGGACCCGGACTACTACTTCACGATGATGATGGACGAATACGGCAGCGGTCCCTTGCGCAAGCGCTTTAGCTGGCTACCCGAACCACTGTTCCAGAACATGTGCTTCTCGGCCCTCACCGAGCTCGAGAAACTGGTGAACGCTGCCGGCGACAAGCTTGTCGTCACGGACTTTCCCTTCCAGCCGGAGTGGCAGGCCAAATACGATCCGCGTGGTGACGTCGTCACGGCGTTCGAAGCGCGCATCCGCGCCGCCCTAAAGATGCCGTCGACGCAGTTCCTTCGAGGAACGGAAATGGCGTCGGACTCGCTGGTACATGCCGACAGCGTCCACTATGTGTGGGAAAGCGCCGTCGAATATTCAGCCCGCCTCGCCGACCGCATCGCGGCGACCCCGCTGACTGCGGTCCGCGACGCCGAGTAGTAACCTTCGCCGTTGCCTGCGGTCAGTGCACAACCGTCCGCAATAGGAAGTACGCCGAGCGAGCCAATACTGCAGGCGCAAGGCTGCAGCGCATGCCCTCGGTAAACTGACGCCAGGCTGCGGCGCGCTGGCCGTTTCTCCACAATTGACGCGCCCGGCGAAGCGCCCGGACGCCCGCAGCCTTCCTTGCCGCACGCCTTACGAGCGGCGCATATTCCGGAGGCAGCTCTGCGCAGGAATATTCGATGGACCGCCGCTCCTCCATCACGTTTTCGCCAGTCGCCACGAGGCGGCTGCTGTCGGCCGCCATGTGCAGCCTGTAGCAGGCCATCGGCTCCGGGTCGTAGTAGACGGCTTTGGTCAGGGCGATACGCTTCCACATGTCCCAATCCAGGCAGTGGGGCAGTGACGATCGGAAGCCGCCAAGGTCCTCATAGGTCGTCCGGCGAACCACGATACCAACGAACTGGATGCGCTGGTCCAGGAGCTGGCGCTCGGCGAAGCTGCCGTCCAGGACGCCGGGAGTGCGGCCCTCGAGCTCGGCCAGGCCCGTCCACTGGCTGTCCTCGTCCATATAGATCGTCCGGCAGAGCGCGGCACCGACCTCGGGATGGGCCGTGATGCCCGAGCGCGCGCGGCCATAAAAATCCGATCTTACGGTATCGTCGCCGTGGAGAATATGGACCCACTGTCCGCGAGCTCGGTTTATGCAAGCGTTGAAATTCTCGATGATGCCGACATTGGTCGGCTGACGATGGTATTCGATTCGTCCGCCACCCATCTCGCGGACCACCGCTTCCGGATCCCCAATTGTCGAGCAATTGTCGATCACCTCGATCTGCATGTCGGCGACGCCGGGATTCTGACAAAGAACGCTGCGCAACGTCTCGCGCAGATAGTCCTCACGACAATTGTAGATTGGGATCATCACGGACCAGAATGGCCGCTCAAGTCCCGCCGGCAAGAGCGAAACGGTTGGCGGTCGGCCGGCACTGCTTGCCGACGAAGCGACGATACTACTTGGCGCCGGGCCGCGGGCCGCGACCTCAATATCAGAGAAATCGTGGTGAATAGCTTTCGTCATACTGCACCCCCCGCAATCGCCGGAAGCCCAGAAATCTTTAGCCGGATGATTTTCTCCGCCTAACTTCGTGCAACCGTCGCTTGCGTGACCTACGCCACACAACCCTCTTACCACGGTCGCATACTGTGGTCAGCCCAGATAGTGTCCAGATTGTGTCCGGCATTTCGTCCGAGGGCGAATCGCTGCAACGGCTACTGGCGGTGGCGTGGCCTGGCCTTTCGACCCCCATTCCCTTGATTGGCATTCCGCCGCAACCACGGCGACGTGGTTCATGACCCAGGCCATCCAGCGCGCCGAGCATCGCGACCCCACGCGCTGCAAGTCAAGCTGGATGAGCCGGCGGCGCCGTCAAACCACGCGTCGCTTGAGGCGGCGAAGGCCTTCTTCGGTCCGACGCTCCTCGGACCAGTCGCGCGTGGCCACTGGATAGGCGAAGGTGAGCGCCAGCGCGTCGCCGTCGTCGGGCGAGGCAAGGCCGCGCCGCTTCATGTCGTCCTTGCGCTCGAGCAGGATGGCGTCGGAAGCGTCGTAGCCGTATTCGACCGCGCTCGAACCAGCTGCGGTTCAGGCAGAGCCCGTACCATTTGGCGAGTTCGGGCCAAGTCTTGGTGCGGAGCTGGCCCTCGGTGTTGGCGCTCACGATGCCGCGCGTGTCGCGCAAGGTCGACAGCGCCCACAGGATGATCCAGGCGACCAGCGCCGACTTGCCGATGCCATGGCCCGAGGCGACGGCGATGCGCAGCGCCTCGCTTGGCGAGAGCACTCCGCTGCTGTCAGACAGCAGCGACTTGCCCAGCCGCTCGAGGATGTCGCGCTGCCACGGCTCGGGGCCTTCCTCGTCAGCCAGCGCCGTTCCGGCCACGCCCCACGGGAAGGCGAACAGGACATAGCCCAGCGGATCGAAGCGGAACGCGCCGATCTCGCGATGGAGCCGACCTCGGACATCAGCCCTTCGGCTACGACAGCGGCCGCGGACGGCCGCGACAGGGCTAGCCGCGGCGGGCATTGCGCGCTCTTTCGCCGGCAGCGTCGAGCTCAGCCAGCATGTCTGCTACGCCGCTGTGCTCGTGCTCGACCTTCTCGCGCCAATCCCGGCGGCGGTTGCGCAGCCAGAAGATCATGGCCTGCGTGTCGGGCGGATAATGCTCGGTGTAGGGCACTTCCAGCGGCGCGCCACCGGATTGGAAGATCTTCACCGCCGGGTGGCTTAGCCCAGGGCGCGTGCGTAAAGCCGCTCGGCGACGTTGGCGTCAGCGACCGCACGCCCCTCCTTCACCGCCGTCGAGAATTCAGGAAAGTCGGCGATCCACCTGCTGATCGTCCGGGGCGCGACCTCGAACATCTGCGCGAGCTCGGGGTTCGTCGCGCCCAGCAGGCAGAACTTGCGGGCAAGGCTGCAGAATTCAGGCTTGTAGGATGATGCGGGGCCGGGCTTGGCCATGGTGCCGATCCTCTGTCCGTGAGTGTCGGCAGGGATAAGCCACAACATTGCTCAGAGTTGTCAAGTGGCTTTGAGTCTCAAGCGGACCGCCCAAGTCAGGGCCGCGGTGAGGCAGCGCCTGAAGTCAGCATCGAGGGCGGCGCGGAGTGCCTGCGTCGTGGTGCGCGTGCTGGATCTGGCCAAGCGTCAGAGCCGATCGGCCTCGGCAAGATGGGATCCTCAATCAGCGGGTACCAGGGCAAGCGCCGTCTCGCGATCGCGTTCAGCGAGCGCGCGTTGCACCTGCTGGTGAAAGCGCTTGAGATCGGCGCTGCGCAGTTGCTCCCGTTTGATCTCTGGATAGCTGAGTGGATCGACCGCCTTGCCGTTGCTCAGAATCTCGAAGTGCAAATGCGGACCGGTCGAGCGGCCGGTGTTGCCGACGAAGCCGATCAGGTCGCCCCGGCTTACCTGAACGCCCTCCTTGATGCCGGGCGCGAATTCGGAAAGGTGGCCATAGACCGTGGAGAGCTTCGGCGGATGATCGATGCGGATCCAGTTGCCATATCCGCCGTTTGGCGTTGCGCCAACAACGATACCGTCGGACGCCGCGTATATCGGCGTGCCGGTCGGTGCCGCGAGATCGATGCCCTCATGCATGAACACCGCGGGAAACCCCCGCGGCGGCGCCTTCAAGCCCGGTGGGGGCGCCAGCCCCAGTGCAATGCCGAGCGGCGTGGAAGCGTTGATCGCCGAACCCTTGCCGCTCACACCGCTGGCCGGCTGGTCGGGGCCGCCCATCGGCGCGCGCCTGCCGATCGACTTGGACGGTGGCGGCTGGTCGAATGGATCGGCGCGCATGCCGAAGCCCGACGAGACGGTTACGGCGTCGAGGGGCAGGCGCATCGAAGGCGCCGTCGCGGCCTCTCCGTTCGCCAACCAGAAATGCTCGACGCCACCCGGCGGGCGAAAGCGGTGGATGGCGACAGGTCCCCTGGCCCTGGTGACAAGCTCGGCCCACAGGACGTGAGCGACACCGATCGGCGCGCCCGGGGCGGTAAAAGTCTGTTCGTAACGCACATAGCAGCGATCACCGGCAGCCACCTCGCGGCCAAGGTCGATGGCCGTGGCGAGGGCCCGCCGCGCCTCGAGCTGCGCGGCTGCCGGCACGCCAGCCTTTGTCAAGGAGGCGTCGAACGACTCTTCGACGGCGCCCTCCCCGGCAATTTCGCGCGTGAACGGCTGACAGGCGGCAAAGCGCGCCGCCTCGTCGTC
>Ga0137390_10001983_pt1 | contig 15959 bp, 26 predicted proteins | sample 15con2h24AmetaG_FD_104937 | JGI IMG/M metagenome (GOLD analysis project Ga0137390, IMG submission 104937) | Vadose zone soil microbial communities from Angelo Coast Range Reserve, California, USA - 15con2h2.4A metaG | ecosystem: Environmental > Terrestrial > Soil > Vadose zone > Saprolite... | reverse complement strand
TTCTGCGTCTTGTTTCCCCTCTTCTGTCAATGGGGGATTCTCCGGACTGTTATAGCTATCATCGTCTCCCGTCGAGCCATGACGTACAATGTAGAGAATGGGTTGTCTTAACTTCGCGCCACGTATTAGAGCATACGGCGCATTTGAAAAATCGTTCATCTCATCCTCGCTGCTTGTCTGGTGCTGTTCTCTTTGCCCCCATCGTCAAATTAGGTTCCGCTCGAACTTCTTTATTCGGAAATGTCCAACACTCCCCGGTATCATCCAAGAAACACACCCACAATAAATGCTCTTCGATGCCGTAATCAATCAGGACCACTGCTCTTCCTCGGCCTTTCGGCGTTATTAGAGGAATTGATGGCTCAAGTTGAAGCAAGTTCATTTCTTCGCCTTTGGTGGGTCAACAAACTCACAACAGCCGCGCTCAATATTCACCAAAGCGTTGCTATCAGAATCATGCTGAACTTGCGGGTCTGCCTTCATGACTTCTTGATTGCAAAGGCCGCGTCCACCTGTTGTTCGAACTGGATTTCCTTTTTCGTCTTTCTTCAAATAAATGCAATCTTCACAATGATAAGGGCCATCTTCGGCATATCCGGCCAATCTTGTACTTGGAGCGGGCCACAAAGAGCCTATCTCGGACAGGAGACGCTTCAATGCTTCAATTTTTCTAGGCCAAGAACTCACTGACTTTCCTTACGCGCCTTTCGTGCATGAGCATACGACGGAAGGTGCTTACGAGGGGTAGATGCAAAATCATGAAGCTGCTTGTGAGACATCTGTAACAAGCCTTTATTTTCTGCGTGCAGCTTCTCAGGTTCGTGCTCCGCGATTGCCATCGCTTGCTGCTGCGCTTTCGATACTGCTGGCACGGTTACTTCCCTGATGTCTCTTCATCAATAACGTGAATGACCTCGTCTCCACTCAGCACACGCTCTTGATTCGCAGACATCTTTTCTACTGCTGTTTCAATGTGAGGCAAATGGTTCGTAAGAAGCGTATTCAAACCTGCTTCAACCACGTCCATATGATTCATCGTACGAGTGAAAAATTGAGTGACTGATTCATAAACACCGCGCGCCTTCCAAGATAGCTTGATGAAGGTGAAAGAAACCGTGATGAGGGTGCCTATGATTGTAAAGTCTTTAACCGATGATGAAATTTGCCCCAAAGTGATGCTGGATGGGTCGAACATGAGGTCCTTAGAAAAATTTGCCAAGACTATAACGAGGCTGTCGGGGATTTCACCCGTTGCCCGTGGTGGTCGCGTTTGTGTTTGCGTCCCAGCCAAGCGGGGAAAAAGAAGGGGAGCCTTTCGACTCCCCCGAGAGGTTATTCTGCGCTGATTGTGAACTGATACAAGCGAGCAAAGTTGCCTGCGGCTGTGGTCGCAAAAGTTACGCGAGCGACCAAACCGACCACGTTACCCTGCGGAGAAGCCTGACCCTTTACGAAGTCAAGTCCGTTCGGCGGGTTCGTGATTGCGGCGTAAGCAACAAGGGTGTTGTTGAATGAGCCGTGGAAGTTACCCGACAGCAAGCCCGGGGTTGCGCCCGAGTTATTGGTGCCTGACAATTCTGCTTCCAAGAACCAATTGACTGCGGTTGCCAACGCCGGGGTTGCAGTCACAGTTGCGATTGCTGCATACGACGGTGTGGCCACGGTTCCAGTGTTTGCTACAAGGTCAATCGTGATAAGACCTGCGGCTGCTAGAGCGTCGCCCGCTAGGACGACCTTGAATCTCTGACCCTGCAATTCCCCGAACGCAGGAACATCTACTTGTCCTGCGGCACTGGTTGCCGATGGCGCTGCTGAGAAGTTGCCAATCGAACTACCAAGAATACGCGGGAAATACTTCGCGGTCGCGCCTAGTCCACCAACGGTGGACGGGTTCAAACCGTTTACTTGAAAATCTCTGATTACTGACATGGTTTTCCTTTATGCACCCGCGACGAAAGGTATTTTTCCCCGCGTCGAGAGCTTTAGTAGAATAGTGTTTAGAACGTGCTACACTATTACCACTTCATTTGTGGGCGAACCCACAAAAACTTTTTTTTTCACAAGAAGTAATTATTTACCCTTGTACATAAGAACCGGAAATATCACTGCAACTGACTCATTCACTGGAGGAGAAGAAAACTTCACTTCTAAACTCTTACCGCCCCCCACCAATCTTAAAGTCCCCAGAGAGAAACTAACTATTATAGAAACAGGGAGATTTCCTCGAAGGTCTAAATTAAGAGGAGCTTTCTCTAATTCAATAACAATAGTATCTGATACTCCGTCTCCTGTAATTTCTAAGATAAAATTAGAGGGATTTCCTGTGCCAGTGTAAGATAATGCCACTTCTTATTTTCTTTATTCCTCTGTACCGCAAACGTTGATACGATATGTTCCGATTGTTCCTGCGCCTGCTGCCGAAATGTTGAAGTTCAAAGCGTTATTTGCGGCAGCAGAAAGAACACCGTTCCCCAAATCAACCCAACCTGAAACTTGCGTAACACCTGCAACTACTGCTGATACTGCCGGAACATCAACATCATAAGTTCCGATAGTCAATCCAGAAACGCTGTCTTGAAATGAGACCGTCACAACTCCGGTTGCGGTTGCCGCCAAACCTTGGGCCGTGATTTGAAAACGCATCAAGCGGAATTTCTTTCCGGCTGCGGGAGTCCAAACAGCGGTATTACCTGCGGGAGTGGCTGGAGCAGAAGTCGTCTTAAATATCGAGGGAGTGCGCAATATCTGCAAAAGACTTCCATCACTGGAAGTAACCACTACAACATCTGGCCCATTTATGCTAGATGTATCACTTATAAAACTAAAATTAGGCGCATTAACTGCCATATACGTTAGGCTCCTACACTCTTCGCCGGGGCTTCCGCCACTGGCTTCAAACTTTCTAGTTGCGCTTGGGCTTGCGCCAGTTGTTCTCTCAACTGCACAATTTCGAGATGCATTCGCCCGAGTTCTGCAAAGATTTTCTGAATGTCCATTGTTTATCCTTTAACTTACTTTTTGCAAAATTGCTACAGTTGTAATATGAACTGTTACAGTGCTCACGCTTAAAGCAACTGTCCAAGCTGTCGCTGCTGTTGTTGCCGGAAGCGGAGGATTAAAACTTATATTGACGTTTGTCGGAGCAGTTCCTGGGACCGTTGTTGAACCTAAATCACCCGCATCCATATCAAAAATGTAACTATTCGTACCGTCAGACAAAGTGGCAGTAAAAGTTGTCTCAGCTACAATGCCCGCTATCGGGATAACAGTCATAACTATCTTTGCGATGTCTGCAAAAATTCCAGCCGCTTGTGCCGCCAAAACTGTAGTCGCCGCTGCGCTATTCGTAATCGTCGTGGGCTTGGATACTGTCTGTGCACGACGAATCGGCTTAACAAACAGACTGCCCTCATAGTCACACTGAGCCGCTACCGACTGACCAGTAGTCAATGACGGAGGTGTCGTATTGTTAACAACTAATGTTGCGAGCGCATTTGCTGGCGCTGTGGCAGCCGTTATGACCGCGTCGAGCGTAGCTGCTGCCGCACCAGAAATCCCAACCTTCTGAATTCCCGCTGCTGCTGCAACCGCTGTAACTCCAAGAATACCAGCAACGTTTACATCAACAACGCCAGCAGCCGTCGTAGTCTGATTGCTACGAACACGAGTGCCTGCGGCGTAAATATCTGAACTTGTACCAATGACCACACCAGTTGGTGCAGTACCAAAAGTTTGTGGCGTGCCTAATACGGTGCTCGCCAATTGAGTAATGTTAACAACCCACGGTGACGTACTTTGTGTAACCGCAACGGTTCCTGTAATCGTTGTTGATGCCAACGATACAGCAAAACCATCAACACCTGGAGCAACTATCAATGCACCACGAGCCGTTGCTTGGGCTTCAACAGTCTGACCAGTCGTAACAGTTGGCTGCGCCGTATTGAATACGCCGCCGACTTGAACCGGATTACCCGCCTTCGCTGCCCCAGATGCACTATCACCTTGAATCGTCCACGGCGAAGTCGATTGCGTAACTGCTACTGTTCCTGTGATAGCTGTCGATGTTAAAGAAACTACCCACGGAGACGTACTTTGGGTTACCGCCAACGTCGCATTCTGAATGATTACATCTAAATTCTGATTTGCATCAACTTTTAATGCGCGAACTTTCGAGTTGACAGAATCCCAACCCATCGCCAACGTTCCTGTTGGTGTTGCACCACTGACTGCGTTGTCTGCAAACTGTACACCACCGCCGCCGCCCACAGCAACATTAACGTTCAAATTTCCGCTGGCATCCAACGAGAGTGAATGTAAAACATTCGTTGGATTCTTGCCCAATGCTACAGTCCCAGTCGGCGTTACTTGCGTCGTACCATCTGCATACTGAGTACCACTCGCGGCACCCGCTGCGATGTTGACTAGAATGTTTCCATTCGCGTCAATCTGTAATGGAAGTGCTTGGCCCGGAGCGGGCGCAGGAGACGTTACATTGTAAACGCCCCCGATAATAAAAGCTGTTGTGGGGGCCGCGCTGTTCAGTGGCCCGGTACTCATCTACTTAAATCGTACCTCGACGCTTCATGTCAAGAATGATGTTCGCTACTGCCTCGGTGAATTCTTTCGTCTTAACGGAAAATGGAAGACCTTGAGAACCTTCTGGTCCTTGCTCGCCGCGCTCACCCTGCGGGCCGCACTCGCCTGCTTCACCCTTTAGACCTTGTGGACCATACAAACCGACCGGACCTTGTGGTCCTGTTATACCTGCTGGACCCGGAACATCGGAAACACCCGGCTCGCCCTGCTCGCCTTGCGCGCCCTGCTCGCCTTGCTCGCCTTGCGCGCCCTGCTCACCTTTGGCTCCGTCGTTACCGTCGCGGCCTGCGGCACCATCAGCGCCATCGTTACCATCGCGGCCTACTTCACCACGCTCGCCTTTTGGACCTTGCTCGCCGCGCTCGCCTTGAAAACCCACGAAACCGTGTTCACCTTGTGCGCCACACTCGCCCTGCGGACCTGCTTCGCCTTGTGCACCGCGCTCTCCGCGCTCACCCTTCGGACCCGGAACATCTGATTTCCCCGGTTCGCCTTGAGGACCACGCTCGCCTTGAGGACCGACACGAGAGTTGTGATGAGCGCGCAGTTCTTCCAGATATTTTTCGATGTGATAAACTCGCTCTTCGTATGTCAAAGAAGCGTCGAATAAATTTCTTGCCACATTATCTCCAAACCCAGCCGCACTTGCACACTAAGACCTCACCGGACTTCTTTTGAAGTTGGCGATGACATGATGCACACAAACGCTTCCACATGGGTGTACCTTGACCGTGCGACAAAATAGAGCCGTGTTACAGAACAGAAGTTACTTCGTGCGCCACTGACCCGGCGCTGTGCAATAAAAGATTGTTGGGCCTGCCGCAACAGTCAAACTGAATGCTGCGTTCACGCCACCTAAGTTAATTTTGCTTCCCAAATCCGGGAAGACGTTCATAGCATTCACTGCTGCGTCATTAATGACAACCACAGTCATGCCCGGTGCAGATGTAGGAAGTGTAGCAGAATCCCCGGCTGATGCCACGATTGTGAAACGATTGATAGACGTAAGTTTGAGACTGTTTGCTTGATTACCGCCGGGAGTTGCTGTCACGTTATCTTGTGCATTCTTAGTTCCATAAGACAAACCTTGAAGAGTTTGTCCGCACAAAACACCGCCACCACTACCTAAGACTTGAAAAATATCCAGCGATTCCCCAAAGTCAAAATACAATTCACGTGCTGTGTTTGTCGCCATTTTCGAAAATCTCTCCAAGAAATTTGAACAGAAACAACGAAAAGGGCGCACCCGAAGATGCGCCCTGAAAGCGTTATGCGATTGTGAATGCGCCTTGTCCGCCGTTAGCAAGAATCCACTTGCCGTTATCAGCAGTTAGGTACACTGTTCCACCTGCTCCCAATGTCGGGAAGGTGACTGAGTTTACAGCGGCGGTTCCAGTCAATAGAAGACCTGTTGCGGTGATGACGTGTGCGAACGCTGTGCGTGCCGAAATTTCGATTTCAAGACCATCATCAACGCCAGCCGTTGGTGCGGCTAGAGTCAACGCGGCGGCGGACCCCTTGGTGATAACAAAAAATCCCGGAACCTTGGGATTGATTGCGCCGTCAACCGCAATCAGTGTAGGCTTTACTTGATATCCGCCTTTTTCATTAATTGCGTAATAGATTGCCCCACCCGGTCCAACGATTTGCATATAATCGGTGCCGTCTTGGAGCCACTGCTGTTTTGCTACCTGTGTATTTAGCACAAAATTTTCCTTTGAAAAAGTTTTTGAATTTACTCAGACTAAGCACGCCAGCCCGCTCAATCATGCTGAACGGTGCCCTGAGACTTTGTGATTGGTTTACTGCGGCGGGGAATTATTGCCCGATAAAAATTGGTTGGCGCGGCACGACTCGAACGTGCATTATCCGGTTCAGAGCCGGACTTCCTACCGATTGAAAGACATGCCAACAGAAATAAAAGTCGTCCCTACTAAGGCGAAGGGGTCTTTTTTCCTTCGAGGTTTACGTCTAGCCGCTCCTCGGAGTACCTGACCAACGACTCAAAATTGGTTGCGGCGTTTGGATTCGAACCAAAATGACGAGTTTCAAAGACTCGCATCCTTCCGGTTGGATGACATCGCAATAGGAAACTGGAAGCCTGCGACCGGATGTAACCCGGTGACCCCTCGGTTAAAAGCCGAGTGCTCTTATCTCATCTGAGCTACACAGGCGTAGAAATGTGTGCACAAAATCGAAAGACAGAAATCGGAATCGAACCGATTATAAAAGCTTATGGGGCTTTTACTCTCCAAGTTCTGAATATCAAGCGTTGTGCACGAGAACTGGTCCCAAGTCGTGGAATTGAACCACGCCTACCTGTGCTTCAAACAGGGGTGCGACCGATACACCAACAGGGGATGGAGGAGAATGTCAGAGTCGAACTGACTCGCGCCTTTCAACGCGTCATCGTTTTCGAAACGATTACCAACCGTTTAGTGCTATTCTCCAAATGGCGGGCTGGTAGACGAATCGAACGCCCGTCCTTTCGGACGCCTTCGGGTTCAAACCGAATTGCCGACCATTTGGCAGTACCACCCGTAAAAATTGGCGGAGTTAACAGGCATCGAACCTGTACATGCTTTCACATGCGAGTTTAGCAAACTCGTGCGTCTTCCAGTTTCGCCATAACTCCGTAAAAATTGGCAGGCCGCGTAGGAATTGAACCCACTCTCGCCGGGTTGGAGCCGGATGTGCTACCGGAACACTTGCAGCCTGTAGAAAATTGGTGGATAAGGAAGGACTCGAACCTTCGAAGGTCGCAAGGACCGCCTGGGTTACAGCCAGGGGTAATTGCCGCTATACGACTCATCCACAGAAAACTTTGGAGGGCGGATAGTTCCAACATGAGCGGTTCTAGAAACCGCACCCTTACGGACAGGGAATCGAACCCTGAATCCAACCCATAGAACTTGGAGCACCGCACTGGAATCGAACCAATGCCTCGGCCTTACGAGGGGCGCGTCATACCACTAGACTAGCAGTGCTCAAAACTTGGAGCGGAAGACGAGAATCGAACTCGTGCCCGGACCTTGGCAAGGTCCTGTTCTACCACTATACCACTACCGCTCAGAAAATTGGAGCACCGACTGTGAATCGAACACAGGCGTTCGCATTACAAGTGCGACATCATACCACTAGACCATCAGTGCTCTGGAGCAAATCCTTGGAATCGAACCAAGACCTCATCCTTACCAAGGATGTGTTCTGCCACTATACTAGACATGCTCAAAAATTGGAGCGGAGCATCGGATTCGAACCGATACGTTCTGCTTGGAAGGCAGACATGCTGGCCGTTAACATCAGTCCCGCTCAAAATTGGTTGCGGCAGTGGGAATCGGACCCAACCTTTTTACAGTTTATGAGACTGTCCAGTTCACCAGAACTGTACACCGCAACAAAAACTTTATTTGTGCATCATCCACGCGATGTAGATGACGGAGATGATTACACCAAGAACATTACAAACTGTTCGCACCAGCGCCATCTTCTGGTCTAGGCTGAGCGGCGGTCTTTTCATCTCTTTTCTTCGTGCGACCGTCGTACCATTTACGTCGCAACCCTAAATATTCTAACTGCGCTTTCAAACTCTCTTCTGCCGCGACTCTCATTGCGCGGTCATCTTTCCAAATCCCAATCAGAAAATACAAAGCGACCAAATCGACTGCCAGTGCTACAACCGAAGCTGCATCTGCTGTCGTCATGAATCACCAAAAATTTATGCCGATACTCTTTGCGCCTCGGACTTCACCAACGACTTCCATCGGTGCGGGCGCTCTGACTTCCAATGCCATTGCGTGTCATTGTGCTCTCACGAGCGAGCCTATGAGGGACTCAGTCCACTCTTTCGACCTATGACTCAGTCAAAACTTGGTTCTCCACCGTGGACTCGAACCACGATAACACGCCTATCAAGCATGCGTCCTAGCCATTGGACGAGCGGAGAACAGAAAATTTATACACGGTTTATTGAGGCTCCCCCGTGGCTTCCGACAACGACGCGCCTCATGTCGGTTCGAGCTTGGTGGACAATGGCGGAATCGAACCCCCAACTTCCCGGTGCAAGCGGGATGTTTTCCCATTAGAACTAATCGCCCACGAAACTTATTGCCGCCTCCCGTTGGCTCCGCAGCTTTCGCCCACGGAGTGTTCCTGAACGGCAAATCTTGGTAGCGTTGCCGGGATTTGAACCCGGGTTCTTGGCTTGAAAGGCCAGCGTCCTCGACCAGACTAGACGACATCGCCACTGAAACTTTTTATTTATCCGGCGCGTTCTTCGGAAGCGAAATCTGATTCTGACTGATAAACAGAGTACCCGAACCGTCCGGCTTAACCCAAATCGCCCACTGCGCTTTTCCACGTCGCGTTTCACGCGGATAAATATGCAACTCCGTTGGAGCAATTTTCAAAACTTCTATATTAACTGCCGCTGCGTTTACTGACATTGTTCTCTCCCGGTCTCGCCGTCAGGCGGAACTCGTGAAACAAACTTGGTAGCGTCGGCGGGATTTGAACCCGCGTGTCCTGCTTGAGAAGCAGGCATCCTAGACCACTAGATGACATCGCCACTAAAACTTTTCTAACTTAAAATCTTCCGCGAGTAAATGGTCCTTACCTTGCAAACTACCGAATCTTTTGAAAGGTTCTACTCGTAATGTTCTCTGACTCGTCCCTACTCGGTCTATCGGAACAACGTAGGCCTGTTGATTCTCAGGGCAATAAACAGCGAAGAAGTCTATATCGCCGTGATAGTTTGTACTCCAACAACCTTTCGTGTTTGACCTAACTGACTTAACTGAGAAATGTATTGAGCCGTTTCTTAGTCTTCCGGTCTTACACTGGACACGCTTGAATCCTGCGGGCGTGTCAAGCACCAAATCATATCGAAGGTTGTCGCCAAAAGGCAACAATACTTTGAAATCTCGTTTAACGAATTCAGCGATGAGAATCGCTTCTGTCTTCTCACCTTTTGCTTTAGGATGTTCCACTTTAACCCTCCACGATAGAGTCGGGGGAGTATCGTGGACTCCCCCTAATTGTACGTACAAAAATGGTAGTCGACGACAGATTTGAACTGTCTCGGCCCGCTTATCTGGCGGTTCGATGTTTATAAGACATCGCTGCATTCCAATGCTGTCGACTGAAATCCTGGGAACCTGCGGGTCATTCACCCACACCATCTTACGGATTCGCATGCGTCACCGTAAGCATTCAATCTACCTCGAACTGCGTTCCCACAAAAATTGGTACCCAGTCAGAGAATCGAACTCTGCCAGCCTCTTTGTAGGAGAGGTTCATACGACCAGTTTGATAACCGGGTACAGAAAAATTGGTGCGCCGCCTCGGACTTGAACCGAGACCAAGCATCCTTAAGAGGGATGTATTCTGCCGCTCGAAATCGCAGCGCACTGAAAATTGGTGGACCGCCCGAGGCTCGAACTCGGACATTAGGCTTAAAAGGCCTCATTGCTGCCGCTCGCATCCGCAGTCCAAAAAGTCTTTGGTCGCGCTATAGCCCTGCTTCTGTCGAGGACGAACATTCGTCTAAGCATTCAACCCGACCCTCGCCATGCTCAACAAGCACTCAGGTCCTATTTGAACTTGCACCCGAAAAGAGTTACTTCGCTCCAATGAGTCTTTCGACTACGAAGGCTTACTTGTACGCTTGCGCGTCCCGCAACTTCCACGGTTCGATGTTGAGATGTGGCAGGAACTTCCTCGTCGCGCTTGCGCGCTCCGCGTTCGTCTACGCTACCAAAGTTACGGGTTGGTTTTCGTTACCTGCCCGTCAAAGAAACGTTTCGACTAATCTACTTCGAGTATCGTCCGGTGGACGCTCCCGCTCATGTAGGGCCGACAAACTTGGAGCACGAAAGTGGAATCGAACCACTGATGGCTGTTTTGCAGACAGCTAACTTACCACTTGTCGATTCGTGCGAGAAAACTTGGTCCGCCGCGAAGGATTCGGACCTTCACGCCTTTTCAGGCCGGAGTTTTTAAGACTCCTACGTCTGCCATTTCGCCAGCAGCGGATTGAACTTGGTCGCCCACGAGGGATTCGAACCCCCACGCCCTTTCGGGCGACGGTTTTTGAAACCGCTGCGTCTGCCAATTCCGCCAGCAGGCGATTGGTAGCCCATGAAGGACTCGAACCTTCATCGCTTGATTCGTAGTCAAGCATCCTATCCATTGAACGAACAGGCCACTGTAAAATTGTTTTCGCCGTCGAGAGAACAACGTAGCTCGACACTTTACCTTTGCCCAGCGTATCCTGTCCCGGGCACGAAAATTGGTGGTCCCCCTCGGATTTGAACCGAGATAGCTGCCTTAGAAGTGCAGCGTCCTATCCGTTGAACGAAAGGACCTTAAACTTTTCCAGTTCCTTTGCAGTTCCAGCACGGGCTTTGTCTCCCCCACGGGTCGCGCGGACCCAGCTTTGAGCCATTGCAATTAGGACAAACCTTCGCGTACTTGGGACCGTGTCCCGCTGCCGCGTCTACGTGTTTCCATCCAACACTCATAAAATTGGTGCGCCGCGAGGGATTCGAACCCCCACGCTTTTCACGGCACTGGTTTCTAAGACCAGCATGTCTGCCAGTTCCATCAGCAGCGCACTGAAATTAACGACGACGCTCTACCACTGAGCTACATCTCTGTTCACGCGCCGTATACACGGCTGACTCGCGCTAATAAGAAACAGTGGGGTTCGAACCCACGACCTTCGTCAGTTCTGCCACCCAATAATTCTTGGTGGACTTAAATCCGGGCGGTATTTGTCAACGCGTCCCGCCATAGACGCTTTGGGTGTCCGATTTTACGGTCACCGAGAGTCATGCCCCTTACCAGTGCACGAGGCCACGTCACGGGAGCTACCCGGAAATGTTTTAACTCTCTGTTGCAACATCGTACTTGAGTAACCGATATCTATTATGGCTACCCGCTGAAATTGGTCGGGAAAGCTGGATTCGAACCAGCGGTCTCTTCTTTCCGAAAGAAGCGGGAACGCCCAGACTTCCCTACTTCCCGACTGAAAATCTAACTTCCGTCCCGGGAGTTTTTCCGAAATCATTAAGGCGTTAATTCCTCAGATTTCTCCGAGTTGTTTCACGCTTACTTGACTCTCTGTACCCGGCTTCCCAAGCAATTCGGAAGCTAAAAATTGGCTGGAGACATAGGACTCGAACCTACATCGTGCTCATTAACAGTGAGCCGTCTTTCCGATTAGACGAATCTCCAGTAGAAAATTTTGGGACTGTAACGTAGTCCATACGACCGATGTCTAATAAACAAGCAGAAGTTAAATGTGGAATACATCGGTGAGACCACAAAATATTCTTACTTGTCATTCCTAAAATTGGCGCGGGTACCGGGAATCGAACCCGGCCTACTTCCGTGACAGGGAAGCGTCATGCCGACAGACCCTACCTGCGCTGAAACTCAGGACATGTACGTTGTACCCGTGCTTGTGCTCACTGGCCCGAACGTCATCGGCTCACAAGTGCTAACCGAATCCTGAAACTTAATCTCGGTCGGATTTTTACCGACATCGCCGGGTTAAAAGCCCGCATCTTAATTAGACGACGAGAAAACTTGGTCGGGGACCTGAGATTCGAACTCAGGACCTCTCGCTTCCAAAGCGAGCGGGAACAGCCAGACTTCCCCAGTCCCCGAAAACTTGTGAGGCCCCCATGATTAACGACCTTTGGGTGTTAGTAGCCGGAACGGTCATGCGGCTCTACCTCGAATTTCTTAATCCGTTGTGTAGACGTTACCGATAGTTATTGTGTCCTTCATCGTGAAACCATCCTAACACAACTCTCGAACTTTGTCAAGCGTTATTTTCAAAAATCTTTACGCCTTTGGAAGTGCTCGTCCCGGGTAGTTGCGTCCGTGTGGTGCTTCCGGCTGGTCGGTCATCTTACCGATTGGCTCCGTAGATTGAGGAATACTTCTGTGAGAGCCATCCTCGCTGGTGCCTCTTGTTGATGTCTTTAACTCAACGTGCTGCGCATCCGGCGCTGCTTGTGACTTCGGAACGGGACGTTGCCATGAGCCTGCTGTTAGATTGCCTTTATCGCTCATGGATTACGCCTTGGGGTACGGGCGACCCGGATAGTTACGAGCGTGCTTACTTGCATCGTCACCCGGCTGGTCTACGTGTCGGCCAACCTCTTCCATACTGGTCGGCACTCCCTTGTGGGAACCATCGGCGCTAACGCCCATAGAATTCGAACGTCCGGCTTTCAATGCTGCTGCATCGTGAGAAGCATCTGAGACCTTCTCAGCCTTTGGGGTTGAGCGACCCGGATAGTTGCGTGCATGCGGGCGGTCTTGAGACGGCTGAACATCTGCTACTGGTTGAACTGCCATTTTCGTTTACCTCGAAATTTTGGGGAGAAGTATCAGATTCGAACTGATGCTGCCGGATTCACAGTCCAGCGTGCTGACCACTACACTAACCACTCCACTGTAAAAAGATACTACCACAGAAGTGATAGTGTTGTCAAGAACTTTTTTTTTAAAGAGCGGCTTTAATGCGAGCAACTACAACAGCAACAGCCTTAGACGCGAAAACTATAGCTTCTTGTCCTGCTATTTCGCTCTCGATTTTTGCAATTTCGGCCTTGACAGCACTTAGCTTCAAGTTGGCCGAATGCTTCACGTTCGCCACGGCGACACCCGCGACGAATGCGATTACAACTGCGAGTCCTGTTAATCCGAACATTGGTTATTCCTTTTTGTGCTCCACGAGCCTTCCGCCCGTGAGACTCTGCGGGTCCTTCCCACGCATGATGGCGCGCATTGAGGAACCTCGGTATTCATAAACTCTGTGTCCGTCCGGATTCTCGAAAGTCACGCGGACTGTGTTGTTGTCAACTTTTTCTTTCGAGAGAATGTTCTTCTTACTCATGAGCGAAGCCTGTTTGACATCTTCACCAATTCTATGAGAGTCGTTTCTTGAATGTCCGGGTCGTTCAAGTCCACACCGAGGTCGGTGAGTTCATCGAACAACTCTAAAACTTCATCGAGGTCGTAAACATCTTTGAGTTCCATCACGCTACTCCGTTGTTCAGCGGAGTGATTCGTGGAGTGGCTTCACTGTATGCTGCGCCACGAGCCTTGACTGTTACGGTTTCGCCGGGTTCAATGAGTCGGATTTCGTTGTCCCACTCGATTCTCACCAAACGGTTACTGAGATTCTTAAAATGATAAATCTGTTGATAGTCGGTCGGGTCCATCGCAACGGTGCATTCTACGCCTGCTTCAGAGCAGATGGCGTTGAAGGTACGCGTCATGTACTTACCGGGACTGTCTCCCAATTGGTTGTACGTATAGAATTGACGATTACGACCATACGGAGGCACAAATGATTCACCAGCGTACGATGCGATGCTTCCACCGGAATAAAACTTGTATGAAGACCACCCAGAGATTTCCCCAGCGAGAGCAAGAGAAGGGGGTTCTTTATCCTTGTTCTTTAGTTCCGGCTCACTCTTCGGCTTATCCTTCACCTTGAATACGTCGCGCTTCACAATTTTGATGAAGTTGCAAAGGCTACTCATGAGAGCACCGAGTCATGGCCTGCGCGCGCTCCCAACTCTTTAGCGGCATTAGAGACTGCTTCGTCTATCGCGGCGCTGTCTGCAAATTCAGAGAAGTTGCTGTAGTCCGCGTACCCAGCGATGAAGGCATCTTTCCCCATCACGTACGTTCTATATCCGGCTGGTGCCACACAAACGGATTCCTCTTTGAAGAGGGTGGTTGGGGCGACTACGACTGCGGCTACTCCCGCCCCCAGCCATTTGAAAAATTTACGCCGATTCATTAGTCTTCACTGAGGGAGCCTTGCTCGGTCCCAAAATGAATGCGGCTTGCGCGCGGCGGAAGTCTGTGATGATTGCAATCTCTGCTTCCACTTCAGCTACACGTTTCTCAATGCCCACCATGTGATGGAACGCGGCATACGGACCTGTTTCCAAAGTCTGAATTCTCTTGTCCAATTCTTCCGTGACATTGTACACGCCGGATAGTTTGGAATTTACGACGCTTTGGTTAATCACGGCGTTCGGTCCAAGGAAAGCGTCTGCAAGAATCTTATTCTGACTCTCGGTTTGGCCTACGCGCTCGTTCAATCTTTGAATCTGCTTCATCAACGCTGCGACATCGTCGCGGACCTGATTGAATGCCTTCGCGGTCGAATCGCGGAGGTTCACAAGTGCTTGGACGTTGTTCTGGTCGCGAGCAATTTGACGTTCCTCTCGTCCCTCGCCAACCAGCTTTTGAGCATCAAGACGCACATGCGCTAAATTGATATCAGCAACATTCTTTCCAGTTTGGTCTTTGATTTCTTTTACCGCTTGATGTAGAACGGTGTCAGTTGCCACTAAAGCTATTCCTAGCTTATCAGATTCATTTTTCAATTGCTCGGTGCGCGCGATAAGAGCTTTCTCATTTCGGAAACGAGCCTCGGATGCGTCTTCCAGCTTCGCAATCTTTTCCGATATCTGTTGCCACTGGCGAGTAGCGATACCGTTGATACCTACTTCCACGGCATTTGCCAAGTTGCCGACCTTGATTCGGGTTTCATCGCGGAGTGTAGCAATAGCGTCGGTGTTCTGGCGCGTCTCTGTGGCGGTGCGAATCAAGCGCTCTGAGAACTTCTCAAGCAGCGTGGCGACCTTTCCTAGAACTTTGCTTCTTTCTTTTGACATTGGGTGCTTCCTTCTTTCCGCGTTCGCGGGATTGGGTCTTCAACTTCGTTCGCTGGTAGGCTTGTAACAGACAACGCTCTACTTGCGAGTCCGGTGCTTCCACTGGGTCTGGATGCGGAAGAACTGCACCCAAGATTGGGTCATCTGATTTGATGCGCCCATTTTCTAATCCTTGGCTGATACTCTTCCAGAACATGTCCGTCGATTCTTTGATACGTTGACGGTACTCGTCTGAATACGTCGGCACAGGTTCCGGGTCAATTGGAACTCTCTTGCCATCCTTGATAGTTACACACTCTTCGGATTTGGCTGGACTGTTGCTACTCGGCAAATCACGCAACTCATTAAATACTGTGACCAACTCTTTATTATCGCTGCGAATCTTCAAACCACAGTTGTACAAACACTTTATTTCGGTGACGCCAGTTGGAAACGTGAAGATACTGAGATTGTAGTCTTTCGGCCCGGAGACGCGGTAATATCTTCCGCCCTTCAAGTGGTTGCAAGGGAATCTTAATTTATTTTTGAACAGCCTCAACACATCGACAATGCCGTACTTCCCCGGAGCTATTTTCTCCAACTGCTCGACAAGGAATTGTTCAACTATTTGTACTTCCATTGGATGCTTCCTATCCGGCTGCGCCGGGATTG
>Ga0137390_10001978_pt1 | contig 15967 bp, 14 predicted proteins | sample 15con2h24AmetaG_FD_104937 | JGI IMG/M metagenome (GOLD analysis project Ga0137390, IMG submission 104937) | Vadose zone soil microbial communities from Angelo Coast Range Reserve, California, USA - 15con2h2.4A metaG | ecosystem: Environmental > Terrestrial > Soil > Vadose zone > Saprolite... | reverse complement strand
GAAACCCGTTCGAATTCAGATGCCAGGAACCATCCCCGGTTTCGAGTTGATTCTACCGCACGCGAGAGCTATGGGCTGCCCTGTCGTCCACACATCGTAATCGCTGACCAGACACAATAACCAGACAGGATCCAGTTACCTCAACAAACCTCGTAGGCTCGAGGCAATTCCGGTTTTCAGAACAACCGCGAAGGTTTCCGAGGCCCGAATCAAGGGCGATCATCCGAAACCGCCGCGCGTATAAACAAGAAAAAAATGGTTTATGTCGAGGCGAGGTAGTACCGGCTGTTCTGACTCCGTAACTTCCACACGATTTTTGTTGCGTTAACAGGCATCTACGCTACAAGACGCAACACTGCGGAGATCGGGACGCCCCTGCACCTGCAACGTCCGGAGATCCGCAGAGTACTTCGCGCCATTTCTGATCCCAAGCCCTATCAGTACCAGTCTGAAAGGAGGAGCAATGCTCCGCTCAAGAAACTCCATCCCCCTGGCGGGCAGGGCGGCCACTCGTTTTCTCCGCCCGTTCATCGTCGTGCCTGCCGCGTCGACTGCTTCTTCTTTGATGTTCTCTCCTTGAGGGAAGCCAGCCTTCGCTACATCGTCTGAAAACTGTGGGAAAGTTCTGTCCCTGGCGTGCCCGTATGCCACGGGCAGGAGTAGAGGGCAGCACATTTCCCCGGGGGATGGCGGTCCCAGGGTGTTTCAACCATGATCCAGAAAGGATCTGCGCAGTTACGAAGGAAGACACGTTACAAAGGAGGAGTCGTGATCAAGACAGCAAGACTCGCGTCCGTTTCCTTGGCGGTGCTGTTCCTCGCTGTAGTGGCATCCGCTCAAACCGATCCTGGAGTTCAGAGTGGGAACCGTGGTACGGGCGCAGCACTCTCTTCGGTGCTGGCGAACGACGTTCCCGGGATCCTGGCCTTTTTCAATGACGGGCTCAAGCGCTTCCAGGACGTGGAGTCCGTTTCCAACAGCCCGACCGGCAACAACGGTCTGGGACCGCGGTTTAACTCGAACAGCTGCAGTTCCTGTCACGCGCAACCCGCGATCGGGGGGACAGGTCCTGCCTCGAATCCACAATTCCAGTTCACCAGCAACGGAGTCGCGCCCAAAGACACCACCCCATCCTTTATCACAGCCAACGGCCCGACTCTGGAGGCCCGGTTTCCGTTTTTCTTCAATAGCAACGGCACGGCGAACTACAACGCCCCGAATGGAGGCGTGGAAGACCTGTTCACGGTGAGTGGCCGCTCCGATGCTGGAACCTGCAGCCTGCCTCAGCCCAGCTTCGCCGCCGCTCAGTCAGCGAACAACATTATCTTCCGCATTCCCACGCCGACCTTCGGCGCGGGCTTGATCGAGAACCTTGACGACTCTACCCTGTTGAACAACCAGAACAAAAACCTCAGCAATAATTTCGGCATTTCCGGCGCTCTTAACCACAACGGGAACGATGGCACCATCACCCGTTTCGGCTGGAAGGCGCAGAACAAGTCTCTGCACATCTTCGCCGGCGAGGCCTACAACGTGGAGATGGGTATCTCCAACCTGCTGTTCACGCAAGACCGTCCACTGCCGGGAGAAGACCAGCTCCTAAGCGGGCTTCCGTCGAACTGCCTGAACCTCAGCGGGGGCGGCTATCCGGAAGACACATCCAACCCAGCCGCGACGCCGGACTCAGCGGTGCTCGATGACGTCTCGGCGTTTGCCAACTTCATGCGGACTCTGGCACCGCCGCCAACCGGTGGGGTGGTGCTGAACGGGACGACAGTTGCGGCAAGCTCGATTGCCAATGGGAAATCGTTGTTTAGCTCTATTGGCTGCGCAACCTGTCATAACCCGACGGTCGGCACCACCCAAAAGTCGAATATCACCGGTTCTTTGAGCAGTGCTCCGGTGAACGCGTATTCGGACCTCGAAATCCATCACATGGGTTCGGTCCTGGCGGACAATGTTTCGCAGGGCGCAGCGGGCGGCGACCAGTTCCGCACGTCTCCTTTGTGGGGCCTGGGACAGAGGATCTTCCTGCTGCACGATGGCCGTTGCACAACCCTGCTATGCGCCATCGAGGCCCACGAGAGCAACGGTGGGGAGGCGAATCAGGTGGAGTACAACTTCGACTACCTCTCAACCAGCCAGCAGCAGGACTTGCTCAACTTCCTGCGCTCTCTGTAATCATGGCGACACACTTCTGGCGAGACACGAAGGTGTCTCGCCAGCTCTTTCCCAGTTAGAAAACGATCCGCGACCGTTTCGCCGGGATTACCGGCGGAGACTTGCTGGGAATCGGAAGGAGTAAGGAGTAAAGATGCCCTCTCGGCGTTGGTGTTCATCAGCCGTTCTTGCTTTGTTCGTGTCATTGCTGGCCTGGGGCCAAAGCGTCCGACCACAGCACGCTGCCCAGAACGGCGGCGACTTTTCCGACAACGTGCAGCCCGCGAACAAGGTGCCGGCAGGAGTGATCCTGGTCAAGGGTGCCTGGTCGAGTGCCAGCGATTCCGTGACTCCGCTGCCCGAAGGCGGGAGCGTGACCAATAATGTGTTCAGTAATCAGTATTTTGGAATGAGCTACGCTCTACCCCCGGGATGGATTGAGAAATACCAAGGGCCGCCTCCGTCGGATAGCGGCCGCTACGTGCTTGCGCACATCAGGCCTGCGGACACATTCAAAGGGCCGGCGCGGGGCAGTATCTTGATCACCGCTCAGGACATGTTCTTCACGCCACTGCCTGCGTCCAACGCGCTGCAGCTCATCAATTACATGAAAGACAATTTACAGGCCGACTACAAATTGGAAGAGCCGCCTACGCCGACCAAAATCGCCGGCCGCCCCTTTACCTTCTTTGCCTATTGGTCTCCGGTGGCACAACTGCATTGGTATGTTCTAGCCACCGAAATCCGCTGCCACGCGGTGGAACTGGTGCTAACCAGCCGTGATATGAAACTGCTGGCGAGCTTGCTGCTGGACTTGGACAAGATGAAGTTACCGACGGAAGCGAGTCCGACCGCGGGGACGGGCGGGGAAGGGTTCCCCGTGTGCGTCAACGACTACGCGCGCGACGAAAACGTGGTTGCGAGGGTTGATCCAGTCTTCGCCGAGCACAGGTTCAACGCGGTTCCGGTCCGCATCATTATCGATAAGAGAGGCAAGGTCCAACACATTCACTTTCTCAGCGCTTTTCCCGATCAGGCAAAAACAATTACGGATGCCATTAGGCAATGGAAGTTCAAGCCGTATCTGCGAGATGGGAAGCCGGTTGAGGTGGAAACCGGCGTCATGTTTGGGCGCGCGCCACATCGGACGACACTAGCAGGGGACGCTGCCACCGAATGATCCTGGTGCCGCGTCGAGCGCGTCGCTGTTTCATGTTCTGACTACCCACAGCGTTGACGAACCGTCGAGTTCGAGTTCCTCTCGCAACTCGGCGGCAAATGGCGTGATCGACACCTTCAATTCCCTTCTTCATCGCAACAGCGGGACCTCCTGAAATTTTCTGCGAAGGTTGTAGGGTGGGGATTTTCTTTTGGGGTGCGGGGAGAGCCGCACCCTTTTTCTTTCATTTGGACGAGCGGCCGAGTGGACTGTCGAAAGTAACTTGGAGCCTCGCAGGGGAAGCCCTATTCTCCATGTTGGAAGTCGTCCCGGAATGGAGAGCCGGGAAATTTCTGTTTGGAGGACCATGTCTCCGCTCGTCCAAAGACGACGAGTGAAGGGCCCGCAACGCAGCGCAGATGCGGATCAGCATTGGGGCATGCTGGTGTTTGAAAGCTTGTCGGCCGGGGTGATGGCCTTGCTGGTCGGGCTGCTGGCAGTGATAGTGATCGTGGGAGTGTACGTTATCGTGGTATGGCCGCTGACGTTTTGGGACCTGACGAATTCTGGTCTGGAAAATATGGAGCGTGGGTGAACACGGTGTTATGGTCGGTGTTCGCGGGGGGATCGCTGGCTGGGTACTGGCTTTTCAGCGGCGCGGCCTTCAAGAGTAAGACGGTGCCCAAGGCTTCCAGCGGGACGGTTCGGGGGAAGTCGTCGTCCAGGGTTGTGTCCGGCAGCCCAAACTTTCGGTCTGGCTCAAAATGAAAGAAACGCTGAGTGAGTTCCCGGCCTAGACCGAGCGGGTCAGGAAACGGTATTCGTCCCCGTGTTCATCGGCCAGGAGGACCCATAGCGTATAGATGCCCAAGGCGGTGCCGAAGGGCGGGTGGAAGATCGCAAGGACTCCGAGAATGATCGCCGCGGCGCGGGCCCAAGGGCGGCGCTGCATGAGGCCGAGGCCGACGCAAACTCCGCCGGCGGCCATGATCAGAAGAGTGCCGGCACCGACGTAAAGGATAAGGGGACCGAAGACACCGAAAGGTTCACGGCCTCGGAGGATGAAGTGGGTGCTGGTACCGAGCAGCATCAGGATGGCAAAGGGAATCACGAACAGTCCCCCAATAACGATCCAGAGGACGGCAAGGGTGTGCAGGTGACGTTCGAGACGGGATTGAGCGATGGCACTGACGGGGTCGCCAATGCGGCGGCCGCAGATGAGGCAGGAGACGGAGTTCGGCTGCAACTGGGTTCCACAGCGAGCGCAGAACATGGAACTTCCTCCCGGGTTACGGGTAAGGATACGGGAAAAGAAGGAGAAAGTTCCCTGCCCTTGCTGGCCTGGACACCACTCGGGTAGGCCGGTACGCAGGATCGCGGGGCGTCTCGGGGATATTCGCGTGTAGGTTGACCGGCTGTATCCTATTGGCTCCAGTGGTACATAGTCTTCGTGAACGTTGAGTGCCGGGGAAAATTGCAGGAGAATCAGGTCAAGGCCGAATCCGGTTGGTGGAGAAGAGAGTGCCGTATCGTCGCGTTGTGAATGTGCTCGTATTGGTCGTGGCCAGCGTTTCGCTGGCAGCGGCGCGCGATCTTGCGCTGGTGTCGAATAAAACAAACACGGTGAATGCCGTGACGCTGGCGGACCTGGTCAAGGTGTGCAAGGCGCAAACCAGCAAGTGGCCGGATGGTAAACCGGTGACGTTCGTGATGCGGGCGCCGTCGACGCCAGAGATGAAAATATTTGTCGAAAAAGTCTATGCGATGCCGCAGAAGGAAGTGAGCGAGCTGATCGCCGCCGCGAACCATGGACGGAGCAATCATCCGGCAATCATGGTGGTGGATACTGACGAGGAACTGGTGAACAAGGTGGCGTCGATCCCGGGAGCGATTGGGATCGTCGATGTGTACGCGATTAATAGCAGTGTGGCGGTGGTTAAGCTGGGGGGAAAACTGCCCCTGGAGCCCGGATACTTACTGCACGGAAATTAGCAGGGAAACAAGCGAGGCGCGGGTAACGCGCAGCCCGTGAAGGCAGAAATGATTTTGTGGTACTTAAAGTGTCTGAAGGCGTACTTTGATACGAATCTGAGTTGGCACGGCCTGGTAGATTTCGAGTTCATACATTCCTTCCCTTGGGCGGTTGAGTTTGCCGGCATTTTCCGAACAAATTAAGGACGTCTTGCATCACGGTACATGTAATGACAGCTCGGGCGAACAAGACGATTCAGCCGGGGAAAGAGGCGGGTGAGAAGCCTGCCGCGTATACGCGGCGCTATCCGCGCTTTATCATTGACGTGCGGATGCAGGTGACGATGTTTCAGTCGGGCGAATTTCGAAGTTGCTGGGGACGGTCGACGGAGTTGGGGCAAGACGGAATCGGGGCAACACTGACGGGCGATCTGGAGTCTGGAGAGATCGTGACCCTGGAAATTCCTTTGCCGTTGAGTTCTTATCCTCTGAAAGTGCGGGCCATCGTGCGCTACCGGCACGGGCTGCACTACGGATTCGAGTTCCTGACCCTGAGGGAGAGCCAGCGGGAAACCGTGCGGCGAGTGTGCCAGATGCTGGCGGCAAAAGCCTGAGTCGCAGTCCTTTCTTCATTTCCTGTCATTTCCTGAGTCAATACCAGGAGCGAATACGAAGTGTTGAGCTTGGCCGTTCCTTGAGGTGACATGGACCGGCTGGTTCGCCGTGTTTTTTCTCGACGGTTGAAATCAAAAGAGCATCCGGCATTGTCGCCGTTTTTGGGATGGCCTTTTTTTGGGAGTGCTGGAATTACCTCCGTAACCTTTCTGGCTAGCTGCGGGCGTTCTACCATGCCCGTGGACTCGCATTCAGAGGGGGATGGGGCGATGGGTGGACGTGTCACCACGTCACACACGAGAGAATTTGCGCGCGCCAAGCGCTTGAAAAAAGCGTTGGAGAGTGGAGCCCCACCTGCGTTCGCGCCGCCTGAAAACGGTATTGACCCAGTAGTATCCTGCGACGCACCTCCCTCTGAACCTTTCTGCGAACTCTCCTGGCCAGAAAAAGAAAGCACCGAAGTTCGCTGCGGCTATCTGGAGCAAGTTCTTGAGAATGTGCCAGACGGACTGTGCATTGCGGACACGGAACATCGCGTCCTGCGTGTGAACCAGGCATTTCAGAGCATGTTCGGATACGACGCAGCCGAGGTATTGGGCCGTACAGTAGACCCCCTGATCGTGCCGCCGGACAGGCTCGCGGAGTCCCACTGGATCGCGGAGTGCGTGAAAAAAGGGGAGCGGATCACGTTGGAGACACAGCGACGCGGGAAGAACGGGAAGCTGGTGGATGTTTCGGTGTGCGTCGCACCGGTGGTGGTGAACGGCAAAATCATGGCAGTGTCTGCCGTCTACCATGACATCTCAGACCGGAAGCGGGCTGAGGCGTTGAGTTCGGCACTGTATCGTGTAGCGGAAAAAAGCGGCTCGGCTCATGATCTGCAGCAGTTTTTTGCCGCCGTGCACAGCATCGTGGATGAATTGATGTACGCCCGGAATTTTTACATTGCGCTGCATGATCCGGCGACGGACACGGTGAGTTTTCCGTACTTCGTGGATGAGCAGAAAGAGGCGCCGGGAACGAAGAAGATGGCGCGTGGCTTGACGGAATACCTTTTGCGCACAGGTGAGGCGCTGCTGGCGACTCCAGAGGTGGTTCAGAAGATGGAGGATCGGGGAGACGTGGCGCGGAATGGGCTGCGCTCGCTGGACTGGCTGGGGGTTCCGCTCAAGGTGGGCAATCGGACATTTGGTGCGCTGGTGGTACAGACTTATTCGAAGAACGCGCGCTATGGCGAGCGCGATAAGGAAGTGCTGACGTTTGTTTCACGGCAAGTGGCCAGCGCGATCGAATTGAAGAAGAATGAGCAGGCCTTGCGGCGTTCCGAGGCGCGGTACCGGTCGCTAGTACAGAGTTCGGTATATGGAATTTACCGCTCGAGTTTGGAGGGAAAGTTTCTGGACGTGAATCCGGCGCTGACGGCGATATTGGGTTACGAGTCGGCGGAGGAGGTGTTGGCGTTGGATCCGCGGCGAGAGGTGTTTGTAAACCCAGAGGACCAGGTGCGACTGATGGAGGAATTCCGGCGCACAGGGCGGATGGATGGGATCGAGGTGCGGTGGAAGCGGAAGGACGGACGCGCGGTGACGGTGCGGGTCAGTGGGCGGGCGGTGAGCAGCGCGGACGAGCCGGCAGATGTGCTGGAGGCAATCGCGGAGGATGTGACCGAACGCAGAATTTTGGAGGACGAGTTCCGGCAAGCGCAAAAGATGGAGGCCGTGGGACGGCTGGCGGGAGGCATCGCGCACGATTTCAATAATCTTCTGATGGTGATCGGGGGTTACACGGAAGTGATGCTCGCGGAAATGCAGCAAGGGCATCCACTGGCGGTGAAGGCGCGGGCGATCCAACAGGCTTCCGACCGGGCAACCATGCTTACGCGGCAGTTGCTGGCGTTCAGCCGCAAACAGTTGCTGGAACTGAAGGTGGTAGATGTAAACACGGTTGTGGAAGATATGGAACGGCTGCTGCGGCCGTTGATCGGCGAAGACGTTGAACTCAAAACGAAGCTGGCTTCCGATGCAGGTCACACGCGGGCGGATGCGGGACAACTGGAACAGGTGCTGATGAACCTGGTGGTGAATTCCAAGGACGCGATGCCGAATGGCGGGCGAATGTTGATTGAGACCGCCAACGTAACCCGGGATAACGCACACGACGGCGAGCAAACATTTATCAGGCCCGGAGAATACGTGATGTTGTCGGTAACCGACAGCGGGCTGGGCATGGACAAGGGGACGCAATCGCGGATCTTCGAGCCGTTTTTCACTACCAAGGAAAAAGGCAAAGGGACGGGCCTGGGACTTTCGACGGTGTACGGAATCGTAAAGCAAAGCGGAGGCTATGTAGTGGTGCAGAGCGAAGTGGGCCACGGCACGACGTTTAACATCTATCTGCCACGAGTGGAAGGCACTGCGGAAGCACACGGCGCGGTTTCAGTGTCGCGGACGGCCGCAGGAGGGTCGGAGACGGTCTTGCTGGTGGAGGATGAGGAATCGGTGCGGCAACTGGTCCGCGATACGCTGGCGTCCAAGGGCTATCACGTTCTGGAGGCGCAAGACGGACAGGCTGGCCTGACGGCTGCGGCGATGCATGAGGGAAAGATTGACCTGGTTCTTACCGACGTGGTGATGCCAGGGATGGGGGGGCGAGAATTGGTGCAGCAACTGTTGGGCTCACGTCCTGGAATTAAGGTGCTCTACCTTTCCGGATACACCGAAGATGCGATTGTGAACGAAGGGACGATTGAGAGTGGGAAAGCTTTTCTGCAGAAGCCCTTTACATTGCAGAATTTGTCGCGGAAGGTGCGGGAAATATTGGGGTAGCAGGCCTTCGCCCATCCACAGGGCGATTTCTGGCCTTCGTTTATTCGTCTCTGATCGGTGAAACTTTTCTGAACTGTTCGCGTCCTATTTGAGTGCGGACGAGCCAGCAATGATTCCGCGGTGCGCGGAAGCGCGTACATTGTAGAGAGGGTCTTAGTCCTTATGTTCATCAAGAAGGCAGCGGATATTTCATCATCAGAGATCACGGCGAAGAGCGTTTATTTGAACCGCAGGACGTTTCTGGCGGGAGCGACGATTGCGGGAGCGGCGGTGGCCACTGGGGTCGGCTTGCGGGAGATGATTTCTCCAGGAACCGTGGTCCACGCTGGCAACAAGATTGATGGGATCAAGAAGAGCGGATTCAGCACGACGGAGACCGTCACACCTTTCAAAGATGTCTCGAACTACAACAACTACTACGAATTTTCGACCGACAAATACCAGCCAGCGGGACTGGCGAAGAATTTCGGTACTCGGCCATGGAAGGTAACCATTGACGGGCTGGTGCAGAAGAAGCAAGTGCTGGATGTGGACGCGATCATCAAGATGTCTGCTCCGGAGGAGCGCATCTACCGGCACCGGTGCGTCGAGGGATGGTCGATTGTAGTGCCGTGGATTGGATTTTCGTTGAGTGAGTTGATCAAGCGAGCTGATCCTTTGGGGAAGGCGAAATTTGTGGAGTTCACAACATTGGAGGACCCCACCCAGATGCCGGGCCAGCGTGGGTCGGTTCTGCAGTGGCCTTACGTGGAAGGTTTGCGTCTGGATGAGGCGATGCATCCACTGGCGTTGCTTTGTTTTGGCATGTTCGGCGAGGAACTTCCAAACCAGGATGGGGCTCCGCTGCGGATTGTGGTGCCGTGGAAGTATGGGTTCAAGAGCGCGAAGGCGATTGTCCGGGTGCGCTTTACGGATAAGCAGCCGATGAATACGTGGCATCTCTCCGCACCCAACGAGTACGGGTTCTATTCGAATGTGAATCCGAACGTGGATCATCCGCGGTGGAGTCAGAAAACGGAGCGCAGGCTGGGAGAGTTTTTGAAGCGGCCCACGCTGATGTTTAACGGGTACGGGGATCAGGTGGCGAGTTTGTATAGCGGGATGGACTTGAAGAAGGAATTTTAGAGCAGTTCCCGGTTCTCAGTTCTCACAAGATGTTGCGATGGATCAAACCTGTGATTTTCCTGGCGTGCCTGGGGCCGTTGGGACGGCTTGCGTGGAAGGGATTCCATGGCATGCTGGGAGCGAATCCTATTGAGGTGATCACGCACTCAACCGGAGACTGGACGCTGACCTTTCTGCTGGTGACGCTGTCGATTACGCCGTTGCGGAAGCTCACCCGGCAATATTGGCTGATCGGGTTGCGAAGGATGTTTGGACTGTATGCCTTTTTTTATGGCACGCTGCATCTGACGACCTATGTATGGCTGGACAAATTTTTCGATGTGCACGAGATGTTGGCGGATGTGGCGAAGCGGCGGTTCATTACTGCGGGGCTTACCGCGTTTGTATTGATGATCCCGCTGGCGTTGACCTCGACGAAGGGATGGATCCGGCGGATGGGTGGCAAACGTTGGCAGGCGCTGCACCGGCTGATTTATTTCAGCGCCGGGGCGGGCGTGATCCATTACATCTGGCTGGTGAAAGCAGATTTGCGCAAACCGCTTCAATACGCGTCGGTGATGGGGGTGTTGATGGTCTATCGGGTTGTTGTGTGGGCCGGCGCCAAGGCGAAGGCGAGTCCAGCGGTGATGGCAGGCGCGAAAATGAGGGTGACGGAGAATTGATAGCCAACGCGTTTCGCCCGACGCGAGCGGTAGAGTAAGACTAGCGCACACACCGGGCCAGCACAGAGTGACACATCAAGATCAGTTTGCTCTTCCGGCTCTGGGGCTTTTTCCTCGAAACAGCCAGCAATTGGGAGATTTTGATAGAGCCATTTGACCACCAGCCTCTGCTGAACTAGAATCGCCACCTCCTCGGAATGCAATCTTCGCGACAGCTTCGGAAGATGAATGCCCTCAATCGATCGTGACCACCTGCAGTCGTTAATGTTGTCCGAACAAAAAAAGTTCATTGACGAACGGCCCAAATCGAAGGCCTTGTTCGAGCGCGCCCGCAAATCCCTGCTGGGCGGAGTACCTATGAACTGGATGGCCAAATGGGCCGGCGCTTTCCCGCCGTTCGTGCGCGAGGCTCACGGCGCCGAGTTTTTCGACGTGGACGGACATCGCTATGTCGATCTGTGCCTCGGCGACACGGGCGCCATGACCGGCCACTCGCCTTCGGCGACAGTTGCTGCGGTGCAGCAGCAGCTCGCCCGCGGAATCACCTTGATGCTGCCCACCGAAGATGCCGTCTGGGTCGGCGAAGAACTGCAGAAGCGCTTTCGTCTGCCCTATTGGCAGTTCGCGCTTACCGCCACTGATGCAAACCGCTTTTCCATCCGGCTCGCCCGTCAGATCACCGGCCGCGGCAAAATCCTGGTCTTCAACTGGTGCTATCACGGTAGCGTGGACGAAACTTTCATCACACTGGAAGATGGTGTGTCGAAGCCGCGCCGCGGCAACGTCGGCCCACCGGTCGATCCCTCGGTCACCACAAAGGTCGTCGAATTCAATGACGTCGATGCGCTCGCGAAAGCACTCCAGCCTGGCGACGTCGCCTGCGTTCTGGCCGAGCCCGCCATGACCAATGTCGGGATCGTGCATCCCGACCCGGGCTACCACCAGCAGCTGCGGGAACTCACGCGCAAGTACGGAACGTTGCTCATCATCGACGAAACCCATACCATTTGCGCCGGGCCGGGTGGCTACACCGTCGCCGAAAATCTTGATCCCGACTTCCTCGTATTCGGCAAGCCCATTGGCGGCGGCGTTCCCGGCGCGACCTACGGCTTCACCCAGGACGTTGCCGACGCCATAGCCGCCCGCCAGAATCTCGAGGACTGCGATGTCGGCGGCATCGGGGGCACGCTCGCGGGCAACGCACTCTCACTTGCGGCCATGCGCGCTACGCTCGAGAAAGTTTTGACTCGGGAAGCGTTTGATCGAATGATCCCGCTGGCCGAACGCTGGACCGCAGGTGTCGAGCAGGCCATTGCCAACTTCGATGTGCCCTGGCACGTCAGCCGCCTCGGTTGCAGGGCTGAATATCTCTTTTCGCGCAATCGTCCGCGCAACGGCAGCCAGGCTCACGACGCAATGGACTTCGAACTGGAGCGTTTCATGCACCTGTACGCCATGAACCGCGGCATTCTACTAACGCCGTTTCACAACATGGCCCTGATGTCGCCTGCTACGCATCAGGAGGACATCGATCACCACACAAAGATCTTCCGCGGAGCGCTGCAGACACTGATCGGCTGAGCATTGATCGCCTGAGCATGGATCGGCTGAGCCTCGACACAATTCGCCGAACTTAAACTGGTGGAATCGAATCGATGAACTTTTCCGGAAAAGTGGCGCTCATCACGGGCGCGGGCAGCCCGCAGGGGATAGGCTTCGCGACTGCTCGTCTGCTCGCACAACAAGGCTCGAAAATCGCGATCACTTCCACCACAGAAAGGATCGAAGAGCGCGCCCGCGAACTCGCCGCAGAGGGCGCCGATGTCTTTGCTTTCCCGGCCGATCTGCGCGATCACGCGCGCACTCAAGTGCTAGTGCAGGAAGTCCTCGCCCGCTATGGCCGCCTCGACATCCTGGTCAACAACGCGGGCATGACTCAGGTCGGCAGTCCAACCGAGACCACCTCGTTGCCTCTGGCCGAACTTCCCGAAAAGGAGTGGGATTACAGCATCGCCATCAACCTCAAGACTGCTTTCAACGTTACTCAGGCCGTTCTGCCCTTCATGCTGAAGGCGCATTATGGGCGTATTGTGAACGTTTCTTCCGTCACCGGACCAGTTGTGAGCAATCCTCGCGAAACCGCTTACAGTGCGGCCAAAGCCGGCATGGTCGGGCTCACTCGCAGTCTCGCGCTGGAAGTTGCCCGCAAGGGAATCACGGTGAATGCCGTCGCCCCCGGCTGGATCGAAACCGCGTCGTCGACCGGGCATGAAATTATTGCCGGTAAGAATACTCCCGTGGGCCGACCGGGACGCCCGGACGAGGTCGCCGCTGCTGTCGCGTTTCTTGCCTCCGAAACCGCGTCCTACATCACCGGCCAACTGATCATCATTGACGGCGGCAATGCCCTCCAGGAGTACAAGGGCCCGTCCGATCTGTACTACTGAACGTGACCAGAGATAACCTGCGCGAAACTTTCCTCATCTACTCGTGTTAAGAATGCCTAAGATTGCAAGGACTCTTCTCACCTCGGAGGCAGTTGTGTCGCTTCAAGAAGTCACTCCCGGATTTTTCCGTTTTGTTGGGACTGGATCCAGCCGCGCTGTAGGACTTGCGCTGTCCCTGGTCGCTTTGGCTTTTTTGTCGGCATGCAGCAGCTCGAGTTCCATAACCACCACGGTGACCTGTCCCGGGGCCACGGGTAACTTCAACAACGCCAGCCTGCCGGCAGGATCGCAGTGGACTTATCAGTTGTCGGGCTGGTTCATCAGCAGTACGACGAACGGTTATACGCCGTATACCGCGGCTGGAGTTTTTACGGTAGACGGCAAGGGCAATATCACCTCGGGCTTCGATGACGAGTTTGTATCCAACATTACAGGAACTTACAGCATTAGCGGCAACGGCACCGGAAGCATGACGATACGTCTTAATTCCGGCACTGCGAGCGGTAACAGTCTGAGCTGGGCCGTGACCCTGAGCAGCACGAATCCGGGTTCGATCTACCTGATCGAAGCGGACCAGGGATTTAACTCTTCGGGCGTAGCTTACCAACAGACAACATCGGCCTTCAGCGCGGCGCCCAGTGGGACGTTTGTGTTCCGCACGCATGAAGTGACGGCGGGCACGGGGGTGGCGGGATCCGCGGCGAGCGTGGGCGCAATGACAGTAAGCTCTGGAGCGATCACTGGGCTCAACGCTGATGTGCTGCTGGGCGGACTAGCACCCTCGCAGCGAACCCTGGGAACCACGGTGGTGAATCCGGCCTTCACGGTTCCGGACGCCACGGGGAGAGGCACGGTCACATTCGCCGACAGCCAGGGAACGAGCTACACGTATTTTTACTACGTAATTGATGGGCAGCACTTCCTGCTGTTTGACACCAACACCGGACTGGGATTGGGCCGGATGGAGGCTCAGTCGGCGCCGCCAGGGGGATTCACGAATGCTTCGCTCAACGGCGGCTACGTTGTGGGCAGCCGCGGTGATACGACTGCGAGTTCCGCGGGTGGAGTGAACAGCGTGGGTCAGTTCACCGCTGATGGTAAGGGGAACGTCACTGGCGGATCTTACGACACGGTGAGAGATGGAAGTCCGAGTCTGAATGCGGCGATTACTTCGGGCGGGACCGCGAGCGTTTATAGCGTGGCGGCGAACGGCCGGACGACGGTAACGCTGAATGCGGGCGGTACGGTTGTGCAGCAGGTAATGTACCTGGTGAGCGGCGCGCGCGGATTTTTCCTGGTGAGCAACGACACGAGCCGGGTTGAAGATGGGACTTTGGAGCAGCAGGCATTCTCGGCGGGCACGACGTCCTTTTCCGGCAGCGACTTCAAGGGGCAGTCTGCATTCGTGATGGGCGGATCTATCGCAGGAACGCCATCTGTCGGGGGAGCGCCTTTGGATCGGACGGGAACGCTGACTTCGGATGGAAACGGGAACCTGGGTTGGGCTGAGGTGGTGAACTCAGGCGGTACGATCAATGCTCCTGGATGTTTGGGCGGAACTTACACGGTTGCGACCAACGGACGAGCGGCGGCGTCCGTCAATAGTTTGTCGAGCAACCTGGTGTTTTATATGGTCTCGCCTAACAAGGCGTATTTGCTGCAAGGCGATTCGTCGACACAAATCTCTGGGGGATCTGCGGTCCAGTTGGGATCGGTGGTCGATCCGCCGGGGGGATTCTAGTTTAGTTCGTTTGGGCGTCAGGCTCTGGATCTCTCTCGTTTGGGGCTGGAGTTTGACGCATTTTTTTCTTTTCCCGTGTCGTCCCTCTCGCTCCATTGCTGTTACCAATCATGCGGGTTAGCATGGCTGGTGCGAAAACTCGAAACTGGACCACGAGCAAGATTTTGGGATTCACGGCGTTCTTGAGATAGCAGGTGGTCATGCGGCAACAGATATCGTTAAACATCCTTTGCGGATGGAATTGAAATTTTGAGCATTTGGACGGGAATTCGACGAGCGAAATGTCTTGTGGCTCTTCTGTCTGCACTAGGTATGGCTGGATGTCAGCTTTACTCAGTAAGCGCTTCCACTGGACAGATCGGTGCACAGCCGAAGAAGGCGCGGCAGGTACCTAGACCGGCACAGGACGGACCGCAGCTCGTCATCGATACTGTTTCCCTGCCGGGAACTTATCCGCGGGCGACGTACCTGGTGCACATGCAGGCGCGAGGTGGGACGTTACCGTATCACTGGAGAGTTGAAAAGGGAGATCTGCCGCCGGGATTGAAACTAGAGGATGACGGGACTTTGCAGGGCTCTCCCGAGAAGTTGGGGGAATATCGCTTCACGATATCGGTTACGGATAACAGCAGGCCGGCGTTAGCGGTGCAGCGCGAATATACGCTGAACGTGGTAGCGGCAATGTTGATGCAGTGGAAGACGCCGGCGCATGTGACAGGTAATCGGATCGAGGGAAGCGTCGAGGTCTCGAACACGACGCCGGATGACTTCGACTTTACCTTTATCGTGCTGGCGGTGAATGAGAGCGGGCGAGCGACGGCTATCGGCTACCAGCGGTTTCCTCTGAAGAAAGGGACCACGGATTTCGAGATTCCATTCGGCGAGACGGTTGCGCATGGGTATTACGTGGTACACGTGGACGGCGTTGGGGAAGTGGCAGAGAAAAATCAGATCCATCGGGCCCGGCTGCAGACGCCGGTTCCTTTGCAGGTGGTGGTGGGTCCGTAGTGGGCGGGGTTGGGGCTTCGGCGGGCCCAGCTTCAAATGTATTTGACTGATCTTGCGGACGATACCGCTGCACGGGACAGGTCTGCCGCAACCCCTCGCGGGCATGAGTGCCCGGGCCACACGAGCTTGTACAAGTCCTACGGATACATTGACTTCGCCTCTGGTCTTCTGAAAAACTCAATAGCGGGACCGTCGACGATGCGTCTTCCCGGGATCTTTGACGGCATTGGCTTTGCAGCATGGAACTTCTACTG
>Ga0137390_10001977_pt1 | contig 15969 bp, 22 predicted proteins | sample 15con2h24AmetaG_FD_104937 | JGI IMG/M metagenome (GOLD analysis project Ga0137390, IMG submission 104937) | Vadose zone soil microbial communities from Angelo Coast Range Reserve, California, USA - 15con2h2.4A metaG | ecosystem: Environmental > Terrestrial > Soil > Vadose zone > Saprolite... | reverse complement strand
CTCAGGTGCAACAGATGGTTGAAACCGTCCTCACTCCAGCGCATCCCAACCCCCTTGAACCGTTGTTGAATAAGCCATTTGCAGGCGCTTTCGACCATCCCCGAGCCCAAAGGTAATCCCAAGGCCTTGTACGTCTCATAGTCGATGTGCTCGCGGTGCCGCGCCAGATACGCGTACACCGTGCGCACGGTGTCCCGCGCCGTGTCGGGCAAGTGCTCCAAGTCCAAGGCCTCGGCCAGGTCGGCCAGGACCCCGTCGGGTTGGCCATGCCGCAGGCGGTGTCGGGCCCAGCCAAACCACCGGCGGGCCTGGGTCGTACGGCCATCGAGCCAGGCAGCCGCACTCTTCCACAGCTGCTGCACCGCGTGGTAAAAGTCCAAGATACCGGTAGCATAGGCCGTGAAGCACTCCTCAAACAGATGCCACAATCCCCGTGCCCCATCACTCAGCCAGACCACGCGGGGCGCGTGGAGGATGCCCTGGCGTACGGCTTCGAGCCACAGCCGCGCCTTGAGGGCCTCACTGCCACCCAAGACGGCCACGAGCCGACGATGGGCCAGCCGGGTGACGACCTGCCCTGTCCGCGTGCGATGCTGGCCCAAGCGGGCCAACACGCCCACTTTGACCTCGTGCCATGCCGTTTTGCCCCTGGGTTGCCCTCCCTCTGGGCGAAACGGTACCATCACCCCATCAGCTCCCATGAGCAAGGGAGCCGCCGCCAGTGCGGCGGCCAGGGGCTCCTCGGTGGGCAGGTGTCCCGTGGCGACGGCTTGCAGCTGCTCGTGGAGCTGCTCCATGGCCCGCCGCCCCGCGGCTTGCACCCAGTCCCACACCGCCCGTGGACTGACCGCCACCCCACTGGCCCAGCCCAGCAGCGTGGCCGCGGTCGCAAACGGCACAAAGACCGCCAAGGCACAGCCCAGGTGCTGCAACTCGGCGCTCGTACGCTGATGGGGGCGCAACCCCAATGCCTCATCCAAGGGAGCCACGTGCGGCGTGGCGCATCCTTGGGGACATCGGCCCACCCGTCGCTGCCACTGGAGAGGTCCCACAAGACTGAGCACCTGGCGCTTGACAAAGCCCTTACTCCGCAAGGCCCTCCCACACGCGGGACAGCGGGGCCAGGCCGTCGGGCAGCGCGCCCGGTGGGCCAGCACATCTTCAACGAGGTGCATCGCGAGGACGCGGGCTAAGTGCCACGCAGCGAGGACCAAGGCCGACAGGGTGCTGGCGTCTTCGAGTGCATCGCACAACCGTTGCACAGACGGGTCGTCGTGGCGTATGCTGTCCTTGAGGCATAGCATTGGGAAGACGTCTCCTTTTGGAACGTGTTATGGGGGTTCCAAAAGAATACTGCATTTTCGCTGCTATGCCCGTCCTCCCCCAACTGGTATCTGCGCCCTGAGCCTCTGGATATTTTCCACTGGGATGAGTTCCTGGACCCTGTGGGAACCTCGTTTAAACTCGATCGCCACGCACGCGAGACTGTGGGCGGGAGACGCAGACGCGACCCACCCAAAGAACCGTTCTTCGTCGATGACCAGCGTGACGAGTTCGCCTACCGGCAAGGATGCTCCAGCATATGCCCGTGCTTCCTGGTCTGCCACCATTGTTTTGCCCTCCATAGTGGCCCTCCGTGTGAGGGCCTCCACCGTAGCAAGGACGGTGCACAGTGCACGACGCCGGGTCCTTGTCCTGTGCGTGCCGACGATCATGGGACCCAGCCCGCCCCGGGGTTGCCTTGTAAATTCCCTTTTCATGGGTCTTGGTGCTTCCTGGGAGCATGAGAGTTCTGTCGCAAAGTGCGATTTTTGGGCAAAGTCCAAAAATCGGGTGTCAGGAATTCAATGACTTACAGACTCTCAAACTCTCGAAAAAGCAATGTTGCGACAGAACTAATGAGAGTGCCTCTGATGGTACTTGCGAGCCAGGTTACGATAGGCTCGCTGAATTTCTTCCTGGGAGGCGTTCTTTGTCACACCCAGGGTGGTATGGAGATTGCTCCCTGGGCAGGGTCCTGGGAGGACCCTGCCGGCTATCGCCGCGAGTTTAGGTGACTTGCACCGCGATCTGACGAGGCTTGGCCTCTGGAGCCTTGGGCAAATGCAAGGTTAACACGCCGCTCTTCAGATCGGCTGTGATGTGACTCTGGTCGACTGTATCGCTCAGTGCAAACTGTCTGAAGAAGTTGACCAACTCGTATTCCCGATAGGTCACCTCACCCGGGACCCCATGGCGGGCATGCCCCCGAATGGTCAGCACGTTATGGTCAACGCGTACATCGAGCGTCTCTTGCGCCACACCTGGCAAATCGGCCAGTACCACCAGACCATCCCGCGTCTCGTAGATATCGACCGGCGGTGCCACGTAACGCTCGTGATTGCGTGTATTCTCCGTCATAGGAGGTTTCTGGGCCTCAGGGGCCGCAACGGTTTGCTCTGCCATGGATCATCTCCTTCTTTATCTTAACGTGCCGGCGGGCGCGCTTAGCCTACCTGCACGGCAATCTGTTTGGGTTTCGCCTTTTCTACCTTGGGGAGTGTCACCATGAGCAGTCCGTCTTTATAATCGGCATGGACGGTGTTCTCGTCCACTTCGACGGGCAGTTGAAGATGCCGCACGAACTTGCCTGTCGCGCGTTCACTGCGATGGAACGCTTCCGGTTTCACGTCCTCAGCCACACGCCGTTTCTCGCCTGTGATACTCAGGGTGTTCCCCACAACGCTCACATCCAAGGTGGCGGGATCGACCCCTGGCGCCAGCGCCTCCAGGTACACCGCGTCTTTATCTTCATAGAGATTGGTGAGTGGATAACGCCGGGCTGCTCTCCCAGGGAGAAATGCCGTGCGGAAAGAAGGCTCATTACGGGTGCCCGACTCGTCGAAAACTCTGTCGAGCTCCCGACGTAATGTCTCCAGTGTCTGCCAAGGACTCCATTCTGCCATGATAGTACCTCCTTCGTATGTTTATCCCCAGCTCTCGTGGCTGTGCGGCACTCCTCCACAATCTACACAGATAGAGAGCAATTCGCGTGCCATATTCATATATCATTGAACTTTAATAAATTATAAAGATTGAGGGCAAATGTACGAAAACCTGGATGGTGGTGCGACGTTGCAGCGTACTCGACAAGGTGTCGCAGCAGCTTCCGGAAAATCTCAGACTCCACCGGATTTAGTGGTAAAATTTCAACATGTTGATATTGTTGACGTTATTTTATGGCTGGTCTTGCGACCGCGTATCGTGTATCGACGGGAAGTCAAGACTTGAACTGCCCTTACTCTATGAGGCTATATATCTACCACTAAATCCGGGGGAATGTGAAATTTGCGACAAAGCCAACATTTCCCCGCCAAGCTTCACCACTCTCTTAATTTGTAACTCCTTATATACATAAATATTTGAGAAGCTTGTTTTCTATGTTATTGTGGGATACATTATATACCATCTATTCTAGGGCGCTGGAAGCATCACCGACTGTTCCCAGCGCCACGTGCGATGACGGACGGGCCCGCAGCATCGCTTCCGCAGTCCTAGACGACAGCGCCCACGAAAGGAGCCCATATGTGGATCAAGTCTCTCACAGGCCTCTTGCTCGGCGTCTTAACCTGCGGCCTGCTCTTCCTGAGTCACGGGTGTAGTGGAGGGGATGGAAGCAATACCGGCAGCACGAATATCCCCAACAGTACCATTCAGGGCAATGTGGCCCAGGTGCTGACGGCGCTGCGTCCAGGGCGCGAGCGGCCCTCCCAATTCGCCCGCTGGCAAGGCCTCTTCCGCCTGGTGCCGCCGGCGTATGCCCAAACGGCGACTCTGGCGGGCATTACGGTCGTGGCCCGTCAAGGGGGGACGCTGGTGGGCAGCGTCACGACGGACGGGGAGGGAAATTTTACGCTGCATGTCGTGGCGGGCACCATCACCCTGGAGTTTACGACCGCGACCTTTACCGTCACGACGGATGTCCTCATCCCGGCAGAGAGTACGGTGGTCTTGGTGGTGATGCTCCAACCCACCCGGGTGGTCATTCCGACCCAGGTCGTGGTCGGGGACGAGGCCCAGGCGCTGCCACCCATCCGCTGTACAGGTGGGCGGGTGCGTCTGAGTGATGAGGGGCAGCGCGATGTGACGCTCGATGGTGGGGGCGAGGATTGCCTACGGGCGGAAGGCAACTGCACGATCGACCTGACCTTCAGGAATGTGACGCTCACCAATTGTCAACAGTGTATACATGCGGAGGGGAACACGAGTATCCACCTCACCACCACAGGCGCGCTCCAGTGCACGGCTGCCGAAGATAGCATCCGTGCGGCAGGGACGGCCCAGGTGCGGCTGGACGCTGGCAGTCGCCTTACTCTTCATGCTGCAGAGCACAGCATCCGTGCGGCAGGGACGGCCGATATCCTCCTGGACGCCCCCGCCTGTGTCATTGACAGCGCCGGGCCGCACGTCCGTCTCGAAGGCCAGGCCACGGTCACGGGCTGTGGGTTGTAAAGGGTGATGCTGGGTTGCCAGCCGTGCGCATAGGCCACGACGGCGTTGTCAACTTCATGAAAAATCGCTGAGAGATGCCCCTCGAGGACATCTGACGCAGTGTCTGTGGTGCACATACAGGTTTGTGTGAGAGCAAGAACGCAGTCATGGTTCGCTTTTCTCTGGACACATGTCGAAGTTCTCGCTCAATTTCTCACACTGTGTAGGAGCTCATAGTGATCACAACACATGACAAACTCCCCCTGGCTGGCTCTGCGGGCAATCGTCGGGTCGCAAGCCGCCTGTACGATCAGTTCGGCCTGCGCACACGTATGCTGGTGCCGCAAGTTCCGCAGGAAGTGAACAAAGCCCACGTCTTCTGGCAGATGCACTTTCCTGATGCCACGCAACACCCGCAGAGAGGGCTTGCGTAAGGAGCACAGACGCTCGGCTCGATGCTCATGCACCTCCCCGCGCGCCTATGCCTTCTGGGTATGCTGGACAGAGTCATGCCCATAGCCCTTCAAGGCGCGATAGGTGCTCGCCGAGTCCGTAGAGAGCCGCCTGCCCGCGTGCACGGCGATATTGGCCGCCTGTTGCACCGTCTTGACGGTGCAATCGCGGGTCGCCTGGATGACGACAGCCCCCTGGCGACTGCCCCAGGCGCTCAGCGCCGGTCGATCTTTGTCATCATGCCCCCGGCCGGGCTCGCGTTGCTTGCGGCGACCCCGTGCGGTGTCCCCGCGCCTACTTCCCGCCCTGGTGTGCTTGTCCCTGCTGCCCAGCGGTGTGAGAGAGCGCATCGGCTTCGACCGTCCCCTTCACCTGGCGCTGCATCTCGTAGGACAAGGCCGCATGGCGGAGCCACCAGCACCAGCGAGATCTCGTGCGGCTATGGCCCCCCACCTCTCGCGCCATGCGCCGGGCGGAACAGGCAAGGCACCACAGAAAGGGCGCGAGTATCCAGTACGCGCGTGGCCGCTGGCTCTGGTGCAACAGGGTCGCGGTGAGGTCATTGCAGGTGCGTTGGCAGCTCTGGCACCAGAAGCGTGTGCACCCGGGCTGGTAGTGGTACGTGCTCCAGCAGCCACTGTAGTGGCTCTGGCAGCGAGGACAGTGCCGCGGACGATCTGTCCACCGGAGTGTATGGATGGAGGTTTGGCACTGTGCGGCGTTGCAGAGGTGGTGCACAGGCGAGAGCACCGGCATAGCTGCGCATCTCCTGGTGTCGTGAAACCGGTTCGCACTGGGGGGGAGATTCGCACATGTTCCTGACGTTTGTCTGCTCCTACAAACCGCGACAAATGGAGCGAACCGCCTTGCTGCATGTCCTGCCTGCCCCGGGGGAAGGTGTGCAGACACACACATGCCTTCGACGCATTGGCAAGTAAGCGCACACACGGAGGTCCGCGATGCTGCACCCCATCCATTGTTGGCTCACCGACCTGGAGCACACCGCCTGCGGCCAGCGGCGGCCCCGCGTCCTGCGGCGCCCCCTCGTGGTGCGGGGGTGGCCGGACGTCACCTGTAAGCGGTGTCTGGGCTCGATTCACTCCAAACTGGAGCAGCTGCAGCGCCAGCAGCCAGGGAGCCCGGGAGAGCCGCAGTGCCACCCGCGGCGTGGCCGTGATGACCCGCACCATCGTGCCGCAGATACTCTGACTTCAGCATCTCTGAGGATCCCTAGTGCATTTCCCCAGAAGCACTTGTGCAATAGAGGATTCGATGGTACGCTCAAGCCATGAAATCACCTCTCTATATTCGACCCTTGACTGATGAGGAGCGCACGCAGTTGGAAGCTGAGCGCCGGGGCGCCGACGCTTTCCGCGTGCGCCGTGCACAGATTATCCTCGCCAGTGGCCGGAGCCTGTCCCCCAAGCCCATTGCGCAGCTGGTGGGCTGCGCCGTGCAGACCGTGCGCAACGTCATCCATGCCTTTAATACGACAGGTCTGGGGTGCGTGCCCAAGCAATCGACGCGGCCCAAGAGCGTTGCACCGATCCTGGATGCCGCCAGCTGTGAGCGTCTCCAGCATATCCTGCACCAGGCGCCACGCACCTATGGCAAGCCCACAGGGGTGTGGACACTCGCCCTCGCCGCGCAGGTCTGCTCTGAGCAAGGCGTGACGGAGCGGTGTCTGAGTGAGGAAACCATCCGCCGGGCGTTGCAACGCCTGCGCCCCAATTGGAAGCGGGCCAAACACTGGATCACGAGTCCTGATCCGCACTAGGCGCGAAAAAAAAGTGGCGCGATCGCCTGATTGCCATGGCCTTGGGGCATCCCGACTGGGTGTGAGGCTTTCAGGATGAGGTCTGGTGGAGCCGCCTGGCGCAGCCCAACCTGCATACCTGGACAGATACCAAGCCGCTGCGCTTACTCCAAAACGAGCCAGACCGCTCCGACCCGAAACCCAAAGCGGTCGCCTGTTATGGGCTCTTACGCGCTGACACACAGGACATGCTCCTCCGCTTTGTGGATGGGCGTCCGGTCAGTGCGGTGACCACCCCGTTTCTCGCGTGGCTGACGGCCCGGTTGGCGGCGGAAGGGAAAACGGCACTGTTGCTGGTGTGGGATAATGCCTTGTGGCACATCAACCAGGCTGTGCGGACGTGGCTTAAGGTGCACAACCGGGGTGTCAAGCGGAACGGCGGCTGTCGTGTGGTGGTGTGCCGATTGCCGACGAAGAGTCCCTGGCTCAATCGGATCGAGCCCAAATGGGTGCATGGCAAGCCGGGCCGGCCTCGATCACCGCGTCGGCCACCCTATGCCCTTTTAGTCTAGCCGACTGCTTGTCGCGGCGGACTGAGAGGCGGAGGGGGTATCTCGACTGATTCGAGTATGGCTGCAAACATTGACCGAGGTTTCTGTCCGAAAAACCGCGCCGCCGCGGTCGTCCCGTCAGGACGCGTGAGGAAAAAATTGTGCACCGCTGTCAGGCACGTACGCTTTCTGGGATGGTCGAGCCCGCGCAGCTGGTGATTTCTCAGCGAGAGGTACCCGTTGCGCCCTTCTCCATTGGAGCTTGAGCGCTGGAACACCTCCGCGAGCTTGGCGGCTTCTCCCTGCAGCGTGTTTTGCTCAACCGGGCTCAACGCCCCTCACGCGCCATCGGGCTCAAACAGCGGGGTGCGGAGGCGCTCGGCCAACGCACGCAGCGACTCTCCTGCTGTCACCGTCCGCGTCGAGGCCACACGATCGAGATACAATGCAGGAATGCGATGGGCATGCAGGGCGTACGACACGGGCGGCGTCAAGTCCAATTGACGCACCTGCTCGCGCACATACCCCGAGACGAACTCGATGGTGGCCTGCATTTTGGGCACCACGCGCTCGGCTTTCGCGATCCGCTCCAGACAGGTCTCGCTGAGGTGTTTGTGCTGGGCCATGGTGCGGATCGTGTCGATGTGGCGCTGGATATCCCCGGCAATGAGCTTGCCGTTGCGACGCACACCGCGCTCCAAATCGACACAGTGGTAGGCGTGGCCAATGGCGCGAAGGCTCTGGGTGACCTTTGCGCGCTGGCTGCTGAGGCGCTGGTGCTCTTGGCGCGTTGCTTCCACGTCCTGCGCGACCTGCTCCAGGCTCACTGCCCCCTTTGGGGGGCGGCCCGAGCCGCGCTGTGCAGGTGCCTCGCTGGCGTTGTCGAGGGGCTCATGCACCCGCTTGCACATCTCTTCAGCTTTGGCGGCCGCCTTGGCGGCCGCCCGCTCTTTGGTCGCCATGGGAGCGGAGACCGCCTTGTTCAGTGCATGCTGCACATGGAACACGTCTGGCGAGTGATGCGCCCCAAGGTGATGGGCGACATACGCCAGAAGTCCCGGCGCCTCATCGCTGGTCGATTGGATCACCCGACAGTTGAGACCCGCAAGGGCCGGTTCCATGCGCGGCTGCCAGGGGGCTTGATCCCGTGCGGATGCCAGGTGTTCCAACAAAATAGAGTTGCTCTTCGGCTCGATTCCCACCAAACACAGACCGCCTGTAAACGTTTCATCCTGCGTCATCGTGATATCTTTCGCTGGCATCTCGTGCGCCAGCCGTGCGCTCTCCTCGTGGCGGTACGCCACGATCGCCTCTTCAACCTGACGGTTGACGTGGTGCTGCGCCCCATACGAGGCGCCGACAAACCGATCGAGACCCGTGAGCTTCAAGAGTAGACCCACCAGGCGGATCCCACAGGCACCCACTTCGGTACATACCAGGTGGATCGCCAAAACCAGCCGATGCAGGAAGGCGAGCCCCGGAACACTTTGGAAAAACGCCACGACTGCGGGACACGCGTCGAGGCGCTCTTGATACGCCCGCCACGCTTGCCGCGTCGTGCGGGGAACCTCAAGCACCGTGGCGGCTCGACGCTGGGAGACGCCCTGGGATTGTCGAGCGCGATACTGCTCCCACAACGCAGCGTGTTCGAGGCGATCCCAGCGTTGGTGACGATCCTCGTTGCCTCGTTGCGCAGATTGGATGACTGTGCCCACAGCGACCTCCTTTGTCCACCCTTCGCCTTTGTCTACGTGATGGGAAAGGATGGCGGGGTCGCTTCCTGGTTTCAACCCTTTGTGAGGTCGAGTCACGGATTATCTGGGGCCGTCATCAAGACCAAGTGGCCGACGCGGTGATCGAGGCCAGCGGGCCATTGCCGAACCTGAGCAGAAGTTGAGTGTTGAGGAACTGGAGCATCGCATCTGTGCCTATTATGAGTGTGAGCGGCTCGAACATATTGCACAACAAGCTGCGTGAACATGCACCAGTGGTGTTTGGCAGAAATAATCCATCACCCTACACCGTCAATGGACGGCCCTTATACGTCCATTTGAATGGTTTGGCCATCGTCTTATTGAAGTAGGCAATGAAAGCCAGGATGCGCTCCCGTAAGTCCTCCACCGACGTGAAGTTGCCCCGCAGGTCCTCCGCAACCTTGGCCCACAACTGCAGATAGTCCACCACGACCAGACAGCGCTCGGCCTGGTGCTGCCGCATGGCGCGGCATGCCTGGGCGCGCACTTGGGCCACGGTGAGCTGGCTGCTGCCTTCCACCACAGCCAGCCGCTGTGCCACGGGTTCCCACGCCTCGGCCGCCACCCGCAGCTTGGCGAGATCCGCATAGCCGCGCTGGACATCACGCAGGTTGACACCGGCGCGTGCACACAACAGCTTCAGGGTCAGATTCGCTGGAGCATGCTCGAAGGTGACCACCACGACGGGGACGTCGCGCGTGGCCGCAGCAGCAACCTGCAGCGCCAGGGTGGTTTTGTGCCCATGCCAGGGGGACCGGCCAGCAGGTATAGCCCCTCGTTGAGGCCGCCCAGCATATTATCGAGTTGCGCCACCCCTGTGGACACACCCAGCACAGCGCTACCCGTGGTCTCCCGCTGCAGGCGGCGCGCTTCGGCATCCGCCAGGACCTGGGGGAGCAGCGTGCTCGCCCACTGCAGACGGCCCGCCGTAGTGTCGCGCAGTGCGGCCTGCACGCGCAGGGCTTCTTCTTCCAGCAGGGTCGCAATATCTGTAGCAGGCGTAGTCTCATCGAAGAGGGCTTGTGCTAAGCGCTCCTGCGCTGCCGCGAGCAGACGCCGCTGGTGCAGGTCCACAAGATGCTGGGCGGTCGTGTGGGGGTCGGGCGCCGGAAGCCAGTCTGCAGGCACGCTGGGAGACTGGCCAGTCTCTAGCGCCAGAGTAATGGCCCGCCAGGTGTCTGTCTCCTTGGGAAAGACCTCTGGGGTGAGGACATCAAGCAAGTCCCAATACAACTCGGGAGAGTGTGTGAGGCTGGCCAGCAGGGCTTGCTCAGCTGCTATGTCAATGAATTCGTCGGTGAGGTGGTAGCTCTGCATAGGGCTCTCTCTGCAGGAGTCTTGGCGTCAAGGAAAAAAACAAAGGCGAGAAATTCTAACAGACGCCCGGTCGCCGTGAGGCGAGCCGGGGCGTTATCGATCTTATAGATCTTATTAGGACGTGCATAAAGGCGTGAAGTCCGTAGAAGCCACTGTAAATACTAGAGATGGTGCAAGGGCAGAAAAAATTTGGGGCACGATAACCCCGGTTTTGGGGCACGATAACCCCGGTTTTTTGCATAACGACACCACTGCATGCATACGCTCAATACGAGAGACAATAAGCGCTTCGACGACTTTTCAGGGAATCTTGTGCCCTGTCGTCACGTGTTCTCTTATGCATCATCGTGAACCCGTTGAGAGGGTGGTACATTGACATGGATAGCACCGCCTACAAAATTTGAGTGGAGTACCGGGCTATAGGACAAAATCGATCGTACACCTCTTTTGAGGGCTTAGCGCGTGCATAAGGTCATTATTCCTTGGAAGTTATTGTAAATATTAGAGATGATGTGGCAGTAGAAAACATTTGGGACACGATAACCCCGGTTTTTTGCATAACAGCACCATCATGTGCATACGCTTGACACGAGAGACTAAAAGTCTTTGACGACCCTTCGAGGTACCCGGTGCTCCTATCGTCACGCGTTCTCGCATGGATCACTCTCCCAGGTCGTATGCTCCGCGAGGCTCGCGGTGTCGGTCTGAGGCTCGGCGATGGAAGTCTCCGAGGATAACGGCGCAAACCACTGCGTGAGGCGTTTGAGGAGTGCGGGCGCGCATCGCACCTGGCCATGTTCGAGGCGGCTCCACGTTGCCTGGTGGACCTTGAAATGTTCAGCTGCTTGGATCTGCGACCACCCTAACGCCAGACGCCGCTGCTTCACCCGTTCCCCGAGCGCAGCGGCCGCGAGGCGCGTTGGTACCTTGGGAGACGAAGATTCATGGCGTTCCAGACGGTGGTAGGTGGCTCGGATGACTTCAGGAGGCTCAATGAGGATCGTGGCTTGGAGCCAGTGCTGAGCCCAGCCACGGTGCATCGTCCAGGCTTCATCCCAGCGCTCGTACTGCCAGGCCGTGATCAACACGTCCTGCAGGAGGGTGTCAAGGGCCTTTTCCAAGCGCTCGCGGGTTCTGGATGGCTTCCGTTGGTCGAGTTCGGCTCCAACGGCGGCCAGGAGTGTCGCAACCCGAAAGGGCTGCCAGTAGCGGCCTTCGTGGGCTTTGCAGCGCCATTGATAACTGAGGTAACGTGCCAGTCGTTTTTCCCAGGTCTGTCGGTACGGGTCATAGCGGAGGGCCTGGACAGCGAGGAGCGCCGTCTGGCGACCTGGCCCGAACAAAAAGTGGGCAAAGACCTTCCCAGGCCGAAAAAGAAACTTATGGAGGTCGAAGCCACCATCGAGGCGCGTTTGGCCAAAGAGATCGGTAATAGTAAAGGCCCGGCTTTGGATCGCTTGGCGGGTAGGGGCGTGCCGTCTCCGCCCGGCAGTGGTCACGTCGTAGACCTCCAGGGCGCTCATATCCAGCCAGAGGTTCTGGAGGTGTGCGAGAGCCTGGAGCATCGCGGCCCGCTGTTCCGGTTCATAGCCCCCGCGGCGACCGTGTCCATCGCGCTTGGCATGCAGCCCCCGCAGGGCCAGCAGCTCGTCGCCCTCTGCGAGGGCGTCTTCCTGAGGGGTCCGTGCCTGGTAGAGCCAGAGTGCGCTGAGTGCATCAAGGGCATCTGCATCCAAGTCGGAGAGTGCTTCCCGCTGCTGCCAGAGGCGCTCCGCCCACGCCGCACGTTCTTCAGGTGGCAAGTCGGGCTGGGTATCAAGGAGAAGCGGGCGGAGCTGGGCCGCACCACGAGCCACGTCAGCGGTCAAGAGGGCCGTGGGCCAGGGGACACCGTCGAGGCGTTGGAACGTATTCAGGGCGAGGGCCTCCCGCAGGGCCTGATAGGGCGCTGCACTGAGGACGGTCAGATGCTGATCCTGCAGCAGTGGAGCGAGACGGACCCCAGGGGGCATGGTGTCTCAGAATCCGAGCAGGCGTTCGAGTTCCACCAGGGAGGCTCCTCGGGCCTCAATGGCAGTCGCCCGATCAAAGGCGATGTGCTGGGCGATACGCGCCAGGTACTGGCGCACGCGGTCACGGAAAGCAACGCGGTCCGGCGTGCTGGCCGTGTGTAGGACGGCTGCCTCAAACACGGGGTCTGGCATGGCGGCGAGCGCTCGTTCGCCGCGTTCTTGGGAGAGGGTCTCAAGCGCCCCAGCGGCGAGGTCGGTGGCGAGCCGCCGCGTCATCGTGGACCAGCCGCTCGCCTCATCACTGGCTGCTAGCTCATGGACGAGGGCCGCACTCACGGTGTCGATGACAGTGGGATTCAGCGTCAGCTGGACAAGCGTCCCTGTGTCGGTCGTGATCACCTGCAGAAGCGACCGGGCGGGAGGTGCGAGGGCGTCGAGACCCTGCGTGGTGAGGGCTTCTTCTACCTGGCGGCGGTAGAACTCAAGCAGATGAGGAGCGAGGATAGTCGCGGTCCGATTGAGGTACCAGGTCTTCAGATCTGCGTCCAGCACTGCCGGGAGCTGCTCGGTGGCGAGTCGCTCTGTGACGGGCTCCAGACGATGGAACACATAGGGAGTGGCAAGGAGGTTGGGCAGTGGTTGGGAGCGCATGCGTTCTCCTTCACGACGGGCAGTCCATCAAAGCGGCGTAAGGGCCGGTGGACCCAGCGTGGGGACTTTCCGGCATCTGTCAACGTTCACACTCTATGCAGCCATCCGTGCGCCCCACCTGCAGCACATCACGTCCGTGGCCTGAGTCATTTCCTTGCCTATCTTCAACACTACACCTGCTGTTGTGATTTCATGAAAGCATCAAAGCATGCTTTCAATAATTCATTGAATTTCATATCATTGCTTGCGGCGGCAACCTTAAACGCCCTGACAAACTCCCGAGGCATTTTGAATTGCATGGGGACGAGCTCGGCGGATGGTACAACGCCTCGCTGGCGTGTGGCGCTCTGTGAATGGGGTTTCACGGGCGTAAGGTCGGTCCCGTTGAGGGCTTGGGTTTTAGCCATGGCCTCTTTTCCTTTCTTTCCTTGATTTCATGCTTTCATGAAAAAGTGATTTTAATTCATGCCACAACGCGGCGATTTCCTCAGCCGCGTGGCCTTTCGCAGCGACTTCTGGCGCGGTGTTGCCGCCGGTCATAGCGGCGGCATAGGCTACCCGGTCGGCCACAAACGCCTGGGCAACACGGCCATGCTGCGATAAGGCGGCGACGGCTTGAGCGGTGATGGACGCCTGGTGCTTTGCCTGGGTGATGACAAAGACAAAGGGTTTGCCGGCGTCTTTCACCTGTTCGACGGTTTCCGCAACGGCCCATAAGTCCGACGGGGAGGGACGGACGGGAATGAGCACCAAGTCGGCCAAGTCCAGCAACGCAGTGTTTTGGTCTGAGATGGTTGGAGCGGTATCGATGAAACAGTATGCGGCGTCCTTGGCGGCAAGAGTTGCCAGGCCGTCCGCAATGCGGGCGAATGGGACGTCAAGGCGCTGGGGGGTGTCCGCTTTGCGGCGCTCATGCCACAGGCTCAAGGTGGCTTGACGGTCGGTATCGATCAACCAAGCCGTATCGCCGGCACGCTCGGCTTCCACGGCCAAATGCGCGGCCAGCATGGTTTTGCCGCTGCCGCCTTTCTGTGATGCGATGACAATTGTTTTCATGAAAGAGAGCCTTTCAATAAAAGAGCAATTGCATGAAAGTATCACATCTGCTGCTGCACCGCAAGTGCCCGACGAGTGGTGCACGACCAACGCCAACCGTTCCTTGCAGAGGCCCACTGCTGTGGCTTCTCGTGCGTCGCAGTGGCCAGGCTGCCGTGGCTTCGTGTTACCTTGTCATGTGCTTTGAAAACAGTGTTTTCATGAAAAGACATATTTCAATAAATATCTGATTTAATGCTACAGCCGGTCGGCAGCACAGGTATATAGAGGCGTGTCGGTGGTAGGCAAGCAAAGGCGGAGGCGATCGATGACCGTTCCACGAGATGAGATAAGAAGGCAGTGGCCGGCAACGCTGACGGCCACTGTGCCTGGTCCTGGCTTGTGGCCAGGCCGCTGCCTCCATTCCCTTCAGCCCTGACGATCCGGACCGGCGCGCTCGATGGTGATGCGGATCAGCGCGCGCCGGTCGGCGATCATCGCCCGGCGATAGTCCTCCCAATCTGGATGTTCGCCGGCCAGACGCCGGTAATAGTCCACGAGCGGTTCCATGGCTTCCGGTAACGTCACCACCTCGGCGGTGCCCTCCATCTGCACCCACAGGCCGGTAAAGGCCTCGACGAAGACGCACAACGTGGCACGCGGATCGCGGCGGAGATTCCGGACTTTGTAGGTGGTTTCTCGACTGGCGATGATGGCCCGCCCGGCCGCATCCAGGCCGACAGTGACTGGCGACATTTGCAGGCGGCCATCGCGCCGCCAGGTCGCGAGCACGGCATTTTCGTTCTCGCGCAGGAATTGCTGGGCGACGGCGATATCCATAGGAGTCGTCCTTCTCTGTAGGCGTTGTGCATGCTGGAGCAGACGGCGCGATACGACCTTAGATGTACGAGTGTATCAGCTCTCACGAAAGCCGTCCCTATTGGCGCGCCCGGCTCGAATCGTCGAGGGGGGAAACCCAGCTAGGGCGCTACCTTTCTCCAGTGTGGAGAAGAAATGTACTTGACGGTGAACGAACGTTCACCTACACTGTGTCTTATGGACTCCCATCACCTCAGGAAGATACAGGCCTTTTACCGGAGCCATAAGCGTATGCCTAGCTACAGTGAGCTCATGGCAGTTGTCGGGTTTCGTTCGAAAAATGCTGCCTCCAAACTGGTCGAACGCTTCGTCCAGCGCGACTGGCTGGAAAAAGATGACAAGGGCAGGCTCCTCCCTGGTCGTCTCTTCCAGGACCTGCCACTCCTTGGCACGGTGTCCGCAGGTTTTCCCTCGCCGGCCGACGAGGAACTGACCGATACGATGTCGCTCGATGATTATCTGATCAGCAACAAGGAAGCGACTTATGTCCTCAAGGTGAACGGTAATTCGATGCTCGATGCCGGCATCCTACCGGGCGATATGCTCCTCGTCGAGCGCGGTGCCGACCCTCGCGACGGTGATATCGTCATCGCCCAAGTGGACCGTGAATGGACCATGAAATATTTCCGCAAGCGCGGTTCGGCCGTCTTTCTCGAAGCCGCCAATAAAGACTATCAGCCTATCCACCCGCAGGAGGAGTTACAGATCGCGGCCGTCGTCCGGGCGGTCATTCGGAAATATTAGCCATGGAGCCACCGCTTGCTCTGCATGCCTTTCCTCGGGCTATCCTCCACATCGATGGCGACGCGTTCTTTGCGTCCTGCGAGCAATCCCGCCGCCCGAAGCTCCAGGGGCGACCGGTGGTCACCGGCAAAGAGCGCGGCATCGCCGCCTCCATGAGCTATGAGGCGAAGGCGTGCGGGGTGACGCGCGGCATGCGGCTGTCCGAGATCAGGAAAATCTGCCCTGAAGCGGTGATCCTGCCGTCCGACTATGAAACCTACAGCCTGCTGTCCAAGCGCTTCTTCGCTATTGTCCGACGCTATACGCCCGATGTGGAAGAGTACTCCATAGACGAATGTTTCGCCGAT
>Ga0137390_10001972_pt1 | contig 15988 bp, 15 predicted proteins | sample 15con2h24AmetaG_FD_104937 | JGI IMG/M metagenome (GOLD analysis project Ga0137390, IMG submission 104937) | Vadose zone soil microbial communities from Angelo Coast Range Reserve, California, USA - 15con2h2.4A metaG | ecosystem: Environmental > Terrestrial > Soil > Vadose zone > Saprolite... | reverse complement strand
CGGGGGCGGAGAACATCATCTGGCCGATCAGGTTTTCGAGGCTGACCGAGGATTGCGTGTAGGTGATCTTGCCGCCGGGCGGGATCACCTTGTCCGACCCGCCGGGGACCAGCGACATGTATTTGTCGCCGAGGAGACCGGCCGAGATGATCTCGGCCACGGTGTCGTCGGGCAGCTGGACCGAGGGGTCGATGCTCATCCGCACATTGGCGAGAAAGGTCTTCGGGTCGAGCACTTCGGCCACCACCGAGCCGATCTTGATGCCGCTGATGCGCACATCGCTGCCCTGGCGGATCCCGTCGACCCGCGCGAAATCCGCGGTCACCTGATACCCCGCCACCGAGCGCAGCTGGCTGGTCTTGTAGGCAAAGACCATGAAGAGGGCGGCGACCGCGATGACCACCGCGCCCATCACGGTCTCGATGACATTGCCCCTCATCGCCCGCTTGCCCGCCGCACTATTCCGGCGTCCACGGCTCGTAATCGCCGGTCGCGCGAGCGCGGTGGCCGCCGCGCAGCACCGAGCCGGGCGGATGGTAGGCCAAGGGGGTCCCGGTCATGTTCGGCAAGTGGTCCTTTTCCCAGGGATGGCGCTGGCGCGGCTGGGGCAGCTCGTCGACCATGTGATGCAGCCAGGCATGCCATTCCGACGGCACCTTGGAGCCCTCCGGCTCGCCATTATAGATGACCCAGCGCCGGTCGCGGCCGAACCGCCCGCCGCCGCGCCGGGCCGGCTTCTCGCCCCGGAGGCGGTAATAGCGATTCCCATAGGCATCGGACCCGACGGGTTCGCCGCGCAGCCAGGTCAATATTCGGGTTCCGAGTGTTGCGCCCATTTCCTCGTCCTCGCGCAGCCCTTATCGCACCTGTCCCGGCCCGCGGTAAAGCCTGGGGCGCTGAATCCACAGGTAGCGCGCCACGCGCAAATTTTACGCACATATAGTAGACGAGCGAGGTTCGCCTGGCGTATCTTGTGGCCCGGTATGAGCTGGACGCTATATCTGGCGGCGTCGGCTCGCCCAATGGGATATCGGGGGGAGTAATATGCAAATCGCGCGTCGTTTCACCAATTCCGGCCGCGACCCGTACGAGACCGTCGCCTTTAAGAGCGCGTCGAGCGAAATCCGCAATCCCGACGGCTCGGTGGTATTCGCCGCCGAGGGTATCGAGGTGCCGGCCGAGTGGAGCCAGGTCGCCTGCGACATCCTCGCCCAGAAATATCTGAGGAAGGCGGGCGTCCCGGCGCGCCTCGCGCCGGTCGAGGAAGACGGCGTCCCCGCCTGGCTGTGGCGCCGTGTCCCCGACGCGGCGGCGCTGGCGAGCCTCCCGAAAGAGGAGCGCAGCGGCGCCGAGACCAGCGCCAAGCAATGCTTCGACCGGCTCGCCGGCACCTGGACCTATTGGGGCTGGAAGGGCGGCTATTTCGACGGCGAGGACGACGCTCGCGCCTTCTTCGACGAGCTCAGGGTGATGCTGGCCCGCCAGATGGGGGCGCCCAACAGCCCGCAATGGTTCAACACCGGGCTCTTCTGGGCCTATGGCATCGATGGGCCGGCGCAGGGCCATTATTACGTCGATTACCGCACCGGCAAGGTGCGCGCCTCGGAGAGCGCCTACGAGCACCCGCAGCCGCATGCCTGCTTCATCCAGTCGGTCGCCGACGATCTGGTCAACGAAGGCGGCATCATGGACCTCTGGGTGCGCGAGGCCCGGCTGTTCAAATACGGCTCGGGCACCGGGTCCAATTTCTCGAAATTGCGCGGCGACGGCGAGAAGCTGTCGGGCGGCGGGCGCTCCTCGGGGCTGATGAGCTTTCTCAAGATCGGCGACCGCGCCGCCGGCGCGATCAAATCGGGGGGCACGACACGGCGCGCCGCCAAGATGGTGATCGTCGACGCCGACCACCCCGACATCGAGGATTACATCGACTGGAAGGTCATCGAGGAGCAGAAGGTCGCCGCGATGGTGGCCGGCTCGAAGCTCTCTGCCAAGCACCTCAACCTGATCATGGCGGCCTGCCGCGACGCGGCCGAAGGCGAGGGCGACCCGTTCGACCCGGCGCAGAACCCCGCCCTGAAGCGCGAGATCCGCGCAGCGCGGCGGGCAATGATCCCGGAAAACTACGTCCAGCGGGCCATCCAGTTCGCCCGCCAGGGGTATGCCCAGATCGATTTCCGCACCTACGACACCGATTGGGATTCCGAGGCGTATCTGACCGTCGCCGGGCAGAACTCCAACAACACGGTGCGCATCGCCAACGATTTCCTCGAGCGCGTCCTCTCGGGTGCCGACTGGCAGCTGATCCGGCGCACCGACGGCAAGGTGTCGAAGACGATGCCGGCCGCTGCGCTGTGGGACAGGATCGCGCATGCCGCCTGGGCCTCGGCCGATCCCGGCCTCCAGTTCGACACGACGATCAACGACTGGCACACCTGCGCCGAAAGCGGCCGGATCAACGCCTCGAACCCGTGCTCGGAATACATGTTCCTCGACGACACGGCGTGCAATCTGGCTTCGCTCAATCTGCTCGCCTTCCGCAACGACGACGGCAGCTTTGCGGTCGGCGAGTTCCAGCATGCGGTGCGGCTGTGGACGCTGGTGCTGGAAATCTCAGTGATGATGGCGCAATTCCCGTCTCGCGAGATCGCTCGATTGAGCTACGCCTACCGCACCTTGGGGCTCGGCTATGCCAATCTCGGCGGCCTCCTGATGGCGAGCGGCATCGCCTATGGCAGCGCGACCGGCCGGGCGATCGCCAGCGCGGTCACTGCCCTCTTGACCGGGACGAGCTATGCCACCGCCGCCGAGATGGCGGCCGAGCTCGGCGCCTTTCCCGGCTTTGCCAAGAACCGCGAGGCGATGCTGCGCGTCATCCGCAACCACCGCCGCGCCGCGCATGGCGAGCGGGACGGATATGAGGGCCTCGCGATCCCGCCGGTCCCGCTCGACGCCGCCAATTGCCCCGACCAGCCTCTCGTCGCCGCTTCGCGCGCCGCCTGGGATGCTGCCTTGGCGCTCGGCGAGAAGCACGGCTTCCGCAACGCCCAGGCGACGGTGCTGGCGCCGACCGGCACGATCGCCCTCGTCATGGATTGCGACACCACCGGGATCGAGCCCGATTTCGCCCTCGTCAAGTTCAAGAAGCTCGCCGGCGGCGGCTATTTCAAGATCATCAACCGGCTGGTGCCCCAGGCCCTCGCCACGCTCGGCTACGACGTCGCGACGATCGCCGAGATCGAGCGCTATGCGCTGGGCCGCGGCTCGCTCAAGGGCGCGCCGCACATCAACCACGAGAGCCTCGCGGCGAAGGGGTTCGACGAGGCCGCGCTCGCCGCACTCGAAGCCGCGCTGGTGGCCGCCTTCGACATCAAGTTCGCCTTCAACAAATGGACCCTGGGCGAGGCGTTCTGCACCGAGCGGCTGGGACTGACTCCGGCCGCGCTCGCCGACCCGGGCTTCGACCTCCTCACAGCGCTCGGCTTTTCGCGCGCCGAGATCGAGGCCGCCAACACGTGGTGCTGCGGCGCGATGACCCTCGAAGGCGCGCCGCATCTCAAGCCCGAGCACCTGCCCGTTTTCGACTGCGCAAACCCCTGCGGCCCCAATGGCACGCGCTGCCTCTCGGTCGACAGCCACATCCGGATGATGGCGGCGGCGCAGCCCTTCATCACCGGCGCGATCTCGAAGACGATCAACATGCAGAATTCGGCGACCGTCGAGGATTGCAAGGAAGCCTACATGCTGTCCTGGCGCCTCGGCCTCAAGGCGACCGCGCTCTATCGCGACGGCTCGAAACTGTCGCAGCCCTTGGCCTCGACCCTGTTCGGCGAGGATGACGAGGCGCAAGACCAGGCCGCCGAGCTGTTCGCGATGTCGCCGGCGCAGCGCGTGCCGCTGGTGGCCGAGCACATCGTCGAGCGCATCGTCGAACGCGTCGTTGCCCGCGTCGAGCGCCGCCGCCTGCCTCAGCGGCGCAAGGGTTACACCCAGAAAGCCAATGTCGGCGGCCACAAGGTCTATCTGCGCACCGGCGAATGGGAGGACGGCAGGCTCGCCGAAATCTTCATCGACATGCACAAGGAGGGTTCGGCCTTCCGCTCGCTGATGAACAATTTCGCGATCGCGATCTCATTGGGCCTCCAATACGGCGTGCCGCTCGAAGAATATGTCGAGGCCTTCACCTTCACCCGCTTCGAGCCGTCCGGCATCGTCGAGGGCAACGAGACGATCAAGATGGCAACCTCGATCCTCGACTACATCTTCCGCGAACTGGCGATCTCCTACCTCGACCGCAACGACCTCGCCCATGTCGAGCCGGCCGATTTGATGCCCGACACGGTCGGCAAGGGCGCCGCGGCCGAATCGAACCTGCGCGAACCGGCCTCCGCTTCCGGCGCCGACGTCGCCGCGATGATGCAGCGCGTCGCATCCCAAGGCTTCGTCCGCAACAAGCTGACCGTGCTGCACGGCGGCAAGCGCGCCTCCGGCCCGCGAGCCGACGCGAACGCCCAAACCGAGCCCGCCCTCCCCCTCTTCGAGGGCGCCCTCGCCTTCGCCGAAACCACCAGCGCCGCGCTCGCCCCGCCCGACACCCGCCTCGCGCAAATCCGCGAAGCCCGCATGAAGGGCTACGAAGGCGACAGCTGCGGCGAATGCGGCAACTTCACCCTGGTCCGCAACGGCACCTGCCTGAAGTGCGATACATGCGGGTCGACCAGCGGGTGTTCGTGACGACTGCACACCATGAGAGGAGAAATGAGTATGGCATTGGCGGGAGGCAGCACGGTTCGGCTGAATTCCGGCGGGCCATTGATGACCGTCAGAGAAGTCGAGGGTGATACCGTCAGATGCGATTGGTTCGACAAGGAGGGACGCTTGCGCAAAGCAGAATTCCTCACCAATCAGGTGAACGAGGATAGCGGCGGTGACAAGATCGCCGAAATCTTGGAACGGATTAAGGCCGAACGGCAAAGGCGAGACAGCTCGTAATACGAGACCGTAAGGCGGGCCGGCGAAGCGCCCTCCACCAACCGCCGGACCGCTGCGATTGGCAAGGCGCGCGTCAGGTGCTGAAGCCGAATAGCAAGCTCGCATGATGCGTGCTTCACCTAACTGGTCGGGCAGGGCAAAAGACGAAGACCCCGATGGCGGCAGCCGTCAAAGCTCAGCTCGTAGGATGGGCTGAGCATTGCGAAGCCCATCGCCCTCGTCGTGATTGCCTGTGCGATCGGCTTGACTGCGCTCGGCCCATCCTACAATTCGGTGTCACGATGGACGGTTGCCGATCAACGCTCGCCAAATCCGCTTTCCCGGGTCTCGACGTCGCCGGCCCAGCTCTCGGGGTAGAACCCGAGCCGCACCATGCGATGGAATGACGAATATGGCCAGGCTGCCACGTGCTCCACGTGGCCGTGCTTGACTGGATTGAGATGAATGTAATCGACGTGCCGCGTAAAGTCGTCTTCGTCGCGGATCGTGTGCTCCCAATAGCGGCGCTGCCAGATGCCGCGTTCGCGCTTGCGCCGACGGCTGGCTGAAACCGGCTCACCTTTGCGCAACGTTCGGGAAAAGCTTGCTTTTACAAGCGCCCAGCGGACCGCGAAATCATCGTCTCCTTCGGGCAATGTCCAAATCGTGTGGAGGTGGTCGGGCAGGACCGCGATCGCGTCGATCGTGAACGGGTGCCGCTGTCGCGTGTCGCGGAACGCGGTCCGCAACAGCTCAATTTGGTCGGTGAGCAGACGCGATCGGCGCTCGGTCAGATTGACCGTGAAGAAGTAGCAACCGCCAGCGACAAAGTTGCGGCGATAGGTGGTCATCGGTTCGAGCGTCCTGCACAGCGATGGGCTTCGCTCCGCTCAGCCCATCCTACGAGTTTGGTTTGGCTGTAGGAATATCTCAGGCCGCGCGCGCCACATCGACGATGAGCCGCAAGCCGAGGGCAGCGAGGGCCGCCTCCACCTGCTCCATCTTCGAAGCATGGCGCAGGTCGAGGACGCGGGCGACCTGCGGCAGGTGCCAACGTAGCCGCCGCGCCAGCTCGGCGCGGCCGACGCCCTGCTCGCGCATCGCCTCGTAGAGCGCGGCTTTCGCCATCCCGAGCGCCGAGAGCGGCACCATGGCCTCGGCGAGCTGCGCGGCCGATGGCGTCGGGAGCGGTTCCTTCGCCATCACGTACATGGCGAGCGCCGATTCGAGCGCGTCTTCGGCGCGCAGCAGGGCTTCCTCGCGGCTGTCGCCTTCGGTGATCGCCTCGGGCACGTCGCGAAAGGTGACGGTGAAACCACCGTCAGGGTCGGGCATCAGGGTCGCGGGATAGGCGCGCATTCTTTCCTCATTGAACACCGAGCTGCTTCTTGATCGCGGCCACCGTACCGGTTTTCATTTCCTTGCGGCGGCCGTGCATCGGCAGGATCGCCCGGCGGCCGCTCAGCGTCACCCAGATGTGGCCGCCCTTCGCCGGCTCGAAGGTGGCCCCCCGTCGCTCAAGCCACCGCTTGAATTCCGCGCTCGTCACTTGGTGAACATATATGTTCACGTATTCAACCGGCAAGCTCGGTTGGTTTTCGAAACCGGATTTCGATACGGGTAGCCCTCAATGCGGTACGCAGGGCATTCCAGAATGATGAAACCAATGAACGAGGCCAGCGACAGCGATCCGCTGTATCACGCGGCGCTCGCCGTTGAAAAAGACGAGGCGCTTGCGGCCGAGATGGCCGAATGGGAATGGGCGATGCTCGCAGGCGGGATGGTCTGCGAACCGTAGGGCGGATAAGCGGAGCGTAATCCACCGCCGTCGCCCGCATCGGCCGGGACTGTCGGCAGAATACGCTCCGCTCTTCCGCCCTACCCTGTTCGTCCTGCGGCGGAAGCCGGTTGCGTTGTCTCAGGTGATTTACATCCCTATTTATGGGGACAATATTGCTAGTGAGACACGACCCATGAATTCCCTTAATTCCCTGCTGTTGGCGAAAAATTCCCTGCGGGTTGCGCAAATTTCCCTGCGCAATGCGAAAAAATTCCCTGCTGATGCAACGCAATCGGCATGAAATCGTGGGAAACCAGCGGCTTGTCGGGGATCGCGGCCAAAATTTTCCCTGCCGGCAGGGAATTTGTCCGGCGGCGGTGGCCGACGCGGCTACCGCAGATATTTCTTCTCCGCCGCCTTCATCGCGGCGACGCGCTGCAGGGCGAAGATGTCTTCGACCGAGGCGATGCGCTGGTCGACCTTGTGGATGCCGCCGTCGCGGCGGATCGCGGCGAACACCTCGCGCATCGCGCCGACCGCGGCGCGCACCGCGTGGTTGGCGTAGATCACGACGCTGATCTTGCCGAGCGCGCGCACCTTCGCTTCGGTCAATTGGGGATAGGCGGTCGGCACGATGACGAGCGGGACCCGGCCGGGCCAGCGCTCGGCGAAGGCGACGATCTCGTCCGGGGTCTTCTGCTTCGAATGAATGAGGAGGAGGTCGGCGCCGGCTTCGGCATAGGCGGCGCCGCGCCGCAAGGCTTCCTCGATGCCGAGATCGGCAATGAGCGCCTCGGTGCGGGCGATGACGAAGAGGTCGTGGCCCGCCCCGGCCGCGCGCGCCGCCTCGATCTTGCCCTGGAATTCCTCGACCCGGACCAGCTCCTGGCGGGCGCCGGGCAGGAGGCTGGTATCCTTCGGGAAGGTCTTGTCCTCGATGACCACAGCCGCCGACCCGGCCCGCGCATAGGCGCCGACGACATGGCGCACATTGATCGCGTTGCCGTAGCCGGTGTCGAGATCGGCGACCAGCGGCACCGCGATCTGCTCGATCATCGCGCGGGTCATGTCGAGGTGCTGGCTGAACGAGAGGAGGCTCGCATCGGGCACGCCATAGGCCGCCGACAATTCAAACCCGCTCGCCCAGATGCCGTCGAACCCGGCCTCTTCCGCGAGGCGCGCCGAGAGCGGGTTGTGCGCCGCCATCACGGTCGCCAGCCCGCCGCCCGCGATCTTGTCCCGCAATGCGTTCGCCACCGCCAAATCTCCCGAGCCACCGCAATCGCCGGCTGTTGTAGCGGCGGCTCGCTGACTGGCGCTAGCGCAAACTCGAGACCTGTCGCTCGCGCGGTGCCCGCCCCTCACCCTCCCACGGTTCGCGCGGGTCCCTCCCTCTCCCCGCCAGCGGGGAGAGGGTTGGGGTGAGGGGCCGGCACCGGCGGATCAGCCTGCTCTCGCCAAATTCATCCCTACCCATCCATCCGGCGCAGCAGCGGCAATGCCAGGGCGAGCGCGGCGAGCTGCGCCAGGATGAAGCCGGGGGCGTCGAGCGGGCGGATCCCGGCGAAGGTGTCGCTGAGCGACCGCGCCACCGTCACCGCCGGGTTGGCGAACGACGTCGAGGCGGTGAACCAATACGCCCCGGTGATGTAGGCGGCGACGGCAAAGGCGGTGACCGGCTCCTTATGCGCCCGGCAGCCCCAGATCACCGCCAGCAGCCCGAAGGTCGCGATGATTTCCGCGACCCATTGCGGCGGTCCGGTGCGGATGTGCGTCGACAGCTGCCAGACCGGCAGATCGAACATGATGTGCGCGAGCCAAACGCCGATGATCGCCCCGGCGATCTGCGCGGCGATGTAGGCCGGCACCGCGTGCCACCGCAACCCCTGCGTCGCTGCAGCGGCGAGGGTGACGACCGGGTTCATATGGGCGCCGGATTGCGGCCCGAACGCGAGGATCAGCGCCGCCAGCGCGCCGCCGGTGGCGATCGCGTTGGCGAGCAGCGCGAGGCCGACATTTCCGCCGCACAGCCGCTCGGCCATGATGCCCGAGCCCACCACGGCGATCAGCAGGAAGGCCGTCGCCACAAGCTCCATCAAGGCCGCAGCGATGACCGGGCGGCTCAGCGCCGCCGGGCGCGCGGCCGTCGCCAGCGACGTCACGACCGCCCGGCCTCGGCGGTCACCTCGCGCAGCCGGCCGAGCAGAACCTCGGCGAGGATGCTCCTCGCCGAGTTCCCGGTGCAGAGAAACAGGACGTTGTAGATCGCGTCTCCTGCCACGCGGCGCCCCTAGGCCGAGCAGCAGGAAGGGGCGCAGCAGGCATCCACCGCAGCCGGCTCAGGCGCCTGCGCGAGTGCGGCAGGCTCGCAGCCGACTGCCCGCTCGGTCGCTTCCTTTAGCTGCGCGAGCGAGTCGCTTTCGCCGTAGGTGGTCGACTCGCCGTAGGTGAAGAAGGTTTCCCAGGGCACGCCTTGCGGGTCGGCGATCCATTGCTTGTCGGATTTCGCGTAGCAGCAGCTCGTCGCCTTCTGCTCGACGATCGGCCGCTCGGCGCGATTGAGACGGTCGAAAACTTCGGCAAGTTCGCCCTCGTCCTCGGCCTGGATCCCGAGGTGCGAGAAGCCCGCAGCATGGCCTCCGGGTCTGCAACCGGTGCTGATCGCAAAATTGACCCGCGGGTCGTCGAGCATCCACTTTGCATAATCGTCCTTCAGCACGCTCGGCTCGGCCGCGAACAGCGTCGAGTAGAACCGGACCGACTGGGCCAGGTCGTCAACGGATACGTGTACGTGGAAGCGCTTCATCACTTTCTCCTTTGGCAAAAGCGCCGGCGGGATTGCAGGCGGGTGCACAGGCTGCGGCCCCACCGCCGCAGCAATTCTCGGTCAGATAGAGGAGGAGCTCGTTCATCCTCCCGTATTCGGCGGAATAGATCAGGTTCCGGCTGAGGCGCCGCTGCGTGATCAGCCCGGCATGGACGAGCTCTTGCAGATGAAACGACAGCGATGACGGCGGGACGCCGAGCCGCTCGCCGATGGCGCCGGCCGCGAGCCCGGACGGTCCGCACGTGACCAGCAGGCGGAACAGCGCGAGCCTCGTCTCCTGGGCAAGGGCGCCAAGCGCGGCGATCGCACTGATTTGGTCCATCCGCGGCACTTCCATCGTTCGACGATCATCGAATTATCCTCGGGCCGACCGATCCGTCAAGCGATATTTCGTGAAATATCGAAATAAGGTGCGTCAGCGCGGATAACGCACCGCACCCGCCAGTGGTTGTGCGTCCTTCGAGACGCGCCCGGTGGGCGCACCTCAGGATGAGGTAAGCTTTTGATGGGATTAAGAAAGAACCTCATCCTGAGGAGGCCGCGAAGCGGCAGTCTCGAAGGACGCACGAGGATCATCCAAACTTGGAACCGAGACACCCCCCGTCCGCCAGACCACTGTTGCGCAATCGGATAATCGATTAGTCTCGCGATACGCGAGAGGGGCGGCGATGGCGGATCTGGCGGCCGCGGGCGAGGGTCTTGGCGCGGCGCCGCGCCGCCGCCTCCGGCCGCTGCTTGCTTTTACCGGGGCGTTTGCGGCCGAAGGCGACCGCCGGATCCTGTGGCTCCCGGTGTTTTTCGGCACCGGCATCGCGCTCTATTTCGCCCTGACGGTCGAACCGCCGCTCTGGATCGGCGCCGCCGCGACGATCGGCGGCGCGGCGACTGCCGTGGCGCTGCGGCGCTGGCCGGCGCTGCGCAATGCCGGGATCGCGCTGGCTTTTGTCGCGTCCGGGTTCGCGGTGATGCAGCAAACGCGCCTCGAGCGCGGCACGCCCATGCTGGAGCGCCGGCTCGGCCCCGCCGCGATCACCGGCAGGGTCGTCGACATCGACCCGCTCGATCGCGGCTGGCGGATCATCGTCGTGCCCGATCCGCTGGCTGGGCTCGCAGCCGATGCCCAGCCGCACCGCCTGCGCCTCCATATCGCCGCGACCAGCGATCCACTGCGGCCCGGCGACCGGGTCAGCCTCAAGGGCCTCCTCTACCCGGTGCCAGCCCAGCTCTTGCCGGGCGGGCGCGACATGCAGCGCGAACTCTATTTCGCCGGCATCGGCGGTGTCGGGTACAGCTATGGCGCGGCACACCGGATCGCCGCAGCCGACGAGAATACCGGCGGCGGCTGGCGCGAATGGCTGTTGCGGCTGCGCGCCGAAATGACGGCGCGGATCAACGCGGCATTGCCCGGCTCGACCGGCGGCGTCGCCTCGGCGGTGATCACCGGCAAGCGCGGCACGATGGCCGAGGAGGTCAAGGAGGCTTTCCGCCAATCCGGCCTGTCGCATCTTTTGGCGATCGCCGGGCTGCATCTCGGCCTCGTCGGCGGCTTTGTGTTCTTTGCGGTGCGCGGCGGCCTGGCGCTGGTTCCGTTTCTGGCGTTGCGCTATCCGATCAAGAAGATCGCGGCGGTCGTCACGCTGATCGTGCTGTTCTGCTATCTGATGATCTCGGGCGCGGCGATCCCGACGCAGCGCGCCTTTATCATGACCGGCATCGTCTTCGCCGCGATCCTCATCGACCGGTTGCGGCTCTCGATGCGGATCTGCGCGCTCGCCGCCCTCGTCGTCTTATTGCTCGATCCGGCGAGCCTCGTCGGGGTCAGCTTCCAGATGTCGTTCGGCGCGGTCGTCGCGCTCATCGCCGTCTATGAGACCTGGGGGACGCGCCTCGCCTATCTCTTCCACAGCGGCTCGTTCGCTCGCAAAGCCTTGGGGTACGTCGGCGCTGTCGCGGTCACCACACTGGTCGCGACGATCGGCACCGAGCCGTTCGCGATCTATCACTTCCATCACCTCGTGCTCTATTCGCCGCTGGCCAACGTGATTGCCGTGCCGATCTCGGCGATGTGGACACTGCCGTGGGGCGTCATCGCCTGCCTGTTGATGCCGTTCGGCCTCGAAAAGCTGGCGCTGATACCGATGGGCTGGGGCATCGATGTAACGATCGCCGTCGCGCAATGGGTCGCGGGATTGCCGGGAAACGTCTGGTCGATGCCGCGCCTGCCCACGTCAGGGGTGGTGCTGGTCGCGCTGGGTGGTTGCTGGCTTTGCCTGTGGCAGGGCAAATGGCGGTGGTGGGGGTCTGTCGGGATCGCCGCCGGCATGGCGACGATGCTGCTGACCCGCCCGCCCGACCTGATCCTCGCCGATTTCGGCCGGTTTCTCGCGGCGCGCGCGCCCGACGGCAGCTATCTCGTCGCCGACACCGGCGAGAAGCTGACCCGCTCGTTCCTGGTCCAGGAAACCGCGGCGAGCCTTTTGCCGTGGCCGGCGGTTGCCACCGCTCCTAGCGCTCTCGATTGTCCGGCGGAGGGGCGGTGCTTCTATGCCGCCCACGGCAGGCGCGTGGCGCTGGTCACCGCCGAAGCCGGGCTCCCGGTGCCGTGCGACACGGTCGACGCGATCGTCGCGCAAGTACCGGCGGGATTCCAATGCCGCTCGCAAATCCCGGTGGTGGACCGGATCGACAGCTGGCGCCAGGGCGCGATCGCGCTGTGGCTCGAACCCGGCGGCGTCAGGGTCGAGAGCACCAATGCCGGCCGAGGCGACCGGCCCTGGGTCCCGCATCCGGTATCGGCGCGCGAGCGCGCTCGCGCGGCCGAGCGGTAGTAAGAAAGAAGAAAACTCTTCACCGCAAAGGACGCGAAGGATACGCAAAGGACGCAGAGGTTTATTCTTCGGGCGCGTAGCGCCCAATGAGTTTTCGGCGCACGCCAAGAGGTAATTGGCGCTTCGCGCCGTGAGGTGCCTTCGGGTCCTTCGCGTATCCTTCGCGTCCTCCGCGTTAAAGCGTTTTTTTCCTCTCCTCACCACCCGATCGGAAAACCGGTCGACACCAGGCAATGTTCGAGGATGCCGCGGCCGCGATCGGGCAGGCGCCGCTCGGCCGCGAAGCGTTCGAGCGCGCCGGTGATCGCCTCCGGCTGGCGCTCGCCGCCGGTCGGCAGATACTGGATCAGATTGTCGCGAAAGCCGCGCCGGGTCACGAAATAGCTGGCGAGGCCGCGGGCCTGGGCTACTGTCTCCTGCGCCTCGGCCATCGGCCGCACCCCCTTGTTGGTGGCGAAGTCGGCCCAGTTGGTGGCGAGACATCCGCCGGGCGCCAGCGCGTCGATGGCGCGCGTCCAGAACGCCTCGTCGAGCGGGGCCGGCCCGCGCGCATCGTAAAGGTCGACGAGCACCACATCGAAATGCTGCCTATTGCCGGCGAGAAAGCGCTCGGCGGTGTCGACCACGACCGGCTGGCTCAAATAGAACCAGCGCCGCGCGATCGCTGCCACGCCCTCGTCGGCCTCGACTAGGGTCGGGGCGCATTCCGGGAGATAGGCGCGCAGGAAACGCCACATCGCGGCGCCGCCGACCCCGAGCAGGAGCGCCGTCACCGGCCGCTCGACGAAGGCAAAGGCGAGCGACATCAGCCGTTCGTAATGAAACACCAGCTGCGCCGGGTAGAGCAGGTCCATGCTCGATTGCTCGGTGACCTGCAGTTCCTCGGGGTTTGCCGCGCCGAAGGTGGGACCGAACGAGCCGAAAGTGCGGTAGTGCCGCACACCGCGATCGAAATCGACGACGAAGACCGGTGCGCCGAAGGCCGTGGTCGGACGCAGCTGCCTGAGGCGCGCCGCGGCGCCGAAATACTCGGTGATCAGCCGGCGCAGATGCTCGTCGTCGGTGCGAGGCGGCATTACGCGACCGCGCGATCGGCCAGATTGGCAAGCGCCGCCACCGCTTCGGCGAATTGCCCGAGCGCCGCATGCCCGCGATCCGACAGCGCATAGGTGCCGCGGCGGAGCCTGGCGAACCAGCCATAAACATCGCGCTGCAGGATACTCGCGGCGTCCACCACCCCGGTAAAGGCGCGCAACTCGGCCACCCGCATCGGACCTTTCGCGGCGAGCGCCCCGGCAACGCGCAGCGCATCCTGGCGATAGGCGGTGACAATGGGGGCGCGGTTCCGGCCGCCGACATTCATGTCGCCGACCCGCCGGTCGAACTCGGCGATCAGCCGCTCCGCCCGCTTGGCGGCCGGGCGGGGGCGATAGGGCACCGGCTCCTCGACGATCGCCACCGCGTTGTGGCCGACGAGGATGAGCCCGAGCCCAAGCCGGCGGCACAACCGGCGGATCGGCGGCGCGTCGGGCATGACGCCGCGCGCCCTGCGCGGCGGTCGCGGCACGGCGACGTAGACCCGCTCGCTCAACGCCAGCCGATCGATCCCTTGCAGCACCAGCGCCAGCGTAAATCGCAGCTTCAGCTCGACGATGACCGAGGGCTCGTCGCCGCGCCGGGCGACGAGATCGCAACCGTGAATCTCGCCCTTCACCTCATAGCCGCAACCTTCGAGGAAGCGCTTGACCGGCCCATACAGCATGGCCTCGCTGACCACCCCCTCTACGACGTTCCCGCGCCTTGCCCGTACCCTTCCCTCCCCCGCCTGCGGGGGAGTGCCAGGACCAAGGCGTGCACGGCGGACTCCCTCCCCCGCAGGCGGAGGAGGGTTGGGGTGGGGGCTCGTCGGGGCTATGCGGTCGCCGCTCATCACGGGCCGATCAGGAAACCGAATTTGCCGCCGCTGCCAAGCCCCTTCTATGATTTCGGCTCTATGATTTCGGCCCGCAGCGCTCTAAAGTTGCGCTCGACGGGGCGAAGCTCGCGGGTCTGGAAGCCTCGATTCGCGCATTTAAACTTGATTCGCGCATTTAAAACCACAGTCCCGGCGAAAGCCGGGACCCACTGCCCCGCCCGCGAGTTGGTTCAGGGATGGGTCCCGGCTTTCGCCGGGACTGCGATTTTATACTTGGAGAGCCAGTGCGATGCGCGCGCAACTGCTGACCGCGGTCGGACAGCGGCTTGCCGCCGGCGATGTGGCGGCGCCGCGTCCCGGGCCGGGGCAGGTGCTGATCCGGGTGTCCGCCTGCGCGGTCTGCCGCACCGATCTGCATGTCGTCGACGGCGAATTGCCCGAGCCGAAGCTGCCGCTGATCCCCGGCCACGAGATCGTCGGCACAATCGTCGAAACGGGCGCTGGTGTTGATCGCTTCAAAGTCCGCGATCGGGTCGGGGTACCGTGGCTCGGCTGGACCTGCGGGGCGTGCGAATACTGCCGCGGCGGCCGCGAGAATCTGTGCGACCGGGCGCGCTTCACCGGATACCAGATCGATGGCGGCTATGCCGAGCTGACCGTCGCCGACCAGCGCTTTTGCTTTGCGATCGACCCAAGCTACGGCGATGTCGAGGCGGCGCCGCTCTTATGCGCCGGCCTCATCGGCTACCGCACCTTGCGTCTCGCCGGCGACGGCGAACCGATCGGCCTCTACGGCTTCGGCGCGGCCGCGCATATCCTGGCGCAGCTCGCGCGCTATCAGGGACGGCGGGTCTTCGCCTTCACCCGCCCAGGCGACGCCAAGGCGCAGGATTTCGCGCGCGGCCTAGGCGCGCTCTGGGCCGGCGGTTCCGACGAGACGCCGCCCGAAGAGCTCGACGCGGCGCTGATCTTCGCCCCGGTCGGGGCGCTGGTGCCGGCCGCTTTGGCAGCGATCCGAAAGGGTGGCACCGTGGTGTGCGGCGGCATCCATATGAGCGACGTCCCGGCCTTCCCCTATCGCCTCCTCTGGGAGGAGCGGGTCATCCGCTCGGTCGCCAATCTGACCCGGCGCGACGCCGAGGAATTCCTCGCCCTCGCCCCAACCGCCGGGATCCGCACGACAACCCGCACCTATCCGCTCGCAGAGGCTAACCAGGCGCTCTCCGACCTACGCACCGGCGCCATCGAGGGCGCCGCGGTCCTGGTGCCTTAGCCCCCACCCTTCCCTCCCCCGCTTGCGGGGGAGGGTTAAGGAAGGGGCGGGAGAGGACGTTTCACTGCGGCGCGAAGCGCCATCAAACGTCTTTGCGACCTTTGCGCATCCTTTGCGCCCTTTGCGGTAAAGCGTTTTCTTTTTTTCTCACGGCCTCACCGCCTCATTGTGAAAATTTCACGTATTCGAAATCGCCGGGCTTGTTGTCGATGCCGGCGGGCGGCGGGGCGATCCATGAGGCGAAGGCGCCGGGCGTGGTGACCGGCCGCATCAGGCTGGCGACAAACGCATCGTCGGCCGCCGACGGCAGGAATTCGCCGCGGCGACGCTGCCATTCCTCGGCGCCCAGCATATTGCCATCGGGATCGGCGCGGATCGCGGCGAACTCGCCGATCCG
>Ga0137390_10001969_pt1 | contig 15997 bp, 19 predicted proteins | sample 15con2h24AmetaG_FD_104937 | JGI IMG/M metagenome (GOLD analysis project Ga0137390, IMG submission 104937) | Vadose zone soil microbial communities from Angelo Coast Range Reserve, California, USA - 15con2h2.4A metaG | ecosystem: Environmental > Terrestrial > Soil > Vadose zone > Saprolite... | reverse complement strand
CGCGGTGATGGTGTAGAGAGTCATTCTGGAAGAAATTAGAGGCTAGACATGAAAAGGTGTAGCTCGCACTCACGTAGCTTCTGATGTAGGCTGTATGCCCTAAGTATTAAGTCATCGGTCGACTTTGAGAGGCGGATAGTAATTACCTTTGATACAACTCGAGAGTAAGAGGTGCACTGCAGAGAAGTGGCGATGTGAGGTGTCCTTTTATACGTTTGGCCTGGCAAATAAATGTGATATCGAGAGATCCCACTGGCATGCGTCGGGGCATGAACGAATGGAACAGCTAAGTGTTCCATGTGAGCCAACGGCACTCGCCTTCACATCGCCAAAGAGAGGCGGAGAAATGTTTTATCTCTGACGTCGGGATTGTACCTCCGCTATGCATGTTCGAAAGGAAAGGTCGCCATGAGGCGCATTTTTGCTCCGAATGTTGACCATGAATACCCGCTCCCGGCTGGTCAATCAGTGACACCAGAGTCAAGCATCTTGGTTTCTGCCATATCCGTTGGGAGGTCACAAGTCATCAGCGAAAGGCATAATAGATAGTCGCTAGGAACTTCTCTCGACAGTGCTCTCAGTATCGATATGGGTGTTTTCTATGTATTGTGCCATAATAGGCCCATGTGGGGTCCAGGCCATTACAAAAACCACAGGACCCAGGGTGAGGAAAGTATGCACTATTCCAGGATGAAAGTTCGAGGCACGAACATACAGACTCTGCGCTCGGCGATGCTTCGATGCTTCTCGGTAGCTGATTGTTGCTATCATGATGGCTCTAGAAATGCCTACCGGCAGATTGATTACGTCGCTATCATTAGCGTAGAGGTACAGAAGGTCCCAGTAGCACGATCTCGCCACCGAAAGAATGAGTTGGTACTGAAACAGACAGACCCGGGTAACTGTAACTGCTTGGGCCAGGAATTGGATTCTAAAGGCGTTCAACCCCACCTCGCGGATGCTGCGCTGTTGCGAGCGTTGTCCATAACCGGAATCGAATTCCGATCCATGATGATGATAGGACGACAAAGTCTTGGAAGGTCAACTAGATATGAACATGAAATGAAAGAGAGCAATATCACCTGGTAAGTGTTTGGATCGGCACCTGTCCTCTTCGGGATGGAATGCACCGGGCGGGCGGGCTTCACTCTGTTAATGAACGTCCGTCAGATATCATACATCATAGAGCAGGGTCGTACGTGGTATCGAACATAAGCAACATCGAACGGAAGTTGGCCACAGCCTGTCCCTCACTGACACTATCACGCGGTTTCACCACTTTCACGAAACTCGACGTTTTAGAGCATTTTTAGGTGTGGCATTACTCGGAAATGAACCGGCCTGTCGATCATTCAACCAGGTTAACACTGCGGAGAACGCACATAATTTTGTCCCGATTTGACTCGATCAACCTAGAACGTACTATGCAGTGATGAGAATCACCGACTCGGAGCGGAAGCAGATCAAGAACAAATTAAGGAATGGTGTCCCGTATCACCGAAAAGGCTTTCGTGAGAGTGAGAGGACAGGAATCTAGCTCTTTCCAGTACTAGTGTTGCCAGTGAAATCTATAAAGCTGACATGGTCGGCGGAACATGGTCGGAATCACGCATTAATCACGTGCCACGCGCCGCAACCCGCAACCCATTCCCCTCGTTCCAAGAATGGATGGTATTTTTAGTCGCATAAGATTTGGGACTGGGAAGAGGTCGTCATCGAATTGTTTTCTTTACAGACCCTCGAAGCGAATACCGAGGGGACTCGACCAAGCATCCTCATATTGGAGGTGTCTTTCAATGAAACCAGCTATTTTTGGAGTCCCAACATGACGAGTGTATATGTAACACGAATTATTGTCTCAGCCATTATGGGTACACCGACTTCTACAGTCGGACACGACCATAAAACGCAATAGAGGAAAGTTTTTTTTATTTTGCTTGAGATCCCATCTATCGAATAACTGTATGCTACCTCGGCACCATGCTTGTCATGTTATGCATACGCAGCCTGAGACGACTTCGCCGACTCTGAGAGCCCGTATTGCTCGCCTTTGACAAACGCCCGTGTACATTGTGCCATCGTCACTGACCTGCACGTCCCGTAGGGTCCATGATGAGATTCAGAAGCAGGTGAAAAGGTAGGCAAAACGCACGCGCGTGAGATGGGGTCCGTTTGGTAGAAGTTTGAGATCGGCTTGAGGAACGGCGCGCCGGTTACCTTGGAAGACGCCGTATGTGCTGCGAGCGTCTTGAGCCCCGCCAGCGTGATATCGGTCGACGTAGGTTCTAATGTGCCATACCGGACGAGTGAAGGCGAGAGCTCCCACATGCGATCCCGGAGAGCAAGTACATCGTCGTATGGTAGGCCACTATCCATGATCTCCGACAGTGCGCTGTACACAGCTTCAATGACGCTCCAATATGCAACCGCGAGTTGGCCACGTACCGAATAATCTTCCAATCCTCTCGGGCGGCACCTGGAGGAGGCACTGCGGCGCGCCCAAGTTGCGAACGACCCTCAGTATTCACCCACGTTGTCGACTTCTCGGTGAACGCGGAGCCAGGAAGGCAGACATCCGCCAGCTGGGCGCCAAGGTCTCCGTGGTGACCCTGGTAGACAACGAATGCGTCTCTCGGAATGGATGCTGGATCAACATCATCGGCATTGAGGAGATAGATGAACTTGGGTTTCGTCCCAGTGGCCTTCTTCGAAGGAACAAAGCCGATGTCGTACGCGGCAGCACGCGAGGCAGCCTTAAACGGCTAGTAAGTAACGGAAGACGACAAAGGGCACGAGGCGTACCCGTTGGAGAATAGCAAAGCCATTCCATTCAGGTGTGACCAGCTTGCTCTTATTCTTCTCGACAAAGTTCGCAAGCGCATAATAAACACTGGGTCCATCTGCATGTTCCCCGATCGCACTTCCGACGATTATCAAAGGGTGTTTAGCTGCGGCAAACTTCTTAGCGAACTCGCCCTTCCCCGCAATGAAGTCTGCTAGCGCCTTGGCGTCCTGTCCTAAGTAATCGTACCCGTATGTCGTGTCTACACGCTCGCCGATCAAGCCGACCTCGAGACCAGTGTGTATCCATGATTTGCGGATGCGCGAGTTGAGCACGGCCGCTTCGTGCCGCGGGTTTGTACCAACAAGCAAGATGACATCTGCCTGCTCAACGCCTGGAATCGTTGTATTGAAGAGATAATTTGACCGAACGTCGATGCCAGCAATCGGGGAGACAGAACCACTTGCCTGGTCTAACGCAGTGTTGTCCGAGCCAAGGCTGTTAATGAGATCCTTCAACGCCACAAGGGATTCTGTATCCGCTAGATGACCGGCTACAGCCTGAATTTCATCCCCTTTCGCACCAGACCTGGCAAGCCCAGTAGCAACGGCTGCGAGAGCGTCCTCCCACGAGGCGGCTACAAACCGGTCACCTTGCTTGACAAGAGGCGTTGTGAGACGTTGGAACCTCAGCCCATCATATGAGTAACGTGTTTTGTCCGAAATCCATTCCTCGTTTACATCATCGTTGGTACGGGGTTGGATGCGCATTACTTGCACACCACGCGAGTCGACACGGATGTTAGACCCCACTGCATCAAGCACATCAATTGACTCGGTATTCTTAAGTTCCCATGGTCGCGCGTGGAATGCATACGGTTTGCTCGTCAGAGCTCCAACGGGGCACAAGTCAACGATGTTGCCTGAGAGTTCCGAGTCCATGGTCTTCTCCACATACATGCCGATTTGCATGTCGTTTCCACGACCAGTTGTACCGAGCTCTTCAACGCCGGCAACCTCATTCGCGAAGCGAACGCAACGCGTGCATTGGATACACCGATTCATGGAAGTCTTAACGAGGGGACCGAGGTCTTTGTCCTCGACAGCGCGCTTGCCGGTAATCTCGTGGAAACGCGTCCGGTCTGAGCCATACCTCATGGACTGGTCCTGAAGGTCGCATTCACCACCTTGGTCACAAATTGGGCAGTCGAGAGGATGATTGGCAAGGAGGAATTCCATCACGCCCTCTCTTACGGACAAATGAAAGTCGTTAGATCACGTGCGGAATATCGAGTGGAGGGAGCAGTTACCTTGCTTCGTGAACTAAAGGTGTATTCGTGAAAACCTTCGAGCCGGGCATTGCGGGCATCGCACTGTTGGCCACAAATGACAGGGGGACTCGACCAAAAGGGACCAACTCACCATGATGCGACCGGTTTGGGTGAGCGCTCCACCTCGACCAAACACATTCTAGGAACTGTAAGAAATGTCTTCAAAAAAAGAAAATGAACGTCTATGCTCACCGACAGTTGCCAGCGATTGCAAGTCGGTCATGATAGCAGAAACTGAGGGCATATTTAGGTTATGAGTATGTCGTGCACACTACAGACGGAGATGTATGCACCGTGGAATGGGCGCGCCAGCGGCTTCACACGCCTGGATCAATGCGGAGCCTACATAAACGACCAGATATTGAAGTCTGCACATGCTGCGCTACGAGTGTCGCACCTTGAGGAACAGTAACCTCTTTGCCATCGACAGTGAGCGTGATATCTGCCTTGCGCGCCGAAGTTGAGGAAAACGAACGACGACCTTTCAAGGGGAACAAGCAGAAAATCAGTCCAGGCGCCGAAATCAAAAACGCACATAGACATACGGTTGTTCTGACAGTCTGAGCAGGCTACGCGGGACAGCCAACCGTTTGATGCTGACCTCGACGCGGCCGAAACCAGCCTCAGCATTCTCTAGGTCACTAAAAAGAGGACAAAAATAAAATGGGCTATGTTGAGAGTGTCTGGCGCGCTTGGCTGTGAAGCGCGCTATGCTCCGTAGCCGTCGTCGACGGTGAGCACGATGACGATGAGGGACTTTCGGGGGGACGACAACCAATGTCCGTAACCGTATTCTAACGGAGATTGAATGTTTCACGAATATTGCCGGACCAATCAGAGCACTCCTAGTTATAACAACGAACACCGAACACTGAACGAGCGCTACGTGGCTCAACGCGATCAAGACATCGAACAAAAATCACAAAAAAACAAAACAAAGGCGAAGTGCACGATTGCACATCCGAGCAGGCATATGGACATCTTGCATGCTCAACTCGCTGCCATTCAGCACAAACTCGCATTCGTTCAAGTAGATCCCATCGATTGGAAAACTTATGTTCTTGTTTCCTCTTGGGCCATCTGCGTCTTCGAGTCCTACCTCCTGTACGCCCTTATCATGATGCGTTCTTCCTTTTCTACAGAGGCTCACGATCGCAAATTTCCCCGTATACAGCCTGCGGCAATATCCGCTTTTCTCAAAGTCGACTCCGCCCGCTGTCCTTGCTGACCACTTTACACCTCAGGCGTTTGAAAAGTCCCAAATATATGGGAAACACAAGGCCAAGTTCTCAATCGTCGTCGGGCTGTACAAGCAGTTTATCGACACCCTCCAGATTGCCTCGGGCTTGTACTATCCCTGGGCGTGGAGAGCTTCGGGTCAACTTCTGGGGCTAGCGGGTTATGGCTCAGAGTATCTGGTACGCCCTGAAGCGTGTGCTCGGTGGACTGTTGTCTGATCCAACTCCCTTAGATCTCCCAGTCGGTTCTTTTTGTATTTGTCTTGGCTTTCGTTTCTACCCTTCTAAGCCTGCCCCTCGGTCTATATGAAACCTTCATCCTCGAGGAGCGCCACGGTTTCAACAAGATTACCCCCTCCCTGTACTTCATAGACATGCTGAAAGGCTGGGCACTCGGCATCGTTATTGGTACCCCCCTTCTTGCCGCGTTCCTCTATATCTTCGAGTGGGCTGGTGACCGCTTCGTGCCTTGGGTCATGATGCTTCTGTAGGGTTGCCCAACTCCCCATTTTTTCTTCCTTGGCTCACTTCTTTTCCAGGCTTGTCTTTCAGCTTTCAATGGTTATCCTTTACCCAACAATAATTCAACCTCTTTTCAACAAACTTTCGCCTCTCCCAGAAGGCGAGCTCCGTACTCGTGTCGAGGCGCTGGCATCTAAGCTCAAGTTCCCACTGAAACACCTCTACGAGATCGACGGTTCGAAGCGTAGCTCGCATTCTAACGCATACTTTTTCGGACTCCCTTGGGTAAGCACGCTGATCAAACTTGCACTGGCTTCTCTGGCTCAATTTTCGGCAGAGCAAACACATTGTCATCTTTGACACCTTGATCAAGCAATCTCGGCCTGAGGAAGTTGAAGCTGTCCTCGCCCATGAACTTGGCCACTGGTACTACCACCACCCGACAAAGCTACTCCTCATTTCCCAACTCCACCTCTTTACTATTCTTGCGCTCTTCCCGGCTTTCCTCACCGCGCCTCCGCTTCTCCGCTCCTTCGGCTTCCCAGAGTCGATTGCAGCGCGCCCACCCCCGATTCTCGCGTTCCTCCTTTATCAGGCATGACTGCTCCTTTTCCCCCTGGAGATACAATCTGACTCATGTCTCCGCACTCGTAGATGTTGCTGACGCCGCTTGAAGCTGTCGTCGGGATGGCACTGAATGCCATTTCTCGCCGCTTTGAGTACCAGGCGGACCGCTTCGCTTGCAAGTTGCCTGCAATCCTCCACCTCGAGTCTGCCGCAGAAAAGGAAGGAATGAAGGACATGGGCACCCGTTTGGGGCGTGCGCTCGTTGGCTTGCACGTGGAAAACCTGTCGACTGTCTGGGTCGACTGGCTATACTCTGCATACCATCACAGTCACCCGACGCTGACGGAACGGCTCAAGGCACTGGGGGAACACGGGTACGAGGGCCTCGGGAAGGACGAGTCGAAAAAAGAAAAATAGATGATTGGCAAGTTGTTTTGTGTACATAATCGCTCTCTACTACTATATATATTTTTACCTTCATTCCATAGCTTACCTAGATGTCATTGGGATACGTACCTACCAGCGACATTACTACTGTTTAGTTTAAAGTCTTATCAGTGCCCTGATCACCTTTCTCCGAGTCCGTCGTAGCAAGGGCCTTAGCTGCACGCCGCTTCTCGGCCCACTCTCGAGCCTTGGCGCGCCGAGCCTCCTGTGCCGCGCGCAAAGCGAGATCCTCAGACTGGTCGGCTTCTTGGAGAGGCTGGACACCCGGAGCATCCTCCGATCCTGGCGCGTGTTCGGTGACGTCGCCATCGTCACCAGCACTAGCATCCTCATCCTCCGCGTCGCCTTCACTCCCACTCCCATACCCCGTGAGCCCCCCAAGCGCACCGGCATTCTGCGCCTCTCGCTCCGCAAGCATCGCGCGGTGCGCCTCCGCCTGCACGCGCACCCACGCACGGCCCCAGCGCCCGCGGAGAAACGCAAAGCGCGGGTCGGCGCCGTGGTGCGCGAAGATGCGCGCGCTTAGCTGCGCGTCGTTCGTCGCGCGGGCGACGTGCGCTGCTGTGCGGCGCATGAGCTCCATCTGCTGTTCGTCGTCTGGCTGACGGCCAAAGAGAAAAAAAGGACTATGAGTTTTGGGATGGGTGGGCCGGGTTGTTCTTCTTTTTCTTACCTCTTCGTCGCTGCCGCCCCATGGGTCGGTGTCGGCGTCGAGGGCTGTGGATGCGTCGGGGGAGAGCGCGCGTAGGCGGGCGGTGCGGAGGGCGTCGAGGTGGCGGAGGCGTTTTGTGCGGTGGAGGTCGGCGGCTTCGTCGGGGGTGAGGAAGAACGTGTCTTCTGCGTCCGACGGGAGGTCGGACCACCCGCCTGGGGAGGAGTCGGGTCTGGGGAGTTGGTGGAACGCGGAGTGGATCGCGTCGGGGGCTGCCGCGGAGGTGGGGTCGAGGATCTTTGCAGCGAGAGGTGCGTCGTCGTCCAGGAGGAGGCGTGCGTCATATCTGTGGTTTTTAGTGTGAGGCGTGAGCGGTCGAGTTACACCCCACACTCCCCATCCCGGCGCACTCTCAGGGGCGAGGGCAATGCGGGTGGAAAGAAAGAAAAAACAATACCCAAAGGTCGATGGATGGATGGCGTATCAAAGCCACGAGTACGAAACGGCCCAGTGTTTTGCTCCACAGTACGGCAGATCCGCAGGACGGCATATTCATTCCACGATAGCGCGAAAAAGACGTACACACCTGTCCACCCACATGCCACCCCCCTCGGCGTCGGCGCCTGGCCCGCCCTCCCACTTTATCAAGCCGTCGCCGATACGCGAGCCCCCCTGCCCGTCGACATTTATGCCGACTTCGAGCGAGTCCGCAGTGCGCGCTGCCTGCGGTCCGCGAATGACGTCGGCCTCGTGCGCAACGATGAAGAGGCTAGGATCCGCGCGGGTAGACGACGGATTCGCCGGTTGGTCATATTGGTTGTTGTATGCATCCGACCATTGTCGATGTTTGCGTTTGCGGTGGGACATGCGAGTAGTTTGAATGAGAAAGCATGCGTCGGTTTTGGAAGTGGCGCGGCTCTAGACCGCACCGCGTATCCATCTTAGATTCCTTAGATTCCTTATATTCTTGTAGCCCCACAGGCGACGCGAAACCCAGGTCCCAATCTATCTAATGTACCACCAAGTCTGTCCAAAAAGGGTAAAGTAGACATCATAATATGAACCGTACTCGCCATCCCGGCACACTAGCGACGTACGATGCAGGGTAACACTAACCATGGCCCAACGAAACTCAACAGCAGGACTGGTATGGGTAAATACTTCATCCTAAATATATGGTGGACCCAGCGCTAACGAGCGACGTCATCATCAACAGTGGGCGTTACAAATTCGCTTAATAGAGACGTACCCTTTCGGAACACACCCAGTGTGAACTCTACCACAAGCAACAGAACACCGCCACCTGGCGCGAGCCTTAGTACTTTAGGTACGAAACCCTTGTACAGCGCAATCGGACCCTCTTCACGGAAGATGGTTATGAGTCTACGCGGGAGTAAGGTTACCACCAGATCAAGAGATTTTGGTAGAAAAGAAGCATACACAGGATATGTCCAATTGTATTTCGGGACAACACCGGGTAGCTTCTCTGCTCCCTGGATGCGAGACTTGACAACCTGTATGTAGGGAGTGAGTCTGGACGGCCACTGCGCACTCATAAAAATTAGTAGCTGACGTCGAAACTGGCAATGAGGATGGAAAGGAGTTAGCATCAACGTGATGGTGTGAACGACTGACATACGGGGTATTAAGGACGGTTCCAACAAAGCCTCCAACGGACCCTGATATAAAATTATTCAAGAGTTGTCCCTGCGGTGTCTGACGATCGTTCAGGTGCCTGTCTAGATGCAGGGCAAGGTAAGGCAGTAGCAGACCTCTGCTTTTGAAAGCATCGTCCTGACTTGGAAGATGGATCCGAAGTAGCCGCCATTCCACCATAAGTGCCTGTGGCCGCACCGCGCGGTGTTAACAGAGCCTCACCCACTCCGAGGCCACAGCAAGTCCACGCACCGCCAAAACGTCGCCTCCATACCGGCATACAATCCGAGTATGCCATCCTTGCGGACGACCTGCCGCACGACATCGAGGGGGCCGCTGTAGGTGCTTGCCAGGGCCTTGTCTTGCAACCTACAATTAATGGTCGGTCGTCACCGAATTCTGAAAGCACGGAACGAAAGGCGCTTATACTTGATCTTGACGAGCTCAAAGGGCACGACGACAAAACTTTCGGTGGCGCCCGCGCTGCAACCGGTGATGATGGAAAGCTGCCTCGTCATTTCGGCCTCGCCGGAGAGCGTCCTGAAAGTTTTCCCCCAGAAATCATTTGCCGCGCTGAGGTCGGCAGAGTCATTACGTGAGAGAACGGGCACCGGAAGATGAGGTGAAGGAGACGCACAACTTTGTGGCACGTTTCGGTGCTTCGAGAAGCAGTGGGGGAACGAGACCTTTTGACGGCAGATTAAGTCAAGTCATGCTATAGTTGGGAGAAGATCTCCGCCTACCGCGATAGAGACGTCCGAAGCTATAGGAGCGAAACAGGTCAGCGCTCTGCTTGGGAAGCGATAGGCGAGGACACTGTACGCACCCTTCTTCGCGGATGATAGACCGGAAGGAACCGAGAAGGCTAGTGGAGGTCTTGCCACGTTCCAATTGCATGCGGGTCTTGACCTAGAAGAAAAAGACGTTTCCCATTACGTTTGATAAGTGAACGAGCGATGCACGCGACCCCCAAAAAGAGAAGTACTGACGACATCTATAGCACACGGGAACAAACATACACGTGCGCATGGCATATAATAGAGCGTTTAGCGATGGGTAAGTGGCTGGGAGTTATGAGGGTGCTGGCGCACCCAGAGGATAGAAAGTGAGTATCTCCGAGACACCGGCGATAGCGCCGGCAGTGAAGGTGATATAGAACGGCAGGGCTTCGATGCGAAAAGACGCGGGTCAGCGGACGGCAATGACACAGAACTGGAAAGGATGAAATTATTCCTACGTTTTTGAGTAGAAGACATGGTTGAATGACGAGTGGACGAGTGGAGGGTGAAGCACTGCAAATTGTGGGTTTTCTACTCTGCCGAATTTGTATCACGTTACATCGAGACAATGTATGTAAAACGGATCATATCGCTATCTGTTCACCACCGCTCTATATCGAACTGCCCGTGGAGGCGCTGGTTGATCTCGAGGTATCGAGGCTCATTCTCCGGTGTCAAATAGCCATGGCGCACCAAGAACTCGAGTAGGACTTGTGGCCTCGCCAAATAAGTGGACATGATGCATTGATGGCTTGGGATGAAAAACACGACGCACCAAGCGCACAATTTGGCTTGAATTCTCCCCCGCGCATATGCGACACAATCTCGTCGACCGACATAAGCTGTCCGCGTCAGGGACGCACATCACCACAAAGAAAGAAAAAAAAAAATGAAAACTAAAAAAAACGACGGACCTCGAAGGACTCGACTTCCCCGTCCATCGGTGCAAGCCGCACCTCGCCCGGTTCGACGCGCATGTCATACACAAACTCGACCTCGGGCTGCAACCACCCGTCGTCGGTTTGGTAGTAATAACTCACCACGCCGACCGCGCGGGCGCGCCTCCGCACCAATTCGGGGTCCAGGCTCGCCTCTTCCGCGGCCTCCTTGACGAGCGTGTCGAACGCGGACATCCCGCCTGCGATGCCGCCCGCGACCGAGTTGTCGAGCATGGCGGGGAAACTTTATACACGCACGCACGTGGAACAGCCGAAAACAATGATAATATAAAAGAAGAAACGAGAGCGAAGCAAGCCCCGCACCACGCGAGAGAACAAGTGAGAAAAAAGAAAGCAAGCAGAAAGGGGGGAGAGGCGCACGTCGGCTTGGTCGCAGCGCGCCGCGGAACCCACACCCGCACCGCATCGACGTCCACATCTCCCTTCTTCTCCTGCTCGTACACAGTCATATGCACGCCATACGTGACAACGCCAAACAACTTGCACGCCGCGCGCTCCATCGAAAACGCATACCCGCTCCCCGGTGCCGCGATCTCGGGGGTGGCCTCGAGCAACGAGAGCGGGTCGCGCCCGTCCGCGCGCAGCGCACCATCTGGCGCGACGTACACGTCGTACCATTCTGCGCGCCATCGCGCGCCGCCTATCACGCCCGCGAATGCTGCGGCTGCGGCGCCCTCCTCGGTGGTGTTGGCGTTAGCATCCGCGCGCCAGCGTTCGAGGGTCTCTGCGAGGGCGATCGTGCGCGCGGCGGGCGATCCGTGCGCGAGCGTCGGCGCAAAGGCGATGTAGGGCGGGGCATCGGTGCCGGAGGTGGGAGCGGGGATGTTCCATGCGAGGGGGCGGCCGTGGGCGCTGCGCCAGGCGTTGTCGGCGACGAGGGCAGCGACGACGGACGGGCGGAGGAGGCCTATTGCGGGGCGGGTGTTGGGCGCGAGGAGGAAGGGCACGAGGGGCTCTGGGGAGAGGTGGGGACGGAAGTTGTCGCAGGCGTTGACGACGCTTATTAGGCTCTCTTGTTGTTGTGCGGTCATCGTAGGTGGCGAGGGATGAGGATGACATAAGCAGGGCCTATTTAAGGGCGCACTGAGGACCTCTAGACTCTAGTTGATTCTTCCACGATCAAAAACGCCGGTGATGAGAACTGCAGTGCAGAGCGATGAGTGCGACCCTCCTCCGGGATGGGACGCGCGTTGACATCGCCCGTTCGGCACGACCCTACCTTGTTACATCAAAAGGGACGGGCTTTACACCTCTGATGGCGTCTAAGAACTTTTGGTCGAGGAAGGAGCGAATCGTCATCAGTCACCACGTCCATTCCCTCATTTGTTTTATATCCTGTATCCCTAATAACACTGCATGTAACGATAATTAAACATCTGTGGAATCTCTAATGTCTAGCTCAGAAAGCATCAGCAACTACCAGTGAAGTTTGTGCGTAGGGCACTGGTAACCCGTGGGGTTCTTGAATAGATATTCTTGGTGATAGTCCTCGGCATCGTGCCAAGGACCCGCTGCCTCTATTTTTGTGACAATCTTCTGGCCTTTGGGAGTAAAATGCTTCTCCTGCACCTCCTGCGTCACACGACGGGCAATCGTCTCTTGCTCTGGAGTATGGAAGAAAATGGCGGAACGGTATTCTACATAGATGAGGTATACATCAACAATGGACGCGGCTAAGGGCTTTGCCACGTACGAGTGCCATGATCTGCGCCTTGGGAGTTGAGGGTTGTGGGGTCATGTGTGCGATAGAAATACTCTGCGAGTGATACAAAGTTAGAGAAAACAGTGCGACTGAACAACAAAGGTGGCCTGACGGACCGACAAGTTCATCATATGTGATCTTGCTCGGATCAAACTCGATCCTTAGTGCCTCGGCATGGTTGGTGTCTCCGGTGCAGACCTGACGATAGGTCGGGTTTGGGGCGTCGGAACTCCCGCCAGTGTATCCAACAGCCGTTTTGAGGATGCCGTTATCTTCCTTGATGGGCCAGTGCTTTAGGAAGATGTGCTCGACGCCCCAGAAGCAGCCGGCTGCGAATGTGGCAAAGTGAGAAGTAGAAACGGAGGAAGACATGTCGCGACTAGTCTGATGTTTACGCTTTATGAGGGAAAAAGGGAAGAATGAGACAAGACGAGATATCGACATGGACGTGTGGAGGGCGTTGCGCAGCGATCACGGGAGCGGGAGTGACCGAGGAAGGTCATATGACCTAAGCCACGGGCCTCTCGACATTGCACGGCTCGTTTCTCTCAGCAGCATGCCAAAGTCAATTCCCTCCTCAGATCCACTGTCCTCTCCTTCGCCCTCTCCGCCACCACCGCCACCACCACCCAACAGAACCAGGCTGTCTTCCGGTAACAAGTCCGCCGCTCAACAACTCGACACAAGTTCTGAACTATCAGAATTGACCGACGAAGAGGTTGATGTGGACAAGGCTACCCCTCCTTCCGAACAAGACGACGATGATCCGGACGAACCAAATGGCGACACTCCACCCACCCGTCCCACACAAAATGTTTCTCGACGCCCACCACTCGAACACAAATGGGAATGGTCCTATAAAAGAAAGCGTCGCAAGAATGCTGAACAAGAGGGTAATCTAGAGGAAGACCTGGAAGATGAGGAAGGGGAAGAGGAAGAAGAAGAGGAGGAGGAAGAGGAAGAAGAGGAAGAAGAGCCCACCCTACAACCCCGCCCAATGGAGGAGGAAGAGGATGAGGAAGAGCAACCAGGCGTTCGACGTCCCGTCAACGCTGTCCGCGCCCCTCGGCCCCGCGATGTCCTCGAAGACGACGCGGAGGAAGAAGAGGAGAGGGACGAAGAGGATGAGGAGGACGATGAAGACGACGACGACGACGTCACCCCTCGTCGGCGCCGACGTATGGCACGCGCCGAATCCCTCAGCGACAGTGGTGCGGAAGATGACGGAGAATCGGAAACCGGACAGGACCCCGACGATGATATTCTCCCACCACCAGTGGCCCCCGCAGCCACTACCAAAGAAGCCACACCAGATCTCACCGAAGACGAAGACGACCCGGCCGCCCAGGCACCGGAAGCCGACGATGTTGAAAGCGAGAACGACACCGCCTCGGAAGAAGAGGACCCCGATGCCGCTATGGACGTCGATGAGGATGCTCCTGAACCCCCAGCCCCCACCGTCAATGGTGCGCCCGCACCCATACCTGTGGCCACCGCCGCCGCCCCTCCTGCCCCACCTGTAGTGGCATCGATAATGGGTGCCGCAGCCGTAGACGACGCTCCCTCTCAGAGTGCATCTCCTTCCCCTTCCCCACCCCCGGAAGATGCGGTGGACGGCGACGTTCCAGAGCCCGAAGACGTTGAGGTGGAGGATGAGGCGGCCGATGCGGAGACGGAGGCTGATTTACAACACGAGCATCGCGCGGAGGCCCTTGACACGCTTGCAACCATCGAGCTCAAATTCGCTCTCTTGCGCGAGCGCGTCTATGTCGAGAAGATGGAGGCGCTCGCGTGGGAGGAGGCGCTCGTCGAGAACGGTAAGCGATATGTATGATTGCGCTTACATGTACTGATCTCTCCCTCTATTCATCTAGGATCGCACCCCGAATTGTTGCATTTGCACTCGGAATTGTCCCGGAGGCGCGATAAGCGCATGGAACTCGCCGCACGACGGAGGTGTTACGAAGTTGGAAATATTCTCAAGAGGAGACGCACAGAGGAGAACGCGGTTTGGAGCTGGTGGATGGTGCGTCTCTTCCCTTACAGAGTCCGCTTGCACTGTGTTGACGCCCGACACAGCTTGCGCGCGATGAATTGCAGACCACCATGGTTGCAGAGACGAATAGAAAGCGCAGAAAGCTAGAGCGCGATCGTCGTGCTGCAGAGAGGCCACAACCAGGTATGTTCATATCAGACACGACACTGGCCTTATGCTAACGTTCGAGAAGCGCTCCGCCTTCCGCACTTTTCGCATGAGATTCCCATCCCTCCAACACTTTATGATACTGTAAACAAAAACTCACATAGCGCATCGTCATCTCGGCGGCGCGGCAAGGATTTGCCCCCGCCGCTGCGTGCATACCCTACCCTTTCGTCACTCTCGTCGGTCGAAATTACGCATGACCTCGAACACCTCTTCAATCACAGATGGCCCCCTGAGCCCCCACCTGCGCGATACGACTCCTTTGCGCCACCAGCACCTCCTGGGATGGGGGTCGTACTTGACATGTCCCCGTACGGTGGGCGTCCGCCAGCGCCAGCGCCTCCTCCCAGGCGACGGTATCCGCCCGGTCCCTCGGGCCTGCAGCACGAACTGGATCATGGCACGGGACCGTTTAGTCGCCCTCTGACGCCGCATGGTGCCAAGGTTAATGGCTGGATGCCAAACTCAGGACCCACACGTCATGGCGACTCCACGTTCGAGCGGGATGAGCGCGACAGAGAGGAGATCGAGCTGAGGGAACGGGAGATGGAATACCTGTTGCACAAGCAACAGCAACAGCAGCAACAGCAACAGCAACAGCAACAACAGCAACAACTACAGCAGCAGCAACAGCAGCAGCAGATGCATTATATAATTCAACAGCCGCAGCAACAACATGCGCCCCCGCCTCGCTCGGTGCCACACCCTCGCTCTGACTCCCACGTCGGTCCCGGACAAGGCCCGCAACTGCCGCCTCCGCAAACGCACCACTCATCGGGCGGGCACCACCATCATCATCTGCACTATCATCACGTGCATCACCACCATCACGGCTCCAGCTCTGCCCCGCCACCCTCCTCTCTGCCGCAGCCCCCGATTTCGCCTCTACACCCCTACGACGACCCACGCCGCGCGCCATCGCGTGACATGGAGCCGCCGCGTGTGTCCGCCCCGGATGTAATCAACCTCCCTTCGGGACCTGGCACGCCGCTCCCGCCCCGGCAATGGGAGCGCGAGCGCGAACCGCCGTCACCGCGTCACCGCGACCGCGAGAGGGATAGAGACCGAGATCGAGATCGGGAACGGGAACGGGAACAGCGAGACAGGGACCGCGGTAGGCCAGCTTCCGGCCCGCCCCCCGCCGGCCCCCACGAGCGAATCATGACGCCCTTCAGTACCGCTCTGCCCCCCTCCGCGCCGCGTCCGTCCCGCGGGTCATT
>Ga0137390_10001965_pt1 | contig 16005 bp, 21 predicted proteins | sample 15con2h24AmetaG_FD_104937 | JGI IMG/M metagenome (GOLD analysis project Ga0137390, IMG submission 104937) | Vadose zone soil microbial communities from Angelo Coast Range Reserve, California, USA - 15con2h2.4A metaG | ecosystem: Environmental > Terrestrial > Soil > Vadose zone > Saprolite... | reverse complement strand
CTATTACTTCCAAGGATTTCAATCCGGTGATAAAGAGTGTCCCCAGATGGGAGGCTCTGATCGTTGACGAAGGACAACGGCGTAAGTAGTATGTTTCAAACAACGGCTAATGTTCATGGGTCCCGTCAGTCAAGAACGACCACGGGCTCTTGTTTAAGAAGCTGAACGAACTGAAAGTATCACACCGGGTTATCATGACCGGTGTAAGTGTTCTGTCATTTTGGAAAGTCCGTCTATACATTCTTACACAAAGTTTCCAGACACCATTGAACAACAACATCCGGGAACTATTCAATCTGATGAACTTCCTCGATCCGAATGAGTGGGGGGATCTTGAGCAACTCGAAAAAGACCACAAAGAATTGACTGAGGATCTCGTGAAAGAGCTTCACAACAGATTGCGCCCTTACTTTCTTCGGCGTCTTAAGGGTCAAGTTTTGCAACTGCCCCCTAAAGTTCGTTATCGTTATAGAACGTGGAAGTATGTCTGATGCGTGGTTCCAGAATGAGGTTATTGTGCCTGTATCCCTGACACCATTACAGAAGGAGGTCTATAAATCCGTGCTCGGTGTGTGAATTTTCTGCGTACATCATCTCTGGTACTGATCACCGATCTATCCTACAGGGAAGAATATCGAGATCTTGAAGATGTTAATCTCCAATGACGCACAGACCTCTTCGAAAAAGCCAAGGACAAGTAGCATGAACAACATTCTCATGGAGCTCCGGAAGTGTGTGTTCTAACTGTAAAGATAACAATTTCTTACGAACTCTATAGATGCATACAGCACCCCTATCTTGTTTCCCGTGACATCGAGCCAAAAGGATTGAGCGCGCTCGAGGCCCACTCTAAACTTGTAGATGGTAGTGCTAAGTTGCGTCTCCTACAAGCAATGTTGCCCAAACTCAAGTCCAGGGGGCATCGAGTCCTACTATTCAGCCAAGTACGTAACGCTTATCATAGAAACTATTACGTTATTGAGGCAACCTGCGCAGTTTGTTGTTGCCCTGGATATTGTCGAAGACTTTCTAGAGGGTGAAAGATTCAAGTACCTACGCCTAGTGAGTGTGACGAGCACATGACGATCCGGTCTCTTTTTACTCTAAGTCAGGACGGAAATACGAAACAGTCGGAACGACAGAAAGGCATGGACGAGTTCAATCGCCAGGGATCCGATGTTTTCATCTATCTTCTCTCCACGCGAGCTGGCGGGGTCGGAATCAACTTGTGGAGCGCAGACACCGTCATTATTTTCGACCCTGATTTCAATCCCCATCAGGTATGTTCTTGCATATCTCTGTCTGTTCTCAGTATATTCATCTTGCCCAGGACCTTCAAGTATGATGTCCCTGTCTCGTATTCTGCCCGTCCATTCTGATTACGTTCAGGCGATTGCTCGAGCCCACCGCTACGGCCAAATGAAACCATGTTTAGTGTTCAAATTGATGGCTAAAGATACAGCTGAAGGTATGCGCCAAGATGGCATCATCATCCAGTTGCTGGCTCATCCTACTTATAGAACGCATCATTCAAGCCGGGAAGAAGAAACTGGTTTTGGATCATGTCATCGTCCAAAAGATGGACGATGAGGAAGGCGGCGGTGATGTCCGATCCATCTTGACACATGGCGCACGAGCGTTGTTCGATGAGGCGGCCGCTTCTCGTGACATTAATTGTATGTTTAGAATTGTTTGTTCGAAAATTGCCTACTCATGCTCCTCAGATTCTGACCACGATCTCGACAAATTGATCGAGAAGACAGAGACAGAGGAAGCCCCACGCGAGGAGACAGGCGATGATACTGGCCAGGCCTTCACTTTCGCGAAAGTATGGACCGCAGAGAATGAAGAGCTGGAAGAGCTGGAAGATCAGGCACTTGACAACACGGAGATAACTGATACCTGGGCACAAGCTTTGGAGCTCTTTGCGAAGGAACAGGCCGAGGTGAAAGCAACAGAGCGTACTGGACGCGGCGTCCGTCGAAGAGCTGCAATTGCTGCTGAAAATCAGGTAGAGTCGGTTGTCCTCCCCTCACGAACAGACGCACTCACTACCTTCCAGCAGAAATTAGACCTTTTGGACACCCCAGTCAAAGACAAACCCCGAGGAAGGAAGCGAAAGCCATCTAGATCTGCAGTGTCCGAAGAGTCCGACGTCTATGTCAACAATCTGAGTCAGTCCGAGAACTCCAGCGACGAGCAATTAGGCGACGAGTTCAGGCAAGACATCGTTGAACTAGGCATTCCCATGATGGAAGGCCCAGAAATGCAGATGCAGCCGAGTCTATCGAACAAGCATTTTCATCCCCCTTCCACCTCCAATCCTGTCAGTCGGTCGAACCCCACGTATACTTTGCACAAAAGGCCTGATCTGACTGACAATTCACTGGAGACCGGCGTCTGTGCCATGTGCGGGAATATTCATCAAGGCACCTGCGGTATGACCGAGCGCTCAGAGAACCTTGCGCATTACCGCCAGATACTGTTCACTGATCAGACAGGCGAGCCGTTCGAAGAGCGTGTGCGTCCTCTCAATATATATCGTCTATGTGATCCGTAACTTTTTTTTTCTTTGGCAGCGCGATGCAATTGCAATGATTGACCACACATTGGAGAAACGGGGACAGCGGCATCTTATCTATAACCAACCCCTGCGGCTCATTGAGAGGGGTAGAGGTAGCGCGTCAGGTTCTGCGAAGGGTGTCAAGCCCAACACTCAGAAGGCGCCCCCAACGCACTTGTCTTCGTATCCCAAAGTACCCCGGGACCCCCAAGTTCCCCATACAGAAAAGGTGTCGTATGGTAACGTGCCATCTTCCAGCATCTCCGCCAGAGGTGGGCCAAAAGAGACGCCACCACCGCCGAAACGTCCATCCGATACTCCAAGTAGCGCAAAGAAGAGGCAAAGGATGGACAGTTATCCGAGCTGTCCCGTTTGTGGAGGGCCGCATCACCTTGTCAAAGATTGTCCCATAATTGCGGAGGGACCGAAGAGGTATTGTCTTTGGCTGGTGACTTAAAACGTCGTCGCTCATCACATCGTGGATAGTATACGTGCTGCCATCGCACGATTGGAGTCCCAATCTGGACATACTGCCACCGTCGCTGCTCTCCGTGGAGTTCTGAGGAAGTATGAAAAGCGCGCACTTAGTTAGATACTCGGTGAAGATGAGAGAGCGTATAAATCAAGAACTATGCATACTACGCGGTAATCAGTGCTCAGTATACCATTTCGCGTAATATTTTTATAATATCTTGACACCCCGTAGTTATAGCGTACATACATATCAGAGACTATGTGTTCCTATTGTTCCCATGCAGAGATCTCATTGACTTGCGAGTGAAATCCTACTATTGTAGCTTTCACTCTCCGCAAGCTCCGTTCTGCACTCCACGAATGCATTCAGTTGCATTTCTCCAAGGCTCAGCTTTTGCAGCCCGCCACTGACACGCGACTATCAAGAATTAAGCGACACGATCGTGCTTTTCCCTATTCTGACACCACGGGACCTGTACTTGTGGAAGCACAGACACGGGGCCGTGTGACTACTGATATCGATGCCTCCTTTGTCGGCGCAGTCGAACTCTTCTCAGACACCCACTCGTCGACCCCTCAAAAGGTCTTTTAGTAGTACTTTGCCTGCTTCCGGCTGGGTAGTGTCTAAGAAAGTGCACAAGCAACCCGATATCGAAACAAGGATGCCCCCACTCCTCCCGCCCGTGCAAAGTGACACCGCGCTCGCGATATTTATACATTCGTCTCTCAAGTCCTCGGAGCAAAACGATCGTTTCGGAGATGCCGAGCGTCTCGCTTTCATGGGACGAAAAGTACTGGAAATGGCGATCGCGGAAGTACTCTTTGAGAAAAGACCGATGTTGGATGCAGTTGAGCTGAACGTCAGTGCTCGTCTACCTCGATGTACATATCGTTCACATATCGAAACTACTTTGCCACAGGAGGAGTTCAATGTTACGTTATCGACGGAGTCTTATGAACAATGGGTATCTCTTTACGGACTTCGAGAGAAGGTGGCTTGTACTCCTGAGCATCGCGAGGAGCTGAAGGAGCCCGGGGTTAGGTTCCGAAAACTCGAGGTCGGTGATCAACTTATACTGACTCGGGAACACAGACGACACAGCATTTATTTGACGCCTACGTGGGTGCTGTGTACGTAGAACAAGGCTACTCGGGCGCCAAAGCTTGGATCCAGCCGTTGGTGGACCCGAATTTCGCCTCGACACCCGTCGGGTCGTCTGCGGGAGCTTCTCCGGGCAATCCGCCACCACCTACGACCGCTCCGCCACCTCTTCCAACTAACCCGCTCGGAGCTGGAGCGTTCCTAGCGCTCTTCAATCAGACTGCTACTCAGCGCGGGGTCAAGGTCGAATGGCCTGCGGGGCAGTCCGGACCTGGCCACGCTCTGACATGGAACGTTGATTGCGTTGGTGAATACAGTTGATTGTCCGATGGCTGAGCGGAGACGCTAAGATATTGTCCTATAGTTGATGGAATAACGAAAGGCACGGGGGCAGGAAAAAGCAAGCAACACGCGAAAGAGGAGGCTGCGCGAAAGGCATACCAAGCGATGGGCTGGGCCAGGGGCGCAGCTGGTCAATACCATTGTACGTTCTCAGTCGTTAATGTAACGTTGGGGAGGGGCTGACAAGGGAACATGAACCCATCAGGACGTGGAGTGGGTGTGTTATGTGTTATGTGTTATGATAGATTGGTAGCATCGATGTCAATAAGATTGGAAATGTGGACGGAAAGGGAACGGTTGACTAAGCAGTTCTCTGTGATGTGAGCGCGGCGAGGCGAGGCGAGAGAGTGCATATATGCACCCGACCTGAGTACGACTCTCCCAATCCCCTTCCTAGGTCCCTCAACATGCAACATACCCACCTTGCACAACCTCCACAACCATCTCCACAGTCCCCCCACCTCAGAGTCAAAACCATGCCCAACCGCGAACGTCTTGACTTTCAATCCCTCTCCCTTTCAGTCCCCCGCCCCTCACCTCCATCACCTTTCTTCCAACCGCTCTCTCAGCCTCAAATCCCCCCTCTTTCTTCCCCTCCTACAAGTCCGTCTCGCCGCCGCTCTCCTAATCCCGTGTTGCCCGCCGCATTCAAGTATCCACAAAGCACCGCGCCTCCGAGCTCTCATCACTCATCAATGGCCAGTTTGCCAGGTACCCCTTTTCCTTCCAACCTGCCGCCGTCGCCAGGACAGTCGAGTCCCAACGTGATTGACTTGACTAGTTCGCCCTCGCCTTCACCCGCTCCTGCTCTCCCACTGCCACCACCGCCGCCGCTGCCGCCGACTCTACCACCACTACAGCAGCTGTCCTCTGCACAGCATATGACCCTCGAGAGCGCCTTGCCGAAAACACCTGTTTGCATAGGTCGTCTAGACGTGACGGCTCTCATAGTGTATCCATCGGCGTATCTAGACATCTCTCCCTCCGAACCGTCAGGATCAGAGCCAGTATTGGGTCCTGTCCGACTACAGTACGAGCGCACATCGCACCATCCGGGAAGTGAGGATACTATTTCCATCAGGACGCCCAACAAGAGGGGCCCGCATGGAGAAATACATCCAGGCGAGAATTTTGCCGTCGTCGAGCAAAGAGTCGCGTCGGTACTTGGACCCATGCTCGGAAAAGGTCTAATACGGGTGGACGCTAGAATTCGCAGGGGAAATCGACATGTACGCGTCCCGCCGTTCTGAGCCTTTCTCTCTGATACTTAATTGTCACAGCTCCCAATTCTCCCACTTGAGGTCCTTGTGTACACACCCAAGGGTAACATCGCAATCGTTGGAAACTTCCTCCGACAGTCTGGTCTCCTGCTGGAGCACCCCTTATTATTCCCTACTCACATTCTCTATCATAACCCTCACAACCCGCCGCCGGGAGGTCACGCACGCGCCCTTATGGCCAGTTCACGTACCGACTACAGCGCTCCAGGCGGTAATTCCAGCCGATGGTCGACTCCTACTGCCCCTGGAAAGACCGTCGAAGTACAGCGCGCTCAAGTGGATGAACTGTTCAAGAACTTGCGGGGTGGTGAAGAACTTGAGGAGACAGAACCCCGTGCGTACATTCACCATGCCTTTAATTGCTTCTCCGACCATCCTCTTCAGCTCCTGAAATCGGAACCCTCCTGTATCCGCATCAGAAGAAAGCGTTGACCTTCCTTCTCGAGAGAGAGCAGGAGATTGATAGGGGCAGTACTCGCTCTACCTTGTGGCAGTGTGTATCCAATCCTGTCACTGGTGAGAAGTCTTGGTGTCACCTCGTGACCCAGGCAGAGCTTTCCGAAGCGCCCTGTGAGTCGAAAGGTGCCATCCTGGCCGACGACGTGAGTGCGGGCTTTGTCGTGCGCCGATCCAGCCGGCTGATATGTGCCTCGCGTGTTCAAAGATGGGCCTAGGCAAGACGATTACTTCTGTCTCACTTATCGCCGCGACTCTCCAGGCCGCAAAAGATTTCGAGGCAGTGCCGCTAGCACCTCCAAAGCCCCCCATACCTGTTCGTCATGAATCCGACCTCACTGCAGAGCATTTTTCTGGCAGTGTGTGGGGAATGCCATCGCCCTCTGCATCTGGTTCATCGCTCGCAGCCTCTAAAGCAAAAGCGAAGGAGGCGAAGGCTCAGGATCTAGCAGAGGAGCAATATGCCAGAGCTTGTCGTATTAAATGCAAGAGTCGTGCTACCCTCGTTGTCTGTCCACTGTCCACTGTCGCAAATTGGGAAGACCAGTTTCGCGAGCATTGGAGCGGAACCGTACATGTCTCAGGGGGCTCGGGAAGCTGTGCAAACGCAGATCCGGCGGGCACTCAGACTACCTTGACGGCCATGTTTACCAACTGTGTGGATGCGGAAGGGCAGCCGCTAGACGATGGAAATACGGTCACGGTGGGGAAGAAAGGCACCCGTCTCCGTGTCTATGTGTACCATGGCAATGCGCGCCGCCCTGAGCCTACTTTCCTCGCTAACTTTGATGTGGTCATCACTACGTATTCCACACTTGCCACAGAGTATTCGAAACAAACTCGCAGTCTTGAGGACGGTGACGATGTCGCAAGTGATTCCGGAAACGAAGTAAATGGAAAGACCACGAAGACCACGAAGACCGGGAAACGCAAGAGGCCAGTCAACAATGGGACAGAGGCCACCAGTCCTCTTCAGAGTATACACTGGTTCAGGGTAGTCTTGGACGAGGCACAGTGAGTATTTGTTCGATCGAAAGTTGTTTACTTTTTCATTTTGACCTGCCTATCTAGTTCCATCAAGGAGCTCAACACCGTCGCGTGCCGTGCCTCGTGTGACCTCATGGCAGATCGACGGCTATGCTTGACTGGGACGCCGGTACAAAACAAACTCGACGATGTGTTTGCCTTGATCAAATTCTTGAAGCTGGCTCCTCTCGATGACAAGGCCACATGGACAGAATTCATCGGAACTCCTGTAAAATTTGGTCAGCCCCTCGGCGTCGCCCGGTTACAGACCATCATGAGGAGCATCACGTTGCGCCGCACGAAAGAGAGCAAGACCCCGAATGGTCAGCGCATCTTGACCCTTCCGCCGCGCCGCGATGAACTTCGTTACCTGAAGTTTGACGCCCAGGAGCAAGAGCTTTATGATCGGTTCTTCAATGAGTCAAAAGCAGAATTTCATGAGCTATCCCACAAGAACGAGGTCATGAAGAATTATGTGGGGATCTTGCAGAAGATTCTTCGTCTTCGACAGATTTGCGACGATCTGGAGCTTGTAAAGGGCAAAGGATTGCTTGCCGACTCGAACCATGTGGCTTCCTATGAAGAGACTGTGGCTGCGATCTCGGCCGAAGGAATTACTACTCCCCGCGCCGCGATAATATTCGCCTTGCTGCGTGAAGCTGCTACCACCCAATGTTCTGAGTGTGGCATGGAGCTCTGCCCTGCAGAAGTAACGTCCAGCAACGGTAGCGGGGCTGACAGTGAGGTCAATCTACCCGCGAAGCGCAGCCGAAAAATGAAAACTTCGCGGTCGAATACACGGGCGAATTCACCTGCCACTACCCCACCGCCGCGCCCTATAATGACGCGATGTCAACACCTCTTCTGTGCGTGCTGTTTCAAACGCAAGGTGAGCTGGCCAGACGACGAACCCGATGTCTCCAGGCCGTGTCCAGTATGCCAATACAATCTACGACCGACGGATGCTGTGGAGTTTGACGTAGACGTAGTGGCCACGGATGCGGAAGGGAAAAGAAAATCGGGGAAGAAGGAGAAGAAGCCCCGCGCTGTCATTGCCGGGTCTTTTCGTCCATCGACCAAAGTCAAGGCGTTACTCGCTGACCTTACCCAATTCTCAAAGGCCAACCCGCATTCGGTCAACTATGACTCTACGTCAGTTGAGGTTCAGATGGTCGACGACCAAGGGAATATTATCGACGATGGCATCGTCAAAACCGTGGTCTTGTACGATCGTCTTTTTTTTGTCAGCCGATTCGCCCCGAATTCACGATCAATTTGGCCTTTGCTAGCTCGCAGTGGACGTCGATGCTCGACAGAGTGGAAGACGCTCTGGATGGCGCCCGCATCCGCTACGATCGTCTTGATGGCACCATGAAACGAGAAGATCGTAGTCGGGCCATGGACGCCTTGAAGAACGATCCCGGCTGTGAAGTCCTCTTAGTCAGCCTCAAGGCGGGAGGCGTTGGCTTGAACCTCACTGCCGCGCAACGTGTATACCTCATGGACCCCTACTGGTAAAGGAATATGCTGCATGTCCTGTGTCTTTCCCTTCTAACTGTGCCTCTCTTTCAGGAACCCCGCAGTTGAGAACCAGGCGGTGGATCGCATAGTACGTGATGTCCTTACTCATTCATTGCCAACTTACCTAGACCGACACTGTACTACAGCACCGTCTCGGTCAGACAAGACCTGTAACTACGGTCAAGTTGATCATTGAGAATTCCATCGAAGCGCGTTTGCTCGAGGTACAGAAAAAGAAGACGGAGCTGGCCAACATGACCCTGGGACACAACTTCAGCAAGCAGGACTTGATACAGCGCCGAATGGAGGAACTCAGACAGCTTTTCAGTCGTTAGAGCGTTTCGCACGCCATCATACCCGGACCGCTGGAGCGTATTTTCTGTTGTGACAGGTGCCACTTTTTCTCACATTGCGAATCATATTTTGCCAATAATAGGTGTGTGTACGGATACATCATTCAACGGTAATTATAATGTAGATGATGTAGAGTAGACATCTACACGTAGTGGTGTTTTAGAAGGCCATGTCTGCCGTGCTTCTCCCGGCGCTGAACGCATAGATAAGACTTTGGCTGACGAAGAGGCCAATGGTGACGCCGATCGCAACCTGGATCATGCGCAAGCCAAGAGTAAAGCTACTGTAGTACTGCTGCACGGAGCTGTCGTAGTTCCCAGTTAGACCACCAGCTTGGGCAAGGCCAGACTGGAGTGTAAATAGTCTATCCTCAGCGAGACCCAAAGGCCACCGACAAGCAGAGACACTTCAGAACACATACCGGTACGAGGAAGAGTACGCCAGTAACCATCGAGGTGAAAGCCGTCCCACGTGACCATCTCGAGTAGATATTTCCTAGGAGACCGATGACAAGAGCTCCAGCTGCAGGCGCGAGCGCGCCCTTGTCAGACAAGAACCAGTTCGAAACCTTGTTCGCGGTGTAAGAGCAACACGAAAAGAGGATCATGACAGGCAGACGAGAGCTCCTAAAAGACTGCAGATTCGAGAGAGAGGAGCAAGTCGAATAGAGAGGCACTAGGAAGAACATCGTCCACCAAGGGAACGGCTGGCGGTACCACGGCCAGTCTGGGTCGCGGAAACAGCCTGACAGCGCAACGAGGGTGAGCAAAAACATGCAAAAGGGACACAGCAATACGCAGGAAACCGACCTCGAGAGATGTGACTATTCGTGGCGTTGACGAACCTGAAGGTCCCTGCGAAACTAAGCTCGGACGTGGAATTCGAGGCATTCGTGGCGGTGAAGATCCCGTGCATGACATCTGCCGTGAGGCTACTCTTGATGACGCCGAGCGAGTTGTAATGTTTGTGGTTCACGAAAAGGATAGATAAGTCGGAGCCGATCGTAAGACCGAAGCCCTTGACGAGAGGAAATGTTACAAAATAACACACCCAGTCTACTACGAGATGGAACTCACCAGAAAGAATGTATATATTATGGCATATATCAGCCGCACGGAACCACATAAGATGTTTCGGGAGGTGAGCTCAAGGGCACTTATCACTAATTATCTTGTCATAGCGACTGCCTGAACAAAGAAAGCTACTCACATATCGTGAATCCAGGAAGAATCAAGACGACCCCAGCGGACGAGATTGAGCTGTAGCAAAATAGGCGACCGGGAATGCTGCTCAAAGACCGAGCAACGAACGAAACGATGATGGACACAGATATCCTGACACAAATGAAAGGCTGAGCAGGCTCTACGACGACAATACACAGAGACATACTCATAGACGTTTGCGTACACAGAACTCTTAGCCGCTGCTTGGAGACCCAGGTACTGCAAGATGCAAGCGCAGGTGCCGCTGACCCACATATCGATGAAACTACCACCAAAGGCGAGAGGACAGATGACAGAGGCGCAAACAAAGGCCAGGCCACAGCGCACGATGAGAGGGTACAACGGCGGCGCGAGGAGGATGCGGTGGAGCGCGGCGATGCCGTCCTGGACCACGACGCGGTCATCAAACACGTCGCGGTAGACGTCGTGTACATTGTTGAGGGCTGAGAGCGCGATGCGCCCGCTGGAGCGCACAAAGTGGAGCTCCGTCGTGCGCGTCTCGCCGTCGTTGAACGAGACCATGATGATGCCGGGGATGTACGCGAATGACGCCTGGATAAGCAGCTTGTCTGCCGCCGCGAAGAGCTGCGTCTCGACGCGGTGAGACGGCGCGCCAAAGGTGAGGAATGCCTTTGCGAGCAGGAGGATGAATTTCTTTCGGTGACTCAAAGATGGGTTAAAAAAAAAAAGAAAAAGAACCCCGGAAAAAGAAAAAAAAAAAAAAAGAAGAGAGAGAGGACAGTGAGCTGGGGAGCGAAAAAAAGGGAGGGACGTTATGCGCACGAGCACGGCTATTCGCAGATTCGGTCAGTGAACGCTTCGGCTTCCAGGGGAGGGCGGGGAGCGGGACTTTTTCTTTGAATGTAGAGACGGCCGTCTTTGATAGCTTTCGAGCATTATCCATAGCCTTGGACGCTTGGCTCTTCTCTGCCGCGGTAGGTTCAGAATCGTCCTCTTTTACATTGTCACCGAAGAAGGACCGGTGAGGCTGGTTTCCACGAATAAGTGAAGAAAGAAGGGTGGATCTACGCCGAGGTCTCATTTCTACTTGCCCAGGCCAGGAATCCAGCGGGTCCCTCGACTGCTCGGTGAGGTCATATGTGAAGTTGGGCAGATCATCCAAAACCCCGCGAGAGGGTCTAGGTCTAGGGCTTCCGGGTGAGTCTGATGTTTCCTGATCACCGCTGTTGCCGCGGCTCGTGTCATTCGACTGCGAATGTTCTTCCGAGTAGGAGAGGGGAAGGAGGGGGTTGGCGATTGTTTTGGGGGAAACTTGTGACATGATGGTGGTGAAGAGTAAAGAATTGATCATGTCACTTGCACTTGCACACCAAAAAAGAGGTCATATTCAAGAATACAGCACTTCTACTACAGTATACAACGACAACACCTAGAATGAGACTAATAAATCGCAAAGGAGTTCATAAAGCTACCAAATCTGCGGCGCCGGAGGAAGGTAATCATTGGGCAGTAAGAATGCATCGATGCCATTGAGGGAGAACGAGTTGCCGCCTAAACTTTGATCGGAAAGCCACACAGGGAGTTGCTCTGTCGAGGTAGCCTCAAACCCACGCCAAATGTAATCTGCATTGGCGATGTAGCCAGGGTGTGCGGTCGAGTACATAGGGAGACCTTGAGGCGAAACCATCGCACCAGGAGACGGGTCGTACACGCTTGGAGAGATGGGTGTCGGATTGACTACCTGGTTGACGGCCATGCTTGCAGGACGTTCGACCTTGGGCTGGTATGATTCGCGCGGGAGTTTTGGAGAGAGGGATGTAGACCCAGACTTCCGCTTCATGCCCCTCTTTAACATCAGCTGTAAGGTCAACGCGTAGCGTTTACCCGGAACTGACGATGGATGTATTAGTTGGAACAGAAAGCCTCCCGGAACCATATTCTCACTTTCTGACATGAGCGATGCCAGCGTTTCTACCTGCTCCCTGACTTCGGTAACATTACATTCGTTAGGGCTAGCGGAAACGTCAGCCGATATTACGACTAGGCGACGCGAAAGTGCTTACAATAACCGTCCGAGGCGAAGAAGGAAAGAAGCGGCGAAAGTAGCGGTGGCATGAGTATAGTGGACGGCTATAACATGTCTCAGACCAAGGACACTTGCTCTACTCGGAAACCCACCATATTTCATCCCCTCTCGGTATGAATGCGACTTGACCGTGATATCCAGACCCAGACGAGCAATCTGAATCGACTTGATGGCGACTTCTCTTTGAGAGGCAGGCATCTTTTGGACATCCTCGGGACCGTTGATGCCCTTAAGAGCTGTAGCGCTGTGGTACAGTTCTGCATGTAATTGTTGAATTTGCAGACTCTGTCGGTAGAAGGCTGAACAGAACGGGTGAGTTGGGAGAACGGTACATGCTAGCGAAGGACGTACCTGCATCCTCATACTTCTGGGAGAACGCTTGATCCCAGGTCTGGTACCAATGCTTGAACTCCGCATAAGCGCTTCTCAGTATCTCGAAGGTCCGCTCGTCGACAGGCCCATGCGAGAAAGGTGACAGATGATTAGTGATCCGCTCCCGAATCGCCATCAGCTCTACCATAGAGACAAGACGCATGTCATCCTCGATGGCCAAGGGATGTCGTAGCAGGAGACGGCACTGCCAAATGCTCTCGTCGTCTGTCAGAATCGCGGGACGTCCAGTGCCGTACGACAACCTATAACAGAGCATTATATGCCGGTAGCAAACAAATCGGGAAGGGGAACGCACTGATGCTCGAAAAGGTACAGACAGAACCAAGTACGAGACGCGATCATGAGTTCCCTATCTTCGGGTCCATCCGACGCTTTATTGCTTTCTATGCGCCGCAGAAGCTTTGGCCAGCACTTATGGAGAGCTACGTCCGGTAGTTAATCACGGATGTGCGATGGATTCTCGGGGAGACTTACAAAGCTCTAAAGCCATTCGCACAGCGTGGCCACCGCTCAACCAGCCGTTGTCAGACCAGCCGGATACAAGAACTATTAGGTCAGATCTGGCTGTGGACATGACTAGATTGTAAAGAGCTACGCACTCATCGCTTGGACAGCCTCCACACGCAACACCGGTGCGAACAGAGTTGCACATGAGATGGTCTGAACCTCTTGCAAACACTTGGTGTACACGTCACTGGGCTTGCCTGAGGAAACAAAGATAGAGTTAAGAACGTTCCTTCCGATAACGACTGGATATCTTACCGCCACCATCACGGACTCTAGCCGCGACCATGCATATACTATCAACAGCAAAAGGAGACCGTTCGTGCAGAGATGCGAAAGTATCGACCGAGGAATCGAAGACAGGGAGGAAAGTGGAACAACCGTGGAAAAAACTGCAGAACCATCAGAACGGTCACGAAAGCAGAGATATAAAAAGTACATCTTGAATAGATCCGTGGCCTCCGCTTCGGATATAATGCCCTTGGACACCACTTGGGCAACTAGATTAACAAGGATCCGTAGTGCTTTGAGGGAATTGGCTTACCGTCGGGGAACTTGAGAACGCGAGGTAGCATATTATGAAACCTCCGTCTCTTGGAAGGCCTACGGGACCTGGGATCGGGAGAAGGCGACCTCGTACGACTTTGTGGCTCACTAGCCTCGCCATTCTCCTACAATAGCGGCACGGTAATGAAATAAACGATATGGAGGATTTGCATTGACTTGCCTTGGCGGCCCGTTGAATAGCGACATCAGCCAGCCCACGCAGTACCTCCCACGGTGCTACAAGGCCAGAAGCCGGAAGCTCGCCACCATCTTCCTCGTCATCGGATGAGGCGGCGCTCGTTGCGGCAGACATGGGGAAGGGCCTCTTTCCAGCTCCGGGCCCACTCAGGACACTGGGTTGCTTATCGTAATGACGCGGATGGCCACCATCAGTGTGCTGGTGTCTTAGCGAAGAAAGGTTATCAGGTTGAGCCCGAGGACCTGTAGGTTCTATGCTAGATAGTGGTGGCAACGTAGGAGGATGGACGCCGGGAGGCATGTGATATTGAGGATTGATCGATTGATATGCCGTACTTCCTTGTGGCAATTGGGGTGTTAGTGCATCCCCGTTTGTCCGCATGGTGGCCATGGAAGGACTAGGATACATCTGCTCAGGAGTCAAAGGTTTCGGACCGGCCGGACTCGGAGATATCAGGGACGCACTGATGGGCCTGGTTGGGGGGTGGACATCATCGTATGCCCAGCGTCCAGTGGCGGACGCGCAGAGACAGGCGTTGACATAGATGCGGGTGAATCCGCATGGACATTTGGAGAAGGATGAATGTACGAAGATGGGAAAGCGGAAGGGGAGCGGATCATCCCGGTCGATCCCGCACGCAAGTGGTTGACAATTTCGACGAGGGTATTTTGAATGGCAGTCTGAGACTGTCGTATATCCATGACGTGGGTCTCCAAGCTCCGAATCCGCCTAGCACGATGAAGGACGCGCGAGAGAAAAGAGAGGGGGACAGGACGCACTCTAAACCAGCCTCCCCGGTCAGAGAGGCTTCGCGATTGGGTTTCTCGAAGAGACATTCGAGGGACTGTTGGCGACATCGTTTGCAAGGAGGGTTCTCAGCGCCCTCGCACCGCATCTTTTGCTTTCTACAGGCATTCTGTGGAGGCGGCCTCGAGGTCAGAGCGACGGCAAGGAGAGTGCGCGTTCTCAAAAACTCACGCAAGCACCTAGAGAGGAAAGCGGCTGGGGTGAGCGGAAGGAAGGAGGGCAGAGAGAGCACTTTGGGACGAACGGGGAACCCTGTTCAAGGTAGTTTTGACGGGTTTGATATCCTTTCCACCCGGGCCACCTCTATCTTCGATGGCTTCCAGCTTCTTGACGAGCTGAGGACCGGGCGGACCAGCGCCGTTGACGAGATTCATGACAGTTAAAGAGGGACGGAATCCGGGACGGGGTAGAATGGAATGGGAGGGTGAGGTTAAGGGTAAGGACCGGGATTGCCTGCTCTTAGGTGGGTGTGCTATTATCGTTAACGAAAACGACGATGATTACTCGACTGGGGGCCCTCAGCGCTACCTCTATCTATCATGCATCATGCATCATGGACCGAGACCGCGCCCGTCCCCCTCCCTCTCCCCAACCATCACGCCATCCTGCGTCTCGAGCTCCTTCCAGCTCTCACTCTCACCTTTTCACCCGTGTCTATACCTCATTGGTTGCCCTTTCTCCAACACACATCTCTTCCTTCAATTCTCGCATCGGCCCACGGCACCCCCCGGCACTTTCCCATGAGATCAAATACTAACCTTCTAACCGGGCATTTCCCCATTCTCACTTGCCTAGAGCATTACCACATCCGAAGCCCGCCATAACGCATACAGTCGTGAATCACGCACGAAACGCACACACACGTGCTGAACGGCCAATGCACTTTGCAAACACCCACCACTACATCATCGCACATGCCTTGAACTGTGACGGAAGGTAAAGCGCGTAAATATGCTCCCGCCATGGAATCAATCTGCTTTGCGTCTATTTTCGCGCCGAAGCGATCCGTGTCTGCGGCTGCGGCAGAGCGACAGTCGGGGATGCCGCCATATAAGGCCGCTCCACCGGGTTGCTTCTTAATGCCGATATAATCCCACTCTTCGGACTTTGAATGACAACCCTCTTGCTTGATGAAAAAGTAAATCCGTTTGGATTTCAGGCGGGTTTG
>Ga0137390_10001962_pt1 | contig 16013 bp, 17 predicted proteins | sample 15con2h24AmetaG_FD_104937 | JGI IMG/M metagenome (GOLD analysis project Ga0137390, IMG submission 104937) | Vadose zone soil microbial communities from Angelo Coast Range Reserve, California, USA - 15con2h2.4A metaG | ecosystem: Environmental > Terrestrial > Soil > Vadose zone > Saprolite... | reverse complement strand
CGACTCGAAGGTTTAATCTCCGACCAGCAAGTCCGGTTCGATCGAGCGAATTGGCGGGGGCGCGACGGGAACGATCCGTCCCTCGACATCGCCAAGGATGCCGAGCACCGGTTTTGAAGTTCGCGGGCGCATCGTCCGCCAGCGATCGGCGCGGTTCGCCAGACGATGTCTGAGGTGCTGGGGAAACCGGTTCGTTTCCAGCAAATTCCCGAGGCGGCATACAAGGCCAGGCTTGCCGAACGCGGAATGTCCGAGGCCATGGCGCAGGGCATGGTCGACATGGCGGCGGCCAAGAACGCGGGCCTCGATAACGCCGAGCCGCGCACTCCGCAGTCCACCACTCCAACCAGCTTCCGCCAATGGTGCGAGGACGTGTTGAAGCCCGCGGTCCTCTTGCAGCCCGCGGTCCTGACGTAGGCGAGAGGCATATGTCAACACCATTGCCGCCTGCTGCACCGCCGCGCTACAAGGTCGCGCTCCTGACGTGGCTTGGCGCGTACCCGGTGATCACGATCGTCCTCGGCGTCCTCGGTCCGGTCACGGCTCGTTGGCCGCTTCCCCTGCGGACACTTCTCATCAGCGGGTTGATGGTTGTAGCGCTGACCTGGGGCGTCCTTCCGACGTTGGGATATGTCTTACGAGGCTGGTTGAGGAGAAATCCTTAGGAACACTAATCTCTTCAGGCGCTTTCTGCATACGCGCAGCCCGGTTCGAAATTTGTTCTGGATGGCGACCCCGAGCGGGTTCGAGGGCGCAAATACCACGAGCTCTCTGTAAATACACCAACGCCGGCCGGCGGTCGAATCCGCTGTGGGCCACTGCTGAGCACCCGTTTCTGCACCACCCTTTTCTGGCGGCGGAGGACTATCATCCACGTGCTGGCGAGTCCGGGGCTTGACGTTCAACCTACTCCTAGCGCCGGCAGGTCCAGCTCAACAGTCGCGTGTGCCAGAGGAGGTGCAAGATGGCTGTAGACAAGATCCGTCAGGCCAAAGAGGGCGTCGAGGCCTTCAGTGCGGGAGATTGGGATCGCTTCAAAGCTCCGCTCAGCTCAGATGCTGTGTATGAGGAGCTCGGGACGCAGCGCCGAGTCCAGGGGCCGGATGCAATCGTTGAGCTCAGCAAGGGCTGGCGGAAAGCCTTCCCAGACGCAAAGGGAACTATAACGAAGGCGATCGAGAGCGCCGACACAGTGGTGCTGGAGATCACCTGGGAGGGCACCCACACCGGCGAGCTCGTGGGAGCTCAGGGCTCGATTCCAGCGACGCGCAAAAGGGTCCGAATCCCGGCGGTTCAAGTAGTGAGTTTCAAAGGTGACAAAGTCTCAGAGACCAAGCACTACTTCGACCAGATGACAATGCTTGCCCAACTCGGAGTACTGCCCGCGCCCGTGACCGCCTGAAAGACGGCTTCGCAAGGGGCCCGGTTGAGGAACCGGGCCTTCTCGTTCGAATAGTGTTCGCAAGAGGCGATTGGCACCCAGTGTTCCTCGAGTAGGTGGTAGACTGGGTTCGAACCGCCGATCTGACTAAGGAGATTGGCGGGGGCGCGACGGGAACGATCCGTCCGTCGACATCGCCAAGGATGCCGACCAGCGGTTTTGAAGGTGGTGCTGGCAACGTCCATAGACTCCACCAGTGGCCACTTCCGTCCGTCGTGAATTCGGCGTGAGGGCGCGTTGGGCGCGTCTGTCCACGCTGGTCCGTAGGAGGCCGGACGCCAACGCCGTCAGTTATGCCGTCACCGGCTACGGGACTGGCGCGGCGGACTCCACCACAAGCGGGGTATCTTCTCGGTTCGCCCACTCGGCCATTGCCGCGTCGTATGCGCGGACGCGTTCCCAGCCCAGAAGCCGAAGAGTGAAGACGCCCTGCGTCGTCCGAATTCCAGCCTGGCAGTGGACGATGACCTCTTTGCCCGGCTCAATACCTGCGTCCTTGAACAAAGCGCGCAGGTCGGACGCAGATTTGACCATCCGACGCTCATCATCGGTCAGGAACTTCTGGGCGAACAAGTGGTGTGCCCCAGGGATATGACCGACTCTCTTGTTGTCGAAGTCATTGGTCCCTCCTAACCATTCGCCGTCGGGCCTGACGTCCAGAATCTGGGTGCCGGGGTGGTCTAGCTTCGACTTCACGTCATCGAGGCGGCCGATCACCGAATCGTCAGGCCGCGGCGTGAACCGACCCGGTTTTGGGGCGGTCTCCTTGAAAGTGACTGGCCGGCCTTCGCTAATCCAGCGATACCACACGCCATTGAGGACCCGAGCGTTAGTGTGGCCGTAGTAGTTAAGTACCCACCACAGCCTCGTGGCGTAGAACATATTGTTGTCGTCATAGGCGACAACCGCGGTGTCGTCCGATACGCCGAGCTTTTCCATGAGCTCCCCGAAGGCCTTGGACCCCATGACATGGAAGCCACCTTCGGGTTCTTTCAGCCAACCATTTACCGGGAGCCCTACCGCCCCAGGGATATGCGCACGGCGGTAGCGCTCCAGGCTGGCGCAGTCGATGATCCGAACCTTCGGATCGTCTCGCCGCTCCCAAAGCCAGTCGGGCTCGGCTAGAAGTTCCGGTCGTGCGTAAGCCTGCTCCGCCATCGTGCACCCTCCTTTTCCCGCTCGGGAACTGACAGCCTCAACATAGTCTGCCCGCGCCCCGAACACAAGGGAGGTCGGCTCTGCTTAGGGCATGCGCACCAGTCCCGCGACGGACATCGCCTAGTTTGCGACGATGCCCACGTTTTAGCGGGATTGCCGCGTGAAACGGCTCTGCTCGCCGCCAAACTCAAGCACAAGGGCGCCGGACTCGTCCCACCAAAAGCGCGTTCTTTCTTCGCGAGGATGTGATGGTTGGTCCGTCACCAAGACTGCGCCGTCAACCCGGTACGTCATCCGCATGATCTGCGTGCTGTTCTCGGTGAGGATGGCGTATGCGAGCCGCCCATCCTCGAGGAACTCGAGCCCGACTGCTTCACCAGACACCCGCCCAAACCACTTCCCTATCAACTTGGCCCTATTGGTGTTAGAAGCGTCCGGCATGGATCGAGAGTCTTGCACATCGGTGGCGTCGACGTATGGAGCCCTCCTCTCATGCAGGACCGCCTGTCAGGAATCTGGTGAGCCCGTCGACCGAGAATGCGCAGACCGTCACTTGAGCGTTTCGAGCGTCACCTGAGCCGCCACCACGCGTATTCGCGGGCTCGGCCCGACGCGCCCTCGACCGTCCCGTGACCCGTCTCAGCGTCCTTTTTTCGTGCCGATGTCCGAAAACGGGCTGAGGACCGGCCTTTTGATGGATAGGAGGCAACACGCGTGGCAAGCGACTGTCAAAAGAGCGCTGGGAGAGTCGGGCTTGGGAGAGATGAAGCGTTGGGAATGACGAGAAGCCAATCAGGCGGGGTCGAAACTCGCCCGCCGAAATCGCCGCCACAAGCGGCCCTTTACAGATCGGAAGGTCATGAGGGAGGTGTAGAAACCCGGCGACCGCGCGGGGGTCGTCCGGGCGATTCGCTTGCGGTGATCGTCCTGAGAAGCGACCCCCTTCCGAAGCAGGAGGTGAAGGTGGACCGATCTCACAAGTATTTTTTGCCCCACGACTTGGAGCGACCGATCGAGGGAAAATCCAGCGCCGACGAAGGAGGACCTGCCGTGGAACCGTTGCTGCTGAAAGCCGGGGACGTCGCCAAGCTGCTCGGGTTGGGGCGATCGAAGGTTTTTGCGATGCTGACCGTCGGGGACCTGCCGGTCATCCGGATTGGACGATCAGTTCGGGTACCGCGCGCGGCCCTCGAAGACTGGGTAGCCGAGAACACGCAGCACGCGAGCGGCCGAAGCGGGCATGCCGGTCCCCTCTTCGCGGACGTTGAGGATCGGGATGTGAACCCCGGCGTCGCTCGCACCCCACTAACCCGACATGTTGGCCGAGAGCCGATCTTGGGCCCTCGACGGGCGTCGCTCAACTCGTCGTCCGGAGCGTCGTCCTGAGAAGCGACGCCTTTTTGAACCGGGCGCCATCGTGGATTTTTATCGCAAGTGCTCCTGCATTTTTGTGATCAGCAATCGGCCGTCAGGGCTCATCACGTCCAGATCAAGGACGAGTTAACCGGACTTGCCCTGACGTTCGTGGTCCGACGTGACGTCGGCGACGTGTGGCCACACAAGGCCGGACGCCCGGCCGATGGCGTCCATGGGCCACCCGTGCGGGAGTGTGGGCACGTCGACCGGAGAGCCCCGAGCTTGGGGCTACCCATGGCGCGCTGTAACGAAGGGACTTTTTGCAATTCCGGCGCTGAGAGTTACGATGTGCGACCGCCTCGAGTCGAGGACTTAGTGGTGGCCATGAGGGAGGGAGGAGTGATGGCGAGGCGAGGGCGCGGCGAAGGGACCGTCTACCGGCGCGCGGACGGCCGCAGGGAGGCGGCCTTCGGCTTCGGCGGCCGCCGCCAGCGCTATGTCGCACGGTCTCAGCGAGATGTTCGGATCAAGCTCCTTGCGGCCCGACGAGCGCTGGAGCAAGGAATCGTTCTTTCGGGTTCTAGCCAGCGGGTTGAGGGGTATCTGAGGCAGTGGCTGGAGGATAGCGTCCGGCCCAGGGTTCGCTGGACCACTCACCGCGCCTACGCGTTGTGCATGCGTCGCCTGTTACCGCTGATCGGCCACCTACGGCTGGCTGGGCTCACGCCCCAAGCGGTTCAGGCCGCTTACGCAGCCTTGCTGACGAAAGGCCTGTCACGCCGCAGCGTGGAACAGACCCATACGGTCCTGCACCGGGCCCTTCGTCAGGCGGCGCTATGGGGTCCGATGCTTCGGAATCCGACCGAAGCGGTGACGGTCCCACGCCCGGCTCGGCGTGAGATGCACACGCTCACCGAAGGAGAGGTCGGGCGGCTCTTTCGGGCCAGCGAAGGTCATCGGTTGCATGCGCTCTGGGTGCTGTTGGCGACCACCGGGCTTCGCCTCGGTGAGGCCCTCGGACTGCTCTGGAGCGATATCGACGTCGCCAGCGGCCGACTGGTCGTGAACCGAGCCCTCCAGCGGCAACCCGGTGTCGGCTACGTCTTCGTGGAGCCCAAGACCGCGCGCAGTCGGCGCACCGTGTATTTGGCGGCGGGAACGGTCACCGCACTAATGGAGCACCGCCGGCGCCAGGTCGAAGACCAGCTGGCCGCAGGACCGGACTGGACCAACACCGGACTCGTCTTTGCGTCGCCAGTCGGAAGACCAGTCGACGGAACCTGGACGACGAAGTGGTTTCACCGGGCCCTCAATCAAGCTGAACTCCCTCGAATCCGGATCCACGACCTCCGGCACACTGCCGCCACCCATCTGCTCAACCGCGGCGTTCATCCCAAGGTCGTTCAGGAACTCCTCGGCCACAGTACGATCTCGCTGACGCTCGACACCTATAGCCATGTGGCTCCCGCCTTGCATGCCGAAGTCGCGACCCACATGCAGTCGATGTTTAGGTAACCACGCCTCCTCCCTGCACGGCGCTGACCACTTCGATGGCTCTTGCAGTCCTCCGCGGAGGATGTCACTCGGGGTGTCATCTTGCGAAGTGACGGTCGGCTGAAGCTGGCGCTGTATTGCAGCCGGCACGCAAGTGCTCTCCAATGTTTTCTCTTAAGAACCGTCCGACCAATGCATCGGGTTGCAAGTCCCGAGAGCCCGCGCGCTATCGCACAGGGAACCGTCCGTGGCCATAGGCTGGAACTCGAGTCGGGCGGCCTCGGCGGCGCACGAATGGCCCGACATCGCGGTGTGCCTCTGACTGCTCGATGGCCATGCGCCGAATCTCCTCCCACTTCGAGGCATCCCAGGCGTGGCCCTCCCAGCCCGGCCCGAACACCCGTGACGTGGCTGGCAGAAGCGCCACGGCTTGACCTAGTAGCTGGGCCACCTGTTGGAACAGCTGCACCAGGGCAGCGTTCTCCCCGCGGTGCACAAGTTTGCCCAGTTCGTCCTTGACGATGGCCTGGCGCCCGTCATTGAAGTAGCGCATGCTGAGGACGCCTCCCTGAATCCAGCGGTATATGGTTGAAGCGGCGACGCCGGCCTGTTCGGCTGCTTCCGTGACGGTCAGTAGTTTATCCATGTTTCGCACTATAGCAGGAAACGTGAGAAAACCGCTAAACTCGCGACACCGCAGGCTGCCGCGAGGAGGGCGACGCGGGCCGATCAGACTCAGTCGCGTCAGCCATGGGCGTATGAGGGGTTCGAGTCCTGTCTTCCGCTCTGAAGTCACAGCGCCAGCGAGCTCCTCGAAGTACCCGAGCCATGATGGGCGCGGCCGGAAGCTGACGATAGTCCGATTCTTAACCTCGATCACGGCCGGGATGCTAGAGGCGATCTTGGACCGCTCAGCGGTCGTGGCATCCTTCTAGGCGGCAACTAGGTCCGTCAGCAGCCGCCAAGACTGGCGGCTGGTCGGCACAGAGGGCTGAGCCTTGACGGCGGCCATTCTGCATAGGTGGGGCCTCTCGAGCATTTAACAGCTGACTCTTAGGACACTTGGGCAGAAACCCGCCACGGGCCTGAGGCCGCCCATACTGAGTGAATACATGCCCAGCTGGTCGGTGAGCGCTTTGATCTTCGTGTTGGAGACCGTGGTCGCCGCCGTCATAGCTGGGATTATTGCGCCTGAACTCCGCGAGCTATGGAGGGAGCGCAATTCGTTCTTACTCTGGTCAGCTTGGATCAGTCCGTGGACGACCCGGGATGGATTGACCGAAGTGCGTCTTGCGATTTGGAACCCCTCACGTAAGCCGATCAGAGCCAGTGAGATGGCATCCTCGGATCCTCTGCGCATCGTGGCGCAGCCTAGCGTCCGGCTTAGCTCCATGAAAATATTGGGGTGCATGCCGGGAGCTGACACCATAGCGCTCGAGCCGCAAAGCGAGAGCGAAGTCCTGGTCAAGTTCGAATTCATTAACGGCCGATCAGGGTTCGTTGCCGCGGCCATACACTCGGGAGCAACGAACTCGGAGATTGCCGTGAAGGGTTCCATCTACGGCCTTTCAATTCAGATTCGGCGGTTCGACGTCGACAGCGTCGTGCCCATCATTCCGGGAAGAAACGTGCAGACTTACGTCAGTCGCCGACTGCGGATGAACGACATTCTCAACTGGATTCTCTTGGTTCAATCGGTGATGTTAATACCGTTTCTCGCCAGTAGCGGCTTCATTACCTCGTCTTGGATGCTCGTACCCGCCGCTCTAGCGGCGATCCTGCTGTTTGCAATGCAGGCTTTGCGCCTACGACGGCACCTTCGACTACCTAGAGGGCTTGAGAAGTTCTATGCGCTGGAGCTGACTCCGTCGATTCGGAGGTAGCTTGGAGCTGCCACGGGCGCCCGCCGGGAGTTACGCTGCCAGCACTAGAAACCGTTTCCCGAAGACCGTGACTTTTACGGGTTCGAGTCCGGTCTCCCGCTCAGCGAAAGTAGTGTCGCAAACCCGCGTTCCTTGGCTACGCCGTCAGTTACGCCGTCAGGATGCCTGCCGCTTATTGCCCCGATGGCTGTGAGCGAAGACCGCGGTGTTTAAGACCGCTGGCCTAATTTGAAATGGCGGGGGCGCGACGGGAACGATCCGTCCGTCGACATCGCCAAGGATGCCGACCAGCGGTTTTGAAGGTGGTCTCGATAAAAGTCCGACGCGTCCATTGGCAGCCACGTCGGTCCGTTGTGAATTTGCCTTGCGGAAGCGCTGGACACAGCCGCTCGGCGTAGTCCGCCGACGTCCGATGCGTATACCGTCAGTTGTGCCGTCATGTGGCCCCCTGAGGAACTGCCTTGCGGTTACCCTGAGTTAACGGCCAGGGCCACCTTGCCCTCCCTGGCGTGGCGCGTCGACGATTCCAAAGAGATAGCCTGCGGTGGCGCCAAGGATTCCCATTCCAGCGGTGAGCGCACTGTCTCCTCGAACAGCGAGTAAAGCCGCAAACGTAGCGATTACAACGATGCCAACCGCCCTCAGATTGAAGGGGCCAAATCCTTCCTTCATCCGAAGAAACACCCCGACCAGCGTGCCAGCTCCGATTACCGCAATAATCCAGATCAGCTGCTGCTCCATTGGACCCGTCCCTCCTTGAACTATGGTTGCGCGGCTGAATGTCTACTCCAGACAAGAAATCCATCGCCGTCGTAGGCGCCAACAAACATATGCTCAGCTCTTTCCCCCAATCGCTCTAGTAGGAGGCCACCGACTTCTTGCCGCTGTTGAAACGCTGATGTGTCCTCGTCGGACGAGATCAACGCTCCAACCGATCTCCAGTCAACCGCCTTCGCGATCGTCTTCGACACGAGTTCCGTGCGCGCATCATTACTCGTTCGGTAGAAGTAGAGACTCGTGCCATGGACCACGTAGGGACAGGGTTCCGAGGCCAGCCAGGCGTCGCCTGCTGATGCGACTTGATCTTCAAAGATGGCGATGCCATTGGCATGTTCCTGCAGGTAGCGGCTGACAAAACTCGTAAGCAGGTTGTGGCTATCGATAGCAGATAGCCCCAAGGCTCCCTCGTGAAGGTCAACCTGGTCCGGATCCAGGGCGGCCGGCAGCCAAGTGAATATATCGCCCTTTTCAAGGGGAAGACTGGCAAGGCCGCGAGATAGCGGTCGGTTCGGCCAGAGGTAGCTGCGAAGATACTCAATGGCCGCTGAGCCGAGTTTAGATATGCGTGGTGCGAGCGCCACGTCGAGCTCGTTCAGCTTCAGCGCCCTCGCTATGGCCAAAGCCTCGAAGAATTCGGGGCTGTGCCTGCCCTCGATCCACTCGGTCAGAACGGCGACCACAGAGGGCCGGCTCTCGGGAACCGCCGTCCTCAGGTATTCGATGAAGTCCAGGTAAACGGGGTGCGTGTTGGGCTTGGCCTGTTGGCGCCGGAGCGCCAGGCCGTGTAATAGGTCGGCCTTTCCCGGCGGTCTAGCGTTCAATACTCTTTCGCCGGAGACAGCTCTGCGCCAACTCTTCCGTTTGCGGATGGCGCTGACAGGTGGTTTCGTAAGCAGAGGTACAACATTGGCCGTCGTACAAGCTTCGCGTAACCGCTGGCTCGCCAAATTTGCCTGAACCGAGTATGCCAATCCGGCGCCGTGTGGCCACACAAAGCCCGACTCTCGGCTGACCGCGCGGTTGGGCTACCCAGGCTGGAGTCACGCCACGTGAGGCCGGACGTCGGCACGTCGGCGCCGAGCTGCCGAGCTTCGGCATAGCCATCAGGCGGTGCCACGAAGAAGGATTGGATCGTTCATTTTCGATGACAGCCCCATCTACTGGAGTCGCCTGGCGCCAAGCTGTCGTGGGGCGTGCGGAACAATCCGCGGCTAGCCTGGCGCAACAGGTTCGACGCGGAGGCCGTATCGAGAGCCTCTCTTAATGTACGCGTCTAGGCCGCCCTCGAGCAGGTTCAGAATCCAACTCCGAGTGGATGCGCTATCAACAGCCCCTGGATCTCTTACCAGTCCCTTTCCTCCAGCAGCCTCAAGGGGCACGACCAAATCGGCATCGCCTAGGACGGTCAAGTTGGCACTATGGGTTGCAACTATCAACTGGCGCCTCTCCTTAGTGTGATGCAGGTACCCAACCACCGTATGCGCCAGAAACTGGCCGTCCAAATGGTCCTCCGGCTGGTCGAGTACGAGCGGCGAGTTGTCGATCGAGGCGAGCAGAAACCCCAACAGGATTGATCGTGATTGACCAAGCGATAGCTCCCGAAGCAATCGGCCTGGGCCAGGTGGGTCCGATTCAAATCGAACGTGGATTTCCGGCCTGTCTTCGATAGCCCGCGTATCCAGGTCGAACAAAGTGTCGTACTTGCGAAACTGCTCCATAGCTTCGTCGACGCGGTCAGCAAAAAAGGGCTCCGTCGGTGCTCCGATGGCTGCGAGCCGAGACTTGTCGTTCTGCCAGCCGATATCGGCTAGTTCCGCGGGCGTGATTTGGTCCGCCAAGCGTTCAGAGCGCGGCGACCTTAGGTTGAAGGTGCGACCTAACCACTCGCCCCAAGGGAGCCGCATACCTTCGCGTCTCCAGATTATTCCGACCTGCGCTCCTGGCGCCATGCGGTTAAGAGCAGTCACGAGCTCCTTCGCCGTCTGGTCCCGAAGGGCATGCCGCCTTGCTCTAACCTGCCGAAGCTCTGCGAGCAATCGCGACCTGGTTAGCCATGCTTCCTGATTTTCCTTCTGCCACTCCTCCAGCCGCCGAACATTTCGGTCTATTACCTGGAGACGACTCCGAATCTTGTCGAGAGCAGCCACTTGAAGGTTTAAGCCTGCATTCTTAAGCTGGACACGCCGCTCCTCTATCTTCTTCTCCCACTCTTCGTGCCTAGCGCTCCAACTGGCAATGACCGCAAGAGCCGGCGCGGCCGCGTTGCCGAGATCTAGACGTAGCGCCTGTTCTAGGGTTGAAAGGGTCTTGGACAGGTTTTCGAGAGATTTGACCAAGCCGCTATCGCCAGCGACAAAGTCGGCAATCGGCCGTTCAGATAGATCAACTTCGTGCTTGGTGGCGGCTGAAGCAAGCTCAGAAGGTCTCGGCAGTCTCGTGTCACCTAGGGCTTCCAGTTCGGCTTTTAGGGAATCGCGCAAAGGCCCTTCCCGAGCGAGTATCTGGGCGTATTTTGCAACTTGAGGCAGGTTCGCGGCTGTAGCGGTAACCAGCGAACGGTCGAGCTGAGCTCGCTCTAGACGAAGCTTTTTCAGTTCTGCTTCAGCCGGAGCAGTCCGCCGAATTACATCACCGTTCTGGGATAGTGCTGTCATCAATGCCACATCCGCGGTGTCGACTTCGGCTGTGTCGCTGAAATTCCTCAAGAACCGGAGAGTAGACGTTGGGTTTTCGGGATTCTCTTCCATGAAGTCACGGCCTACGTCTTGAGGGAAATCCCGCATAACGACGGCGATGCCCACATCTGGGTCGTCTACGTCGAATGCCCTGCCTGACCGTGCCCGCCCTGCCACCCGCTCTGTGCCCAAACTGTCGATCAGTCGCACCTCCGTGTAATCCGGCATATTGGGATGGGCGTCCTCTGCTTGGCTTACCTCAGCGCCCAGTGCCCCTTGCACGGCGCGAAGCAGGGTGGTCTTGCCGGAGCCGCGCCCCCCAATGATGCAATTGAGGTTCGCAGAGAATTCCAGTGCGAGGCCATCAAGAAAACCGCCTTCGAAGCGCGCTGAGAGAATTCGCGGGTAGTGTGGGGCGAGATCGGCTTCCAATTTGCAGCGGGCGCTGCAATAAAAGGCGAGCGCGTTTCGAACGGCCACGAAGTTCAATTCGTCGACACGTATCCGTGTTAGAGTTTTTCGGGGCTGGTCGATTCCGACTTGGTCGGGCGAATGGGCATCGGAGGACATGACCCTGGCAAGCTCTGAACGATCTGGAAGCTTTTTGCTTCGCTCTGCCCCGCAACTCCGACGGACGGCGTCACTATCCCGTGACGAAAATAGCGTGACTGAATCAGCCCGCGTGATCTCGAGCGCTGCCAGACCTGGCTGGACCAGCAGGTCCCGTAGAACCGCTGGATTCGCACGGGCCAATAGCCCATCGCCAGTATCTATATGCGCTGCGATTGCAAGGCCCCCACGTCGTTCGATATCCCCCGTCAGCTCTACTATCGATCTCCTCGATCGCTGGCTATGGTCTTGCAACTCTTCAAGTTGGAGACTTGCTGGACGAGCAAAGTCCTCAAGCTGTTCTACCGCGTCTGGAGCGAAGAGGCCAATTAAGTGTCCATCTGCCGTGCTGACCTCAATTCCAGGTAGGACCAGCAACCCAGGTGAGGCTAGCGCTAGCGCCTCACGTACGCTCCTGACTGCGTTGTGGTCGGTGATTCCAAGAATCGAAACGCCTCGATCCCGGGCAGCCTGAATTACCGCGTCCACGGCGAGGGGCGTACCTCGAGGCGCCTCATTCGGGCCGAGAAAAGTATGAACGTGGAGATCTGCGCGAACGAAGCGTGATCCTGCCATACCCCCGCCAGTTCAGTGAGCCAAAAGAGCCCACTAGATTGGAACAGGGTATATCTTGACAGAGCTGCACCTTGAGGCAGCTCCTCCAGAAGTGGTAGTCCTTGGCCAGGCAGATCAACTCCGCCGAGCCGAGCTTAGACCGGCTTTAGACATATGGTCCGCGTGGTGGCCTCTAGGTGCTCCCGTGGTGCGGACTACATGGAAGCACCCTTAGGTTCGGGTCGAACCGTTGCCTAACGAAATCGCGGGCGAGATGGGACCGCATATATGTGCTGACCAGAGCAAGGACGGATGAGGAGGTCTTACGAGGGAAAGGCAAATTTGCCTTGACTCAATCTTCACTTGACTCAATCTTCAGTCGTCAGGTACGTCGTCGCGTAATCTGCGACGCCTGACCCCTAGGGCCGATGGTGCCCCTTGTCACCTGACCGTCCGCAGCGTCACCTGAGCCGCAACCACACGTATTCGCGGCCTCGGCCCGACCGCCTTCCACCGTCCTCTGACCCGTCTGAGCGTCCTTTTTCGTGCCGATGTCCGAAACGGGGCTGAGGACCGGCCTTTTGATGGATAGGAGGCAAGTCGCAACGCACCTGGCTCTCCAAAAAAGTGCTGGAAGAACTCGCCCTAGGAGAGATGAAGCGTGGGGGATGACGAGAAGCAGATCAGGCGCGGAAACTCATCCGCCGAAATCGCCGCCAAAACGGGCCCTTTACAGATGGGGAGGTAATGAGGGAGGTGCGGCAACCCCGGCGACCGCGCGGAGGTCGTCTGGGCGATCACTCGGGTGATCGTCCTGAGAAGCCGCCCTTCCGAAAGCAGGAGGTGAACGTGGACCGATCTCGCAAGTGCTCGGTGTTGTTGCCCTACGACACGGAACGACCAATCGACGGAAAAATCCAGCGCCGATGAAGGAGGACCTGCCATGGAACCGTTGCTCCTGAAAGCCGGGGACATCGCCAAGCTGCTCGGGTTGGGGCGATCAAAGGTGTTTGCGATGCTGGCCGTCGGGGCGCTGCCGGTCATCCGGATTGGACGATCAGTTCGGGTGCCGCGCGCGGCCCTCGAAGAGTGGATCGCCGAGCACACGCAACACGCGATCGGCCCGACCGGGGATGCCGTTCCCCTCTTCGTGGGCGTGGAGGAGCGGCATGGCGCCCTGGTGCCGGCCCCAGCCCACTCACGCGAGGTGTTCCCCGAGAACCGATGTTGGGCCCTCGACTGGCGTCGCGCAAAGCGTCGTCTGGGGCGTCGTCCTGAGAAGCGACGCCCTTTTTGAACCGGGGACCAACGTGGACTTTTCTCGCAAGTGCTCATCCATTTTTCTGATCAGCAATCGGCCAGGGGGCGTCATCACTGGTCCGGACCAGGCCCCGCCGTCTTCGAGCGGGGCGCTGGCCCGACGGTCCACGTTGACGTCGGCGACGTGTGGCCACACAAGGCCCGACGCCCGTCCGTCGGCGTGTATGGGGCCACACAGGCCGGAGTCTTGGCCACCTGAGGCCACACGTGGGCACGTCGGCCCGAGAGCCAACGAGCTTCGCGATCGCCATGGCACGCGGCAGGAAGAAAGACTTGCAATTCCGACGGTGAGAGTTACGACGTGCGACCGCCTGGAGTTGAGGACTTACCGGTGGCCATGAGGGAGGGAGGAGTGATGGCGAGACGAGGGCGCGGTGAAGGGACTGTCTACCGGCGCGCAGACGGCCGCTGGGAGGCGGCCTTCGGGATCGACGGCCGCCGTCAACGCTATGTCGGTCGGTCCCAGCGAGACGTTCGGATCAAGCTCCTGGCGGCCCGCCGAGCCCTAGAGCAAGGAATCGTTCTCTCGGGTTCCAGCCAGCGGGTTGAGGCGTATCTGACCCGGTGGCTGGAGGATAGCGTCCGGCCCAGCGTTCGCTGGACCACCCACCGTGCCTACGCGTTATGCATGCGCCGGCTGTTCCCTCTGGTGGGTCACCTGCGACTCGCGTCACTGACGCCCCAAGCGGTTCAGGCCGCTTACGCAGACTTGCTGACCAAAGGCCTCTCGCGCCGCAGCGTGGAACAGACCCATACGGTCCTGCACCGGGCCCTCCGGCAAGCGGGGCTATGGGGTCTGATGCTGCGGAATCCAACCGAGGCGGTGACCGTCCCTCGTCCAACGCGGCGGGAGATGCACACGCTCACCGAGGAAGAGGTCGGACGGCTCTTTCAGGCCAGCCAGGGTCATCGCTTGCATGCGCTGTGGGTGCTGTTGGCCACCACCGGACTCCGCCTCGGTGAGGGTCTCGGCCTACTCTGGAGCGACATCGACTTCGCCCACGGCCGGTTGATCGTGAATCGAGCGCTGCAGCGGCAACCGGGTGTCGGGTATGTCTTCGTCGAACCCAAGACCGCGCGCAGTCGGCGGACCGTGTATCTGGCGGCGGGAACGATCACCGCGTTGACCGAGCACCGCCGGCGCCAGGTCGCGGACCAGCTGGCAGCAGGACCGGAGTGGATCAACGCCGGCCTCGTCTTTGCGTCGCCTGTCGGAAGACCTGTCGACGGAACCTGGACGACGAAGTGGTTTCACCGAGCCCTCGATCGGGCCGCACTCCCCCGAATCCGGATCCACGACCTCCGGCACACTGCCGCCACCCATCTGCTCAATCGCGGCGTTCATCCCAAGGTGGTTCAGGAACTGCTTGGCCACAGTACGATCTCCCTAACGCTCGACACCTACAGCCATGTGGCTCCCGCCTTGCATGCCGAAGTCGCGACCCACATGCAGGCCATGTTTAGGTGACGTTACTGGCGGGGCCTGAAATTATTTGGATCGGTGCGACGGACATACTTAGCGAATGATTGGGCAACAGGACGTCGCTAGGGTTTTGCGCTCAGCCTTCCCGAGCAAACTGGCTCCTGACGTCGACGTAGTCCTCGCGCTTATCCCCGCAGGCCCCCACCCGCCTTCCCCTCCCGATCGAGAGGTCCGCATCGGCGACGAGATGGTTACTGTCCTTGGGCGAATCTACTCCCCGGAACCCACAGAATCCCCTGATCGGTTGACAACGTTGCAGCGGCTGATCCTCTCCTCCCTTTACACGCGTCATCACGGTGGCTTCGTTCGGGCCCGCCACCTGCTTCCACTCCTTCCTGCGGACGAGCCGTGGCTTCCCCCCTTTGTGATTCGGCTTCTCGGCGAATACGTTGTCGAGATCTGTGAGCTGATTGCTGACCGTGTCGCGACAATGCCTCGAGACACCTACGTTAAGTTCGCCATGGAGAATCCCGATTACATCGGACTGACGCGCAGGCGGGTTGTCAGCTATTGGGCCTGCTACTACAGGGCGATGCCCATTGAGCAGTATCCGGCTTATCGCGCGATGTCTTCGCTTGGCTTGTGGACCGGGTCCGAAGCCCGGCGTCTGATACCGCGCCCGTCCAGCGAGCGAAAGACGCGATAGCTACGTCGATATGCCGTCAGTTAAGCCGTCAGCGCGGTCGCTGGTCGAGCCGGCTGACTTCTGTCAGTAACGGAGGTTAAGGCCGGCGTCACTGCCCAAATTCAAGAATGGCGGGGGCGCGACGGGAACGATCCGTCCGGCGACATCGCCAAGGATGCCGCCCAGCGGTTTTGAAGACCGTGGAGCCCACCTGAGCCCATGCACCCCCGTGCGCGATGAAGGTTATAGGACGGCGTCGATCTTCTGTTTGAGGTAGGCCTTGGGCTTGTAGCCGACAATCCGTTCCGCGGGTTTGCCGTTCCGGAACAGGATCAGCGAAGGGATGCTGAGCACACCGAACTTCGAGGCGGTGATGGGGTTCGCATCCACGTCCAGCTCGGCGACCACGATCCGACCCTCGTACTCGGTGGCGAGCTCTTCCACCAGCGGTTTCAGCATCTTGCAGGGTGCGCACCAGGTGGCCCAGAAGTCCAGTAGGACAAGCTGCGTCGAGGCGCCGACCGTGGTTTCGAAATTCTGGTCGGTGACCTGGACGAGGTTCTTGGTCGTCATGCGGCTCCTTCTTCGGTGCTTGGTTTCTGCTCAGTTTTAGCAGGTGGCGGTGCGGCTGGCT
>Ga0137390_10001953_pt1 | contig 16044 bp, 10 predicted proteins | sample 15con2h24AmetaG_FD_104937 | JGI IMG/M metagenome (GOLD analysis project Ga0137390, IMG submission 104937) | Vadose zone soil microbial communities from Angelo Coast Range Reserve, California, USA - 15con2h2.4A metaG | ecosystem: Environmental > Terrestrial > Soil > Vadose zone > Saprolite... | reverse complement strand
CCGTTCGGTATCCGCCATATTGATATGCCGATCAAGCCGGAAGTTCTGTGGCGCATCATCAGCAAAGGCAAAGCCGGAGCAGCATAAAAGGAGAAGCGTATGATCCCAGCAGATTTTGATTACGTCGCCGCCAGGAGCCTGGATGAAGCCGTCTCTCTCCTGGCCAAGCACAAAGACGATGCCAAGCTTCTTGCCGGCGGACACAGCCTGCTGCCCGCCATGAAGCTTCGCTTTGCACAGCCTTCATTGCTCATCGATATCAGCAAGATCAAAGACCTCGCATACATCAGCGAGCAAGGTGGGCAGGTACGCATCGGCTCCATGACCACCCACTTTCAGATCGAGACATCTGATCTTCTTCGCCGAATTTGCCCACTGCTCCCCGAAGCTGCCTCGCAGTTAGGCGATATGCAAGTCCGTAACAAAGGCACCATTGGCGGAAGTCTGGCTCACGCCGATCAGGCTGCCGATTGGCCCGCGGCGATCATTGCTCTGAACGCCGAAATCGTTGCCGTCGGCCCGAAAGGGGAGCGCGTGATCAAAGCTGACGAATTCTTTGTCGAGCTTATGACGACCGCACTGGAACCGACAGAAGTGATGAAGGAAATTCGCTTCGCCACGCCAAAAGGAAAGTTCGGCCACGCCTATTTTAAGCATCGTCATCCTGCGTCAGGATTTGCCGTGGTGGGAATCGCCGTAAATCTCACCGCTGAAGGTAGCAAGTGCGGTTCGTGTTCCATCGGCGTAACCGGCGTATCACCCAAACCGTACCGCGCCGGCGGAGTTGAGCGAGCCTTGAAAGGCGCCTCACTCGACGCCAAGTCGCTAAGCGCGGCGGCCGAACACGTTGCCGATGGTGTAGGCACGAACACTGATCTCTATGCCACTGGTGAGTTCCGCAAGCATCTGGCCCAGGTGTACACGCGCAGAGCACTGGAGATGGCCGCAAGCCGCGCGAAATAGAGGGTGCATCTCGCGAGACCTTTGCCGTTCGTCATCGTGACATCCGTTAAGCGAACGCGCACCTTCTTCAGCGCATGAGTAGGATGGAGGGACCTTGTGCTTAGTTTTTTAGGTGACCACCACAAGGTGGAGCAGGCATTCATGCCTGCTTAAAAGCCCTCCAATAAATTGGGCTTTTAGCCCCTGAGTTATAACTACGTCGCCAGCGTTACTTGCTCATGGCTGCCGGCACGTTCCCGTATTTCGGCGACGCTGTGCGTGAGCAAGACCTCGCCATCGCGAAACACGGTTTGCAATTGATCTTCGCCGCTCGAGCCAACCCGTTCCGTTGACCACAGACCGTCTTCCAGATGCAACGATAACCGTCCGCGCTTGGAAGCTTTATCGTGGCCTTCCACTGGATCTTTAAACACATCGCGGTCTTCACCATTTACAGTAACGTTGGAACACTTGAACGCAAATTTCTGCGTATCGCGATTGAGCTGTTGCAGCAGCGCTCCGCCCATGCCAAAGGTGATATTGTCGGCCGACCACCCCGAGCGGTTCATCGCCATCAATGTGTCCTGAATGGTCCAGTAGTTCACGCCATCGCCCTGAATCACTCGCACCTTGGGATTCAACACGCGATAGCCCTTGGCATTCATCTGGTAGCCAAACTTTTCTCCCAGAATCTCCAGCACCTTAAGCACTGTCTCGCGCGGATTACCCGAATCAGGCCGGACCACCAGCGTTCCATCGCGCTGCAGCACCTTGTCATGAAGCACTTCGCCCCAGAGCTTTTCGCACGCCTGATAGACGTTATAGGAATCACTCACCACGGCCACAACGCCATGGGGAAATTGGGTGAGCATGTTGTTGTAAGCCAGGACTTCGTTTTCGCGTCCCCAGGCTGTGATGGTCGAATGTTCCGCGGCCGGAACGCTGAATCCTTCCATCTCTTTCGATTGATAATATTTTTGCAGGATTCGAACCCCTGCCACCGTGTCCGTGCCTTTGAAGTTGATTAGGTGTGCTGCGGCGCCGATGCCGGCCGTCTCTTCACTCGAAACACCGCGATAGCCAAAGTCATGGAGCTTGAAATCGATCAGGCTGGGATCGCCTGACCGCTCCAGCGCGGCAAGAAACACGCGTCTGATTGCTCGCGACAAAGTTGCTACCGTGATGGGGTACCAGACTTTCAGCAGCAGCGTCTCCAGGTAATTGGTTAACCAGTAACATTTTGGATCGGTGTTCTCAATGGTCACCAGAACATTGCGAACATCAACAATGCTTCCTTCCGGCGCGGCTTTGATCACCACCGGCAGGCGGCCACCATGCTGCCGCACAATGTGCATCCAGCCCTCGACGTTGAACATTCCGGGTCCGATATGCTGGTCTACAAAACTCTGCGCTTCGTGGACATCCTGCTCATCCACCACCGCGCCCTGGAGATACTTGAGCAGGTAATACTGCAAGCCGAAGAAAACCACCTGACCAAACATTCCGCCGCGCGATTCCAAATAGCTGTACACCCGTTCCGTGCCGGCTGGGTATTGTTTCCAGTGGGTAAATTTATAGCTATCCGTCTGAAGGATGAGGTTGCGCGACTCTGTCCGGAGCATCGCCTGCATGGTCTCATGCCCAACGATGCCGGTGCAACCAACTGGCGCTAATCCCCTTTTGTGAGCTTAGAAATCCTTGTGGTAATGTGCGTCAACTCCGTATCCGCCGTTCTGATCGCGTATGCTGCTCACTGACCATTTGCGGTTCAACTGGTACTCCAGCTGAATTGCCTGGCGCTGCGTGGATGTGACGTCCGTCGCAAATGTCACATAAAGATTGCTGGTCACGCGCTGCTGAATAGCAATGCGCGCCCCAGGATCCTGGCTGTTGTTCCCTAAAGCGGGATCAATCGAGACATGTGACAAGCCCGCGAACTTGGCCACGCGGCTGCTGATCTGACTGCCCACCTGTTGTGCGAGCAAGGATTGCGCTCCGTTGGTCAGTGACTGGTTTGGCTGTGCTGCTTGTTGCTCAGTCGTCTGTCCACGAGCAATGAGGTTGATGATATCCACCGGCGGCAGCGATGGATCTGAATTGAAGCTTGTCTGCAAATGTTCCACCGGGCCCTGTATGTTGATGCCGATGTTGTACTGATCTATGGTGGTTCGCGTCTGCAAATTGACGACGGGATCTGTCCGTACGGGATTCAGAAAGTCGATGGTACCGCTTTGTACTACATAACGATTGCCGGCAACAAAAACCTCTCCACCGGTTAAAGTGGTGCGTCCTAGTATCACCGGCTCCGCTGCCGTTCCCGCCACCCGCAGATTTGCATTTCCGCGGATGCTGACCTGGCTGCTGCTCAATTCCATCTGCGACGTTGACTGCACCGCGATATTCAGTTTCACCGTCTCCGCAAAACCCGGGGACGACGCTCCACCACCACCTGAGCTGAACTGATCAGTGAAGCTGCTGAGATCGAAATCGGGCGTGAAGGAAATATGCTGAATTTGCACCAGGCCGCCCAGAGTGGAGGCCTGCGCATTGCCCGTCAGCGACAGATTTGAATCCAGCACCGTGCGCAGCCCCTCGGGATAACGCAGGCGAATCTGGTTTGCCGCCACGGCAAGATCAAACTGCAGCGTAGGCCGGTAGTTGACTCCGCCTGTCGCGGTCACAGTACCGCCCCCCATCTTGCCCTGGAAACTCCTGATGTCCATTCGCTCCTTGGTAACAGTGATCACGCCGTTTGCATCGTCGAGTCCCACCGGGGAATCCACGGTACGCAAGCTCGCGTTTTCCAGACGGATCTGCCCATTGATGTTTGAATTTGAACCATAGCGTCGCGAATCAATGTCGAAACGAATCTGCCCTTTGCTTTGTAGATCCGGAGAGACCATCTGGGCGATGCGCAAATCAATATTGCCTTGGGCCAGCAGCATAGCTGCGTTCGGATTGTTGACCGGAACACTGGCCTGCATCTGAATATTCGTCCCGGTTCCTGCAATCGACGCCGGCTGTAGCACCGCTACGCCGTTCTGGTAGTCCACGCGAATTGGCTGGGCCGCGCCAAGCTGCAACTGTTTGTAGTTGGCCTTAAGCACAGGAATTTCCAGATGGGCCTCGACTCTATTCTTGTCTTGCAGCGGGCCCTTCACAAAGACGTGGAGTTCGGTTTCGCCGCCAGCGTCGCCAGCCTGGGCTGGAGCGTAGAGCGCGAGGAGTGGAGCAAACGCGACACGTCCGGTGTCGAGCCGGAAATTTGTGTTGTAAGGCGCGGCAATGCCCACTGAGCCTCTGCCCTTCACATACGTTTGCGCCACGGCGGAATCCAGCGTGATGTCCGCGACCTGGTTCTGCACGTGCGTTTGCAGCTTAATTCCCTGAATGGTTTGCTTTTGCACCTGAAGCTGTGGAATTTCCAGCGTTGCCAGCAGCTCCGGCTTTTTCAGTGTTCCCTTGCCTGATGCGTTGAGATTTACGCCGCCGGTGATCTGCATGTTTTTAGCTTTAACGGCCTGAAGTTTTTCCAGCCGCAGGTTCGTCATATTTACCTGCGCCTGATATCCCTGCGTCTCCGGATAATATGTGGCTTTGGCCTCCGCCGATCCCGCCGGCATACGGACACTCAGGTTGGTGTTCAATGTCTTGCCGGTGCCCTGGAATTTCAAGTTCAAATACTGAATTGGCTCGCCCGATACCTTGGCACCGGTGATGGTGACGTCGCCATGTCCAATCGGGTTGAGCTGGGATCCTCGCACAGAGACGTTGAGCGCCAGCGTGCCCGCCACAGGATACGTCTGACCGGCCAGTCTCTCCAGATCAGCAATCGAAAGCTGGGCCGCGGAAAGATCAATTGCCACGGGCTCGGAGGAACTATACGCCCAGTCCTTCAAGTGTGTTTGCAGATTGAATTCGAAATGCCCTTGCGGGTTCGCCTGCAGCTCGCCATGGCTCAGCGTGACCAGAGAAGGATTCGCATTGATGTCCGTCCGCAGCGATTTCCATGAGCTGCCTTGCACGCGTAGATTGTCCGCAGCCAGGTGTCCCTGGACCTGCGGCTTGTTCAGCGATCCACTCACGGTTGCGTTGAGTGTGGCCGTGCCGTACAGGTCAAGCTTCTGTGCCGGTTTGCCATTAGCGGACGCGGTCCGGAAATTTGCGGAAAGAGTTTCCAGCTCATGCAGATCATTGCTGTGCATGCGAATCTGAAGCTGTGACAATTCGCTGATCTTGCCATCGAGATTGATGGAAGTTTGTGGTGTCTTGATATAACTCTGTCGCAACGCCAACTGCTGGCTCTTCGCAGCGTAATCCGCATGGATCTCGCCACTCAGAGGTGTTGAGGGATTCTGCCCCATTGCCGCCTGGATACTCACATCACTGTGGCCAATCAGGTTGGAGATGGTTTTGGCCCATGAAGCCTGTGCGTTGGCGCTGACGTTCCCTACCAGGTGCGCTTCCCGCAAGGAAGTGGTCTTGGTGGCCGTTTGCAGCACGTCCAGTGATACGCCCTTCAGCGTGGCCTCAAGCTTACCGCTGCCGGCACCGCTGAAATCGCGTACCGTCGCCTTTCCATCAAGCCTTCCACCCAGCAGTTCAGCGTGCATGTTTTGTACATCCGCATTTCCGTTTTCGATCCGGTACTTTGCACTCAGGTTTCGAATCCCGGTGTGCACGCTGGTGGTACGCATATACAATTCCGGGCTGCTGACCATGCCCCACGCAGAGGCGCTCTGCACGGCGCTCCTCTCCGGCTGCGCCTCATATTTCAAAAAGCCTGTGAGCCGTACGGTGCCGGTGGGAATTGACGGGTTCTTCAGAATTTTCGCGAACTCTCCCGCGACCAATGCAGCGTCATAATTAGCCTGCACCGCAGGATTGCTGTAATTGTCCACAGTGGCGTTGAGAACTATATGAGATTGCCCTGCGGTCAACTCCGCGCGATCGAGAGTGAATTTTTGCGGCGTGGCGCTGAACCCTGTGTCAAGGTTGTGGGTCACGGGCGAGTAGGCGCCATACTGGATCTTTCCCTGATCGTAGCTCAGGTGCCCCTGGTAACGGCTCTGCCCGGGATCAAAACCTACCCTAAGGCCTAAATCGTGAAGCTCAGCGGTCAATACGCTCTTTTGATCGTTGTAGTAAATTTCTCCGCGATTGAGCATTGCCTGCCGGACGCCAAGGTCGAACAGATTTGTGCTGCTACTACTCTGCTGTTTCGGTTTGGGAAGATTATTTTCCCCGGCCTTGTTCACCGCAACCTGCACCACGGGATGATCAAGGACGATGTTGCGGAAATGCCACTTGCGTCCAATCAGGGAATCGATTGCGATGCCCACACCCAGGTGGTCGGCCTGCGCCAATGGTGGGCTCCCTGCCGGCTCAGTCCCATGCACCACGATGCCGTAGATATCCAGCGTCAACGTGCTCAGATGCAGGCTGAAATCTTTTACCTGCATTTGCGCTCCGGTTGAATCCTTCACTGATTGCTCGATTTTGGCAAGGAGCGTTGAGCGGAATTTCGGGCTGCGTTGCAGCAGCAAAACCGCGGTTAAACCAATGCCGATCACCAGAACAACGATCGCCACAAAACTCCAGAGAATTATTTTCTTCCAATTCACAAATGCCCCACTTCAGAATGCCTGGCCCAGAGTTATAAAAAATTGCGTTGCGTTAACGCCTGTTAACGGATTGAGGTTGCGTCCAATGTCGACTCTCACCGGCCCAACAGGGGTGGAATATCTCAGTCCAAAACCAATGGTGTTGCTGTAACTTCCGGCATCGCCAAGCCCAAGACTTCGAAAAACGTTGCCACCGTCATAGAACACCACTCCACCCAGTTTGTTCATCAGATGGGTGGGAAAGCGCAGCTCTGAGTTGAGGATAAACAGTTGCGGTCCACCCAGCGGTACGCTGATTTGCGCGCAGGTGCTTTGGTCGCCGGGCACACCGCAAACCTGCACATCTCTCTGCGGTCCAGCGCCATTCAAAGGAAATCCACGGAGGGTGCTGCCGCCTCCAGAGAAGAAACTCTCACTCAATGGGATATGTGCACCCGCAAACGACTGCTCCAGTCCAAGCCGTATGCTGTTCGCCCATATCACGTCTTGGGTAAACACGGGTTTGTAATAAGCGGTCTGGCCCAGAAAGCGCAGAAAATTGGTATTTGAACCCAGGGCGCTGGGGCTGATGCCCACCTCAAAGCTCTCATACAATCCGCGATGCGCATCCAGCACGTCATCACGCGTGTCCCGGATAAACGAAGCTGAGAACGTTGACAGCCGTACGTTGCGGTCCTGTGGCAACACCAAATCCGGCAGCAGCAGGTTGGTCAGGCTGGTACGGCTGAAGTTGTAACGAAAGAAAACTGATTTTGTTTTCTTTGCGTCAAGGTAGCGCTGAAATTGAAGGCCGCCCAAACCCTGGCGGGATGTGAAAAGCGGGTTCTGGCTGGAGCGCTCAATGGATGCAGTGACTGCTGCCGTCCATGAGCTGTTGCGAAAGTGAGGGTCGGTCAACGAAGAATAGCCACGCTGATCAAGCCGGCCTGCGAACATGCCAACCGTCACGGTCTCCGCCCGGCCGCGAAAATTCCGGCGATCGTACTGGATGGATCCGCGCGGCCCAAGAAATGTTTGCTCACTGGTCTTGAAATTGGTCGGCACTCCTAACGGCGGAAGCCCCGGCACTGCCACGGTCCCACCGGGTACGTTGCCACCTCGGTTGGTTACTTCAAACCCCAAGCCATACGTCAGAGTATTTCGCTTTGATTCGTGCACCCTGATCAGCACCTCAGCCTGCGGGTCTTCGGCCACAGGCCTGCGTGAATTGACGGTCGCCCAGTCAAACACGCCAAGCGTGTAAAGCTGGCTCTCACCCCTCAACAGCGTGGTCTGGCTTAACGGCTGGCCTTCCTTAATGTTGGCATTCCGCAGGATAAGACTGGGACGAGTGTTTTTTGATCCAATCGACTCCACTTTCATTGCAAAGATCTGCGGCCCCTCATCAATGCTATAAGTCACGCGCACGTGATGCGGTTTTTCCTTAATCGGGTCAACTTTGGCGCGAAAGGTCATGGTGAGAAACCCTCGATCAAGATAGGTGGCCATGATCTGATCGCGGTCGCGCGAAAGCAGTACTTGCGAATATGGCTTCCCGGCTTCCAGGTTCAGTCCCTTCGGCGCGAATTGCGCTACGGCGATGGATTGATTGCCCTCAAGCGTGAGCTCGTCCACAACATCCCGCGGCCCTTCCCGGACGAGAAACGAAACTTCCAACTTGCCGCCTTGATTCACCACTTTCGGGGTTACCGTAGCCTGGCTGAAGCCCTGACTCTGATAGAAATCCTGAATGTTCTTTGTGCTCTTGCGCATCAGCTTCTCACTGAATTTTCCATGGGAAAACCAAAGGAAACGGTTGCCTTGGGTGATTGTGATCAGTTTCTCCAGATCGTCCCCGTCGACTTCCTTGTTGCCGTGAAAAGAAATTCCGCCAACCTTGCCACGCTTCCCTTTTTCCACCTGATAGACGATAGTGTCGGCTGAAGCCGACGTTTCCATCTTGCTTTCCACCTTCGAATCAAAGAAGCCCTTCGCTTGAAAATACGACATCAGGTTCTGCGCGCCCTCCTGTACCAGATCGGGATCAACGGAATTTTCCTGATAGATGGGGATGAGTTTCTTCTGCGTGCCCTGCCTGACTCTGGCTCCGGCAATCCGGATGTTGATCTGCCGGTTCCGCGTGATATGAAAGTCAACATCCGCCCGGTTCGTGGCCGGATTGTATTTCGCGGCCACTAACTGGACGCGGGCTGCAAGATAATGCTGTTTACCCATTTGTCCCTGTAAAAATTTGATGGCAGCTTGTATTTTCTTTGAGGTATAGGGTTTGCCTGGTTTGAGGTAGGCTCCGCGAATCCGCGCTCGCAGAGAGTGCAGTTTGCCTTCAAGACGTGCGGTATCTTCCGGACTCAGTCCGCCAATGGAAACATTGCCAATCTTGGCGCGACGCCCCAATTTCACGTCAAATATTATGTTGACCACGCCGTGTGGTTCGTCCTTCTGCAACTCAGGCTCAACCCGTGCCTGGAAATAGCCGGTCTGGTGGAAAAACTCAAGCAGATTTGAGGCGGCTTCATCCACCCGGCCGGAAGTGTAAGGTTCCTCGCGTGGATAATTCGCTGCTTGCAAAAGACGTGTATAGGTGAAGGGTCCCACCGCTGCCGGAAATTCGAAGACGCCGAAATAATAGGCCGGTTGGAGCACGAACAACACCCGCAAGCCATTTGCTTCCGGCGTTACCAGCACCTTCACGTCAGTGTACTTGGCGGTTTTCTTTAGCGCGTCCGCCGTCGCATCCACCTGTTGCTGGCGATACGGCGCATTAACAGGCTGGGCAATCAAATTGGCTACGCCACGCCGGCTGAGGTCCGGCTGTCCTGCTACTTCTACGGACGCAACTTTCTGTCCTTCGTAAGAGGCAGCCGTCTGAATGCTATCTTGCTGTTGACCTTCCAGTCTGTTTCCGGCCCCGGCAATAATGGCAAGAATGAATGCTAAACAAATAAACAGAGCTACCGGAGATACAGTCTTGCCGCTGGGATACCGCGAGGTATTCATTCGTCTGATCCGGCCTACAAAGTGGTTTGTTGAACTCTAAGCCAGTGCCATGACAGAGCTTGGAGAGCTTTTAGGTTAGAGTTGCCAGCCTGTGCTGTTGTTGCATCGGAGCGACCAGTGTTCCTGGTTTTCGAACGCGTTGTTGATGTGGCGGTGAGCAGCAGCTCACTCGAGCAGCTTGTCAACTTCACGATCACCGCCGGCATCCAATAGCCAAAGCCGGAATCCTCCGGCGGAGCATGTTCATGCTTTGGACAATTTTTGCGGTGGTGCTGTTGTTGTGGCTTCTCGGCTGGGGTTTTCACGTGGCCGGAGCCCTGATTCATCTGCTGCTGGTGGTGGCCGTAGTCATACTTGCGGTCCAGTTAATCACCGGCCGCAGAGCAGTTGTTTAACAACTGTCGGGACGAGCGCAAGGAAGTTCATTACCCGGGATTTGCCGCTGGCTCATGCCCGCGTTCCATCACTGCTTCATTGTTAACTGGTCTAGCAGTAAATGGTCTAGGGGTCTGGCTCGCTTTGAAGACGGGAAAGTTTCTGGTCTATTTCTGCGAGCGCCTGACGCAAACTCTGCGTGTAGCGCTCATTGCTGGCGGACTCCAACTGGCGTTGGACATACGACCGGGACAGCAATAGGCTTTGTTGCTCCCTGATCGCCAGCTTCTCTTTTTCGCTCCGCTCCCGGCCTTGTTGAGACTGGTCTTCCCGCGCGCTCTCCATCTGGGATTCAACTGACTTGCTTTCCCATCCTCTGGCCATAATTTCATTATAAAAGATCGAAAAAAGCCGCTTCGTGGCCTGGCCTGACTACCGAATCCCACGGATCGGACGAGTTGCTCACATGTTCAGGCAACTTCTGCCGACAACAATTGAAAGCCCCGGATGGAGTACTCCAATTGCTCCTGAAGTCCCTCTCCAACTTCGAGCATGTCAGCAATCACCGTGCTCAGATCCATGCGAATGAGGTTTCGCTGAAGCTCTATTGAAATGATGCGTTGAAGCAATCGCAGTTCCACCACCAACTGTGGGATCGTGTATCCCTGCCGTGCTCTCCGCTTTCCGTGCTCCTTACCCAGCATCGGCAAGGACTTTGATTTATTTTCCACGCTTGAATCCACGCGCGCAGCCAGTTCGGCTATCAATCCCGGTATGTGGTCGGCGCGTTCAGCTTCTGAAAGATGAATGCCGGCCAGATCAGGGTGCTTCTTGGCCGCGTCCATCCATTGCCGGACAATTTGGCGGGAACTTTCACGCAGCAATTCGGAAACGCGTTTAACAGGAGGTTCCAGGGAATGCGGCCTTCGGGCCGCCATTTTATGTTCGATTGCCTGCAACAGGGTGGGAACGTCAGTTGGTTTGAGCAGGTAGTCATCCACCTGATTTCGGATGGCCTGAAGCGCCGTTTCAAAATCCGGATAGCCGGTAAGGATAAACGTGCAGGCGTCCGGCTGCACTCTGCGCATGGCGCTTACGACCGTAAAACCATCACCAGGCTGTCCGATATTGAGATCGGATAGCAGAACATCAAACTTCTCATGGTTGATCTTTTCCAGTGCTTCCGAGACCGAGGCGGCGGTCACAACCGAAAAACCGTGCCTTTCCAGAATAGGCGCGAGAGTTAATCTGATCCCGATTTCGTCGTCCACGAACAGAATTCGCGTCGCCATGCTCACATCCAATTGTTCATCGGATGGTTGTGAGCGGCCCAATAGTTGTAACCCGTCTGAGGAGAATTAATCCTTAGTGCTTTCCGCAGTTTGGATCAAAAAGCTGAAAAGCCCTGCGCATTTTTCACGCAGGGCCGGGCTGAATGCTGGGTTGGTTATGTTTCCCTACTCTTTGTTCTTGAGCGAATAGCCGATGGATACTCCGTAGCGGTTCACGCGCGGACCGCTGAACTCCAGGTTGTTGCGTACGAAATAGAAATGCCCTTCCGGACGGATGAAAATGTTGTTCGTCACATAGAACCGAATTCCGCCCCCAACGTGCGTCATGAAATGGTTGCTGCTGGTGTAATTGGTGCATCCGGTAAATGAGCATTGGAAAAAAGGCTGGTAGAACCGCAGACTCTCAAGCCCGATTCCACCCTGGAGATCGAGTTGCGCTCGCTTGCCCAGTTGCGGGCCGTACACGGCATTGAAGTCATAGAGGATTGGACGATAGGGCTGAAAAAAGATGTCCACGTTCTGGTGGGCACGCCACGCCACCTCCGCGCCCACACCGAAGTTCTTCTTGAAAAGAAAGTCGCCGCTAAACGCGGGATAACCACCGCCGCTGATGCTTTGATTCTGGTGGTTAAAACCACCGTCACCATCGCTTGCGGGTTGGCCGCTTACGGTACCATACCCAAAAGCAAAATCCACCTGCTGGGCGTGGGCTGCACCAGCAGCAACAAAAAGAAGACAAAAAGCCGTGACTACTAAGGAAAGTTTTCTCAAGCAAGTCTCCATTTGATCCGACAGCACAGTTCGCAGTTATGCCGTCTGAACGCGATTATCATGCCGCACACGAACAAAAGTCTAGTTTCAATCTAGTCACCGCATGCAAATCCGGTGACTCTGGTTCAACCCTGGGTCGCGACAAAAGTTGTTTTGTAAAGATCAACTTTACATCGGCGTTATACCCGCTGTTATTCTGAAACGTGATCATCTCCTGCAAGGCAATTCTCTTTGATCTTGATGGTGTTCTGGTTGATTCCACTCCTGCGGTGGCTCGTGTCTGGACCAAATGGGCCCTCGCCCACGGACTCTCACCCGAACTGGTGGTGGGCCAGGCTCATGGCCGCCGCAGCATTGAGACCATCCGGGCGGTGGCGCCTCACATGAAGGCTGAAGTGGAAAACTTGAAAGTCGAACAATTGGAAATTGAAGATCGCGACGGAGTCATGGCGTTTGCTGGCGCACGCCAAATTCTAAGCGCCATGCCTTCTGAGCGCATGGCCATTGTTACTTCCGCCACCCGCGCCCTCGCTCTCGCCCGCATGGGATACGCCGGACTACCGATACCCCGAAACATGGTCACCTCGGAAAATGTGGTTCAGGGCAAGCCGTTCGCCGAACCTTATCTCAAAGGCGCCGCGCTTCTCGGCTTCGCTCCGGAAGACTGCGTGGTCGTGGAGGATGCGCCGGCGGGCATAGATGCGGGCAGAAAAGCCGGCATGCGCGTAGTCGCGCTGCAAACTACCTATCCCGCCGCCGAGCTGCAAGCTGCTACTGTGATCGCGCGATCCCTGGCGCAGGTCAGACTCAAGTCCGTGAATCCCAGTCTTATGCTCGATGTGCATCCGTTGATCTCTTAGTGAACGATTAGCTAGCGAACGAATAGTTGAGTCATTTGCCGATGGCGCGTCGCTAACCCGCCTTAGTCGTGACACGACTGAGATAAGCATCTTCTGCGTTGTAGTCGAACATCGAGGGATCAATCTGCTCCGGAGGATTCGCGCGCTCCCAGGTAATCGTGGCAGCCAGCGCTTTTGATAACGAGACTGGCTCCCTGTAATCAAGCTCACGGCGAATCCGGCTTGAATCAGCCGACCAGTGCTGTTTCCAATTGCCCGGTGGCCTGAGATGCGCGGGAGAGTCCGCGGATGGCACAACCTTGATCTCTCCTCGAAACCCGGCCGCTGCGGCGACTTTCTGCGTCCATTCAAACTCAGAGTAGGAAGGCTGCTCAGCGACGTTATAGATCCGCCCAGCCGCACGATCGTCAGTTGCTGCGATCGCTATGGCCTCAGCGACATTTTCCACGTATCCTCGTGGGCCACGAAACGCGGCAACTTCTTCATCCAGCAATATTATCGTGCGTCCATCATCAATGCGCTTCAGAATGGGAAATAAGCGATGCATACGATCTCCCGGCCCATAAACAAAAGGTAATCGCAGCACGGTGCCAGGTAAATCCCTGTCTGACATCACCGCTTGCTCCACAGGGATCTTGTCATAGCTGTCATCCAGCCAGGTAAGCACTTTCTGGATCATTTTCACGCGCTCGCGCGGATACGTTTCAAGCTTCGTCCGGAGAGCAGAGTCTTCCGTGAGCGGCATTGGCTGGAGCGGCCCACTTTCCGATCCGTGCAAAATGCCGCAAGCGCGATACACGTCCATGCTGCTGAGGGCGACCACCCGGCGCGCAATGCCTGTGAATGTATGCATGAGTTCAGTCGCCTGGCGGCCACTGCTTAAGATGAGGTCGATGATCACATCCGGCCTGGCACGGCGAAACTGATCCGCGTGCGTACCGATATTCTGGCGATCGCCTGCGATCTGTTCGAGATCAGCATGCAGGTCTTTGCGCGTGCCGCGATCAAACAGAATTAACGTATGGCCTGCACCTCGCAATTGGCGAATCAGGAAAGGCCCGATGAATCCGCGGCCACCAATGAGTAAAATCCTCATCACGGCATTTTAGCCCCAATCCGGTAAATGGAATCATTCACCGCGCGATTGACTCGGCAGCTTTTGTTTTCACGAAGCCAGCTATATTTTGTTGTACCAGGCGAAGGCCTCCGATCTGGCGATGCGTTCCAGGAAAGCCGCAACAACGAAAGTGAGCTGACAATGAAACTGGTGCTGATCACGGTGTTTATTCTCGCCGTACCGCTGATTCTGATCATGGCTGTGGGCGCCATGCTACCGAAAGCTCATACCGTGTCCCGCGCGATTCCATTGAATGCGCCGCCCGACGCAGTCTGGAAGCTGATCACCTCTGCTCCCACATGGAGACCGAACATCACTAGATACGAGGAGTTGCCGGCGAATAACGGACATCGCATGTGGCGGGAAACCGACAAAGGCGGTCAGACCATCGCCTACGAGGCTATGGAATCCGATCCGCCAAGGCATTTAGTCACCCGCATCGCCGATCCCAGTTTGCCTTTTGGCGGCACGTGGACCTACGAGATCACGCGCTCTGGCAGCGGCTTGACCTCAACCCTGACCATTACGGAAAATGGCGAGGTCTATAACCCCGTGTTCCGCTTTGTCTCGCGCTACATCATGGGACATGCCGCGACGGTCGACGCCTATTTGAAAGCAGCAAAGGCCCGGTTGGGTTAATCGTGCAGTGTCGTCAGCGTGGCATGTGGGTAATAGTGTTGCAGGCCGGAGTTATTTTAAGCGCTGGTATAAGCCTTGAAACGAGCTCGCGTCAGCACCTGCACAGCATCTGCAGCTCGACAGAAAAATGCCCGCCATTCGATGAACGGCGGGCGGAAGGACTTGCTCGGAATTGGAACTAAAAGGTGATCTTGCCACCGAACAGGAGCTTGCGGGGCACGCTGTTTGATAGCGTTGGATCGCCGAACCCGGTCACCGAACCTTGTAAGCCAGCGTCTTCCAGGAAAGGATCGACGCTGAGGAAGTTGGGATGGTTAAGAACATTCAGGGCAGTGGCGTGGAATTCGAAAGCGACGTGCTCGTTGAATTTAATGGATTTGTAAGCCGAGAGGTTGCCGATGCTGGTGATTGCATCCTGCTCAACGTTGCGGCGTACGTTTCCAAATGGAGTACCGAAGACAGCTTGCGAGCCCCCGCCGTTCAGGATGTAACGAACGTTATTCGAAGAAACGGGGATTGCCTGGCCGGGGTTTTGGGGGTTGTTGATGGCGTTGACGCTGAGTAGCGTGTTAGCAACAGCGGCACTGCAGAAGGGTTCGTTCCCGGTCACGCCAAAGAAGATGCAGGCATCAGAGCCGAAAGCACCTATGTTCGTGACCGGTGCGTTGCGATTTCCGAAGAACGGACGGGCTGAATCCGTACCGGCGAAAGTATTCAGGAAAGTCTGGTCGTAAAAATTGCCGGGCGAGCTGAATTCAGCCGTGGCAATTTGTGAGGGCGTATATCGCTGGCCAGAGGCCGCAACGTAGTTGGCAGAGATGGCCCACCCGCCCAGTAGATGTCCGAACAATCCGTGCTGGTCCTTAAAAAACGGCAACTGCTCAGTCACGAGGATCGACCCTTGATGAGGGTAATCCAGCCCTGAGAAAGAATACTCACCCTTGGTAAAGTTCGTGGGATTCTGTGAGAAAGCCACAGTGTTGCCTGCCAGGCCTGTGCCAAAGATTTCGCTCACGTTATCAAGCGTCTTGCTGAAAGTGTACGAAGCGCGCATCGTTAACTGCTTAAATAGGTTGTTGGTCCTGAATTCGCTTTGTACAGCGTTATAGTGGGAATAACCGGTGTTGGTGCGAAGCCGGAGAACGCCCTGGCCGCAGTGCTCGCGACCGAGATCGGGAGGGACGCCACCCGGTGTGGCAGGCGCAATCTGAGGAGTGGTGCACGGTGTTACGCCCGCAGGAAGAAACTGCGGGAAGCTGGCGGCCAAATCAGCGACAAAGGGGTTGCCGTTAATGGACTGGAAAAGGTTGGTGGCGCGGTTGCCCACATAGCGAATTTCCATCGCGGAGTTCTTGGATAGTTCTCGTTCGATACCGAAGGTCCAGGTGTGTACGCGGTCAGGTCCAAAGTCAGGAGTTATGCTGGTT
>Ga0137390_10001951_pt1 | contig 16050 bp, 15 predicted proteins | sample 15con2h24AmetaG_FD_104937 | JGI IMG/M metagenome (GOLD analysis project Ga0137390, IMG submission 104937) | Vadose zone soil microbial communities from Angelo Coast Range Reserve, California, USA - 15con2h2.4A metaG | ecosystem: Environmental > Terrestrial > Soil > Vadose zone > Saprolite... | reverse complement strand
CTAGAAGCAAGTCCGAACTCGTGGCAGAGAACGCACTCCTGCGAAAGCCTCTGATTATCCTGCGCCGACACATGAAACGACCTGTATATACCAAAACGGACCGCATGCTCCTGGTGCTTCTGGCAAGCATGGTTCGGGCCTGGAAACAAGCCCTCTTCATCATACAGCCAGAGACGTTACTGCGGTGGCATCGCCAGGGTTTTCGGCTCTTCTGGAAGTACACATCCAGAGCAGCTGCTCGCAAACCAAAGATCTCTGTAGAGATCGTGGCCCTGATCAAGGACATGGCCAGAGACAACCGACTGTGGGGAGCGGAGCGGATTCGTGGCGAATTGCTCAAGTTGGGTAGACGCGTCTGCAAACGTACCATTCAGAAATATATGCGACAGTGCGCACAACTCGACCACGTGGGCAGACCTGGAAGACCTTCTTACGCACTCATGCCGAGCAGATCTGGGCCTGCGACTTTCTCCCCGTTACGGATCTCTTCTTCCACTCATTGTTCGCCTTCTTCAACACCCTCCTGCACTCGCGCAAAGTGATCCACCTCGGCGTGACACGATGTCCCACCGACACTTGGACCGCACGTACCGATTCGGGAAGCCACCACCTATGGCGTGGGGCCAAAGTACCTCATCCGGGATAACGATAGCAAGTTTGGAGTGGGCTTCGCACGGCTAGCCACAACGAGTCGCATTGAGATGCTCAAAACACCCTATTACGCCCCGCGCGAATGCCATCTGTGAGCGGTTCCTCGGAAGTGTCCGTCGAGAATGTCTCGATCATTTGCTTATCTTGCATGAGAAGCAGCTCCAACGGGTGCTGGACACCTATGTTCAGTACTTCAATCGTGCCAGACCGCATCAAGGCATCAAGCAACAGATCCCTGAGCCGAATGATAGGATTGTTCCAGCACGTCAAGAAAGTGGTAAGATCGTCCCTTGCCCGATCCTGGGTGGATTGCACCATGATTATCGCAGAAGTGCTTAAGCCTTATCATACGTATGAAGAAGCAGGTTTCTGAGATATATGGAGAGCGCCTCTTCCTTTGCAGATCGTCTGGTGAGAACCAGCAGGAAGGATCTCCTACCATTTTGCCCAGTTGAACGGAATAAAGAAGAGGGACGCGTTCTTCCACTGAGTATGCTGCACGTTTCGAAGCATGAAGTCTTCCTGGGATGGCGTACCATTCACAGAAGGGGCAACAAGAATAGGGGACCACAAAAAAGATCAAACCATCCATTTTTTCGACAGATGACTCAAGTAGCCAACACTGGGGCTGATCGGTGCTGCTGGCGATACAGGTGCGGCCATCGTCCTGCGGGTGGACGAGCAGTGAGGTTGGTTCTCTTCGATTCGAATGGCATGTATTTGATGCAGCAATTGGGCGTCATTCCAGAATCATAGGAAGGGGACGGCAGCTGCTTCATACGGCGAGCCAACGCGGAAGAGCCTCCTTGTGCGTCTAACTCTTTGCACATTCATCACGGGTCCTCCTTCTCTCGCAGGAGCCTCGATGCTTCTTCCTTCCTGCGGAGTTTCTCCAGGGCCACCTCGTACAGGGGCGCCGCCCAGACACGCGCTTCTGGTATCTTCAGGCGCCAGTACATCCAATCGAACTTGGCGCGGACAGTCTCAAGCGTCCAACTCCCCTGAGATCCGTCAATCCCTTTCAGGAAGAAATCGACGTTGACCTCTAGGAAGCTGAGGCTGTCTGCCGCCTGCACCCAGTCGGCCTCCGGCCACCCTCCCACTTCGTGCGCGCGGATCAAGCCAACTACGTCTTCAACCAGCGCCTCGGATGCCTGGTGTGCCCGCAGAAAATCACCCACGATGCGTGCCGAGCGTTCGGCATGAGCCTGGAGATACCATGCATCATCTGGCCCACGAGAGGGGTCCTGCTGGGGGCTGTCCGGTCCCGGAAAGGCCCGCTCCATATCATGGGTCAGCGCTGCCAGCAGCATCGCCGGCGAAGCATTGGGATACATGCGTCTCAACCACTCCTCCGCTTTGAGCAGGTGCTCTGCACTCTTGCTGTAGTGCTCCTTGACCCAGGTGCGTGAGAGCTCAATCAGTTCATCCACGGGCCGTCCCGCTTTCCGGTGTCCCCCAGATCACCCTGCCAATCACTTGAAAAGGAAGCATGCCATCGGTGTGATACTGCAAAAGCAGGTCCCTCACCTGCCGGTCCAGGTCAGCCGCCTGCTGCTGGCCCATGAGTTCCCGCGAGAAGCTGCTTCTGGAATGCAGGCCTTCGATAAAGTCCTCGATCGATTGGAAGAACGCAACAGGAGCGGTCTCTTGTTCCCCTTGCTTGTGAAAGAAGCCACGCGTCTCTACCTCCGCAACGACATGGGACGGCCTCGCAGATGGGTGCGCTGTAAATTGGACGCGCAGTTTCCTCACGTCGGCATCCCAGGGCATCGGCAGTGTCCTTCGGTAGACCAGGGCCAGAGACCCGTGCGGGGTCAGTGCCGAGCGAAAGAGCGGGAACGCCCTCTCCCACTGCATCCAATGAATGCTTGATCCCGCGGTGATCAACGCGTAGGGAGGCGCAAGCGGCACCTCTTCGACCTTCCCGTAAATCCAGCGCAAATGAGGATGATCCCCGTTGGGAAGTTGCTTGCCCTGCTCGATCATACGCTCCGAGAAATCGACGGCATCGACACGCCTCGCGAACTCGACCATGCGGCGGGCGATATCGCCGGAGCCAGCCCCGACGTCCAGGACGGTGCGAGGCTCATCGGTAAGCAGGCGCGCCAGGATGGCAAAAACCTCGTCGGGATACGGAGGCCGGTGCTGGTAGGCGTCAACGACCCGCCGATCTTTGAACGTGTCAGCGTAAAAGGTACGCACATCCCGTGGTTCAGGTTGCATCTCTGCTCCTTATGAAGGGAAGGTATTCGTCATGCGTGTCCGTGTCGGTCCTACGCATATCTTACGACAGGGTTGCCAGCCCCGAAGCAATGAATCATCCTCTGAAAAAAGATGCCACTTATGCTGCCAGGGCCCTCGTATAGAACCTCAATACACTCCCCCAGGCATCCTTTGCCGCAGCCTCGTTGTACATGGGAAACGTCTCGTTAAAGAAGGCATGTCCGGCGTTGGGATAGATGCGCATCTCGAAATCTTTTTTGTAGGTGACCATCGCTTTAACTAGTTCATCCAGATGCGCGTTAATGCGCAGATCCTCCGCTCCATAGTTCCCAAGCACCGGGCAGGAGAGGTACTTGACCAGTTCAATCGGATGTGGATTCTCCCCATAAAAGATGGCGCTTGCCGCCAATTTGGCATGACAGGCCAGGTTGATGGACATACCCCCGCCAAAGCAAAAGCCAACGCTGACGATCTTTCCACTCTGGACAAAATCCTGGGCATTCAAATAGTCGACGGCCTTCACCAGGTCCTGGGTCAAGCTCTCCTTCGGGATCCCTCCGAACAGCACCGGGAGCACTCGCTGCAGCGTTTCTCGGCGTTCCTGCGGAAGTTGGGACATCGCCTGCTGGACAGCGGCTGGGTCGGACATCCTGGCCCACCCAAGCGTGCTCGTGAACTGCATCACCGCTCCAACATTGGACGGGGTCAGCACCTCTGCCAGCCCAGGCCGCGAGAACAAATTCGGCGCAAAGGCCACATATCCCTTTTCGGCAAATCGGTCAGCGACCCGTTTGATATGCTCGGTCAGTCCCACGATCTCGTGAATCACAATGACAGCAGGGCGAGGTTCTTCTGCGGAGGGTCGTGCCAGATAGGTTTGAACGGGTCCGGCCTCGCCGTCATATGCGACAATGCCGCGTGCTTCATTATCCATGATCAAGTCTACCTTTCCTGTGGATCGCAAGTCGTTTCTTCCTGTGAGAAGGAGCCTGTTGCTATGATATTCCATGCCACTGCCTTTCGCCACAGCATCTCTGTCAGATACCTGGCGATGGGAAGGTCTTTTGAGCGATCGCCGCACGCCTGGAAACGGCGAGAGGAGAAGTGAACTCCATCAATTATGGTGAGTCCTGAAGGGTAGAGCTATTTTTACAGCTTAAGCCTTTCTTGTCTACCTCGCATACCCGATCTCAAGCGAAGCAACAATGCATATGGTTAGAACTTATTTCCTATAAATCATTGCCAAAGATGAGGGGTGGGGAGATGCAACGGACCCTGAGCGATACCCTTCCTCCAGTCTCCCAGTGGGATAGAAGCACATTGCACCTTTTTATTCAGACCGCGCTAGAGTGTTGTGATGGCAAATGCTGTCTTATTGGTGATAATGGAGGGAGTGGAGCAAATGCTATGAAATGAATTGGTTTCTCGCAATATGCGTGTGATTATCCTGAAACAAAACCTCGATATCAACAAGCACGACATGAATTCAAGGAATTGCTCACGTTGGGACTCTCTGTTCGCAAGATTGCCAGCCTGCTGGGGTACACGAACCACTTCGCTCTCAATACCTATGTCAACAAACGAAAGGAGAGGACACGACAGCAAAACCGGCCTACCCGCAAAAGGATAGACCGGCTGCGCGATGGATGGTACAACGTTTGCAACGAGACAAGTATACGCCAGGAACGGGCACCTGGACAGCTATTAGTTTCTTAACCGTTTTTGGTTTTTCTTAACCAGATTGAAAGTATTGGATAGTCCCATCCATTTCTTTCTACTGGCTACACTGCGTTTTATTCTCAAAGTGCTACAACGATTTTCTTCCATGTTTGCTCTTTTTGTTCTTGCCGCTCCTGGCTTTCCTTCAAGAGAAACTCGGTTGGCCCACAGTCAAGTACCAGGGACGCATTTACAGAGCCTATCATAGCCATGATTTGTAAGAGGGGAGCGAAGTCTGAGCAGAAGATGAAGCAGCAATCAGCGTTCTGAATGTCGTAGGTAAGTACAACAACGCATGGGTAGGGGGCCCGAGATTGATAGGGTTTCAGCAACTTGGGGTTAGTTGCATAGTGTACAGTTGCCTCCCATATCTCATTGCCAAATTTTAACCCTGGTTTGTCACTATATCCAGAACTGAATAATGAAAAGTCTACCTCTCCACATTGTGCAATGGGGTTATCAATTTTTGTCCAGGTGCCGTCCTGAACGTACCAGGCGTCTTCACTGCGATGGATTTTATTCATCTCCTATGTAGCCTCCATTTTGGGAACCGTGCTGTCAGATGAACCACTTTGAAATACATTGTACTCCGGTGTCCAAATTTTCGTTATTCCTCAAAAAGTATCCTAGCTGCGAGAGACCGAGATCAGCAGGTGTGGAAGAGCTATGTGATAGTTGGACAAACTGGCTTTTGCAATCAGCATCAGGTATGCTGTAGATGTAGGCGTGGGCTTGTTTGTTCTTGATGCATCATCCTGTACTCTAGAGCGTCGGTAAAGAAATTGAACGGATGAGATTGACAGAAAAAACCGGGATGGTTGGCTCAAGAAAAATGATCAAGTAATGCTTGATCTCGGCAGCCTTCGACTGAGCTTCAGAACGCTGCTTGATCCCTTGATTCATGCTGAGAGCACTCCCCTTGCTTTGGCTGGTTTCTTCTTCTGCCTATTGGCGCTTTTGGTTCGGTTAGGACGCGCGTTACACTGGCTCTTGAGGAAAGCTTTGAGGAAAGGAAACAGAGCCATGATGAAGATCGAGCCGGTAACGCTGAAAGGACAGCTTGTGTGCCTGGAAACACTGCGGATGGACCATGCCAGGGAGTTGTACGAAACCAGTCGAGATCCAGGTCTGTGGACCTACAAGCCGGTTTCGCAACCTCGTTCCCTCACTGAAATGGAGCAACTCATCGCATCTGTTCTGCAAAACCAGCAAGCCGGTGCGTGTCTCCCTTTCGCTATTATGAGTCTCGAACGAGGGTATGCTGTGGGCGAAACACGTTATCATAGTTTTATGCTCCAAGATCATGGACTGGAAATTGGCTGGACCTGGCTTACTCCCTCAGTACAGCGCACAGGGGTCAATACCGAATGCAAGTATCTGCTCCTGCGCCACGCATTTGAAGCAATGGGCGCTATTCGTGTCCAATTCCGAACGCACCATCTCAATACCAATTCACAGCGGGCTGTTGAGCGCCTGGGAGCGGTCAAGGAGGGAGTGTTGCGCAATCATTTTATTATGCCCGATGGTTCCTATCGCCATACGATCTACTACAGCATTATCCAGAGCGAGTGGCCTTCTGTCAAAGCCAGGCTTGAAAAAATGATGCAACGCTAGGGAAGCACATTTTTCCTCTTGAAAGTTGGACGGGAATCATTACTTGACTGTCGCTCTAGGGATGTTTGAGGAGGATTCTTTGCAGCACGACGATTGGCCGACCAGCGGCTGGAAAACCACTCGACCAGAGGCAGAGGCGATGGATTCAACCATCCTGGCGCAGATCGACCGCTACGTTGCAGACACCTTCCCGACGCTGCTGAGCGTGTTGCTGGTCCGTCACGGCTCGCTCGTGTTTGAGCGCTACTACCAGGGGTACTGTGCTGTGGACAGCGTCAACAGCAAGTCCGTCACGAAAAGCATCATCTCCGCTCTCGTCGGCATTGCTCTGCGTGAGCAGTACGTGACGAGCCTCGATCAACAGGTGGTGGAGTTCTTCCCACAGGACTTCCCCGTCGACGGCGATCTCCGCAAACGAGCGATCACGCTGAGACACCTGTTGACCTTGTGCTCGGGTCTGTCCTGGATGGAGCGTTCAGAAGAGAGCCTGCCAGCCTTGTTTGCCAGCGCCAATTGGATACAGCATGGACTGAGCTTGCCGCTGCTGCATGCGCCGGGCGAGGGCTTTGCCTACAGTACCATGGACGCGCATCTGCTCTCAGCCGTCCTGGCGAGGGTCACTGGCATGAGCACCCTGGCGTTTGCTAACCACGCCCTGTTCGGCCCACTGGGCTGCAAAGCAACAAGGTGGGCCAGCGACCCGCAAGGATACCAAATCGGCGGCTCAGAACTGTACTTGACGCCTCGCGCGATGGCGAAGGTGGGCTATCTCTATCTGAGGCGAGGTCGCTGGGAGGGGCAGCAGCTCATTCCGCATGAGTACCTGGAGGCCTCGACTCGCACCCAGGTGGTCCCAGGAGTCAGTATGGTAGTCCCAGACACCTACGGCTATCTCTGGTGGGTCTCCACGGTCGGTCCCTATGCCAGCTTTTACGCTCTCGGCTACGGCGGGCAAACCATCTATGTGATCCCGGCTCTGGATGTGGTGCTGGTCACCACGGCGCGGCGGGAGGTCCCTGCGGACCTGGGAGCAGGACCGCGCACGTTTCTGCTCGCGCACGATCTTGTCGAGCAGTTTGTGCTCCCAGCGGTGGCCCAGTCCTGAGCCCGAAAGATGTGCAGGAAAAGGAACAGTATATGTACGAGGCAGTGCGCAAAAACTTTGACAGGGAGATTGCCTTTTTTTGCGCATTGCACATCAAGACTGAGATAAGTTCAGCAAATATTGCCAGACAAAAAACGTCTGGTGGTGACAGCTTGGGAGCGGTCCCGCGCTCATTTCAACAGCAACAACACAACAGGGGTTGCTAACGGTTCCCACATGTGCGTCCCTATCATATACTATAGCTAGGTCTTTCGTTTCTTCACATGAGCGAGTTGAACGATTGTTCAACATACCTGGTCAGGGCATGGTGAGACATTTGGAAGCATGCGTGGCCAGCTGGTCAGCCGAAGAAGCGCAAAGCAATGACGAAACGGTCGATGAACTTTAGAGCGAAGGGGCAACATGATTAACGGAGCACATGTTATTCTCTACAGCACCGACGCGGAGGCCGATCGGGTCTTCATCCGCGACGTGCTCGGATTTGCCGGGGTCGACGCCGGAGATGGTTGGCTGATCTTCAAGCTGCCGCCCGCCGAGATCGCCGTCCACCCCACTGATGGGCTAGGGAAGCACGAGTGCTACTTGATGTGCGACGACATCAAGAAGACGCTGGCAGAGCTGACCGCCAGGGGCGTCACGATCTCCCACCCGGTCAGCGATCAAGGCTGGGGGCTGCTCGCCTCGATGAAGCTCCCGAGCGGCTCTGATCTGTCGATCTACCAGCCACGGCACCCCACTGCCTACGACTTGGAGGGCTAATCCGCCGCGCATCCATCCCGACGTGGAAGAGCACCTCTCTGCGGGAACAGACCCCCGTGAGGAGCAAAGGGCAACTCCTGCGACATCGCCCGATCACGCATATCAGCTTGAAAAGCCGATGCCATCTCATCTTGCTCTCTACTCAGCGCTTCCGAACCCAGAACCCCAGGAGCTCCACTCACGAAGCGGGTGGTTCTGGGAGCCGCTCTTACCTATGGGAAAGATAGAGATCTGCTGGCATGCATGATATCAGTAGAGAAAGAGAGACAACCTTGAAGTTTGGCCTGTTTTCCGTCAATAGTTACGCGTCTAGTTATCCCGCAACCGCCGTGGAAATTGCTCAGCTTGCTGAGTCAGCAGGCTTTGAGTCGCTGTGGGCTGGTGAGCACGTCGTGCTGCCTGATCCGCAGGCGCCCCCTTCGCCCATGGCTCCCGATGATCGTATTCTCGATCCTCTTATTGCCTTAACCTTTCTCGCCGCCCACACGCGCCAGGTTCTTCTCGGTACAGGCATTATCATCCTGCCTCAGCGCAATCCGCTCGTGCTGGCGAAAGAGCTTGCCAGCCTGGATGAACTCTCGGGTGGGCGCCTAATCTTTGGCGTCGGTGCTGGCTATCTGGAGCCCGAGTTCCGCGCTCTAGGCATCCCCTTTACGGATCGCGGCGCGCGCACTGACGACTACCTGGCGGCTATGCGTGCTATCTGGGGCCAGCCGCAGCCAGCCTATCATGGTCGTTTTATCTCTTTCGGGCACGTCCAGGCTCATCCCCGTCCGCAGCGCAGCATCCCGCTTGTGGTCGGTGGGCATACTCCGCCCGCCTATCGTCGTGCTGTCGAGCAGGCAAATGGGTGGTACGGGTTCGCTCTTGGTTTCAGTGGAGCTGCCCGCGATCTTTCCGACTCTCTGGCTGGGGTCGCCGATGCTCTCAAACGCTACCACCGCCCCCAGGCACTTGGCAAGCTTGAGATCAGCGTCACGCCGCCTTCAGGAACCATCACGCTGGAGCGTGCCAGACAGTACGCCGACCTTGGTGTCGATCGGCTCATCATCTGGCCCCCCGACGGGATCGGCGCAGGAGACCTGAGGACCCTTGTCTCCCACCTTGGCGACACCGTTATCGGGCGTGTCTGACGCTTTGCTGGCTGCAGGGCTTTTCAATGCTGAATAAAAGTTATGCGGCTAAGCCCGCAGCACTGCGAACGAGACCAGGAGAAGCCGCCATGTCACGAAAAAAGGAGGTCACAGCATCCGTGAGCCGCTCCATAGTCTGGAAAAAATGGCTATACGTGACCTGACGACGCACCTATTTCCAGAACCGCCGGGCGGGATTGAGCTTGGGAGCATAATGATATGGCACCGACTTTTCAACCCGACATGCGTGGTCTGTTGAGAGAGCCGATGCACCCATTCTGGTTCTTCAAGCAACAATGGCCGGACGTATACTTCGCTTGGTCTGCTCATTCCGGGTTCCTCATGTGTTATCGTCTGTGTACTCTTCATTTTATCAGAATTTCCCGCAGTTGTTTCGCCGGTTTATTCACGTCATGGATGCGCCATCAGAAGAGCTGCGTGCGACGCGGGCATAGAGGGAGAGAATGCCGCTGCTGTGACGTGGCGGTGGCGGCGTCCAACGTGCGCGGCGCTCGGCCAGCACACGCTCCACCTGATCCTCGGGGAGGCGCTGGCCCTGCACGCCTACGATCGCCAGCCTCCGCTCGGGCACATGCATCTCGATCAGGTCGTTTTCCTCAACCTGAGCGATGGGGCCGCCATCCAGGGCTTCGGGCGAGACATGCCCGATGCAGGGACCTTTCATCGCCCCAGAGAAGCGTCCGTCGGTGACCAGGGCAGTCGTGGTATTGAGCGTGGGATCGGCTGCGATGATCGTCGAGGCGAAGTACATCTCGGGCATGCCGTTGGCACGCGGCCCCTCGTAGCGGATCACCATCACGTCGCCCGGGGTCACTTGGCGATCCCGCAGCGCATCGAGGGCCGCCGCCTCACTGTCGAAAACTCGCGCCGGGCCCACATGGATGTGCATCTCCCTGGGCACCGAGAAGGTCTTGATCACCGCTCCACCGGGAGCCAGGTTGCCGCGCAACACGGCAATCCCGCCATCGGGCCCAAAGGGATCCGAGCGCGGGCGCAGTATTTCGCGCCGAGATACCTTGACGTTGTGCAAGTAGCCGAGCCGCTCGGCGAAGAACCGACTGTGCTCGATCTCTTCCAGGTTCTCTCCCAGGGTCTTGCCCGTGACGGTAAGGCAATCCAGGTGGAGCACATCACGCAGTTCCAGCATGACGGCCGGGACACTGCCAGCATACCAGAAGTACTCGACCGGGTACCGGCCGGTCGTCTTGACGTTCGCCAGCACGGGCACCTGGCGATGGATGCGATCGAAGTCATCGATCGTGATCTCTACTCCGGCCTCGTGTGCAATGACCGGGAGGTGGAGCAGCATGTTGGTGGACCCACCCACTGCGGCGTGAACGACGATGGCGTTCTCGAAGGCCTCACGCGTCAGGATGCGTCGCGGGGTGATCTCTTCCTCGATCAGTTTGAGGACCTGCTTGCCAGTGGCACGGGCGTAGCGCAGAAGCTGCGCCAGCGGCGCCGGGACGAGAGCTGAGCCAGGCAGTGCCAGTCCGAGCGCCTCCGAGATCACCTGGCCGGTACTGGCGCTGCCCATGAACTGGCAGGCGCCGCACGTCGGACACGCGCCATGCTCTGCCTGCTCGAAGTCTTCTTGCGAGAGCTCTCCCCGCTCGACAGCCATCCCCATGGTCCACAACTGGTTCGAGGTCACGTCGCCGGGCGCGTTGAGTTGGGTGCCACCGGGCAAGTGAATGGCTGGCAGGTTACAGCGGGCGATGGCCATCAGCTGTGCGGGCACAGACTTGTCGTTGCCCGAGATCAGGACCATGCCGTCGTGTGGGTGGCCAAGGGCATGAATCTCGATCATGGCCGCCATGATGTCGCGCGAGACCAGGGAATAACTCATGCCTTCGTGCGCCTGAGCGACGCCATCGCAGATATCGCTGACGGTGAAGACAGCCGGTTTCCCTCCGGCCTCGAACACGCCAAAGCTCGCCTGCTCAATGAGTGGCCGGAAGTGAAACGTGCCCGGGTGACCCATGCCATAGGCGCTCTCGACGAGCACCTGCGGCTTGGCCAGATCTTCTTCCGTCCAATCCATCCCTAAGCGCAACGCGTCACCCTGGTAATTCACGGCACGCAGTCGCTGGCTACGCAGTTTTCGCGGATCTATCGGCATATGGTGTTCCTTTGCTGGTCAGTAACAGGCGTTCACCTCAACTCTGAAGAATATGCGGGCAGGTCTGGTTGACCCGCCGGGAGGGGGCTCTGCAAAGTCCATCCACCGTCAACCACGAGGGTGTGCCCGGTCACATGGCGCGCTTCCGGTGAGGCCAGATACAGGGCGGCAGCCACAATATCCTCCACAGACCCGACACGCCCGGTTGGCGTCACGCTGGCCCAATGCCTTTCATAGTCCGGATCATCGTGCAGCGTGCGTTCGGTGAGGGTCGCCCCCGGGCTGATGGCGTTGGCCGTAATGCCATAGGGGCCCACTTCCAGCGCGATGATTTTCGCCAGCATCCCGATGCCCGCTTTGGTGATCCCGTAAGCCCCCAGGTGCAGGTGTGCCTGGATGCCTGTCACGGAAGACAGCAACATGATGCGTCCAGGGATGTGCGCATCGATCATGATCCTGGCTGCGGCTTGCGCGGTGAAGAAACTGCCCCGCAGATTCACGCTCGTCAAGCGATCAAACGCTTCCGGCGTGTAGGTCAGGAAGGCGCCGTAATTGGTGATGCCAGCATTAGCGATAGCGATATCCAGTCGTCCCGCTGTGTCAACGAAGCGTTGAAACATGGTCCGGACGGCTTCCACATCGGCGACGTCACACGCATACGGGTGGACCCGTTCAACGCCCAGGGTCCCATTGATCTGCTGAGCCGCTCTTTGGCAGAGCGTGGGATCGATATCGTTCAACGCCACTGTGGCTCCTGCGCTGGCGAAAGCCTGGCAGAGCGCATAGCCAATCCCTGTTCCGGCCCCGGTGACGAGGGCCGCTTTTCCAGCAAAGACGCTCATGTGTTCCCTCCTACGTGTAGTTATTGTGCTGTCAAGCCGCCATCGATGAGCTGCAGCAAACCAGTCGCGAAGGAAGCTTCATCCGAGGCAAGAGAGCGTGCAGCAGAAGCGATTTATTCGTGTCGTCCCATCCATCCAGGCGCCTGTGCATGGGCAAGACAGCAGCCATCACGAACGGCGGCGCTGACCGCCTCGGTGGCGTCACCCTGCATGTCAGCAACGATCACCTGCGCACCCTGGCTGATTGATTCATCCTCGAACTATAGAAGGCCCGTGAAATGGAACACCATGGATGTCGGGTCCCTTAGGTAGGATATCCCGGCTCACAATATATCGGCCATCTTCTCTCCCGGTTATTCCTTCGTGATGGTGCATTCCTTCGCGTTCATCTTATCACGTCTTTCCTGCTCTTTGCCGTCATCAGGAGGGTGGAAAGCGCTCTATGCCGGAGTGTGGCTCGTGGTGCGGTATACTGTCATGTGTACGAAGAAAGACCGCCTGGAAGTACGGTCTTTGCCCTACGCGTTGGAGGTGGAGCAGACCTGTGATATCATCCAGAGTGAGGCAGCGCAGCGCTTCGCCGCCAGCGCATGCTAACACAACCAAAGGAGCCGAAGCATGACGCACAATGGATTTCCCACGGACGGGGTTGCCCTCACCCACCTGCTGGTAGTCAGTGATCTTGACCGCTCGCGGCAGTTCTATCGAGATGTGTTAGGAGCCACGGTCTACCGTGACTATGGTGGCACCTCCTGCGTCCTCACGTTTCAGGGGAGCTGGCTGCTGCTGGTGACTGGCGGTGGGCCCACCAGAGACAAGCCGACCGTCTCGTTTGCCCCGCCGACCGATCCGGATACCGTCAGCCATGAGCTGACGCTGCGAGTGCCAGACTGCTGGGCAGCGTATGAGACGCTCAAGGCCCGTGGTGCGGTCTTCTTGACGCCGCCGGTCGACTGGGGTGGCGAGATCCGGTGCTTCTTCCGGGATCCCGACGGCCACCTTCTGGAGATCAGCCAGGTCACATAGCTCTCCCAGGGGCTTTCGGCACAGAGGACCAGGTGTGTGACTTGAGAGAAATAACATGCCCGCCTCAGTGGCATACTCTGCCTTTTGCGAGCACAGACAGAGTGAGCAAAATGGGCTTTGGAGAAGGAGAAGAGCGGGGTGAGGATGGAAATGTGAGGAGATTCGTCTCTTTCGCTGCTGCGACGCAAACAAAACAACAAGCTGTGTCCTTTGTGACTCGCGGCGAGCAATCATCTGATCACCCTGCGGCAGACCGAGTCGAGGCAGGACAGGACCTCAACCTTTAACCTCCTGGCGAGCAATGGCTCTTTGTTAAGCCATCACCCTGCGACAGTCAGAGGTAGAGGCGGACGGACCTGGTCTTGAGCTGGTGAGCTCGAAAGCCTCACTCATCCAGCCACGGCAGACGTGCCGTTCGGTTCACTGTGGTAACCGAAACATTTGTTCTATAGAGGATATACCATATGCCTGTACTGGCTGGACGCCGTTTCCAGGCATAATAGCCGTTGACCGACACCTCCAACACACGACTGAGCATTTTCACCGGAAACTTTTGCTGATACTCTTCGTCCTTCTTTGAGAAGATGATAGCTCCTGGCTCGAGCATACTACATGCAATCACAAGGGCTGGTGCCCTGGGTAGGAGGAAGCGTATCACGAATTTCCAGGCGAGTGACGTAAACTTGCAGTTTGGATAAAAACAGGCCTACAATCAAGCAAGAAGGAATCAGCACAACTAGTTTTTAAAAGAGGATATCCTGCTGTGACACAAGCTACAACTCGTCATCCCATACGTATTGGTGTGCAATTACGCCAACAACATACCACCTACCAGTCCTATGCGGATGTTGTTCGTCGCGCCGAGGATCTGGGCGTTGACACAATTTGGGATTGGGATCATTTCTTTCCACTCACTGGCGACCCTCAAGGAAGCAACTTCGAGGGTTGGACGCTGCTCACGGCCATGGCAACGCTGACCCAGCGAGCAGAGATAGGTTGCCTCGTCACTTGCAATAGTTATCGCAATCCGACCTTGCTTGCGGATATGGCTAAGACTGTCGATCATATCAGCAACGGTCGGCTCATTCTGGGTATTGGTGCCGGTTGGTTTGAGCGCGATTACCAGGAGTATGGGTATGAGTTCGGTACTGCTGGCAGTCGCCTGGCCTCACTGGAGAAGGGACTGGAAAGTATCAGACACCACTGGGGGGGGTGTGCCCCCAAGCCAATTCGCAATCCCATCCCGATTTTGCTTGGTGGTGGCGGTGAGAAGGTCACATTACGCCTCGTCGCACAATATGCGAATATCTCAAATACCTTTGGTGACCCACCGACAGTGGCCCATAAAATGCAGGTTCTAGACAATTGGTGTACCAAAGTTGGTCGGAATCCAAATGAGATTGAACGTTCTATTTCTCTACCAAGAAGTGTGAGTATCTCTCAGCTTGAGGCTTATGTGCAAGTGGGGGCAACACATATCCTTGTAGAAGTCGATTCACCTTGGAACTTTGATTTTTTGCGGACGTTGTTGAGATGGCGGAATGAAAGAAGCTCATAAGAAGTGGGTTCTGTCGGCGGTGACTCATTTGAGTAGGATAGCCCGGTCGAGATTGTAGCGATGGAGAAAGAGCAGGAGACACGCCTCGTTGTGCTGGCTACTTAGGTTATCCGTTCTAAAACAGAGCAGTAAACAGCAACGTGAGCAACTCTATCGCCATTCTGCCCAATGGAAAGATGGAGCGGGAAAGGATCTGAGAGCGCCATCGGCGACGCATTTATTGGAACGGATATCCTAAGAGGAGTAGGCGACTAGCGAGGTACCATCTTGCAATGGTCCTTTTCCAGTCGCCCCTCGCCGAACGAGGCATGACCGTTTCCGTGTCACCTCGCTCTCCGGCAGTCATTCCTGTCGCCAAGGGCGACAAGTGATAGTCAGGGCCAATCTGGCCCTCCGCATCTCGCGTACCGCATGGCAACTGCCTATCGACCGCCTGTGCCCCTTTGCCCTGTGGACGACCTTCTCGTCCTCCCTGGTAGGTCGTTACTCCTACGACTACTATGGGCACTCCGTTCCCGTGAGGCTCTCGCCTGGTAGGGAATCCCGTGTTCCGTCACGATGAGACGTCTCGAGCGTCCTGTAGGTGCCTCACCCACCACCTTTACGAGAGCTCATTGCTCCCCATTCTTTCCGTGAGAGTGCACGAGACGGCTACTTTATCCCGAGCACGGAAAGACCCTGTTCTCAAGCGTTCTTCCAGGGGATGTGTGCTTGCATCATCGGTGGTTGAGGTTTGAGCAGTCTGGCCCTCACCATGGGACGCGGAACTTGCAAGCCTGAGGCTACAACGCTTTGGCCTTTTGCTTGCTTTAGCAGCATGCTGTTGTTCCCTTTGGCTTTCGCCGCCAGGTTAGCTCTTGTTCCTAGAACCCCTCTCAAATTCTAGCCGACTGCGTCGGCGATCTCATCGCGCGTGACACGGCGCACGTAGCCAGCACAGCCATTCGGTAAAATTTTTTGGGAGGGTTACGATGCCAACTCGTTCAGAGATCCTGGACACTCTTGCTGCCTCGCAAGAGCAAGTCACTGCATATTTTGGGGGGCTGAGCCCGGAAGACTTTGAGCGTCCATGCACGGCGAGCGGAGTTCCCGGCGAAGCAGCTTGGCGAGCGAAAGATCACTTTGCCCATCTGGCAGAAAATGAGCGCAACATCCAAATATTGCTGCGCCTCACGCTCACTGGCGAGACGAGTCTGCCCGGCAACCTGGGCGCGATGAGCAGAGAGGAAAGGCTGGCGATGGCAAATCAGCGCAATCAAAGCTACGTCAATGCT
>Ga0137390_10001944_pt1 | contig 16073 bp, 14 predicted proteins | sample 15con2h24AmetaG_FD_104937 | JGI IMG/M metagenome (GOLD analysis project Ga0137390, IMG submission 104937) | Vadose zone soil microbial communities from Angelo Coast Range Reserve, California, USA - 15con2h2.4A metaG | ecosystem: Environmental > Terrestrial > Soil > Vadose zone > Saprolite... | reverse complement strand
TGTCGGCCAGCCGTCCATGCGCATCAGTGATATCGAACGCCTGCACGAGCTGTAAACTCGGACCGCGATTTGGTGTCTCATTAACTTTGTACGCTTTCACGCTGCCGCGGTCGGCCACGACGATCATTGAAGTTGGTGTCATATTACTCCGATTGCTTAATCCAATGGCGAGCGCCTCGCCTGGACGCCCTCAATCTAACCTTCTGTCCAGAAAAAGGAACTTCCTCTCCCTCGTAGGAGGGGTGTTGGGGTAAGGGCTTTCTTCCGTTTATATTACATTCGCGTTTGCACGCCGCTTTGCGCTGCCCGGCGGTCATAAGGTGCAGGTCGATTACGACGTTGTCGTCTCAGTGCGTTTTTTCTTTGTCGGTTGCTGCGGTGGCCCTGCTACTGGGGCAATGCGCGGCACTTCCACTTGGCGTTTCTTCCACGACTCCTGTCGAGCCTGCGCTTGCGAACCGCTCACCAGTTTCAAGAGACTCGCGGAACGCCCAATCACTTCGACGTCATCTCCGGAAGCAAACTTTTTCGGTTCCTTCAAAAATCCATCCTCGCTCGCGGTATCAAGAATCAATTGCCATTCAATCTTTTCCTGTCCAGCCAACACAAAAGGAATTGGTTCGAAATAGGCGTTGATCAGAAAAAGGAATGTTTCGTCGCGAATCGGTTGCCCCTCGAAATTAAGCACATCGATTGTGTCACCGCTCAAAAGCACGCCGAGGCAGCGCACAAGCGGCGAGGCCCATTCCTCGTCGCTCATTTCGTTGCCGCCTGGATTAAACCACATCACATCTTTGATTTCTGAGCCGCGAATTCGCCGTCCCTGGAAAAATTTCGGACGCCGGAAAACTGGGTGGTAGCGGCGGAGCTCGATCAGTTTTTTTGTGAACTCGCAGAGCGCCTTCTGTTTTTCATCGTGCTCCCAGGAGAGCCAGCTGATTTCGTTGTCCTGGCAATAGGCGTTATTATTTCCCTGCTGCGTGCGCGCAAATTCGTCACCCGCGCAAAGCATCGGCACGCCCTGCGAAAGCAACAGCGTAGTCAGAAAATTCCGCATTTGTTGTTTACGCAACTTGTTGATCTCCGGATCGTCCGTCGGTCCTTCCGTGCCGCAGTTCCAGGAGTTGTTATTGTTCTCCCCGTCGTGGTTATTTTCAGCGTTCGCTTCGTTGTGCTTGTCGTTATAGCTGACGAGATCGTTGAGCGTGAAACCGTCATGCGCGGTGACGAAGTTGATGCTCGCGTAGGGACGACGGCCGGTGTGTTGGTATAAATCGGGGCTTCCAGTGAGCCGGTAAGCGAGCTCGCCAATCTTTCCTTCATCGCCTTTCCAGAAAGTGCGCACTGTGTCGCGGTACTTCCCGTTCCACTCCGCCCAGAGCACGGGAAAATTCCCGACCTGATAGCCGCCTTCGCCTACGTCCCATGGCTCCGCGATCAGCTTCACCTGCGACAGCACCGGGTCCTGGTGAATGATTTCAAAAAAGGCGTGAAGTTTGTTCACGCCGCTCATGTCACGCGCCAGAGTGGAGGCGAGATCGAAGCGAAAACCATCGACATGCATGTCGTTGACCCAATAGCGCAGACTGTCCATGACGAGTTGCAGCGTGCGCGGATGGAGCAGGTTGAAAGTGTTCCCCGTCCCCGTGAAGTCCTGATAAAAGCGCAGGTCTTCCGGGGTCAGCCGATAGTAGGCGTGATTATCGACACCGCGAAAACTGAGCGTCGGTCCGAGATGATTTCCTTCCGCGGTGTGATTGTAAACTACGTCCAGAATCACTTCGATTCTGGCGGCGTGGAGATTGCGCACCATCGTTTTGAATTCGGTCACCTGACCGCCGAGCGCGCCGCTGCTCGAATATTTTGCCTCGGGCGCAAAGAAACCAATCGTGTTGTAGCCCCAGTAATTGTCCAGCCCGCGATCGACCAGCGCTTTGTCATCGACGTGCTGATGCACCGGCAAAAGCTCAACCGCAGTCACGCCCAAATGTTTCAAGTAATCGATCGACCAGGCGCTGCCCACCCCGGCGTAGGTGCCGCGCAATTCCTCCGGCACATCCCGGCAAAGCCTCGTGAATCCCTTCACATGCATTTCGTAAATGATTGAGCTGTGAAGCGGAGTGCCGGGCCGTTTGTCGTTCGCCCAATCAAAAGCGTGATCGATCACGACAGCTTTCGGCATGCCCCAAGCGTCATCGCGAAAATCGCGCGCCAAATCCTGCAGCGGATCACCCACCACGTAGGCAAACATCTCGTCCGCCCAATTGATGTCGCCGGCGATCGCCTTGGCGTAGGGATCGATCAACAGCTTTGAACTGTTGAAGCGCAGTCCGCGGTCCGGATCGTACGGCCCTGAAACGCGGAAGCCGTAGAGTTGCCCCGGTTTTACATCCGGTAAAAAAATATGCCACACCTGATCGGTGTGTTCCGTCATTGGGATGCGGATATTTTCCTGCGGCGCGTCGAGACGGTCGAACAAACAGAGATCAATCGAAGTCGCCATCTCGGAAAAAACAGCGAAGTTAACGCCGTTGCCGAGCCAGGTCGCGCCGAGCGGATACGGATAGCCGAGCCAAATTTTTACTGGAGTCATAATTGCGCGACGCTTCTCCGCGCCGGAAAAAAATTTAGTGCGGAAGCGTGCAGGATCGCATGCCGCAAGTCATCTTAAATCGCAACTGCGATCTGCGGTGCGCTTTTCGCTCAGCGGAAAAACGATCCCGATTGTGCATTGCGTTGTGAGCGCAGCGTAAAGATGCTTGCGGTATGAGATTTCCTCACCCGCTCTTGCTTGGTGCAATCTACGGGCTGTCCGAACTCTGGCTGGCGATCACGCGACGTTCTGGCGAACGTGCCATCTCGCGCGACCGAAAATCGCTCCCCGTCATTTGGATTGTGATTTTCATTAGCGTTGTGCTCGGTATTCAAGCAGCGAGCTGGATGCCAGCCGCTGCGATTCCGCATCCGCGCGCCTTTCGCATCATCGGGTTTTGTCTGTTTGTCGCCGGTCTTGCGCTGCGGTGGTTCGCGATCGGATATTTGGGAAAGTTCTTTACGGTCGATGTCGCGATTCATGCCGAGCAACGAGTGATTGAGACCGGCCCTTATCGGTTTGTTCGTCATCCATCATACACCGGCGCACTGCTGGCCTTCCTTGGTCTCGGTCTCTATTTTGGCAACTGGTGGTCGGTTGTCTTTTTCACGTTACCGATGCTGGTCGTTTTTCTGGTACGAATTCATATCGAAGAACGCGCATTGCTTGAAGCCCTGGGCGAACGTTATTCTGCGTACGAACGGCGAACAAAGCGGCTCGTTCCATTCATTTATTGAGCAATCGAATGAAAATCGCGTTTGCTTGCCTAACGAGTTATTCCTGGAAGCGCCGGAACCAACTGTAAGGAAAGACGTCCCCCGGGCAGTCGGTCGGCCAGCGCGGCGGATTCATTTCGCGATGCGGCCGCACGATCGCAAAATGCGCATCGACCTTTCCGCAACGCAAACGCAGATAACGGATCAACTCTTCGCACGCCTCGAGCTGCGCGCGCGTCGGTTGGTCGCGATTGAAATCGCCGACCAGGCAAATTCCTAACGAAATGTTGTTCAGATAATCGCTGTGCACGTGCCCACCATTGATCTGCCGCCGCCAGCGGTCACCGACTTCAATCTCTCCATTGCCGGACGAAGATCCGTTCCCGATCACGAAATGGTAGGCGAGCCCATTCGGCATCCGGCGCACGTGACGATGATAATAATCGAAAATGCGCGCGTTGCCCTGTCGGGTGCCGCTATTGTGCACGACGATGAATTGCCACCGCCGGCGCAAAACGCGTGCGTGATCAATCTCCGCGCGCACTGAGCGCGAGAGATAGCGATAGCGGGTGTTCGACTTGCCCCATGACCAGAAAAGAAATTGGTGGCGTTCCTCTGGGGCAGGTTCAGGGACGACATTTTCCTCTTTCTGGAAGCCGGATTTTTGGACGAGTACCTCGGCTGGTTCCGTGGGTGATGTGGCAGTAGGAGAAGCGCGCGAAATGGGCGAGGCGCTTGGCTTTGCAGTAGCACGCGCGACTGGCGTTTCCTCTGGCTCCGGAGTCGGCTCCGGAGAGCGCCGCTTGCTTGGAGTTTCTTCGGGCGTCGGCGTTTCTTTTGATTTCGTCGTTTTCTTTTTTTTGGGCGGATGCTTGGCCGCTTTCGGTTTTGCCTTGGGGCTCGGTGTCTCGGAAGGCGTTGGCGAGGCGACGGTGCGCATCTCTTCGCGTGCCTTAAGAAAAGCCTCGCGTTTGCGCTTTTCTTCTTCGCTCAACTGAGCGTGAAGGAACGGACCGACAACTATGCCCGCTACAAAGAGCAGCCAAACGCAGATGCGAAGATGCGCCACAGCACGACAGGATGCGCGACGCACTTGTTCGTTCAAGCGGGTTGCGGCGTCGGCTCAGAAATTTCCGCCGTCTGCTCCCGGTCGCGGCGCAGAATCGCGTTCAGTTTGCCGCCGAGGAGGAGGAAGAGACAGGTGAGATACATCCACGTCAGCAAAACGATGAGCGAAGCGAGCGCCAGATAAGTCGGGTTGTATCGGTCGTATTTGGCGACGTAAAACTGAAAGAGTTTTGTGACAATGATCCAGCCCAAGGAAAAAAACACCGCACCCGGCAAAGCCTGCCGAATCGTCAAATAATTTTCCGGCGTGAGGAGATAAAGGGCGAGCGCCAGAATGATCAATGCGATGGCGGTCAGGGGCAGATTCAAAAATGTGACCCACTCTTGCAGCGGCACTCTCAATTGGAAGTTTACTTCCGCAATCCCGGCGAGCGTTTCGCCAAAGACGGTCAGATTAAAGGCGAGGAGAATCGTGATTCCAAACCAGAAGAGGAGAAAAAATGAAATGATATGTTTCGACCACCAATTGCGGTCTTCGTGTACGCCATGCGTCCGACTGAGCGCTTGTGAGATCGTCGAAATAAAAAGCGTGCCGAAATAAATACCGAGAATGACGACGGCATTCGCGAGCAGCCCACCCGAGCCGGTCAGGACCACGCTCGCGACCTGTGCATCCAGAATGTCCTGCACCTTCGGATCGGGCGGGAGAAAACTCTTCAGGATGGCGAACATCTGGTGCAGCTTGGCCGGATCGGTGCCGAAGAGGCCGAGTAAGTGCCAGAGAAAAAACAGGCCTGGCGCGAGCGTGAAAAGGAGCTGATACGCCATTTGCGCAGCCAGGCCAGTGGTATTGTCGGTCGCTGTTTCCCAGATTAATCGACGGAAAATTCGCCAGACGAAGCCGAGCCGTTTCATCCCCGCGGCCAGTTTACTTTGCCGTAAAAAAATATCCATTAAACTCTCCGTTCGCGCACTGGGAAAGCGATTTTGCCTAACGAGTTGAAGAAAATTCTCATCCTCACCGCTAGCTTCGGCGAAGGGCATAACGCCGCCGCCCGCGGTGTGCGCGACGGCCTCGATCAGGTCGCACAGCATGAGGCCGAGGTGGAACTGCACGATCTTTTTGCCGAGACCTACGGCGTGGTCAACGACTGGGCGCGCAAATCGTATCTTGGCCTTATCAATCGCGCGCCGCGCGCCTGGTCCGTCTTCTACCGCTGGCTGGATCGCAAAAAGGATTTCGATGGCGATTTCCGCTTGCTATTTGCCCTGAAGAATCAACTCGCCCAAGTGCTCGCGCGCTTTCGACCTGACGTGATCGTATCGGCGTATCCGGCTTATGCGCATTTACTCGACGAAATTTTGGGCAGCGGTGGCTCGGGGACATGCAAACGCGTCGTTATCGTGACGGACTCAATCACGGTGAACGCGATTTGGTATCGGTGCAGCGCTGATTATTTCCTCGTGCCCAACGAGCCAACCGCCGCGGTCTTGTGTAACGCTGGAGTCGCCGCGGAAAAAATCCAGACGTTTGGCTTTCCAGTGAATCCAAAATTTGCCTCGTTAGGCGATGTGCGCCAACCTGGTCGCCGCATTCTTTACATGATCAACGCCGGCAAAGCGACCGCGCCAGAGTTAACGCGTCGTCTCGCGCAACTGCCGCAGATTCAATTAACAGTTACCGTCGGCCGCGACGAAACACTGCAACGCGTCATCGAGAACGTGCGCAGCACAGTCAATCGCGACTTTGAAATCGTCGGCTGGAGTGAAGACGTTCCGCGCCTTCTCGCCACGAGCCATCTCCTTGTTAGCAAAGCAGGCGGCGCCACCGTGCAGGAAACAATTGCCGCTGGTTGTCCGATGATCATCAACCAAATCGTTCCCGGTCAGGAGGAAGGAAACGCCCGTCTGATCGTTGATACTGGTTCAGGCGTTGTCGCGCTGTCACCGCAAAGCGTTGTCGCCGAGGTGGAGCGAGCTTTTGCGAATGACGCTGAGTTGTGGCGGAAATGGTCGCGCAACATTCGCCAATTGAGCAGGCCCACTGCTTCGCTCGATGTCGCGCGCTTTCTTCTCGCGCTTTAAGCGACTCGCTCATCGCGGAAAAATTTGCTGACCGTCGGAAAATGTTTGGACGACTTTGAGTTCCGGCGAAAACACGATGAGATCGGCATCTGCGCCCATCGCGAGGCATCCTTTTCTTCCTTCAAGCCCAAGTGCCCGCGCGGGATTTGCCGTCGCCATGTTGATTGCTTCATGCAACGGGACACCGACTGTTTGCACCATGGTGCGGATGAGATCAATCATCCGCGAGGCGCTGCCCGCGAGCGCGGACCGATCGGCCAACAAGCAAACACCGTTGGCGACGACACATTCGCGACCGCCGATGAAAAAGCGCGACTCGTTAGGCAACCCGGCACCTGCGGTTGCATCAGTCACTAGACAAATGCCGTCGGCTCCTTTTGCGCGGTACAGCATCTTCATCAACGTCGCCGAAACGTGATGACCGTCCGCGATTAGTTCACAGAGAATTTCTGGCTCGCTCAGTGCAAATTCGAGCAAGCCCGCGGTGCGATACATTCCCCGTCGTTGTGCCGAGGACATGCAGTTAAAGGTATGTGTGACCTGCCGCATACCGCGCTCAAAGGCGGCCCGCGCTTGAGCGTCATCGGCTTCACTGTGTCCGCCGCTGATCCGAATGCCTCGTTCGCGCAACTGCTCGATTGTTTCGAGGGCACCGCGGATTTCCGGCGCGAGCGTGACGATCTTAATGACTTCGGAAAATCGCAGAAGCTCGTGACGCAATTCTAAAGTCGGCTCGATAATGAACTCCTCGCGTTGCGCGCCACGCTTCGTTTTCGAAATAAAAGGACCCTCCACGTGCACGCCCGCCACTTGCCTGATTTGTCCCGCCAAATCTTTTACTGTCTGCAAAACACGCGCAATTTCGGGAATTGGCGCCGTCACCGTCGTGAGCAGGAGCGAGGTCGTGCCACCACCCGCGTGATAGTCGCAGATTATTTGGAACGCCTCGCGCGTTGCTTCCATCGTGTCGCGCCCAAGCGCGCCATGCAGATGAAGATCGATGAACCCCGGCGCGAGGAAATTGCCGCCGAGATCAACTATGTCGCTTTCGGCGGTCCGCCTGGTTGGGCGCACCTCGATAATTTTCCCTTCCTGCGCGACAAGTTCACGTTCATCACGAACTCCGTCAGGAAAAATCAGTAGCCCGTTTCGAAAGATCATTGCGATGTAACGTAGGCTCATTCTAGGCGCCGCGAAATCGTCGGCGCGACAGGCCGTCACGCCCTACCACCTAACCGATTGCGTTTCGTGCGGGGCGACAGCATGATTCCGGCTGCGATGGAATTCGATTACGATGCGATCATTATCGGTGGCGCGTTTTCCGGCGCAGCGACGGCGCTGATCCTGAAACGCAAGCGGCCCGAAACGCGCGTCTTAATTATCGAGAAAGCTGCGGAATTCGATCGCAAGGTCGGTGAATCGACGACTGAGCTAAGTAGTTGTTACATGACGCGAATTCTCGGTTTGAATCATCACCTCGGGCATGAGCAACTCGCCAAACAAGGTCTGCGCATGTGGTTTTCCAAACGCGCCGATCAGCGCTTCGATGATTGCGTGGAAATCGGGGCGCGCTATCAGACGCGTCTGCAAACATTCCAAGTCGATCGCGCGAAGTTGGATTCGCACATGCTCGAACTTGCGGAGGCGGCAGGCTGCGAGCTTTGGCGGCCGGCCAAGGTGATCCGATGTGATCTCGATGGAAAAAATGGTCAGCAACTCTCCGCGGCAGTTGATGGCGAAGAACGGGACGTCACTGCGCGCTGGGTTATCGACGCCAGTGGCCGGGCAGCGTTTCTTTCGCGCAAACTCGGCCATTTCCGCGCGAATACCGATCATCCCATCAATGCCGTTTGGGCGCGTTTCACCGACGTCAAAGATTGGGACAGTTACGATTGGCGAGAGAAATTTCCCGAATACGCGAACGCCTGCCGCACGAGTCGCTCGTGGGCAACCAACCATCTTATGGGTCCTGGCTGGTGGTGCTGGATCATTCCGCTTCGCGGCGGCGACGTCAGCGCCGGCTTGGTTTACGATACGCGCATCTTCGCGCTTCCGCCGGGCGCAAACCTCGGCGAACGGCTTCGTTCTCATATTCTGGCGAATCCGATCGGGCGCGAAATTTTCGGTCAGGCAAGGATTGTCGAGCACGATGTGCACGCGCTCTCCGCGCTTCCGTATGTCAGCGAAAAAGTCTGCGCCGAGGGGTGGGCAGTGGTGGGAGACGCCGCCGGTTTCATTGATCCGCTTTACAGCCCCGGTCTCGATTTTTGTTCTTACACCAGCTACTACGCGGCGGACTTACTCGCCCGCAGCTTAGCTGGAGAAGAAGTTTCGGAGCGCATCCGTTATTACAACGAACAATTTGCGATTACCTACCGCCTCTGGTTCGAGACGCTGTATAAGGACAAGTATTATTACATGGGCGACGCTGACTTGATGTCGGCCGCGTTGCTGCTCGATGTCGGCACTTACTTTGTCGGGCTGGTCGTGCCGGTTTATAAGAATCCGGAGCGCGAATTCTTGCATTTTCCTTTCGAAGGGCGACCCGGTCGCTGGTTTCGCGCCACGATGAAATTCTACAACCGGCGGCTGGTCGCCCTAGGCAAGCGCAGAGCAGCGACCGGATTTTATGGTCGGCGCAATGCCGGCTGGCGGGAACTGTACGATGGATTCGTACCCGATTTCCGCCTCCACAAATTAATTCGGAAGGGACTTCTGCGCTGGTGGAAATGCGAGCTGATCAATCTGCGGCTTATCTTAACGTCGCCCGCTTCCGTCAAATCGTCCGCCGCTGCCTCCGGCCAAACCTGTGAAGTGTAGCGCAAGCTTCCAGCTTGCGTTGGATTGATTCGCAGCTGGAAGCTTGCGCTACAATCCGATCGCTTATGCCTGAGTTGGTCGATTGGATACGGCGATTTGCGGTGCGCGGCGTTTTTTGGCGGCAATACCTCGATTGGGCATTGGCTAATGTTCCTGTCTATTTTCTGCCGCTTCTCATGTGGTTTTGGACAACTTTCTTTTTCTTTTTTGCGGCCCCGGCGCGACGGGCTGTTGTCTCCAATCTTTCCGTTATCCAGCCAAAATCGGGATGGCTGATTAAGCGCCTGCGAGCCTGGCGCACGCTCTATAACTTCGCCTGGACGATCACCGAAGGATCGCACTACAAACTTAACAAGAGCCGGTTTTCCTATGAAGTGGAAGGGGCGGACGCCTTGGAACGTCTCGCCTCGGCCAAAAGCGCGATCGTTCTCACCGCGCACATGGGCAACTATGACTTGGGGGCGGCCATTTTTGCAGAGAAATTTCGGCGTGAAATTCGGATGGTGCGCGCTCTTGAGCCCGATCGGCAAACGGCACGTCATCTGGACGAGACATTAAAGAAAACAGGTTCTGGCGCCGTGCGCGTTGATTACATAATCGATCCGAGTTTGCTTTCATTCGATCTCCTGCGTGCTCTGCGTGAGAATGAAATTGTCTCGATCCAAGGGGATCGTGTTGTCGGTGACGTAGCATATTCTCCCGCACAACTTTTCGGGCAGGAAGTTCATCTTCCCACGGGGCCGTTCATTCTTGCGCAAATTGCTGAGGCGCCCATTTTCCCACTCTTCATCGTGCGCTTGGGCTACCGGAAATACAAAATCATGGTCCGCCCGCCAATCATCTGCGCGCGTCGCAGCGGCGCGCGCGAAGAAGATGTCGCTGCTGCGCTCCAGCAATGGTCGGCCGTTCTCGAGGACGTGATTCGCCGTCATTGGGACCAGTGGTTTGCATTTGTACCCACATTCCTGAAAAATGAGCGGTGTGTCGCCTAACGAATATGCAGGGAGCTATTTTGCCTTGCCGAGATTCATCGCAAAATTGCGCGGACGCAGCAGCGTGCGCTCAGAGGGTAATTGGCTGGAAGCTTATCTAGCTGGCGCTGCGGTTTACCTGATCAGTTATTTGTTTGCGGCAAACCTCCTGGTCGCAAAACTCGGCAGCTGGCAAGCCGTGATCGTATTGCCGATTCTGCTCTTCGCCATCTGGATATTCTGGCTCATCGTTCTCTACGTGAATTCCCTGATTGTGAAGGCCTGCTGGATCTGCGGTCTGTGCACTGATCTTCCTCGCAATCGAATCCAAAGCGTCCTCATGGGAATCTTGACGACCGCATTTGCTGCTCAACTGATAGCAGCGGGATCATGGATGCGCTGGGTTGGAGCAAGCTGGATTATCGCCGTGGCTTTGAACCTGACCGCAGCGCTGTTGCTCGCACTTTTTCATGACGAGCGCAGTTAGCCGTCGCTGGCTTCGGCGCAGTATCCTCGTCTTCGCGGCGATCGCGCCGCTTTGGACAATAATTTTTTTTCGAGTCAATCTGGTCGCAGCCCTGGCGCCGCTATTCGTCTCCCATCTTCTGCTGCTTTATCCGACACTCGTCCCGCAATCGCAATGGTGGGGCCCGGTGCAGCGATTATTCGCGACTTCTCGGCGCGAAGTCTGGATCACGATCGATGACGGACCGACACCGGCGCATACCGAAAAAATTCTGGACCTACTCGAGCGTTACAAGGCGCGTGCGACTTTCTTCGTCATCGGATCACGAGCGCTAAAGTTTCCGCATCTGCTCGAACAGATTCTTACCCGCGGTCATCAAGTTGCGAACCACACTTTCACGCACCCAAGCGGAAGGTTCTGGTGTGCGTCGCCCTCGAAAATCGCATCCGAAATCGATCGCTGCGATGCGACGATATCGCAAGAAGGTGAATCGCGGGGCGTATTGTTTCGCGCGCCTGCTGGATTGAAAAATCCTTTCGTGCATCCCGTCCTCGCACGTCGTGGCATGAAGTTGGTTGCCTGGAGTGCACGCGGTTTCGATACCTCGCGGCGCGATCCCGGCCAAGTTGCCGAGCGAATTCTAAGACAAGCACGACCCGGCGCGATTGTCCTCTTACACGAAGGACATCGAGTCGAGACCGACCCCAACTACAACCCGGCTTGCGTAGAGCGCACCCTTAAGTCGTTAGCCGAATTTGGTTACGAATTCGTTATTCCCAAACCGGAACAACTGCGCGCGCATGTCGACGGAAAATGAAAAGATGATTATTAAATGGCGTCGCACCCCAAAGCGGATGGTTGTCGCGGCTGAATTCGTCTGCCGGAAAGTTTTCGTTGATGCCTTCTGGCGAGGGAAAATAGAGAGGCGTCGCCACGTTCCACCGAATTAGCTGCGCGAACTTCTCCGCGAGATAAGTCAGCCAAAAACGCCCGCCACCGCTGCGAGGACAATCGCGCAAAACCAAAACCGCGCCGTCGGCAACACCATCGGCTAAACGCAAGAGGAGCGCTTGCTGGTCCGGCGGCGGCAGATAATGCAGCAGATCAAGAATGGCGATGTTGCCGGAAAACGGGAGCGGCTTTTCGCGTACGTCGCCCTCGCGAAAATCCAAGCCGTCGTAATTCGTTTCCGCGATCGCTTTTGCCTGACGGATTTTGCGCCCATCGCGATCCAGTCCCGTGATCGGATTCTGAAAGCCGCGTTCCCGCAAATAAAAAGCCACGAGCCCAACTCCGCAGCCGACATCGAGGAGCGGCTGCGCGGAACCGTGCACCAGCTGAAAGACCGCGGGATAAGCCGGATCCGTGCGCAGCTTGCTTGCGACATAAGAGCGCAAAATGCGCGAACGAAATCGGGCGGCGACCCGTGCGCAGGCACTTTTATGCGCTGCCAAGTCGGTTTCCGGGTTTTTCATTTGCGTCGGATTTTCGCACTGCCAGACTGATTCATGCAGCACTTTTTCTCCGATTACGAGGTCGGAGAATTTTTCGATGAGATGTTTGCCGGGCCGGGCGTTGCTCGTCCGCATTACCGTAAAGTGCTGTCGCGTTTCAAGGAAATGGCGCGCGAAGAGTTCGACCGCAAACACGCGCTGGCCGCTTCCACATTTTTGCGCCAGGGAATTACTTTCACCGTTTACAACGACGAAGAGGGAACGGAACGGATTTTTCCGTTCGATCTCATTCCGAGGATCATTCCGGCGAAAGAATGGGAGCTGATCGAACGTGGGCTGGTGCAGCGGATCACCGCGCTCAATCTATTCCTGCACGACATTTATCACGGGCAAAATATTCTCCGCGATGGGGTGATTCCTAAACAAATCGTCTGGGAGGCGGCCCATTTTCGGCCGGAGTTCATGCACTTCGATGTGCCGAAAAATATTTATGTGCATGTCTGCGGGACGGATCTGGTGCGCGATCGCGATGGAAATTATCTCGTCCTGGAAGACAACGCGCGCTGTCCCTCCGGCGTTTCCTACGTGCTGGAAAACCGGCAGGCGATGAAGCGCGTTTTTCCCGACCTTTTCGCGAAACATCGCGTCCGCCCGGTCGAACATTACAGCCAGGAACTGCTTAATGTCCTGCGTTACATCGCGCCGGACGATCGCGGTAACCCGACCGTGGTCTTGCTCACGCCCGGCGTCTACAACTCCGCTTATTTCGAGCATTCTTTTCTCGCGCGTTCCATGGGGATCGAAATCGTGGAAGGCAGCGACCTGGTCGCGCACGACGGGAAAGTCTGGATGCGCACGACCAAGGGTCTGAAACGCGTCGATGTGATCTATCGCCGGATCAATGATGACTTTCTCGACCCTGAGGTTTTCCGAAAAGATTCCAGTCTGGGCGTACCGGGATTGGTCGAAGCTTATCGCCAGGGGCATATCAGCGTGGCGAACTCGATCGGCACCGGTGTAGCGGACGACAAAGTGGTTTACCATTTTGTGCCGAAAATAATCCGGTATTATCTCGATCAGGATCCCATTCTGCCGAACGTTCCGACCTATCTTGCGGCGGTGAAGGAAGATCTCGCCTACATTCTCGATCACATTCCGGAGCTGGTGATTAAAGCGGCCAACGAAAGCGGTGGATATGGAATGTTAGTCGGAACGCAGGCGAGCAAAGCGGAATGCGAAAGCTTTCGGGAAAAGCTGCAACAGGATCCGCGCAATTTCATTGCGCAACCGGTCATCCCGCTTTCTCGTTCGCCCTCCTTCTGCGAAACGTCAATGCAAGGACGGCATGTCGATTTGCGACCATATGTTCTTTACGGCGAAAAGGTGACGATCATTCCCGGGGGATTGACGCGCGTCGCGCTGCACGCTGGTTCGCTGGTGGTCAATTCATCGCAAGGCGGCGGGAGCAAAGACACTTGGGTCGTAGATGAAGAGGAAGAAGAGTGCGATAGCGGAGTAGTGGAGTAATGGAGTAATAACAGTGATCAGATCGGTCGCCTCATTACTCCACTACTCCATCACTCCATTTGCCCATTTCCTTTGTGCTTAGCCGGGTCGCCAATTCCCTCTACTGGATGAGCCGCTACATCGAGCGCGCGGAGAACAATGCGCGCCTGGCGGAGGTGAATGTGGAATTGCTCCTCGATCTCACCAATCAAGCCGAGGCCGACATCCAGCAGCAATGGAATCCGATCATTAGTTCGCTCGAGGAAAACGAACATTTCGCTTCGCTTTACGCGACCCCGGATGGCCAGGCGGCGATTGATTTCGTGAGTCTGCAGGATAAAAATCCAAACTCGATTTACTCGTGCCTCGCCCTTGCGCGGGAGAATGCGCGCAGCACGCGCGAGCAAATGTCGAGCGAGATGTGGGAGCAGATTAACCGGCTCTATCTTTTTGTGAAAAGCGATTCCGCGAAACGTGTCCTACGTTCAGCGCCCTACGAATTTTTCCGGCGGGTTATCGCAGGCTCACATCTTTTCCAGGGAATTACCGATGCGACGATGACCCATGGCGAAGGTTGGGATTTCATCCGCATCGGCAGGTTGCTGGAGCGCGCCGACTGCACTTCGCGCATCCTCGATGTGAAATATCACATTCTCCTCCCTTCGGGCGAAAGAGTCGGCGGTAACGTCGATACCATTCAGTGGATGGCGGTCCTGAAATCGTGCAGCGCGCTCGAAGCCTACCGCAAAATCTATGTCGATCAGGTCGCGCCCTGGAAAGTGGCGGAGTTCATCATTACCCACTCTGAATTTCCGCGCTCGATCCGATTCAGCGTCGATTCACTCGATTCCGCGCTGCATCGCATCTCTGGCTCGAGCGAGACGCATTGCGCAAATGAAATCGAGCGTCTCTCGGGACGGCTGCGCTCCGATTTGGATTACATTACGATCGGCGACATTTTTGAATTTGGCCTGCACGAATATCTCGAAACGATTCAGGATCGTCTCGCCGAAGTGAGCGATGCCATGTACGCGACGTATTGCTCGACCGCGGCGGAAGAACCGGTTACTGGCTGATCAGCCCAGCGTACCAACGCGTAAGAAAATTTCCGAAGAACAGCCAGATCACCGCGCCGAATGCGAGATAAGGTCCAAACGGCAATTTGGCGGACCAGACTCGCTTGCCGACAAGAAGCGTGGCAATCCCAACGAGTGAGCCGAGGAGCGAGCCGGCGAAAACGGTAAACAGCACAGCGCGCCAACCGAGGAACGCGCCGATCGCCGCGAGAAATTTCAGGTCGCCCCGTCCCATCGCTTCGCGGGGAATCTGCAATTCGCGCACGACGCCGGAAATATGATCGACCTTATCCAGCTCCAGCGTTTCGTTTTCGATCATTACGCGGTCGTAATGAAATCGCAGTGTGACATCTCGAAATTGCCGCGTGTCGACCGCGGCTTCGTCGCACTGCAAAATCAGCAAATCTTTTTCGCGCGCGAAATATTCGCTCCACAAACCGCGCTCTTCCCCGACGACGAACTCCGCGTCTTCGCCTTCGCGTTTCCAAGTGAACGGCGTCGGCTTATCGAGGCGAATTTTCTTTTTACCGAAGACGGCCTTGCCAGCTTCAAGCACAATCCAAAGCAATCCATAGCCGAGGGCGGCGGCGAGGATTGAGATCACAACTGCAGCCAATCGCCGATCGCTGCGCATCAACCCCGGAAGAAGAAAACTGGCGGCGACGCCTGCAATTACACCGCCAAGCGTCACTTCATCGGGAATGATGAAGTGTTCGAAGTCGATAAAGGTCCCCACAATGAGCAAAGAAACAAGGACGCAGTAGGCGATCGCCAATTGCCACGGGAAATTGATCCAAACTGCGAGGAAGAGGAACGCGGTTAGCAGTTCGACGACAAAGTAGCGAAACGAAATCTTGCTTCGGCAGTTTGCGCAACGACCGCGCAAAATGAGCCAGCTGATGAGCGGCAGATTTTGCTGCCACGGGATTTTTTTTTTGCAGGAGGGACAAAACGATCGCCGCGGTTGATTGACCGACAAATTGAGCGGCAACCGGTAAATGCAAACGTTCAGGAATGAACCCACTACCGCGCCGAGGACGAAGGCGAAAATGTCGAAAAGCAGACGGTAGCTGACGATCGGATCGTCCACGCGATTTTACCCGGCAGTCGAGGCTGCCTTTCGCCGTTGTATGAACCACGCGATCCAGATGCAACTTTCGTAAAGCAGACACATCGGAAGACTCATCGCGATCAAGGTCAAAATGTCGGGGGTCGGCGTGATAATGGTGGCGAGGGTGAAAATCAGGACGATTGCATACGGACGGGTGCGAGCCATGAATTGATATGTGATCAAGCCGAATTGGACGAGCGCGAGAAC
>Ga0137390_10001943_pt1 | contig 16074 bp, 12 predicted proteins | sample 15con2h24AmetaG_FD_104937 | JGI IMG/M metagenome (GOLD analysis project Ga0137390, IMG submission 104937) | Vadose zone soil microbial communities from Angelo Coast Range Reserve, California, USA - 15con2h2.4A metaG | ecosystem: Environmental > Terrestrial > Soil > Vadose zone > Saprolite... | reverse complement strand
CTGTCGCGCGAGCGCGCCGGGTTCGAGGTCCGCGACGTCCACCCGACGCACTACGGCCGCATCTGCCCGATTGAGACGCCGGAAGGCCCGAACATCGGCCTCATCTCGTCGCTGTCGTGCTACGCCCGGATCAACGAGTTCGGGTTCATCGAGAGCCCGTACCGCAAGGTCAAGGACGGCCGCGTCATCGACTACGTGATCATCACGAACGCCGGCGGCAACACGAAGTACAAGGTCGGCGACATCGTGGAGGCGTCGGACGTCGGCGCCGACAAGGACAAGGCCGGGGACCCCGGGGCCGGCGGCCGCCGCCGGCGCGGGCTCGAGTACGAGCCGTACTCGTACTACCTGTCCGCGTGGGAAGAGGATCAGTACATCATCGCGCAGGCCAACGCCGCGGTGGACGAGAAGGGGAAGTTCACGACCGACCGCGTCAACGCGCGCCAGGCCGGCAACTTCATCCTGCCGATGAAGGACAAGGTCGACTTCATCGACGTCTCCCCGAAGCAGCTCGTCTCCGTCGCCGCCTCGCTCGTCCCGTTCCTCGAGAACGACGACGCGAACCGCGCGCTGATGGGATCGAACATGCAGCGCCAGGCCGTGCCGCTGCTCCGGGCCCGCGCGCCCTACGTCGGCACGGGCATGGAATACATCACCGCGCGTGACTCGGGGGCGTGTATCGTTGCCCGCCGCTCGGGCACCGTGGACTACGTCGACTCCCAGCGCATCGTCGTCCGCGTCGAGGGGGAGAGCGAGTCGATGTCGCGCGAGATGGGCGCCGACATCTACCCGATGACGAAGTTCAAGCGGTCGAACCAGAACACGTGCATCAACCAGAAGCCGATCGTCCGCGTCGACCAGAAGGTCCACAAGGGACAGATCCTGGCGGACGGGCCCTGTACGGAGCTGGGCGAGCTCGCGCTCGGGCGGAACGTGCTGGTCGCGTTCATGCCGTGGCGCGGCTACAACTTCGAGGACGCCATCCTCGTCTCAGAACGCATGGTGAAGGAGGACGCCTACACGTCCATCCACATCGAGGAGTTCGAGATCGAGGCGCGCGACACCAAGCTGGGGCCGGAAGAGATCACCCGCGACATCCCGAACGTCGGCGAGGGCTACCTCGCGGACCTCGACGAGAGCGGCATCATCCGGATCGGCGCCTCGGTCAAGCCGGGCGACATCCTCGTCGGCAAGGTCACGCCGAAGGGGGAGACGCAGCTGACGCCGGAAGAGAAGCTGCTGCGCGCCATCTTCGGCGAAAAGGCCGGCGACGTGCGCGACGCCTCCCTGGTCTGCCCCCCGGGCATCGAGGGCATCATCGTCGGCGTGAAGATCTTCTCGCGCAAGGGCATCGAGAAGGACGACCGCGCCAAGGCCATCGAGAACGATGAGCTCGAGATGATGGAGAAGAACCTGCAGGACGAGATCCGCATCCTTCACGACGAAGTGAAGAAGCGCGTGATCAACATGCTGCAGCGGCAGGAATCGCGCGCCGACCTCTACGACGAGCACGGCCGCGAGCGCCTGTTGAAGAAGGGCACGCCGCTGACCGAGGAGGTCCTCCAGGGCCTGCCCTACGAGGCGATCGTGCGGCTGAAGGTGAACGCGGACGATCCGCGGCTCGAGGAAGACCTGCGCGAGCTCGAGGAGCGCACCGAGAGGCAGGTTGAAGTCATCCGGAATCAATTTGAAGAAAAGAAGGAGAAAGTTCGCCGCGGCGACGAGCTGCCTCCGGGCGTCATCAAGCTGGTCAAGGTGTACGTCGCGATGAAGCGCAAGCTGTCGGTCGGCGACAAGATGGCCGGACGGCACGGTAACAAGGGCGTCATCGCCCGCATCCTGCCGGAAGAGGACATGCCGTATCTGCCGGACGGCAGCCCGGTCGAGATCGTGCTGAACCCGCTCGGCGTGCCGTCGCGCATGAACGTCGGGCAGATCCTCGAGACCCACCTCGGGTGGGCGGCGCACGCGCTCGGCCTCTACTTCGCGACGCCCGTCTTCGACGGCGCCACCGAGAAGGAGATCAAGAACTGGCTCGAGCAGGGCGGGCTGCCGAAGAGCGGCAAGACGCCGCTGTTCGACGGCATGACCGGGATGGAGTTCGAGCAGGACGTGACGGTCGGCTACATCTACATGCTGAAGCTGTCGCACCTGGTCGACGACAAGATCCACGCCCGGTCGATCGGACCCTACTCGCTCATCACGCAGCAGCCGCTCGGCGGCAAGGCGCAGTTCGGCGGCCAGCGGTTCGGAGAGATGGAAGTGTGGGCGCTCGAGGCTTACGGCGCGGCGCACATCCTCCAGGAGCTCCTCACCGCCAAGTCGGACGACGTCACGGGGCGCGCGAAGATCTACGAGGCGATCGTCAAGGGCGACGCCTCGTTCCAGCCCGGGCTGCCGGAGTCGTTCAACGTCCTCATCCGTGAGCTGCAGGCGCTGTGCCTCGACGTCGAGCTGATGAAGACGAAGAAGAAGTTGGTCGAGCCCGAGGCCGCCGCGGTCGAAGGTGAACCCGTTTTGGCGGAGAGCTAAATAGATGCGTCCATCATTTGATAATCGCGGATCGCTGACGACCGACTTCGACGCCATCCGCATTTCGCTCGCGTCCCCGGAGAAGATCCTCTCCTGGTCGCACGGCGAGGTGACGAAGCCGGAGACGATCAACTACCGCACGTTCAAGCCGGAGCGGGACGGGCTCTTCTGCGCGAAGATCTTCGGCCCCGTCACCGACTGGGAATGCCTGTGCGGCAAATACAAGCGGATGAAGCACCGCGGCGTCATCTGCGACAAGTGCGGCGTCGAGGTCACGCAGGCCAAGGTCCGGCGCGAGCGTCTCGGCCACATCACGCTGGCCACGCCGGTCAGCCACGTGTGGTTCTTCAAGGGGCTGCCCAGCCGCATCGGCCACCTGCTCGACATCTCGCTGCGCGATCTCGAGCGCATCCTCTATTTCGAGGCCTACGTCGTCGTCGAGCCGGGGGACACCGACCTCAAGCCGAACCAGCTGCTCAACGAGGACCAGTTCCGCAAGGCGCGTGAGGACTACGGGCAGAAGTTCCGTGCCCAGATGGGCGCGGAAGCGATCAAGGAGCTGCTCAAGAGGGTCAGCGTCGAGAAGATGGCGGTCGAGCTGCGCGAGAAGATGCGCGGCGAGAATTCCGTCCAGAAGAAGCTCAAGTACGCGAAGCGCCTGAAGGTCGTCGACTCGTTCCGGAAGTCCACGAATCGTCCCGAGTGGATGATCCTGGACGTCATCCCGGTCATTCCGCCGGAGCTGCGCCCGCTCGTCCCGCTGGACGGCGGCCGCTTCGCGACGTCGGACCTGAACGACCTCTATCGCCGCGTCATCAACCGCAATAACCGGTTGAAGAAGCTGATGGAGCTGAAGGCGCCGGATGTCATCATCCGCAACGAAAAGCGCATGCTCCAGGAAGCGGTCGACGCGCTGTTCGACAACGGCCGCCGCGGCCGCGTGCTGCGCGGCGCCAACAACCGTCCGCTGAAGTCGCTGTCCGACACGCTCAAGGGCAAGCAGGGACGCTTCCGCCAGAACCTGCTCGGCAAGCGCGTCGACTACTCGGGCCGTTCGGTCATCGTCGTCGGCCCCGAGCTGAAACTGCACCAGTGCGGGCTGCCGAAGAAGATGGCGCTCGAGCTGTTCAAGCCGTTCATCTACAACAAGCTCGAGGAGCGCGGTCTCGTCGCCACGATCAAGCAGGCGAAGGAGATGGTCGAGCAGCAGCGGCCGGAAGTGTGGGACATCCTCGAGGAAGTCATCCGCGAGCATCCCGTCCTCCTGAACCGCGCGCCGACGCTCCACCGCCTGGGTATCCAGGCGTTCGAGCCCGTCCTCGTCGAGGGCAAGGCGATCCGGATCCATCCGCTCGTCTGCACGGCGTTCAACGCCGACTTCGACGGCGACCAGATGGCCGTCCACATCCCGCTCGGGCCCGAGGCGCAGATCGAGGCATCCGTCCTGATGATGTCCTCGAACAACATCCTGTCGCCGGCAAGCGGCCAGCCGATCGCGATTCCGTCGCAGGACGTCGTGCTCGGGTGCTACTACCTGACCAAGTCGAAGCCCGGCGCCAAGGGGGAGGGACGCGCGTTCGGCAACCCCGAGGACGTCGTCCTCGCGCTCGAAGCAGGGGAGCTCGAGACGCTGACGCCGATCCGCGTCCGGATCAGCGGCGAACTGATCGACCTGACCGTCGCGCGCGACGACCAGGGTGTGCAGTACGCCGAGGTCCAGACCGTCGACCACAAGGTCATCAACACCACCGTCGGCCGCGTCATTCTCAACAGCGCGCTGCCGAAGGGCATGCCTTACGTCAACGGCCTTCTGAAGAAGAAGGGGCTGCAGCAGCTCGTGCAGTACGGCTACCTGCGCTACGGTCTTGCGACCACCGTGGAGATGCTGGACAGCCTGAAGACGCTCGGCTTCACCTACGCCACCCGGTCGGGCATCTCGATCGGCATCGACGACCTCGTCATCCCGTCGCAGAAGCCGGCGCTGGTCGAAGCGGCGCGCGACGAAGTGATCAAAGTCGAAGGGCAGTATCTCGAAGGGGCGATCACCAACGGCGAGCGCTACAACAAGGTCATCGCCGTGTGGTCGGAAGTCACCGAGAAGATCGCGGATGCGATGTTCTCGGAGATGGAGGAGCTCGATCAGTCGGGCCGGAACTTCAACCCGGTCTACATCATGGCCGACTCCGGCGCGCGCGGCTCGAAGCAGCAGATCCGCCAGCTGGCGGGCATGCGCGGCCTGATGGCGAAGCCGTCGGGCGAGATCATCGAGACGCCGATCACGTCGAACTTCCGGGAAGGCCTCTCGGTGCTCCACTACTTCATCTCGACGCACGGCGCGCGCAAGGGCCTCGCCGACACCGCGTTGAAGACGGCGGACTCGGGCTACCTGACGCGGCGTCTCGTCGACGTGGCGCAGGACGTCATCATCCACGAGATCGATTGCGGGACGATGGACGGCATCGACGCGAAGGCGATCGTGGAGAGCGGCGAGATCATCGAGCCGCTCCGCGAGCGCATCATCGGACGCGTCACGCTCGAGAAGATCGTCGACCCGTTCTCGGGCGAGGTGATCGTCAACCAGAACGAGCAGCTCGACGAGGCGACGGCGACGGCCATCCAGGAGGCGGGCATCGAGAAGGTCCGCATCCGCTCGGTCCTCACCTGCGCCGCGCGGCGTGGCTGCTGCGCCAAGTGCTACGGCCGCGACCTCGCGACCGGCAAGCTGGTCGAGCTGGGGCTCGCGGTCGGCGTCATCGCGGCGCAGTCCATCGGCGAGCCGGGCACGCAGCTGACGATGCGGACGTTCCACATCGGTGGAACCGCCTCGCGCGTCAACGAGCAGTCGTCGCTCGACGCCAAGCACGCTGGCACCGTCCGCTACCAGGGGCTGCAGGTCGTCGAGACCAAAGCCCAGCCGGGGTCGGTCCCGGTTGGAGACACTGCCGCCAAGGGTGAGCTCGTCGTCATGAACCGCACCGGGTCCATCGTCATCCAGGACTCGAAGGGGCGCGATCGCGAGCGCTATCCGATCGTCTACGGCGCGCGCCTCAAGGTGCGCGACGGCGCGCACGTCGAGCAGGGCACGATCCTGGTCGAGTGGGATCCGTACACGTTCTCGATCCTCACCGAGGATGCCGGCACGGTGAAGTACAAGGACCTGGTTTCCGACATCACCTTCCACGAGGAAGTGGACGAGGTCACCGGCCTTTCGCGGAAGATCGTCGTGGACAGCCCCGACGAGAAGAAGCAGCCGACGATCGAAATCCGCGACAAGGCGGGGAAGGTCCTGCGCAAATACAACATGCCGTCGCACGCGCACCTCATGGTCGAGGACAGCGACCAGGCCTACGCCGGCCAGGTCCTCGCCAAGATCCCGCGCGAGACGACGAAGACCAAGGACATCACGGGCGGTCTGCCGCGCGTGGTCGAGCTGTTCGAGGCCCGGAAGCCGCGCGAGACCGCGGTCATCTCGGAAATCGACGGCGTCGTCCGCCACGGCGGGATCGTGAAGGGGCTCCGCAAGATCATCATCGTTCCCGAGGAGGGTGGCGAGCCGAGAGAGTACTCGCTGCCGCGCGGCGTCCACGTCAACGTGCAGGAAGGCGATCGGGTCCGGGCGGGCGAGCCGCTCATGGACGGTCCCTCGAACCCGCACGACATTCTGTCGGTCCTGGGTGAGAAGGCGTTGCACTCCTACCTGGTCAACGAAATCCAGGAGGTCTACCGCCTGCAGGGCGTCAACATCAACGACAAGCACATCGAGGTCATCGTCCGGCAGATGATGCGGTGGGTGAAGATCGAGGATGTCGGCGACACCGAGTTCCTGGTCGAGGAGCAGGTGGACCGGTTCCGGTTCATGGAAGAGAACGAGCGGGTGATTGCCGCGGGCGGACGTCCGGCGCAGGGCCGGCCGCTGCTGCTCGGGATCACGAAGGCGTCGCTCTCGACCGACTCGTTCATCTCGGCGGCATCGTTCCAGGAAACGACCCGCGTCCTGACCGAGGCGTCCATCTCCGGCAAGATCGACCATCTGCGCGGTCTCAAGGAGAACGTCACGATGGGCCGCCTGATCCCGGCGGGGACGGGCTTCGAGTACTACCGGAACGTGCGGATCCCGGCGGACGAGCCGCCACCGCCGCCGCCGCCGTCTCCGGAGGAGCTGGAGCTCGAGCGGGAGATGGAGTACTTCGTGGAGCCGGAAGAGGCTTTCACGAGGGACGAGATCGAGTAGGGTCGCATTGAAGACTGCAGATTGGCGGACTGACGATTGCCTGCCCGCCGTAGCTTGGCGAAGGTGGGCGATTGGGCGGACGCGCCGTAGCCCTTGGCGAAGGCGGGCAGGCTGCCTCGTTAGTCCTCGACCAGCACGTAGCGGTCGCGCTCGCGCAGCGTTGACGCGGGTACGAATCCAATCTGGTTCCGCTTGGGGTCGCTCCGGAGGATCCACGCCGTGCTTTCCATCTCACGAAGGGACGGTTGCCGGCGGTCGGAGTACTCAGTGCAATACGTGACAGGGAAAGTGATACGGCCGCGATCGCGCGAGATGTTTGCGCATTCGATGATTTCGTCGCCGAGGGTCGGGCCCTTGACGATCGTGGCATAGCGACAGGTCTGGCAGAGTGGAGTGTCACCGTGCATCACGGTGCCTCCCCGAATCTTCACGCGCATAGTTCTATGCCCTCCTAGGCCAGCTGTTTCATGCCACCTCCTTGGTCTGCTTGGGTTGCATCGTGGCGACGTCGACGACGACGATGCCATCGTCGTGGCGCCAAGTCAAATCGCCTCGGTCATCTGTCAGTTACAGAACCCGGTCCGGCCGGACCGAGTCGGAGGTCCGTCCGCCTTCATCAGAAGCGGCATCCGCGCACTATGGGCGAGCCGGAAGTTGTCGCTAACGAGTTGCTGATTACCCGCTCGCGGCTGAGCGGTATGTCGTTGACCGCTGAGCGATTGGACGGAACTACCCGAGGATCTCGTTTAGGCCGTCGAGCACACGTGCGACTTCTTCTTCGCTGGCGCGCGCCAACCGCTTGCCGATCCGGTCCCCCGAGAGAGTCCGGATCTGGCTGACCTTGACCCACGAGCGTTTCTTTAGGCCTGCGGCTTTGCTTTCGAGCGTCAGCGGAAAGCCGGCGCGCGGCTCCTGACTGGTCATGGCAACGGCAATCACCGTCCCAGAGCGATCGTTGAACACGTCGTGGCTCAGGACCAGGACGGGGCGTTGTCCGGCCTGTTCATGGCCGCGCACGGGGTTCAGGTCCGCCCATCGGACATCGCCTCTCAGTATTCGGGCCATGCGTCCAGCGCGTCCGTGATGCCCTCGTCGGCGACGCGCTTCTCCTCGGCCGGATTCAGTTTGGCGACTTCCCGCGCGAGCCGCGTCCGCGCGAGACGGTGGAGCTTGTCCGAGAGCGCTGCTTCGACGGCCTGGCTCCGATTTCGGAACTTCTGCTTCGCGACGAGTTCGTCCACCTGGTCAAGGAGGTCAGCGTCCAACGTGAGGGCGACTTTGGTCTTTGGCATGGCGGTATGACAATACATCATACCAAGGCGCACACGGTCCAACAAGCGTTTGCAGCCGACGGCGGCCGATGCGATCATGAGACAACTGCCGCTGAAACGCTGACGTTGCCACCGACGGCGCGCCGTGCGAACGTGGCGCGCCGCGGCGGAAGCGCATGGCGTTGGCGGCACGGTTCGGAGCCAACCGACGGAGACGGAGGTCTAATGGCAAGGTGGACATTCGAGCCAGGCCATACAGCCGCAGAGTTTCGTGCGCGGCACATGATGGTCACCTACGTTCGGGGTGCCTTCAAGAACGTGCACGGCACGCTGGAGTTCGATCCCGAGAAGCCACGCTTATCCTCTGTCCAGGTGACGATTGATGCCACAGGCATTTGGACAGGCCAACCGCAACGCGACGCGCATCTGCGTAGTGCTGATTTCCTCGACGTTGAGAACTTTCCGGAGATCACCTTCAAAGGCGATCAGGTGGAGCCGAGCGGTGATCACGATTATGTCGTGATTGGCGAGCTCACGATCCGGGGAGTCGCCCGGTCGGTCTCACTGAAGGTCCGCTACCTCGGTCAATGGAAAACACCCTGGTGGGAAGAGGAAGGTGGAAAATGGGTCGACAAGGGACCGAGGTTGCGAGCGGGGTTTGTCGCGACCACCGAGATCAATCGTCATGACTTCGGCGTGAGTTGGAACGACACGATGGACCGGGCTGGGGTCGTCGTGGGTGACAGGGTGTCCATCACAATCGATGCCGAGGCGGTATGGGAGAGCGATTGATGGCCGGCTAGAACGTTCCTTCTTTTGCTCCGCAGGGCCGGCCGACGCCCGCTTGACATATTCCTATATGGGAATGTATAACTGGCGGGTGGCCCGCGCCTCGACGACCTCAGATCCGTTCAACGCCATCGCCGAACCCCGGCGGCGGCACATCCTCGAGCTCGTGGCCGGCGACGAGCGCTCCGTCAGCGACATCGTCGACGCGCTCGAGATGGGACAGCCGTCGGTGTCGAAGCACCTGCAGGTGCTTCGCGACGTCGGACTGGTGACGCTCCGTCGCGAGGGCCGCAGAACCATGGTCAGCATCAATCCCGAAACGCTGCGCACGATTCACGACTGGATCGCGCCGTTCGAGCGCCACTGGCGCGGACAGCTGCGCCGCATCAAGGCTCATGCCGAAGCGAACCGATGATCAAGGAGGACCGATGACGTCAGTAGCCATGGCGAACGACACGTTCACGATCAAGGAAGAGATCAGGGTCCGCACGTCGATCGAGAAGACCTTCGCGTCGCTGCTCGCGCAGATGGGACGCGAGAACCAGACGCCCGACGGCAGACCGCTGCCGATGGTGATTGAGCCGCGGCCCGGCGGCCGCTGGTTCCGCGACCTCGGCGGCGACGGCGGCCACCTGTGGGGATTCGTCCAGAGCATCAAGCGGCCGGCGCTGCTCGAGATCTGGGGACCACTGTTCATGTCCACCGCCGCGACCTCGAATCTGCTCTACCGGCTGAGCGAGACAGACGAAGGCACGCTGATCACGTTCACGCACACGGTCGTCGGCCCGTTCCCGGAGGATCACCGCCCGCAGCTCGGCACCGGATGGACGGCGCTGCACGCGCGCGTGCGCGCCGCAGCGGAAGCGGCAGGAACGTAGAGGAGACGCCGATGACGATCGCCAACGCGCTGCTCGCCGAGCTCCAACACGAAGCACAGACGGCCGAAGATGCGGCGATGGGGACGACGTGGCGGCTGATGAACAACGGCCGCGAGGTCATGGCGATGCCGCGCGCCGCCTTCGTGCGCGCGATCATGCTCAATCACTGGTACCACCATCGCGGCCAGCTGCCCGTCTATCTGCGGCTGCTGAACCTGCCGGTGCCGTCCGTGTACGGACCGACCGCGGACGAGAACCCGTTTCAATAGGCCCAATTGTCGCTTCGGAGTGAGCTGAGTGAGCGTCCGGCTAGCCGGCGTTTGCAGCCGGCGCCGGCCAGTGCGATCATGAGGCACGCATTGAGCCTATGGCCGCATTCCTCCAGGACATCCGCTATGCCGTTCGCACGCTGAGGCGAAGCGCGGGCCTGACGCTCGTGATTGTCGCCTCTCTCGCCATCGGGATCGGCGCCAACACCGCGATCTTCAGCGTCGTCAACGCGCTGCTGCTGAAGCCGCTCCCTTACCCGCAGGCTGAGCGCCTGGTTGTCCTCTGGCTTCGATCGCCGGGCATCAATATCCCGCAGGACTGGCCGTCCCCCGGACAATACCTCGACGTCAAGAGCGAAAACCGGTCGTTTGACGAGATGTCGATCTCGCGAGGCGACGAGGGGACGCTGATCGGCGTCACCGAGGCGCAACGCGTCGAGGGGCTGGAGACGTCCTCCAGTCTCTTTCACTTGCTCGGCGCGAAGCCGCTTCACGGCAGGCTGCTGCGGCCGGAGGAAGACTGGGTGGGGCGCGTGCCCGTCGTCATCCTCAGTCACGCGTTCTGGCGTCGCGCATTCGGCGCCGACCCGAACATCGTGGGCAAGAACATCACGTTGAACGGGTTCGGGCAGGGCACGGGCCAGACCAGGAATCAATTCGAGGTCGTCGGCGTGCTCGAACCGGACTTCCTGCTCAACGCCGAGATCATGCCGACGGTAGCCAGCATCCAGCAGATGGACGTTTTTCTGCCGCTCCCCTTCGGTCCGGAGACCCAGGTCAAGCGGCGGGGCGACGAGAACTTCAACGTCATGGCCCGCCTGAAACCCGGTGTCACGATGGCGCAGGCGAAAGACGATGTCGCCGCCGTCGCCGGCCGCATTCGCGAGAAGGACAAGAGAGATCGCACGTTCACGATCGACGTCGTCCCGCTCGTCGAGTCCGTCGTCGGCGACGTCCGGCTGGCGATCCTCGTCGTGCTGGGATCGGTGACGCTGGTGCTGCTGATCGCGTGCGCGAATGTCGCGAACCTGCTGCTCACCCGCGCGACCGCCCGGCAGAAGGAGATCGCGGTTCGCACAGCGCTCGGCGCGAGCTGGCGGCGGCTGGTCGCACAGCTGCTGACGGAAAGCCTGCTGCTCGGCTTGCTCGGCGGCGCGGCCGGCTTGGTCATCGCGGGAATCGCGCTGCAGGTGGTCCGCTCCGTCAACCCGGGCAACATTCCGAGGCTCGACGCGATCGCGCTCGACGGCACCGTCCTCGCCTTTACGTTCGGCGTGTCGATCCTCACCGGCCTCCTGTTCGGCCTGGCGCCGGCCCTGCGCGCCGCGACGGTGGATCTCAACACGTCGTTGAAGGCGGGCGGCAGAAATGCGCAGGGGGAAGGGGGCCTCGGCAGCTCGCGCCGCCGGCTGCGCAGCCTGCTGGTGATTGGGGAGGTCGCGATCTCGCTGGTGCTCCTCGTCGGCGCCGGCCTGCTCGCGCGCAGCTTCGTCCGGCTGCAGCACGTGTCGCCGGGATTCGAGCCGGAGGGGGTCGTTTCGATACGGATCGGACGGAGCGCGCGCCAGTTCCCGAACCGAGATGCCGCGATGGCCTTCTACGGGCCGCTGGGCGATGCGCTCGCGGCGGTGCCCGGCGTCACCATGCGCGGAGCGGTCACGTCGCTGCCGTTCACCTCGTCGGTGGGATGGGGATCCATCAACATCGAAGGCTGGACGGCGCAGCCGGGACAGGAGCTCCAGGTCGATCAGCGCGGTGCCAGCGCCGACTACTTCCGGACGATGGGGATTCCACTGGTGAAGGGGCGGTACTTCGGCGGCGGCGACATGCCGTCGACTGCCGAGCAGGTCGTCATCATCGACGAGAAGCTCGCGCAGCGCTTCTGGCCCACCGGCGATGCCATCGGCAGACACGTCTGGTTCGATCCCTCCCGGAAGCTGACGATCGTGGGCGTCGTCGGGACGGTGAAGCAGTACGGCCTCGACGTGGACGGGCGCATGGTCGTGTACCGTCCGAGTCCGTGGGCGAACTATCAGGTGGCGCGGACGTCATCCGATCCAGCCGCGGTCGCGCGCGACATCGTGCGGAAGATCCACGAAATGGATCCGACAATTACCGTGTTCGACGCCCAGACCATGCCGGGCCGGATGTCCGCGTCGCTGGCCCGTCAGCGTTTTTCCACGACTATGCTCGGCGCGTTCGCGGGGTTCGCGCTGGTCCTTGCGATCGTCGGCGTCTACGGCGTGATGTCGCACCTCGTCACGCAGGGCGCGCACGACATCGGCGTGCGCATAGCGCTCGGCGCCGAGCGCCGCCGCATCCTGCTGATGGTTCTGCGCCAGGGACTGGAGCTCACGGTCGCGGGCAGCGTCCTCGGAGTGATTGGCGCCGCTGCATTGACGCGCGTCATGGCCAGCCTCCTGTTCGGCGTGAGCACGACCGATCTGACCACGTTCACGGCCGTTCCCGTGATCCTCATTACGACCGCGATGATCGCCAGTTATATCCCCGCCCTCCGCGCGACGCGAGTGGATCCCGTCGTCGCGCTGCGGGACGAATAGGCCGCCGAGGAGTGCCGTGAGACCGCTGCCGTATGTGTGGCCATATGCGCTTGTGTTTTGGGCGGCCGCCTTGTGGGCGTTCTGGCCCGAGTTCGGAATCATCCGGCGTGCCCGGCGCGAGGCTGGCACCGAGGATGCGAAGTCCCTTCAGGTCCTCGTGTTCGGGCAGGGGATCGCCTCGCTTGCGGCGTTTTTCGTTGCGTGGTTCCCGGCGCTTCAGTTTTCCGGGAATCGAGTTGCCATCTTCTCTGCCGGCGTGGCTGTCCTGATCGCTGGCAGCCTTTTGCGTCGTCACTGCTGGCGGATGCTGGGGTCGTCGTTCACCGGGGACGTTCGTGTGAGAGCCGACCAGCAGGTCATTACGCGCGGCGCCTACGCCATTCTTCGGCATCCTTCCTACACCGCCGGCATTCTGATGAACACCGGCATTGGAATCGCCCTCGGGAGCTGGGCGTCGGTCGCGATTATAGCCGTGACGAACTTCGTCGCGTACAGCTATCGCATTGCCGTCGAGGAGCGCGCGCTTCTCGCAGAGATTGGGGAGCCGTATCGCCAGTTCATGACCACGAGAAAGCGTCTCATTCCGTTCGTCTATTGACCGTGAAGAATCGCCCACGACTCGCGGCCTGTCTCGCCGCCGCACTGATCTCGATTCCCTGCGTCACGCATCGCGAGGTGCGCGCCCAATCCGCTGCCGACCCACGCTTCGACGCGCTTGTCGCGCTCGCTGATGCCAAGATGAAGGAGTACGGCGTGCCGGGCGTCGCGCTCGGAGTCGTGGCCGACGGCAAAGAGAGCATCCGTGGACTCGGCATCACCAACCTCGAAGACCCGCTGCCAGTCACCGCGCATACCGTCTTCCCGATCGCGTCCATCTCCAAGACGTTTGCGACGACGGCAATGATGCGGCTGGTCGAGCAAGGCAAGGTGGATCTCCGCGCCCCAGTGCGGACATACCTGCCCGACTTCCGCGTACGCGACGACGCGGCGAGCCGTGACGTGACAGTGTGGCATCTCCTGACGCACCTCGGCGGCTGGGAAGGGCAGGTATCGGCTCCGGACCGTGGCCCGGAGACACTCAAGAGCTTCGTCGGGTCAATCACCGACCTGATGCAGGTCGCGCCGCCGGGAAAGGCGTGGAGCTACAACAACGCGGGATTCAGCATCGCGGGGCGAGTGATTGAAGTCGTGACGGGCAAGCCAATCAATCAGGCGATACGCGACCTGGTGTTCCAGCCGCTCGCCCTCGAGCATGCCGGAACGACCACCGGCGAGTTCATCGTCCAGCGGTTCGCGGCCGGACACATGACGCGCGACGGCAAGACAACGCTTCAGCGGCCATTCGCCGCGTCGACGAGCGTCACGGCCGGTGGCGTGGGCCTCTGCATCACCGATTTGCTCGCGTACGCTCGATTTCATATGGGAGACGGCACCGGCGCCAGCGGCGAGCGTGTCCTGAAGAGAGACTCGCTGGAGCTGATGCGCATCGTGCAGTTGCGCAAGCAGGGCACGGACGACGACATCGGGCTGGCGTGGCACATCCGCCAGGTTGGGCCGATTCGCACCTTTGGCCACGGCGGCACGTTGGGCGGACACATTGTGCTCCTCGAGCTGGTGCCCGAGCGGAACTTCGCCATGGCCATCCTGACCAATGCGAATACCGGCTGGCGCCTGATCCAGGACGTCGAGCGCGAAGCGCTGAAGTCGTACCTGCGCGCAACATACACGCTCAATCAGGCCATCGCGCATCGCGGGCTGGTCGAGACGCTTCCCGCGGTGGAGCCTCTCACGACCCAGCCCGATCCGGCGCCATACCTGGGCACCTACGCGCGGCCCAGCAATTCATACGTGGTACAGGCCGAGGGTGGAAGACTGCTGGTGCAGGATCGCCCGAGCGGCGGCGGCACCGTCAGGGGATCCCCTGTCGCCTTCTATGGGCCCGACCGCCTGGTCGTCACCGACGGCCCCGACCGCGGCCAGTCGATCGAGTTCGTGCGCGACGCCGGTGGTCGCGTAAACTGGATTCGTGTCGTCGGCCGCGTTGCCGTGCGGACGCCATGATCGCGTGACTGTACTTACAGTCCGAGACGCTCGCGCGCGTAGGCGATCGAGCGTTCGACATGTTCCAGCTCCAGTGCGTAGCGCGCTTGTTCGGACAGGCCGGTGATCCGCGGCAGCGGAGTGGCTGGCTGGTATGCACGGACGCTGGTCAACGTCCGTGCCAGCGCGATACCTGGAACATCGACGAACGTCTCCCAGTACTTCCCGGTCAGACACGGCACGTGCAGCGGATCGCGGGTGATCATCTCGAGCGAGAAGTGCACCTCGGGTCTCGCGGCGCGGATCGCCTGCACCATGCGCGGCAGATCCAGGATGCCTTCGCCGAGCGGCACTTCCGAGAGCAGGAATCCGGACTCGGTCTCTTCCACTCCCATGTCCTTGAAGTGCACGTTGAAGGTGTACGGCGCGAGCTTCTCCACGGTCTCTGTCGGATCGTCAAGGATTGAGAGATTGTTCCCGGTGTCGAGCGACACGCCGAGGTACTCGCTGCTGTACCGCTTCAGCAGCTGTACCTGCTCGTCAACCCGCCAGTCCTTATGATTCTCGATACCGAGAGGCATCCGATGCCGCTCGACGATCGGCAGCGCCACCGCGATCTGCCGATGGAACCCGGCCACCGCCTCCTTCCAGCCCGCGAGCGTGTCGAACATTTCGTAGCGCCGGCCGAGCAGGCAGACGACCCGCAGGCTGGTGGCGCCGGCCTCTTTCGCGACGTTCACCGCGTGCTCGAAGACCGCAGGATCTTGCTTCGGCAGAAAGGTCTGGATCTCGACGTACATGCCGAGCTCTTCTTTCATGCGCCTGGTACGCCTGGCCCAGTCGAAATCGATCTGCGCCATGCCGCCGTGCGCGCCGGCGGCGCCCACGGCCGCTGCCAGCGTCATCAGGCGATCGACTTCGAGGAGCCGATGCGGTGAGGCGAAGCGGATCGATTGAAACGAGTCCGCGCTCAGCCCCATGGCCGTACGTCGCGGTGACAGCGATGGAGTGGTCATAGTTTCAAGACGAGAAAGGTCTCGACAACGAGGACTCCCGTGAGCGCGAGCAGGCCGCCGGTGTAGCCACCTGTCGCGTCGAGCAGAGCGCCAATCAGCGCCGGGCCCACGAACCCACCCAGGCCGCCAATCGCATTGATCACGGCAATCCCTACGGGCGCCGACGCTTCGTCGAGCAGCTCGGGCGGGAGCGCCCAGAAGACTCCGGCCAGCGATCGCAGCGCCATCTGGGCGATCGTGAACCCCAATACGAGCCGCCAGATCTGGTGCTGGGACGCCAGGGCCACCACGAGTCCCAGCGCGGTGGCCAGGGCGCAGCCCGCGACGTACCGCCGCCGCTCGCCTCCCCGATCGGACGCGCGTCCGACGATCGCCATGGCGGCCAGCGACGCCGCGAACGGGAGAGCGGTGATGCCGCTCAGGGAAAAGCCGCGAAGGTGCGTCACGTCCGCGAGCAGCTTCGGCAGCCATAGGAACATGCCGTAAT
>Ga0137390_10001942_pt1 | contig 16076 bp, 19 predicted proteins | sample 15con2h24AmetaG_FD_104937 | JGI IMG/M metagenome (GOLD analysis project Ga0137390, IMG submission 104937) | Vadose zone soil microbial communities from Angelo Coast Range Reserve, California, USA - 15con2h2.4A metaG | ecosystem: Environmental > Terrestrial > Soil > Vadose zone > Saprolite... | reverse complement strand
GATGTCTCACGCCCTTCTTTTTTCTCAAACGCACTCTAAAACGCCGCCGACGCCACAACCATAATTCGCATTCTCTCCAGACCCCAGACCGACCCAACTACGTCGTCTCATCTTTCACCTGTACGGCAGCTTAATTCCCGTCATCTCGCGATCGCCGTCTGACTCCCTCCATCCTCCGCACTTGCCAACGCAATGCCGTACTCTTATGCTGGACACTCAATGGCCTGTCGTGAGTACACGCGCGAAGATAAATGTCAAAAAGCCAACGAGACGCCTACAGTAGGGGCCTGGGTAGCTTGCTAGTGGCTGCCAGCTTTGCGCGTGCCTCGAGTTGAATCTCGACTAGACCTCATGCTAGACGAAAGTCACGAAACGCAAGGACTCCATCAGACTCGGTGACATAAACGAAGCTTTCGTCTATATCTATCCCCCAAAAACAAGCGTGCATGTCATGGGCCGGTCTCGAGAATGCCTCGAGGATGTGATGGCTCGTCTCGCCAGCCTCCCGGATATGTTGCTGACGCTGGGCGGTCCTCCTTTTTTTGCGTGCGCATCGGATATCCCGTTCAACACCGGTGGCCTGTGGGTGTTCTTGTTTATAAGCCCCACTTCTGGATTTATGATCGCTCAACAATTCGCCCATTTTCTGCACCCTCGACAGACTTTTCCACTCGTCGTTGCCTGTTAGTGATGATGGCAAATCCATGGCCTACTCCATACGACCAACATGACCACGTACGCTATCCCATACGTTACTTCCCTTGATGGATAAGAGTCATACTTCGTTTCTTAGATCCATTCTTCGTCAGACGCCCCCACTGGCAGTCCCGCTGGTCAGTGGCAAATTGCAGCTCGACCAGACGCCAGCACAGCCATCCAAGGTTGCACCTGTTCGTTGTGCTCAGTCACCAGACACAACGATCCGCCGGTCTGGAATACAGCGGAACATCAGAACTCATGGCTTCAAGGTGTACGCATCGTTTCATCGGAAAGTGCTATATCGTCTTCTGACTTTGGCCCTTCTCCGAAGAATCCAGCCGTCCAATTTGCAAATCGAAACTTAGGCATAGACAACCCTATGGGCACCAGCGCTATGGTGAATGGCCAGACGCAGGCACACTTTATCGCTCCTAGAGTTTCTGTATGTACTGGAGTTCTCCGTTACCTGTATTTGGCTGAAGTTCAGCCCAACAGTATCATCAGGATACTGTTGGTTACGCGCCCATAGATGTGGGACCACGCTTTCTTCAAGTCCAGACTAGTGTGGGTCTTGATCAGGCCCATGTCTTTGGTCCGGCGGTCACGGAAAGTCTTCGACGTCTCGCTGGACGCTATGTCAACAACCCTGGGTCCCTCGTCAACGTAGTTCACCTGGAACCAGGCGCCTCTGGAAGATTTCAAGTTGTCATTATACTGGATGTAGCTGATATTCTCTGAGGTTGCCATGAATTGCCAGTGCTGTGACCCGACAACATCCCCCAGGACCACCGTCATGACCTCTAAGCGAGGAGCGGATTCTGATATGATTTGGACTCAGTGCATTAATATTGTTCTCTTTGAAATTATTGTTTGATGCTTCACTGGTGTCGCAATGCCATCAATTGAATTTCCCTCGACTTACTACTATTAAGGCTCGATTGAGCCGGGTTCATATTTTTTTTAAAAAAAATCCATTAACGTGCGTAGTCAGGGTGCAGAGTATCACTTCACAACGGTGATGTTACGGCCAACATGTCTTATCTCAGGCTCGGGCAACACTGGCACGAGGGCCCGGGGCTCCGTGTGCTCGCTGCCTTTCTCAGGCTGTGACGAGCCACGGCATGCGTTACACGGCTACTTGGCTGGTAGAAAAGGTGACTACATATACCGTACTGTATGCGTGTGTGGAGTCGTTATCGAGCGTTATCTCGTAATGCCGTACCCCGCATTCAAGTTCTAATCGCGATCCTCAACCCACAACTCGCCAACTAAAATTATAACCGCCGGCTACTGTATAAATACTCGGATCTGCAAAGAGATCTACAAAAGGGAGTTCTCGCAGATCCTATCTCATCCTTCGAAGAGAGAAAAGCACATTGCACGACGCCTGGGATTGACTTTTTAAATACCAGTTTGCGAACGTCAACTGTAAGTGTACTGTACAAATAAATATATGCAGGAGAGGGGGAAAGAGAAGAAAGAAAAGAAAAATAGTATACGCCCTAACTTAAGCAGTTGGTATATATGAAGCGAGCGACCAATAGAATAGAGGCGACGAAACGATAGCGTTCATTGTGGATCACAACATGAACGTATGAGGAAATCCGTTACCAGCCGTCCGACGCAAAACCAATAAAAGAATACAGCAGGGGAAGGGAGGGAGGTGTCTCGTATACAACGGCTGAAAGAAGCCCGTAAGGTGGCCCAAAAAGAAATAAGGGGGAAATGGTATAGAAGAATGCAACAAGTCAGTGAGTGAGGGGGAAAGCGTAAGTCAAGAAGAATTATGGTAGTGGTGGTGGTGGTGATGGTGGTGGCAGTGGCTGCGGTATCGCGTTGCCCCTCGCCGCTTCAGTGAGCGAATACGCGCTCGCTCGCTCGCCAGGCGCGATGGTCATAAAATACGCGTCGAGTCCGACTCGAGGGGCTGGGTCGATAGCAGACGGGAGCGACATGCTCATGAGGCTCCCAAAGCTCCCCTCGCCGCTCCCGCGCCGCCCGCGAATCCTTGGGCTCCGCCCGGCCGTGCCGATTCCCGCCATGCTCTCGCGCGCTGCACCGAACTCTGCTAGATCGTCATCGTCGCTTCTCGCGATGCTATCCATCGAGCCATGATGTGCGTGCTCCATGTGCGCGAGGAGCGGCTCAGCCATGCCCGCCTCGTCCGGACCGGTGCCGATGTCGCTCGCTGTGTGTCGGTGCATCGGGAGTCCTGCCACTAACGAGGCTGCAAGAGCCGCATCGTGCGTTGATGAGATAGGCTCATCGGACACCAATACAGCCGCCTCGAAAGCAGACGTCGGGTCGCGCAATTTAGGAAAGTCGACGGTGCTGCCCACGAGGGTATCGCGCCAGCCAGACGAGTCTCCTGGGTCGAGATTAAGATACGACACCTCACGTTCACCGTCATCGCCGTTGTCCTTGTCCTTGAACCTGCGGGATCCAAATTCCCCGAGGGCAGTATCGTCCTGGCCGATGACCGTGAGTGTGCTGTTTCCAGCGATGCTCCTACCAAGGGATATACGAGCTGGCGCTGATTCGATGCTTAAATACGCCGTCTGATACCCGAGCGGGTATGCCGTCGACGCGCCATCATGTTTGGGACCCGCAGCATCGAGGTACGAACTCTGGCGTAACCGACGCCTCACGACGAACCACCGCAGGCCGAAGAGCGCGAAACAGGCCCCGATGACGCCAACGAGAGCGAGAAGCACGTCGATTCCTACGGACAATCTGCCTTTGTTAGATGATATAGCTTGATCCGATGCGGGAGGATTTCCGGATGACAAAGGCACATTGAGGACGCGTACGTTGTTGAATTCTTGCATCGCCCGTGTAGGGTCGGTTAGGCTTAGAAGACCTACCTGCGGGTGTAGAAGATTATCGGCACCGGAAGCGGAGTTGTTGGGGAATATGCCACGTGCGTTGGGCACGTCATATGCCATAACGGTGTAGACATTTCTCAGAAATGGGACACCAAGAATCATGTCTGAAACGGTGGGGGATGTATCCATGATGCCGCCAGCGGTTTGGATAAGGCCGACACAAGTCGATGAAGACGGAACAGTTTGGGATCGAGTTGTGAGATCGAGAGGGTGAAGGGGCATCTCTGGCTGACCATCGATTGTAATGGTCATGTTGAGCGGTGTTGTGCAAGGCACGTAGTCTGTCATCTTGTCAGGAGCTGAAAGTTTAGAACGGACAATGAACGTTCTTACACTGGCCGTCTGCCGCAGGTCCAATACCGAGGGCGCCATATATCCCGTTGGCGACATTAGTTGAAGCAAAGATGAACGGCACGCCAGAATCCAGGACTGCGGTGGGAAACACATTGCCTGATCGTGGGTCGTCGATGTTGACGGACAACGCTGAGCCGTTGACGTATAGGGTGATTGCGCGGACTTGCACTTCCCAGAAAAGGATGCTGTTGTTTTGAGGTACAACTGTCGAGTACATGATTTGGCTTGGATCGGGCACTAGCTGCGAGGGATGGCGCCCGATGCCCAGCAGTGATGGGACGGCACTGGACCCGGGCCGTGAAAGAGAAAGAGAGAAGAAACGGGATGAGGGGGCAGAATTGGCAGGTGTGATGCCAAGGAGATTAGAGGAAAATGGAGCACCGTCGCGGCCATTTCCGATCACGGGGGTGATGGAATGCGCGATAAGGGAGTCTAGGGGAAGGGCGAGGCCTAGGACGCCGTTGAATTCGTGTTCGAGAGGCTCCGAGTCAACGCTCGTCGCAGCGGCTGTGGAGAAGGATGCGTCAAGGAAAATGGGGGAGAGTGACCGGAGGTGCACACCTAGAGCCTGGTTATTGATAGTGTACCCTCCTACCTGAACTTCATCCCAATAAATGGGACCACTCACTCGACCGGCGAGGTATCGGATAGAGAACTCCGATTGTGTCGCGACACCGGAAACGGAGGGGTCATACTGGCGCCCTTTGGTACCGGCACAAGCCGTGGAAGAGCAGGAGACCGAGGCGATCCACTGAAGGAGGTCAATACAAGGAAGCCTTAGATGGAATAAGAGCCTACGAGGTCAGAAGAGCCCGTGTCGACTTGAAGGGAAAAGTTTTGGCTATTGCTGCCTACATGGACAGTAGTTGTGTAGATGCTAGTCAGGAGGCGAAGGAACGTCAGTACAACGACGCAGGAGAAAGGAGGAAACCGGAAAGACACGTCTCGAAAAAAAAACGTATGCAAAGTCACGCGGCGTCTAGCGAAGACCGCTTATGACAATCCATCAGATCAAGGACAAAGGGGAAGCAACGGTGGCAAAGCACAGCGACAGACGGATCAAAGTCCGACCAGAATCACAACCGGTGAGTGCAACGCGACATCCAGCACAAGGCGATGCTGGCGCCGAAGCGCTAAAATAGCAGAGCGCCAGAGGTTGCTGTTTCGGCATGGACGCGTGGGACACGGATAACTGAGAGGCGAGCGCAGACCAAGCAAAACAAAACCAAATGCGAGACGAGGCGGCACTCAGCCACAAACAGCCAGAAATCCGAGCAACCCCCCTTTCCGAGGTTGGAGGGAGGATGGCAGGGTATCTGGGCCTGGTAGTTCGGCTCGACCAAGTGAAAGGGAAGAGAGACTCACGCTTCGTACATGCCTGCGCCGACCATGTTCAAGGGGAGAACGATACCTGCAGAGCCACCTGTGCCCTCATCTCTCGACTCTTCACTGTGCATCCGAGTCTCCTGTACCCTTCTCCTTCGCGAGAGTGGGGATGTTCTCGAAGAAATGCGTGACATCCGAATAAGTCGTGAATGCGCGTAAACGTGGAGGAGATCGGGGGCGGGGAGAAGGGATTGAAGGGGGGAGGCCGAGTCGAGCCCGGGGAATGGAGGGAAGGGGAAAGGGAAAGGGTGACGTGCTCTGAAGACTCAGATTATCCTCAAAAAGGCATGTAAACAGTGCACAGCAAAGTTGACGCCCAACTGGCCCGGTTGGTTGAAGAATGGAAAGATCAAAGGTATGTAGTCGGGATGATGAGGAATGGTGGTCTTTTCCGAGTAGTGGTACGGATCGAACACGCTCTTAAGGAGAAGGGGCGCGGGCCGTAAGAGTGTAGGAGCAAGGAGTCGAGCTCGTCAGGCCAGATCTGCGCACGCAAACCGAAATCTTTCTTATTTTCTCAGACAATACAGCACATACACAACAGAGCGCTGATACAATGGGAGCAACGCGTGCGTTTGGCCCACAATGAACGCTCTTCCTGCATGAAGGGAAAAGGGCATGGGGGAGGCGGGCCCAATAGGGGGTTTGAACAAATCATGGCCGACCTGAACTTGACTTTACACGGAATAAATGAAAAAAGTTCCCAGAGAAACGGGTCAAAGGCGGTGCGCTCAACTAACTCAATCCAAATCGGTACCTTTCCGCCTTCCGCCCGCTCACGTTGATGTTCTTCCTCTTCTCCCTTTCAACCTTTCAACCAATCAATTCACGACTTTCCCCAACGGCGTCTTGGCCATCACGCTCAGCACCTCAAAGAGGACCTGTTTGATACCAACCGACCATCAGCTCACTGGGGAAATTACGGGAACTGCGATCGTCGCTCGCCGGGTATTAAAATTAATCAAACAAAGACTCACATCAGCGGCGGCCATGGTCGTAAGTTCCGCGTTCGTGTCGTACGCAGGAGCAACCTCAACAATATCAGCAGAGACGATATGCAGTCCGTCCAAACCCCGCAAAATCGTGCGCAGCTCGCGTGTCGACCAACCGCCAGTCTCGGGCGTGCCAGTGGCGGGGGCGAACGCGGGGTCGAGTGAGTCGATCTGCATCAGGCCGAAGCCGAAAACCCGCCGCGCAAACGCCGCAAATGAACCCAATCAGAAATGCTGACTCAGCACCTTCTGTGGATCTGGCAACGACGCACATCGATGGAGAGATAAACCGGCCTATCGCCAACCGTACTGCGGATCTTCTCAATGATTCCCGCCGTACCTGTGTTATGAATATGAGATAAGATCAACTCTCTCCATCCCCTGCCACCCACCAATAGTGTCGATCTCGCGGGCTTCAATACGCTGAAATCCGGATTCGTCGTCGTTCACATAGTCCGCCGGGCCAGACAACGTTGTGCGAATCGCGCCGTGCTATCATAGAAAAGCAAAAACAGTCGTCACTAGGATCCCAACGAGTCGCACACAAGCCCCGAGGAGAAGGAAAGGAGGGACAAGGAAGGGTATACTTGCGATGGAGCTTCCGTTCGCGATGAGTCCCTCGCGGCTCGCCCAGTAAAAGTACGTCCCATGGTTGATCGCCGCGCGCTCGCTCGGTGCGCCCCCGAACACGCTCGGCTTCCACGTGTCGAGGTGCGAGTCAAAGTGGATGACCGAGATCGGGCCATATGCGCTGTGGATCGAGCGCAGGAGCGGCAGCACGATGGTGTGGTCCCCTCCGAGCGTGATCACGCGCGGGTGGTGCTTCCCGTCCTTCGCGATCGGCACGAGCGGCGCACCCGTCAGCGTGTCGTTCGGCAGCGCGGAGTACGGCGTGCGGTGCAGCAGCGACCGGTGTCCGTCCTCGATCTGCTGGATCGCGAACGTGTTGTCGTACGGCGTCACGGGGATATCTCCGCAATCGACGATCTTCAGCCCGGAAAGAAAGGGATTAACCTCCAACGGTACGTTGTACCCGCCGTATAACGTCAGACGGCGCGATCCCGCGCGGATTCCCGCAGGTCCGAAGCGTGCTCCTGGCCTGTAAGACGTGCCGGTGTCCTACCATTACAACGAGCGGCACCATCAGCACCTGAATGTCCACGTGTGGGGTGATCTATCTACGGCCTTACAAATGGAGCGCCGAGGAACGCGATATCAAACGGGACATCCTTCTCTTTCGTGAGGCACTGGACCCACGGCAGCCTGGCAAATGTGGTGATCCCAGAAAAGATGGCATCGGCGGTGACTGGGACGAAAAGCATTGTGAAATATTCCGAGTGTGTGCGTCATGAGCGGAGCACCGACCTGAATTATCTCCCGGGTACGTCGCCTGATACGGGAACCGTACATAGTCCAGGGGCATCTGGTCCTTATGGTGGTCGTGGTCGTCCTGACCTACACAAGGCATCGCGAGGGATGTCACGAGCAGGCCGAGCAGCGTAGGCTTGAAAATCATTGTGTGCGAAAGGTATTCACAATGGGAATTTGCTCGCCGGAGAAATACGCTGCCATTTATGCAATCCCGCCCGCAGCATCGCACTAGAGCGACGAGGCTTGTGCCTCGCGATAACGTTATTCTTCCTAATCCTCCAACATACAGTGTTAATTGATAGGCCGGCTGCGCCACACTCCCCCCCCCTGTGACCCAAGCTTTACCATTTCACGGCCCAATCTGCCTCGAGGCCACCTTCCTCTCTTCGTCATTATCAAAATCGCAAAAAAATAGTTACGGCTGTGAAAATGCTCTTATATCCCGATGCGGTCACTGGTAAAGCGCTACCTTTCTTATTCCTTCATTTTTTTTTTCTCGGCACTCTCGCCGTGAGTGAATGAGAGTGTGCGTGTATGGGAGGGGGGAGGCGCCAGGAAAGCGCACCAATTTTACGGACCACAAGATGTAAGAGACGTTGGCCTAGCGCACAGCGTGGGTACTGTACAAACGTACAAAAATAAGTAACGATAACGTGAGGGCAGCTGGGCCTTCACAAGAGGTGCCTACTACTGTAGTGAGCCAGCGCCGGAGTTTATTACGGCCCCGCCCCCACACTCGAGCTGGTCCAACAATGTACGTCGTGCGAGGATGAATGACGGCGTAATTGCATCCGCTCCATGCCATTGAGAGAAGCACCGGCCTCGACTCGGACGTCCCGTGTAGTCGGTAAACATACAAGACCACGCTGTACGTAAACCCACTAAGAAAAATAGGGGTGGGAACAATCCTAGTCGCGTGCGGCACCAGGGAGCGGAAGAGAGCGCGCGTTACGAGATTTGAGGGGAGGAAGGAGGAGTGAGGGCGCCTCCGAGAAGGCCGATTTGGGTTATGGAGGGGCCACGGGGACGCGACGACAACGCAAGAACGTACACGGCCGGGTGCTGTTTGTGTGCCTTTACTTATCGCGGGGCCGAGGGTCATGGGGAAAGAGGAACCGGTGCCGTATCCCGTACTGTGTATACTCGCGCTTCGCAGCGCTGAGACTCTTGCCTCGTGCCCGTGCCAATTACTGTGGTGTATAGTAAATCACGACCCGGAAAGGTTCGGGCGCGAGTAGTGTACGTTACCCATAGTCACCCACCGAGCGGCGAGCGGCCGCGACCTCCTGGGCGGAACCTCCAGGCGACGACCCCCATCAAGTCAAGGTTCGGGGCCACACATAAAAAGGGGGCCGGCGTAGCGCGCATGACACCTGTCGGCGCGTGGGGATTGTTTACAGCTCGTACTTGGTCACCTGGTAGTTGACGAGCAGCATGACCTGGTTAACCCTTTCTCATTCTCTCGCCCTCTCCACCCCACCGGTTTCCGTCACCGAGCAAAGGACCTGGGATTTGGGATGAACTCCAAGAGAAGGAGATCGATCGATCGATCGAAAATCTAGTGTCGCATCGCAGTTCGCTCGCACCTCGTTTTTCTTCTCTTTTCTGTTTTTGTCTGATGGAGTGAATTGGTAAACGTGTCTGGGAGAGAAAGAAGAGAGAGAAAAGAAAAAAATGCCGTAAGTAAGCGCCCTCCGCGCTGAGTTGCCTTGCTTGTGCTTAGAGATGTGGGTACAATTACCAAATTGCACTTGGCCACGCGTTTTATTTTTCAAATTTACCCCCCAGCGAGCCGGATAGCAGAGCCGCCCAGAAAATATGTGGGGTGGCGTGGTCTATTTTTTGACGCTCGACGGTGTAATTGTGGGGGTTGTCCCAGGATTGCGTGATGCACCAAAGTACCAAAGTAGAACTGTACAGCGTGGGGGTTTAATTGGGTACGTTACTACCGTAAAGGTATCCTACGACCCTCTAGACCTTTCGAGTCTTTCGAGCGCTTAGTGAAAGTGACGAGATGAGGTGGAGAAGCGGTTGACTGATGGGGCAAACAGAGTTTTATATCTTGACGACTACGGGGAGAAGGTTGGAAATTTGGGTACTTTAACCCTGACAAATATTTATTTGTGGTACGACCCACCAATCAACATCAGCGCGAGACCAGCGGAAGAAAAACTTGGGGTCCTGATTGACGGTACTGTGGTGTTTCTAACGTACTACAACAATTTTTGTTCATATCTCACCTGATGTCGACTAGGACTCTAGGAGTCGACGTCACGGATGGCTTCTTGTCTATCTAGTCGAGTAGTGGCATCGTCACTATCGTTTGATAAGATCTCTCCACAGACAGGCGCGCATCTTCATAGTCATTAATGCATCACTTGACCCGTACACTTCAAGTGGGGCAACGCCCAACAAACATCACCTATTTTAGATGGCCGCAGTGCCACTCCACCCTTAGGTCACAGTCATTGCACTGCTCGGCCAACGTGGAGAGATGACACATGTTTCTTCACATAAGAACTTGAAAGCCTGGAACATCGCCCCACGTTTCCATTACCAAGGTCCTGGTGGGCCAAAAAAAAACGGAGACCAAAAAGGGTCCCTGAATCCGCAACAAACACAGTTTGGCCACCCGCGAGAACACAGTGATTTCCTAGCAGAAAAAACATAAAGTTCAACCTAAAAAATTGAGGGACAGTTGCGTGGTACAGCAAGCACCACGGGCTTCAAGGTGGCCATTGCCATTGAGACTGGGAGTTTTCCCACACACGTGCGATCGAGAGCAAGTACAATACCACATACTGTTACTTTGTTCTATGCGAAAATGTGTTAGGGACATTAGATTTGAATTACGAGGGTTGGCGGCCGCGATGTCATGGCGTTGTTTGCGCTGGCGGTGACCCAACCTCCGGGAGCTGACCGCCGAGGTCGTCGGGTATGGCGAGGGTGGGGTCAACGTCGCGGGCGAGACGTCCGCCAAAGAGCACGCCACCTTCGCGCGCGCGGAATTCTGCGATGCGCCTCTCCACCTCCGGGCGGAAGTGCCGCATGAGGCCCTGAATGGGCCACGCCGCTGCGTCGCCGAGGGCGCAGATGGTGCGGCCTTCGACTTGTTTGCTGCAAGGACGTGGAGCGGTGAGATGGGCCAGTTAGGTACATGGCATGATGAGCCCACGCACGTCAATTCGAGAAGCATGTCGATTTCGCGTTGATGGCCGCGGCCTTCGACAAAGCGGTTCATCATGTTCATCATCCATGTAGTTCCCTCTCTGCATGGTGTGCACTGACCGCACGACTCGTGTTTGTAAAACTACATAGATCAGACAGAGAGGCGAGTGGAATGAATTGGATGCGACGAACTTGGGAGAATCGAGCAATAGCCGCAACGATATCCGTCGACTTGTCCATCACAATGACGGCACCAGTACCGAGACCGGACTGAGCGTCCTTCAGAGAGTCGAAATCCATTCTGTAGGTGGGGTAAACCGAGTGAGAGAGCAACGAAAACGACCACTCACAAGACCTCTTCACATTTCGGCTTCGGGAGCACAGGCACAGAGCTCCCACCCGGAATAATTCCTAGCAAGTTATCCCAGCCCCCACGGACACCACCAGCGTGTTTCTCAATGAGATCCTTCAAAGGGATACTCATCTCCTCCTCGATCACGCACGGGTTGTTAACATGTCCGCTGATGCAGAAAAGCTTCGTGCCCTGATTGCGTTCCCGACCAAAGCCTGCGAACCAGTTCGCACCTCGGCGACAGATCGTTGGCGCGACAGCAACGGTTTCCACGTTTGCGACCGTCGACGGGCAGCCGAAAAGGCCGACGTCCGCGGGGAACGGTGGCTTGAGACGCGGTTTGCCTTGCTTACCTTCCAGGCTTTCGATGAGCGCGGTCTCTTCTCCACAGATGTACGCGCCAGCCCCACGATGGATATACACGTCAAAGGCATAACCAGAGCCGCAGGCATTCTTTCCAAGGAAACCGGCCTTGTATGCCTCTGTGATCGCTTGTTGAAGATGCGCGGCCTCCTGGAAAAACTCGCCGCGGATGTAAATATATGCAGCGGTGGCGTTCATCGCGCGACCAGCGACGAGGCAGCCCTCTACGAGTTTATGGGGGTCGCCGCGTAGAATTTCGCGGTCTTTGCATGTTCCAGGCTCTCCCTCATCAGCGTTGACAACGAGATAGCGGGGTCTGGAATTTGAGGTCAGATTTACGACGAAGGGAGTGACGTCGAGGGGACGCACCTCGGATCTTTCTCCCAGCCAGGCTTATTCATAAAACTCCATTTTAGTCCACTTGGAAAACCAGCACCTCCGCGGCCGCGCAAACCGGAATCCTTGATGGTCTGGATGATCCAAGAGTCACCTTTTAAGAGAATGTCCTTTGTCCGATGCCAGTCACCACGAGACTGACAAGCACGTAAGACCAGAAGCTGATGAGTCATCGAAAGAGGCATACCACGGCGCCTTTGATACCATGATCATGTCGCAAATATGCATTCGTGAAGATGCGATCCTGGTCCTTCAATCCTCCGTATCGTCGGACAGGCGTATCCTGTACCGTAGCCAAATTTCTTCGACCAAAAGGTCGCGCAGAGCCTGACAAGCCGGTGAGGAGACAGCCCAAGACATAACTTGTGGATTTTGGGCAACTCACGCGCCGGTCTCGCAGCTTTGAGCATTTGTCAACGACAACAAGTAAGACGACATGTCAGTGGGTTCGGTCGTCGTCGGACAACTGGTCGATTATATAATCAACGGAATTTCCCGAGCATGGGAAACCGATGCGTAACTTGCCTGATCTGTCAAAGCAACGGTAAGAACTCCAAGGGGAGTGTCGGATAAGAACTGTATTATCGATACACTTCTCGCCTGAACCGTCATGCGCATCCATCCCAGATACCCCAAAGAAGGCTTCTCGGGTTCATCTATCATACAACTTCCGGCCCTCGTACTATCTTTGAGGCACCGCAGCTCCTATGTATGTCCGAGATGCTATCTACGACAAATCATACGAGAATCCAAAGCAAGGGGCTTGACGAAGATAAGCTAATGCTTGTCCCCCTGCAACCGTGGACCCGGTGGACAAGTTGAATGGTTGCTCATGATAGGAGGGTACAAGGAAATTTTTGGACCTCGTTTCGTTCCTGTGAGTCATAAGACTCCGTTATCATAGCTTCTACCCACCCACTTCGTCCCACGCCATCGCACGGAGAAAGACCAACGACACCGTTCTGAATGATCAGCCTGAACTGGTATCTAAATAACTCTTCATGAGACACTTGCTTCGCTTTTCCTGGATGCCATAAGCGACTATCTGTGAAGGAGGATTAAGATGAGTTGATATTCGAATCTACAGGGAAAACGGACCCAGTCGTCGAAAGGAAGGATGAACTGGGGGGGGGACGTACATGTGACCCGGAAGCAAACTAGTTGTCCTCCGTTCATTATCATTCGAGTTCGCGGTGGCTGCTGGGACATACATTACAGGTCAACATCAAGACTTTATACGTCATAGCTTCGAAACTGACGCGTTTACTCTCCCAGATTCACCGGTGGGGCTTGCATTATACAGCTGAGATTCTCGCATAGCTTACGACATTCACAAAGATGACTGTCGCGCATCAATTGACGAAAAAAGGGGATTGTTCCCGAAAGAAGTGGCGGCGCCGCGAGAGACGCATAAGAGCACTGGTACGGTACGCGAAATTGATGTACGCCGCTGACGGTATTGGCGACCGCAGCAGGGGACAGTGCCCCTCTCCAATTTGTTCGAATCTGATCATGAACTGAGAACACCATCGGTATTTCTCTGCGCCAAGCTGTGTTCCAAGTTGTTCGGCTAAGGGACCCCTGCCGGCACCATCGTGGGTTATGCGGGTGGTCGAAGGCTCTGACCCAGCGAAATGTTGGGGTGGTGTTCATGGTACGTCAATACCACTATCCCAATGAATGCTCTGCATGTGCAATTATACTCTCGTCGAGTTATCCTGGAGTGGGGAGGAGTTCAAGGGGCAGACACCAGGCCAATGACTAGGGGACGTCCTGCGATGGGACAAGTCAATCCAGCTAACTTGTTCAAATCCCCAAAGATCACACTCACCACGGGTATAACCGACGCTGCCGTACAGGGACGCAAGCACGGCACTTCCCCGACATCAGAAGTCTCAGCACACTCGGGTCACTAATAGCAACTGAATACCGCCCACCATCGCTGACGGGTTTATTGTACATCCGATCTTGCACGGGCCCAGGGACGTCGTTTTGAAGCCCCACACCTGAGGTTGCGTAGATTGGCAGCCCGCATACAGTATCCGCAAGACCATCGTTCGCGGCGTCATCCTTGGACATAATACTTGCAGAGGCTGTGATACCAGGGCACGAGGCGAGGAGGGAAAGGGCCAGGGGGCCAGCCAACCAGTGCGACCACCGCCACCACCAACTTGGTCACACGTATTTCCGACCCGTGTGAACGGACTTCTGAAACGGGAAAGACGTGTCGGATTATGAAAAAGTAACCAATCCATACGGCGCGCATGATCACTCTTTCTTCGTCCCCGACCACGTGCGTAGGCTGTCGCTGCGCATTGGATCCTTGGGCACAGGCGCCAAGTTCCAACTGTACCGAGTAAACGGCAGCGCGGCCACCGGCGAGTCACCTGGTTATTCCCCAGCTCCAGCAAGAATGCCGTGCGCGGATAACGCCGAGACGATCCAAGGCTGAAAGACATAGAGCAGTGACCCATCAGAAGACTGGCACAGCCCCAATTTCGAGAAGGATGGACGAGAAAAAGGGTACTGGTGAGGTGGGAGCCACACGGACCTGAGTGGGCCAGGACGGGGAAGATCAGGGTCGACTTTTTGTGCGTTCGTCTTACATTAAACATCGCTTTTCGTTGGTCTTATCCTCTTTGGACAGCTCAATCATGACATTGGTGCCAATAGCAATAGACTCTTGAGATGTTCCTTCACTCGTCGCAGCTCCACATCAGAATAGTCAGAGACAATATTTAGGCGCGCGCTTGCTTGGTGAGTCGAGCCGCAGACCAGCTCGAACCGGTCCTTCAAGGTACCCCGGCTGTACTCTCCTCGGCCCGCAGTAGCGTCTGCAGCGTGCCGCGACCGCGACCGCCAGATGGCTAGACGAACAAGGATAAGGATTCGGTGTAGCATAGGGCCGGCGAGACCGACAGAATCTTCTAGCCGTTCCAAGTAAGCGCGGTGGTAGGCGGTGGGCGCCCTCCAGACTACACTAGCCCCACGATGGCGCAATCAGGTGAGATACTCGGGGTATCTGACGCAAAGGACTAGGCGATCCGATGTGTGCATTATGAGAAGAAGAAGCATGATGAGACAGCTTACCACCCGGTGGCCTCGGGAGCTCGTCGAGCTTTTGTGAGGACCGCCGCGGTGCCGATGTCCCTGGCGTGACGACTGTGGCACACCGTGTGCCAAATATATCGATTTTAATGGATCTGTGCCAGCCGACCGAGGGTGCCTAGCCACGCCTGACCATGCACTGTACCCAAATGGATACAACGAGTTCCTGTGGACCCGCGAGTAGCGACTCAGCGAGGAACACCGGGCAAGATACTTGGGTTGGGCGGTGATGTGGAACGCATGTTCCCAGGCCGGCATGAAAATAGACAGCCCTTCCATTTTCCCGAATACGGTGTGCTCACCAAAAGTGCTGAATTTTGAGTTCCCGACCGAACAGATGCCAGGGGTTTGACACGCCTTGACTTCGCCTTCCAAGGTCTAGCATAGGATCCTAGACTGAGTTTAGAATCGGGGTTGTTGTATGAAAAGGGGACTTCGATCGAAGTGGACGTTTAGTGCCCGAGTATGAAATCTGAAATCTGTCTGGAAAGGGGGATAGTATCGTTCGTCCCAAGGTCTGGAAATCGAGTACAGGGGATATGACGGTATATTTAGATACACCCGACAATTACACGCTGCTGCATCGAGGTCGCTTGAATTTTTTTTTCATCCGAGACAACTGCTTGCATTCATTTGGGCTACCTATCCGTCTTCTTCCTTTGCTTATCGCGAAGCGGGACCTCCCTGGGAGATATCCGAACCTTGTTGGATGTCATGATGTTGTCATCATTTCGGTGTTCGGCTACGCAACGAAGCCTACCGATTACGTGATCGGAACAAATCTCGCAAATTCTCGCTATCAGTGACGTACGTGCAGTGACTATCAGGGGGATGCGTTTGTCGAAACTTGCGAACCTTGCGCGGGAACACCTTCGCGCACCCCACGATCGCAGCGTTCGTGTTATTACCCGAGCGCCCGTCGAATACGGCCTCGGTGATCAAGTAGAAAAGCACAATATGATATTTACGTCGAACGTGTCGTGAACGCGGGAGACGATGAAG
>Ga0137390_10001929_pt1 | contig 16134 bp, 16 predicted proteins | sample 15con2h24AmetaG_FD_104937 | JGI IMG/M metagenome (GOLD analysis project Ga0137390, IMG submission 104937) | Vadose zone soil microbial communities from Angelo Coast Range Reserve, California, USA - 15con2h2.4A metaG | ecosystem: Environmental > Terrestrial > Soil > Vadose zone > Saprolite... | reverse complement strand
TCGAGACGCATGAAATGTGCATCGGCCTCCGCCTTCCAGGCACTGTCCATAACGAATGAGAAAACAACACGATTGCGGTAATAGCCTCTGACCCGAGGAAAAAGATGGTCGGTTTCGGGATCGGGCGGCCGACGCAGATCGGGATCCGGCACGCCGTCGATGACAACCCGGAGACCGCGGTACCGAATAGTCGCAGGCTGTTCGCCGTCGTATGAAACGCTTGGCAGCGTTTTCTTCCGCGCGGCCCAGGCGCGGTCGATGTCCAGCGCTGCGAAGGCGAGTCCGAACGAGATCAGGGCGGCGAGCAGGCGCATAGGCGTTACCCCAATCGGAGGTAATTTCCGGCCAGGGCTGGACGGAATTCGACGACTCCGATCGGGTCGGACGGACAGAGTTCGTTTTTTGCGCGCAAAAAAGCCGTGGCCGAACGGTCCGGCCACGGCCACGGTCTGATGAGGAGGATGCGGCTTTACGCCCGCGACTTCACGATTTTCTGCCGCTGCTTGCCCAGTCCTGCGATGCTGAGCTCCACCACGTCGTTCACCTGCAGGAATTTCGGCTCCGGCTTCATGCCGAGTGCCACGCCGGGCGGCGTGCCGGTGATGATGACGTCGCCGGGCTCGAGCACCATGAACTGCGAGCAGTACCAGACGATATGCTCGCAATCGAAGATCATCGTCTTGGTCGAGCCCTTCTGCCGGGTCTCGCCGTTCACCGTGAGCAGCATGTCGAGATGCTGCGGATCCTTGACCTCGTCCTTGGTGACGAGCCAGGGGCCGATCGGGCCGAAGGTCTCGCAGCCCTTGCCCTTGGTCCACTGGCCGCCGCGCTCGATCTGGAAGACGCGCTCGGATACGTCGTTGGCGAGGCAATAGCCTGCGACAACGGTCAGGCCCTTGCCCTTCGCCAGATAGCGCGCGCGCGTCCCGATCACGAGGCCGAGCTCGATCTCGTAGTCGAGCTTGGTCGAGCTCTTCGGCGTGATCGTGTTGTCGTTCGGCCCGCAGATGCTGGAGGGCGCCTTGTTGAAGATGATCGGCTCCTTGGGGATCGGCATGCCGGTCTCCGCCGCGTGGTCCGAATAGTTGAGACCGATGGCGATGAAGTTGCCGACGCGGCCGACGCAGGGCCCGATGCGGGGCTTGCCCTTGACCACCGGCAGCTTGCCGGCCGCGGCTTTCTTGATCTTGGCGAGGCCGGACGGGGATAGCGCATCGCCGGCGAGATCGGGCACGACCTTGGAGAGATCGCGGATCTGGCCCTCGGCGTCCAGGATTCCGGGTTTTTCGCGGCCGGGCGGGCCGAAGCGCAACAGCTTCATGACGATCTCCTCGATACTCTCATGTCAGGTGGGTCGGTCGATGGCGCGGGATCATGCGTCGGACGCGGGGTCGGGGGCAAGCGCCCTGAAAGATGGCGCATGTTCTTATCGGCGAACCGGCGGCCACTTCGCCGGAACATGCGCTGGCTCAAAACGCTCCCGGGAACGCGCCGCCATCGAGCAGCAGATTCTGCCCCGTGATGTAGCCGGCGTGGACCGAGCACAGGAACGCGCAGGCGGCGCCGAATTCATCCGGCTGGCCGAAGCGCTTGGCGGGCACGCTCGCGACGCGCTCGGCGGTCGCCTGGTCGACCGGGATGTTGCGCTTCTTGGCGGTCGCCTCGAAGTTCGAGCGCAGCCGGTCGGTGTCGAAGGTGCCGGGCAGCATGAAGTTGATGGTGACGTTGGAGCCCGCGACCGAGCGCGCCACGCCCGCCATGAATCCGGTCAGCCCCGCGCGCGCGCCGGACGACAGGTCGAGGCCGAACAGCGGCGCCTTCACGGCGCCCGACGTGATGTTGACGATGCGGCCGAACTTCTTGCGCACCATCGGGTCGATCACCTTCTGCGTCAGCTCGACCGCCACCACCATGTTGGCGATGACGCCGTCGATCATCTGCTGCCGGTTGAGCTCGCGAAAATCGCGAAAGGGCGGGCCGGCGTTGTTGTTGACGAGGATGTCGGGCTCCGGGCAGGCGGCGAGCAGCGCCTTCTGGCCGTCCGGCGTCGCGACGTCGGCCGCGACCGCCGTGATCTTCGCACCGCTCGCCTTGCGCATGTCGGCGGCCGCCGCCTCGAGCCGCTCGCGGTTGAGCCCGTTGATCACCACTTCGCAGCCCGCCTCCGCAAGCTTTTGCGCGCAGGCGCGGCCGAGCCCGCGGCTCGACGCGCAGACGATGGCCTTGCGGCCGGCAATGCCGAGATCCATGGCGGTTCCTCAAAGGTTCGGCCGGAGGGAAGGAGGACGGTGCCCGGCCGGGCGATTTCCTTTGGCCGCGCAGGTGGGGTCGTGTCAACGATGATGTAGGCGCTTGCGTGCGCGGGCGTCGCGCCTGGCGCTACGGGGACCGGCCGCTTTCGGCGACGCTCATGGCATTGCCGCGCCAGACGAACTCGCTGCCGACCAGGCCGTCGAGCCACAGCAGCGGCAGCATGAGGTCGCGCAGGATCGCGTGCACCGGATAGAGCGCCGAGAGATGCCACTGCGCGGCGCGCGCCAGCGCCATCTCGCCGCCGTACCACAGCGCCGCCAGGGCGAGAACGGCGGCGGCGACCGGCCAGTCCGACAGGCGCGCCAGGATGGCCATCGCCAGCAGCGGAAGCAGCGCGCCCGCGAGCAGCTCGGGAAGGAAGAGGCCGGGAAAGCTCGCGCGGCGCAGTCGTGCCCAGCGCGCCTGCCGGCTCCACACGTCGCGCAAGCGGCGGCGCCCCAACGGCTGCGCGAACGGCGCATCGACGAGATGCACATCCAGTCCCATGGCACGCACCAGCTTGGTCGAGGCGGCGTCCTCGGCCGCCTCGGCGCCGAGCGCCCGAATGCCGCCGGCGCGGTCGAGATCGGCGCGCCGCCACAGCATGGTTTTCCCCTGGGCAAACCCGTTGCCGAGCGCATCGGCGAAATACTGCCAGCGTGCCTGGTAGGCGTTGAGAAAGACGCATTCGAGCTCGGCCCAGAAATTCCCCGGCCGCGAGCCGATGGGCGGCGAGCAGACCAGGCCGCTGTCCGGCCGCCAGGCCGCCAGCAGCCGCTGGATATAATCGCGCGGCATCATCACATTGCTGTCCGCGATGACGATCCACTCGTGCGCCGCCGCGCTCCATCCCTTGACGCAGTTGTTGAGCTTCGGATTGGCGCTCACGCGCTCGTCGCCGACCAGCAGGCGCGCGCGGCGCGCCGGATACGCCGCGATCAAGGCGCGCACGACCGCCGTCACCGGATCGCGCGGCTGCGCCACGCAGAAGATGATCTCGTACTCCGGATAGTGCAGCTCGAAGGACGAGCGCAGCGTGTCCTCGATGAAATTGTCGATCCCGCACACCGGCCGGATGATGGTGACGGGCGGCATCTCGCGCGCGGGCAGCGAATGCGGCCGCGGCCTGCAGCGCGCGATCGCGACGAAAACGCTCACGATGTGGATGAGAGTGGTGGTGCCGCAGAACGCGGCCGCTGCCCAGATCGCAAATGTCATCCTGGCTCAGGTAGCGCGTAGCGATGACGTCGCGATGACGATAGCGTTAACCAAAAGTTAACGCGCGTGCGCCCAGTCGATGCCGATGTCATCCAGCCGCAACACGAGTCAGGTAGACAGCGCGCATGATCAACGATGAGATTTCTCTGTCGTGACGGCGCAAAGCGGCACCCGTCGATTTCGCACCCTCTTCATCTCCGACGTCCATCTCGGCACCCGCGCCTGCCAAGCCGAACGGCTGCTCGACTTCCTGCGCCGGCACGACGCGGACACCATCTATCTCGTCGGCGACATCGTCGACGGCTGGCAGCTGCGCTCGGGCTGGTACTGGCCGCAGAGCCACAATGACGTGGTGCAAAAACTCCTGCGCAAGGCGCGCAAGGGCGCGCGCATCGTCTACGTGCCGGGCAATCACGACGAATTCCTGCGCGACTATTTCGGCACGCATTTCGGCGGCATCGAGGTCGTCGACTCCGCGATCCATCAGTCGAGCGACGGCATGCGCTATCTCGTGGTGCACGGCGATCAGTTCGACTTCGTGGTGACGCAGGCGCGCTGGCTTGCGCTGCTGGGCGACCGGGCCTACGAGCTCGCGATCGTGGTCAATCGCTGGTTCAACGCGGTGCGCCGGCGCTTCGGTTTCGGCTACTGGTCGCTGTCGAAATGGGCGAAGCTCAAGGTCAAGAACGCGGTGAGCTTTATCGGCGAGTTCGAGAAGACGCTGGTGGCCGAGGCGCTGCGCCACAGCGCGGACGGCGTCATCTGCGGCCACATCCACCACGCCGTGATCCATCAGGATTTCGGCATCCACTACGTCAACTGCGGCGACTGGGTGGAAAGCTGCACGGCGATCGGCGAGCACGCCGACGGCCGCTTCGAGATCATCACCTGGACGCACGCGAGCGAGGACGAACACGAGTACGGCGAGGACGCGCCGGTCGCCGTGCGCGTGGCCTGAATCGCTGAATTCATGCCCTTGCCGCGCCACTTTTCGCGGCCTACGGTTGCCGTAATGAGCGCGCAACCACAGCCATCGCCGGTTCCAATTCCGCTTCCCACCGCCGCCGACGTCGACGCCGCGGCGGCGCGGCTCGCCGGCGTCGCCCTGCACACCCCGCTGATCTCCTCGCCGGTGCTCGATGCGCTCACCGGCGGCCGCGTGCTCCTGAAGGCGGAGACGCTCCAGCGCACCGGCTCGTTCAAGTTCCGCGGCGCCTACAACAAGCTGTCCTCGATTCCGCCGGCCGATCGCAAACGCGGCGTGGTCGCCTTCTCGTCCGGCAATCATGCGCAGGGCGTGGCGGCGGCGGCCAAGCTTCTCGACATGCCGGCCGTCATCGTGATGCCGGCCGACGCGCCGCGCCCGAAGCGCGAGCGCACCGCGGCGCTCGGCGCCGAGGTCGTGCTGTACGATCGCGCGCGTGAGGATCGCGAGGCGATCGCCCGAGATATTGCGGAGAAGCGCGGCGCCGTGCTGGTGCCGCCCTATGACGATCCGCTCATCATCGCGGGCCAGGGGACGGCGGGGCGCGAGATCGTCGAGGATCTGGCGGCCGAGGGACTCGTGCCCGACCTGGTGATCGTCAACGCGTCGGGCGGCGGGCTGACCGCCGGCATCGCGCTCGCCGTCAAGGCGCGCGTGCCGCAGGCCCGTCTTCTCACGGCCGAGCCCGCCGGCTTCGACGACCACGTGCGCTCGTTCGAGAGCGGGCGGCGCGAGTCGAATGCGGCGCTCACCGGCACGATCTGCGACGCGCTCATGGCGCAGTCGCCCGGCCGCATCACCTTCGAGATCAATCGCGCGCTGGTCGGCGCCGGCGTCTCGGCGACCGACGAGGAGGTCGGCCGCGCGGTCGCCTTCGCGTTCCGCGAATTGAAGCTCGTGGTGGAGCCGGGCGGCGCGGTCGCGCTCGCCGCGGTCCTTGCGGGCAAGATCGACGTGCGCGGCAAGATCGCGGTCGCGGTGCTCTCCGGCGGCAATGTCGATCCGGATCTGTTCGCGCGCCTGGTGGCGTGACGCGCAGGCTCGCTCGCCCGCGACGATGTTCGCCGATCGAGGGGGTTCGCCGCGACGTCAGGATTGCGGCGTGTAGGCTTCGATCTTCTTCAGCCCGAGCGCGACGATCAGCTTGCGTTGCACCTTCTTGCGGCCCTTGAGGATCGCGTTGATGGCGGTGCGATGCACGCCGCTCTTGCGCGCCCATTCGCTCTGGCTGCCGGCCTTCGCGATCTCGGCGCGAAGCAGGTTGAGCACATCATCGCGGTCCATCAGTGCCGGTTGTTTCACTTGCTCCATAGCTTTTGTTCTCTGCCGTGCGCCGGCCCAAACTGGCGCGCAAAGGAAGAGCGCGCGCGAACCGGTCGCTGGTTGACCAGCTTGACCTTGATCGACGCAACAAATGACTGCGCAACTTGGATGACGCGACGAACCGGCGTCCACAAAACCGCAGGCGGAGCCGCAGCGGCCGCGAATCACGCGACCGTTCGTGGCTCGCATTCAAGTCCAAAGAAGGGTACCCGTCCACCGATGACATCGTGGATATCCGGGGTGTGCGGGACCCCGACGTGACTTTTTGACGGGCCTGTTGCGTGCGGGTCACACCGCCGAGCGGCTAGCTGAACAGCGCGATTTTCTCTTGCTCGCTCATGGCCGCGATGGCGGCGAGCGGTCCGCTGCGTTGCGCAGAGGGCTTGGGCTTGGGCGGCGGCGCCGCCGGAGCGGCCACAGCCGCCGCAGATGCTTCGGTCCCGAAGGGCTCGAGGGTCGGCGCCGGGATGGCCGGCGCCGGCTCGTCATAGGCGAGCGGCGACGCGGTCGCAGCGGGCTCTTCCGCCGCCACGACCGGCGCGGGATCGGGCGTATCCGCCGGAACGTCGGCACCCTCCCGAACGAATGACCGCATGCGCTCCAAGGGAGCGGCGGGCTCCGTCGCAAAAGCCTCCGCCTGGGTTGGCCGGAACGGGGGCGCGGCCTCGCGCAGCTCTTGTGCGGGCGCGGCGGCGCCGTTCCCCTGCGGCCTCGACCGGAGCGCCCGCGGGGGTCCGTTCACGAGCATCTGCTCCACCGCCTCGGCCACGGTGATCGGCTCCGACCGCGGCACCAGGATATCCTCGGCGGGATCCTCGATCGGGACGGCGCTTGTTGCGGGCGCCGGCTCGGCACGCCGCGAACCAGCCGCCATCTTCGCGTGGTCATCGCGGACGGCGGTGTTGTCTGCCGGCGCCCATTGGATGGGCAGCAGCGGACTGACGAAATCCATGAGCCTGCCGCGCGCCTTTCCCGGCGGGGGCGCAGCGGCAGGGGCAGCCTCCTCGGGCTCGGCCATCGATCGGCGAACAACGTCGAGAATGCGGTCGAGCAGACCCACGGCCTCGGCCTGCGGACCGGCATGCTCGGCCGCCGGCTCCGCTTGCGGCAGCTCCGATTGGGGTCCTTGCGCGTCGGCGTGCAGCGACGTGGCCGGCGGATGTTCGACCGGCATCGCCGGCAGCATGCCGTCCACATCGCTCTGGTCGAGGAGGCTCTCCGGGAAGCCGACGGGTGGCCTCGCGTGAACCGAAGGGGCTTCTGGGGTTTGGGTGCCCGGGCCCTTGCCCCAGATGTCGATCATCGTCGCGATGCGGTCCTCGACGAAGCGCAGGGCCTCGATCACCTTGTCGGTGCGCTGGCCGGTCAGATCCTGGAACGAGCAGGCAGTGTAGATCTGGGTGGCGTGCCGGTCGAGTGCGTCGCAGATCGTGCTGTCGACGCCGCGCTCGCGCGCCGCCCAAGCAGTTTCCTGGACCCGCTCGGCCGCAGCCAGGATATCGGACGCGGCGCGCTCGGTGGTCTGGACGATCGCGGTGAGCTCTTCCGCGCTCTCCACCAGCGCCCCATTGCCGTTGCCGCCGACCCGGATTGCCGCGAGCTCCGCGCGTGTGCGCGCGATCGCATCGGCCATCTCGGTGACCCCGCTGCGGACATCCTCGGAAGGCGCGACCGCCGGGCTCTCGCGCAGCCCGGCCTCGATCCGTTCGACCGCGGCAACGATCGTCGCGGTATCCGCATGACGGTTGCGCTTGGCATATTCGGCGAGAAACCAGCGCCCGCGCACCGTCTCCATCACGGCGGCGCAAATGGCGTCGTAATCCGCTTCGGTCGAGGGCAGCGGCGCGAACGGCGACAAGGCGGGATGCTGGTCCGACATGAATCGCGCAATCCTTCTACCAATCGGCCGGCCGCGCAAGCTTTGACGTTGATGCGCCCGATTCGAGGCCGCAAGGTCGCTCGCGATGGTCGACCGATTCGCACTCCGCTTGTCGCTATTTTATGGCGCTCTTTTTGTCTATGCCGGCATTTCCATGCCGTTCATGCCGGTCTGGCTCGCCGCCAAGGGTCTCGACAGCCGCGAGATCGGCATCGTGCTTGCGGCCCCGCCTATCGTGCGCCTCATGGTGGCGCCGGTGTCGACGCGGATCGCCGACCGATACGGTGTTCTGCGCCGCGCCATCGTCGGCGCCTCGGTCGCGAGCGTCGCCGGCTTCGCTCTGATCGGGTTGAGCGCCGGGTTTCCAACCATCCTGCTGACGTTCGTGCTTGCCGCGATGGTCGCGGCGCCGGTGCTGCCGCTCACCGATGCCTATGCGTTGCGGGGCCTTGCGGCCCGGCTGCAGGCCTACGGCTCGGTCCGCCTGTGGGGCTCGGTGGCTTTCATCGCTGCCAACCTCGCGGGCGGCGTCCTGCTGGACCTCATCCCGCCCCATGACATCATCTGGGCCCTGGTGGCGACGCTGGCGCTCGCCGCGGCTGTCGCGCTCGGCCTCGAGCGGCTCGCGCCGGAGAGGCCGGAGGCCGTGGACGCGCCGGCCACGGCGCCGTCGCTCTGGCGTTCGCCCGCGTTCGTCGGCATCGTGCTGGGCGCCAGCCTCATCCAGGCGAGCCACGCGGTCATGTACGGTTTCGCCACGCTGCAGTGGAACGCCAAGGGCATCGAGGGACCGGCGATCGGCGCGCTGTGGGCGCTCGGCGTGCTGGCCGAGATCGCATTGTTCGCGGTGTCGGGGCGCATGACCGCGGCCGTCGGCGCGATCGGCATGATCGTGCTGGGCGGTCTCGGCGGCGTCGTGCGCTGGACCGCCATGGCGTTCGATCCGCCCGCTGCCGCCATTGTCCCACTGCAATGCCTGCACGCGCTCAGCTTTGGCGCCACCCACATCGGCACCATGCATTTCCTCGCGCAGGTGGCGCCGGCGCGCCGCGGCGCCACGGCGCTGGGCGATTTCTCGGCCGCGCAGGCGGTCGTGTTCGCGGGCGCCATGGGCCTCTCGGGCGTGCTGGTCGCCGCTTTCGGCAGCCTGGCCTATGTCGGAATGGCGGCCGCGGCGGCCGCCGGAGTCATCTGCGCGCTTGCCGCGCTCGGCGTCGCGCGCAGGCCGGCCACGGAATGAGTCGGTGACACGCCGCTATTTGTTTTGATCGCGCGGTGCGGACTTGGCGTCGCCGCCCTGCGGCGGCGGGATGCGCGCAAGCAGCTTTTCGCGCACGTCGGGATCCTTTTGTGCGGTCGCGAGGATCGAGGTGTACTCCTCGACCGAGAGACCCTGCTCGGTGACGGCCTTTTCGGCCTGCTCCTTGGCCTGCGCGGCGACGCGCTCCATCTGCTGCCGGAAATCTTCCTGCAGCTTGGCCACGCGCTGCAGGATGGCTGCGGCGGCATCCAGCTTGTGATCGGGAATCGTCTCCGAAGGCTGCGCGAGGCCGGTCGTCGGAGATTGGCCGCTCGGCGACGAGGGAGTCGGCGACGTCGGAGCCTGTGCGTTCGCTGCAATGCCTGAAAGCTGCCACGTCATCGCCAGAACGGTGGCGGCGAACAATTGCGTCCGAAACTGCATGCGCGTCTCCTGTGATGCTGTCTGTGGGGCAACGCGGAGCAAGGCGAGCCGCGCCCCGCCGTGCGGCGAGGAGTCGCACGTGGCGATGCGCGCAGACCGCAAGCCAAATCGTTTCACGTGCAAGACGTCGGCGCCTGCGTCCGGCGTCTTTTTTGTTCCGCAAGCTTGACCGCGCCTCCGAAGGTCCTACCTGACCGTGCGGGCTGGCCCAGCGAAAGGAGTGTGTGATGCGACTCAATTCCAATCAGGTCGAGCGGACGCTGAGCCAATTCGACGGCCAGGCGATTCCCGACGATCATCCGGTGATGCCGCAGCTCGCCGAGCTGTTCGGGGATCACACGTTCTTTCTCGACCGCAAGGGGCTCAACGTCGTGGAGCCGAACGACGACACCGCACAGACCGGCACGGTCGTCAACGTCGCGGACTGGGCGAATTCGGAGCTGACCAGCCTGGCGCCGCACGACCCGCAGCCGACCGACGTGGTCGTCGAGTTCGCGCGCAAGCATTGACCGGACGCAGGGCGCAGACGCAAAGCGCTCAGCGGCAGCTGCGGTACATCGAGGTGAGTTCGCGGCCCTGCAGGAACTTCATCCTGGGCGAGAGGCCGCCGCGCCGCGCGAGCCAGCTGCGGATGGCCGTGGGATAGACGTCGATGAGCGCCTGGGTGGCCTCCGCGCTGGTGACGCGCCGGCCGGCCGGGTCGTAACGCCATGCGGCATGGAAGCCGAGGATGGCGTTGTTCGTCACGCACACCCGGTCACGCGGCACATAGCCGAGCACCATCGTGCAGGCCGAGAAACACGGCCCGTCGATGACCACGCTCTCGCCGTTCTGGCGCAGGTTCGTGAAGCGCGAGGCATAATCCGACATCAGCCCGCCGGGATCGCCCTTGATCCGCACCGTGGCGTCGGCACTGGTGACGGAGAGCGCCGTAAGAACGGCGCCAGTCAAAACCGCAAATGACCGCATTCCCACTCTCCCGAGTCCTGATTATCAGTTTCAGGATTCGGTGGCGAGAATTTTTCGATGGAACTCGCAGAATTTTCCGGCGCGTGGAGAATTTGTCACGCCTCGGGACAGCACGGCTAGCCCCACAGCGCCGGGCTCGCCGGATGGACGAGATCGCCCTCGTAGCGCAGGCCATCCGGCCGGTCGCGGGCGAGCAGCAGCGCGCCGTCGAGGTCGACCACCCGCGCCTTCTGCGCCACGAGCATCGCCGGCGCGAGCGCGAGCGACGTCGAGATCATGCACCCGACCATGAGCATGAATCCCATGCGTTCTGCCTGCGCGGCGAGCGCCAGCGCCTCGGTGAGCCCGCCGGTCTTGTCGAGCTTGACGTTGATCGCCTCGTATTTGCCCGCGAGCGCTGCGAGCGAAGCGCGGTCGTGCACGCTCTCGTCCGCGCATACCGGAATCGGGTGTGCCATGCCGGCGAGAGCCGCGTCGTCGGAGGCGGGCAGCGGCTGCTCCACGAGCGTGACCCCGGCGGCCGCGCAGGCGGCCAGGTTTCCGGCGAGATTTTGCGCGGTCCAGCCCTCGTTGGCGTCGACGATCAGTTCCGCGCGCGGCGCGGCGGCGCGCACCGCGCGGATGCGCTCCGGATCGCCGGGCTGACCGAGCTTCACCTTGAGGAGCGAGCGCCCGGCCGCCTTCTGTGCGGCCGCGGCCATGGCGTCGGGCGATCCCAGCGAGATGGTGAGGGCGGTGACCAGCGGTCGGGGTGGGGGGAGCGAGGCCAGTTCATGGACCGGGCGCCCGGTGCGCCGGGCCGCTAGGTCCCACAGGGCGCAGTCGAGGGCATTGCGGGCGGCGCCGGGTGGCAGCAGGCGCGCGAGGTGGGCCCGGTCCAGCCCCCTGGCCACCTCGGCCTCCATGGACCGGATGGCGGCCGTCACGCCTTCGACGGTTTCATCATACCTCCGGTACGGCACACATTCGCCGCGACCGTGGGCTACGCCATCGCTGATCTCAGCGACGATCACCTCCGCCTCGGTCTTGGAGCCACGGCTGATCGTGAAGGCGCCGGCGATCGGCCAGCGCTCGAGCGCGACGCGCAGCAACGGCGGGTGGGGTGGATTCATGAACTGTTAAGGATCGCGAAACTCGATGCAGTCTAAGATGGGCCGCGAATATGGTGAATGATCCGTTTCGCTGGCGCACTGGGCCACAGGGCCGCCGGCCCTGGTGATTGCCGGGAGGGAGCTTTTTCGGTGAACGGGGGGCTTTTGCTCGAAAGCGTGGACCGCGGCGGGCGCCTTGCGCTCAGCGCCGCCGGCCCATGGACGGCCGAACGAGCGGGAGAGCTCGAGCGGCTGATCGAGCGGATCATCGGCCGCCATCGCGGCGCCGGCGCCGTCGACATCGACATGGGACGCGTCGAACGCCTGGACATGTTCGGCGCATGGCTGCTCGAGCGGCTCATGCGCGGCCTCGCCTCCGGGGGCGGGGAGGCGAGGATCGTCGGCCTCCCCGAGCGCTACCGCGATCTCGTGGCGCAGGCGCGCGCCGCGAACCGCGGCGCGGTCGCGACCTCGCGCCGCGACGTGACGGCCGCGCTCGCCGTGATCGGGCGCGCGGTCGGCCGGATCGGCCGCGACATCGTGCTGATGCTGGCGATGATCGGCGCGCTCGGCCAGGCGGTGGCGCGCGTGCTCGCGCGACCGAACACGTTCCGTTTCACCTCGATGGTGCATCATGTCGACCGCGCAGGCTGGCGCGCGGTGCCGATCATACTCCTGATCACGTTCCTCATCGGCGGGATCCTGGCCCAGCAGGGCCTGTTTCATTTCCGCCGCTTCGGCGCGGACATCTACGTCGTCGACATGGTGGGCATCCTGGTGCTGCGCGAGGTCGGCGTGCTGATGGTCGCGATCATGGTGGCGGGCCGGTCGGGCTCGTCCTACACGGCCGAGCTCGGCTCGATGAAGATGCGCGAGGAGATCGACGCGCTGCGCACGATGGGCTTCGATCCGATCGACGTGCTGGTGCTGCCGCGCGTGGCCGCGCTCGTCGTCGCGGTGCCGTGCCTCACCTTCCTCGGCTCGGTCGCCGCGCTCTACGGCGGCGGGCTGATGTGCTGGCTCTACGGCGGCATGAGCCCGGAGGTCTATCTCTCGCGCCTGCAGGACGCGATCTCGCTCGATGATTTCGCCATCGGCCTCATGAAGGCGCCCTTCATGGCGCTCGTCATCGGATCGATCGCGAGCGTGGAGGGGCTCGAGGTCAAAGGCAGCGCCGAGTCGCTCGGCCTCAAGACGACCGACTCGGTGGTGAAGTCGATCTTCCTCGTGATCCTGCTCGACGGCATCTTCGCCATGTTCTTCGCGACCATCGGGATGTGACGGAATGGCGAACGGCGGCAACGACGCGGTGATCCGGGTGCGCGACCTCGTGGTCGGCTTCGCCGGCGCGCCCGTGCTCGACCGCCTCTCGCTCGACGTCTTCCGCGGCGAGATTCTCGGCTTCGTGGGCGCTTCCGGCGCCGGCAAGTCGGTGCTCATGCGCACCGTCATCGGGCTCGTTCCGAAGCGCGAGGGGCTGATCGAGGTATTCGGCGTCGATCTCACCGCCGCGTCGGACCGCACCCGGCGCGAAGTCGAGCGGCGCTGGGGAATCCTGTTTCAGGAGGGCGCGCTCTTTTCGGCGCTCACGGTGCGCCAGAACGTCCAGTTCCCGATGCGCGAATATCTCAACGTGTCGCGCCAGCTGCTCGACGAGGTGGCGCTCGCCAAGCTCGAGATGGTCGGGCTCACGCCCGACGTTTGCGACAAGTATCCCTCCGAGCTGTCCGGCGGCATGACCAAGCGCGTGGCGCTGGCGCGCGCGCTGGCGCTCGATCCCGACATCGTCTTTCTCGACGAGCCGACTTCCGGGCTCGATCCGATCGGCGCCGGCGAGTTCGACGAGCTTATCCGCACGCTGCAGCACACGCTCGGCCTGACCGTCTTCATGGTGACGCACGATCTCGACAGCCTGCACACGGTGTGCGACCGCATCGCGGTGCTCGCCGAGGGCAGGGTGATCGCGGACGGGCCGATGCCGGCCATGCTGGCGTCCGAGCATCCCTGGGTGAAGTCCTATTTTCGCGGCAAGCGTTCGCGCATGGTCGGCGCGGCGCCGCCAAACTAGCGAGGCGATCGGCAATGGAAACGCGAGCCAATTACGTGCTGATGGGCCTCTTCACCCTCGCGGTGATCATCGGCGCCTTCGCCTTCATCTACTGGTTCAACACGATCGGCGGCGCCGCCGAGCGCGCCACCTATCGGATCGTGTTCGAGGGCTCGGTCTCCGGCCTGCGCACGGGCGCCTCGGTGCTGTTCAACGGCATCCGGGTCGGCGAGGTCACCGAGCTCAAGCTCGATCCGGCGGCGCCGCGCGCCGTCGTCGCGGTGGTGTCGGTCGACAAGGCGGTGGCGGTGCGCCAGGACACCTCGATCACCCTCGAATATCAGGGCGTGACCGGCACCGCGTCGATCGCGCTGCGCGGCGGATCGCAGACCGCCTCGCCGCCGACCGGCAATCCGCCGACGCTGCGCGTCGATTCCGCCGGCGCGCAGGACGTGACCCAGGCGGCGCGCGACGCCATGCGCCGCCTCGACGCGCTGGTCGCCGACAACGAGGCGGTGCTCAAGGCGGCGTTGAAGAACATCGAGGTGTTCTCGCAGACGCTCGCCGGCAACGCCCAGCGCATCGATCGCATCATGGCCGGCGCGGAGAGTCTGATGGGCAGTGCGGACGCGCCGGGCGACCTCGGCCAGGCCGCGCGCGCCATCAGGTCGGCGGCCGAGAACCTCGACGCGCGCACCGCGGATATCACGAGCGGACTCGCGCGCTTCTCCACCACCGGATTGCGCGAATGGGAGCGGCTCGCGACCGACGGACGGCGTACGCTCGCGGAGATCGAGCGCACCTTCAAGAACATCGACCGGAATCCGAGCCGCCTGATCTTCGGCGGTTCCAGCGCAGCGACCGCGGACGAGAAGCCCGCGACGCCCCCGCGGGTACGCGGGCCGCGGGCGGCCGCGAGTCCGTAGGGTGGATTACGGCGCACCGATCTCGGGCTTGCCCGAGATCGGCATCAAAAATGCGCAAGTCGGGTAAACCCGACTTGCGTGCGCCTGACCCACCCTGCGAGTCCTCTCAAATCCCCCGATTCCAGAAGTCGTAATAGCGTTCGATGTTCATCTGCAGGAACGGGCCATAGTTCGGCCAGCTCTCGTATTTCGGCAGCTTGATCTCCTTCTGCGCATCGGCGTAGCTCTTGCCTTCGTCGACCGCTTTCTTCACCGCCGCCGACAGATCCTGCAGATAGGCAAGCTCGTTGCGCGCATCGTCCTTGGTGCCGGTCTGCCGGCCGCCGGCTCCGGGATGTCCCGGGATCAGCTTATCCCAATCCATCGCAATGACCTTTTTCAGTCCTTCCTCGATGTCCGGAATGTAGGTGTCGGCCATGCCGCGGAACTGGATGCCCGGGATCGGGATCCAGTCGACCGTGAAGATGATCTTCTCCTTCGGCAGGCGCATCACCAGCGTGCTGTCCGAGTGGTTCTTGCCGACATAGTTGAGCTCGAGCGTGGTGCCGCCGAGCGTGATGGTCTTCTTGGCATCGACCACCTGGTCGGGCATGACGACGTCGGCGGGCTTGAGGGCCGCGATGCGCGCCTTGGCGTTCTTGTGGGCCACGAAGGTCGCGCCCAGAGCCTTGAACGGCCGGCCGCCGGCGATGTGATCGAAATGGCTGTGGCTGTAGATCACGTATTTGATCGGCGCCTTGGTGATCTTCTGGATTTCCTCGATATAGGTCTTGGCGGCCGGCCGGCGCTCGCCGATCGGATCGGTGGCGATGACGCCCGCCGGGGTGACGACGAACATCGACTGATGGCCGCCGTAGCGGAAGATGTAGACGTTGTCGGTGCCTTCGACCTTGGTGGTGGCGTAGGGCGGCTGCGCGGGCGCTTGCGCCTGGGCCGTTGCGGCGAGCGCAACCGCGACCGCCGTGGCTGCCATACCCGTCAAGCCCGCCGTCATGCGAGACATCGTCGTTCTCCTTGCAGTTCGCGTGAGGTCGCCCGCTGAGCGCGCAATCTGCGCGAGCCCCGAGGCCGGCGCAAGGCGGTTGCGGGTCACATGAACTGCGGCGGTTCTTCCGCGTCGGCGGCCGATCGCTCGTAGAACGCAGGCAGCATGCGTGTTGCGATGCCGGAGCGCGCGAGCGTCTGCTCGAATTCCTTTCGGATCGCCGGATCCTCTTCGTGATAGGGGATCGCGCTGCCGCCCTTGCGCAGATCGATCGCCCCGTAATCCATCAGCTGCTCGCCGGGCCGGCCGGGCTTGCGCGAGCGCTGGTTGTTCGGGCCATGCCAGGCCGTGATGCGCAGGCCCTCGTGGCCGACGCCGAAATGCTGGTGGAACCAGTCGCCGCTCATCGGCGCCGCGGAGACGAGACCGACCGGCTCATAATCCTGCCGGAGAATCTTGTCCGCCTTGCCGTCCTTCCAGGGGGTCGTTCCGAGCGCCTCGGGCCATGTGTAGGTGTAGCCCTTGCCCTTGATGCAGACGAGCACGGCCGCCGAGGCGTGCTTGTGCGCTTTCGAGTAGCGGGCCGCCTCGTGCTGGCCGATCCAGAGGTAGAAGCGATTGCCGCCCATCGCCGGCTCGACGCGGCGATAGCCGGGGGAGCGGCGGTTGTCGAGCGGCAGCTCGCAGTTGACGATGTCGGGAATGAGATTGGTGCGCCGCATCGCGAGCCCGCGC
>Ga0137390_10001921_pt1 | contig 16164 bp, 10 predicted proteins | sample 15con2h24AmetaG_FD_104937 | JGI IMG/M metagenome (GOLD analysis project Ga0137390, IMG submission 104937) | Vadose zone soil microbial communities from Angelo Coast Range Reserve, California, USA - 15con2h2.4A metaG | ecosystem: Environmental > Terrestrial > Soil > Vadose zone > Saprolite... | reverse complement strand
TGAATCGCATCGACCCGCATCGCCGCCTCGGCGCTGTCGTCGGTGACCTCGAACAGGCGGAATTTGCGAATGAGATGCGGACTGAGATATTGCAGGACGAAGCTTTCGTCGCGGAAGCTCGCCCAGGCGTGGCGCAGCGTAGCGTAGGGGTCGTTATTGCCGGCGATATCGGGAAACCAGGTGCGGTCTTCCTCGGTCGGCGCGACGCAGATCCGCTTGATATCCTGCATCATGGCGAAGCCGAGAGCGTAAGGATTGAGACCGCTGTAGCGCGGGTCATCAAAGGCCGGCTGGAAGACGACGCTCGAGTGCGTGTGAAGAAATTCGAGCATCGCGCCCTCGGTGACGAGTCCTTTCTCGTGCAGCCGGTTCATGATCTCGTAGTGAACGAAGGTGGCACAGCCCTCGTTCATCAGCTGCGTCTGCTTCTGCGGATAAAAATACTGCGAGATATTGCGCACGATGCGCACCAGCTCGCGCTGCCAGCCCTCGAGCTTGGGCGCCCGCTTTTCGATGAAATAAAGCAGATTCTCCTCGGGGAGCCCGAGCTTGCGGCGACTTTCCGCCTGGGCGAGTTCGAGCTCGGACGGATCCGGGGCGTTCGGCGAGGTCGGCACCGTACGCCAGAGATCGTTGTAGTTCGCCTCGTCATGCGCGCGTCGCTCCTCCTCGCGCCGCCGCTCGTCGCTGAGGTTGGGGCTGATCCGGTGGTAGCGATTGACGCCGTGATCGCGCAACGCATGCGCCGCATCGATGACCCGCTCGACCGCCTCGACGCCGTAACGTTCCTCGCACTTCGCCGTGTAGTCGCGGGCAAACGCGAGATAGTCGAGAATGCCTTCGGCATCGGTCCATTGACGGAAGAGATAGTTGTTCTTGAAGAAATGGTTGTGGCCGAATGCCGCGTGCGCGATGACGAGCGTCTGCATCGTCATCGAATTCTCTTCCATGATGTAGCTGATGCACGGACTCGAATTGATGACGATCTCGTAGGCGAGACCTTGCAGCCCCTTGCGATAGAGCGTCTCATGATGGGCGAAGCGCTTGCCGAAGCTCCAGTGCCGATACATCAGCGGCAGGCCGACCGAGGCGTAGGCGTCGAGCATCTGCTCGGAGGTGATGACCTCGATCTGATTGGGATAGATGTTGAGCCCGAGCTCGCCGAGGGCGATCTCCTCGACTGCCTCGTGCACCCGCTGCAGGGTGGTGAAATCCCAATTCACGCCCTCGAATAGCGGCTTGCCGCTATTCAAGAGAACGAGAGGTGGTTTTTCCCGCTTAGCTGTGGGCTCGTTCTTTGGCGAAGAGCTCATGAAACACCGAAAAGATCTGAGTGCGGTCGCCGACGCGCTTCATCGCAAAATGGCTGTGCGCTGGCAAGACCCGGCTGTAGGAGCTCCACAGGTCGCTCTCGCGCGTGGTGATGCCATCAATGCCTTCGCCGACCTCGATATAGGCAAAATATTGACAGAGCGGCAGCACCTCGCCGCCCAAGAGCTCGACGCAATGGCCGCTATCGGCCCCGTAATTGTCGCCGTCGGAGGCCTGGGCAGCATAGATGTTCCAGGTATCGAGCGGATAGCGCTCGCGGGCGATCTGCAGCATTTTCTCGAGCGCCGTCGAGACGACGGTACCGCCGGTCTCGCGACTATAGAAGAAGGTCTCCTCGTCGACCTCCTCGGCCGTGCTGGTATGGCGGATGAAGACGATGTCGACGGTGCGGTAGCGCCGCTCGAGGAAGACGTGGAGGAGCATGAAGAAACGCTTGGCAAGATCCTTCATCGTCTCGGTCATCGAGCCGGAGACGTCCATCAGGCAGAACATCACCGCCTGAGTGTTCGGCCGCGGCACGCGATCGAACCGGTTGTAGCGGACGTCGACCGGGTCGATATAGGGGATCAGCTTGCTGCGGCGCTGCAGCATCTCGATCTCCGCCGTGATACGGATCGCGGCATCCTCATCGCCTTCAGCCGCCGCCTCGTCACGTTCCCGCTCGAGCGCCTCGAGCTCGGCGGGTTTCGGCCGGCGCAGCGAGATGCGCCGGGCCATGCTGTTGCGCATGGTGCGGCGGACGCTGAGGTTGGCCGGCGCCCCCGCCACCGTATAGCCGGCGCGAAGAAGATCGGTCGCGTTGGTCTCCTTCAGCGTCTTCTTGATCAGATCCGGCAGCTCGAGATCCTCGAAGAACATGTCGAGGAACTCTTCGCGGGAGAGGGTGAACTCGAAGGCATCCTCGCCCGAACCGTCGGGACTGCCCTCCGAGCCGCCGCCGCCACTGCCGTCGGACGGCCGCGGGATCTCGTCGCCGACGACGTATTCCTTGTTGCCTGGCACCACGTACTCGCTGCGTCCGGTGCGGCGCAAGTGGCGGAAGGACGGCTCGCTGATTCCCTTGGTCGGGATCGCCACCTTCTCGCCGCTGCCGATATCCGCAACCTTGCGCTTGCGCAGCGCCGCCTGGACCGCCGCCTTCAGCTCACCCCTGGCGCGTGCGATGAAGCGCTGGCGATTGCTGAGGCTCTTGCCCTTCGGGTTGGGCCGCCGGTCGACGATGTTCATCGCTGCTTCCTCAGGGTGCTTCCTCGGCTACCCGGCCTTGTTGACCCTCATATACCATTCGACGAGCCGGCGCACCTGGCGCTCCGTATAGCCGCGCGACACCATCCGGGTGAGAAACTCGGTGTGCTTCTTCTCGGTCTCCGAGTCTTTCTTCGAGCCGAAGCTGATGACCGGCAGGAGATCCTCCACCTGGCTGAACATCCGCCGTTCGATGACCTCACGCAGCTTCTCGTACGAGGTCCAGGCCGGATTGCGGCCTGAATTGTTGGCGCGTGCCCGCAAGGCGAATTTCACCACCTCGTTGCGGAAATCCTTGGGATTGGCGATACCGGCCGGCTTCTCGATCTTCGAGAGCTCCTGATTGAGCAGCTCGCGGTTCATCAGCTGGCCGGTGTCGGGATCCTTGTAATCCTGGTCCTCGATCCATGCGTCGGCGTAGGCGACGTAGCGATCGAACAAATTCTGTCCATAGTCGCCGTAGGATTCGAGATAGGACTTCTGGATCTCGTTGCCGATGAATTCGGCGTAGCGCGGCGCCAGCTCCGACTTGATGAAGTTGAGATACTTCTTCTCCGTCTCCTCGGGGAACTGCTCGCGCCAGATCGCCTGCTCCATCACATACATGAGATGGACCGGGTCGGCCGCGACTTCCAGCGTGTCGAAATTGAAAGTGCTCGACAGCACCTTGAAGGCGAAGCGCGTCGAGATGCCGTCCATGCCTTCGTCGACGCCGGCGGCGTCGCGGTATTCCTGCACCGACTTGGTGCGCGGATCGGTGTCCTTCAGACTATCGCCGTCATAGGCACGCATCTTCGAGTAGAGATTCGAGTTCTCATGCGGCTTCAGGCGCGAGAGGACACTGAACCGCGCGAGCATCTCGAGCGTCCCCGGGGCGCATGGCGCATTCGCCAACTCGCTCGTCTCGAGCAGCTTCTCGTAGATCTTGCGTTCCTCTTTGACGCGCAGGCAGTACGGCACCTTGATGACGCTGACACGGTCGATGAACGCCTCGTTGTTCCTGTTGTTCTTGAACGTCTGCCATTCCGCTTCGTTGGAGTGGGCGAGGATGATGCCTTGATAGGGGATGCCGCCGATGTTCTCGGTGCCGCCGTAATTGCTCTCCTGCGTCGCCGTCAGCAGCGGGTGCAGCATCTTGATCGGCGCCTTGAACATCTCGACGAATTCGAGGATGCCTTGCGTCGTCCGGTTGAGCCCGCCCGAATAGGAATAGGCGTCGGGATCGTTCTGGCTGAAGAATTCGAGCTTGCGGATATCGACCTTGCCGACCAGCGTCGAGATGTCCTGGTTGTTGTCGTCGCCCGGCTCCGTCTTGGCGACGCAGATCTGCCGCAGCCGCGACGGCATCAGTCGCACCACGCTGAACTTCGAGATGTCGCCGCCGAACTCGCTGAGGCGCTTGGCCGCCCACGGCGACATGACGCCGGGCAGGCGGCGAGCCGGAATGCCGTAACGCTTCTGCAGCGTCTCGCCCATGGTATTCACGTCGAACAGGCCGAGCGGACTCTCGAAGACCGGGCTGATGTCGTTGCCCGCCTTGAGGACGTAGACCGGGCATTTTTCCATCAGCAGCTTGAGGCGCTCGGCGAGCGAGGATTTGCCGCCGCCGACCGGGCCGAGCAGGTAGAGAACCTGCTTGCGCTCCTCCAAGCCCTGCGCGGCATGCCGGAAGAAGCCGACGATCCGCTCGATCGTCTCCTCCATCCCGAAGAAATCGGCGAAGGCCGGATAGACCTTGATGGTCCGGTTCATGAAGATGCGGCCGATGCGCGAATCGAGGCTGGTGTCGACCATTTGCGGCTCGCCGATCGCCAGCAGCAGGCGCTCGGCGGGACCCGCCATCATCGCGGGATCGTCGGCGCATTTGCCGAGATAGCCATCCAGCGACATCTCGACTTCGCGCTGGCTCTCGTAAACCTTGGAGAACAGTCCGAAAAGTCCATCTTCCGAAGGCATCTCGCACCTCGAATGAGAAAAGCCCATACCTGCTGTTGGGAAAACATCCAGCAAAACTGAATTTATCAATAGCTTGACTACTTTCTTCTGAGCCGAATTACGGTGTCGCAGGCCCTCACAATGCCGGGCCCGCCAGGTTCTTTTTGCGAAGCAGCGATCTGGCGGTTCCTCGACCCGAAAAGGATGAAGTGCTTCAGCCTGCACCTATCTGTTCACGATCGGGAGAGAGGCGGTAGTGGTACCCCGGAAAGGCGATATCCAGCATGAGACTAAGGCGGAAAGAAGAGAACGCAATGCGAAGAGCGTGGTGCCACCGAATCCCTCCTCATTGACTGGGAGGACGCTTTTTCCGACCGGAATTCGGCCAACTTCTTCAGTTAATGATGAGAGACCAATTCGACGCGCTCGCCGATCAGCACCACGTCGACGCCCCGCTGCGGCGGATCGTTGTATCGGTCGCGCAATGCACGATCAGGACGCGAGTCAGAATGGGCCACCTCATTCTCCTGATCTCATGATGGGAGCGCCGAAGAACTGATCCCGACGAGAAGAGAGGACCCGCGAGTGACGTCAAACATCGGAGGCACCGATAGGCCTGAAAGCGCTCGACCTCAATCTGCCGAATGAGAAGATACTAATCGGCTGGCGTCGCGTATTCGACCGTCGATGCGGCGGAGCCGACAAATTTTTTCCATGCTCTGTTCGCGTCCTTGAGCGCCGCCTCATTGATGTGATTGAACGTCGTGTCGTAGGCCCAGGCGAGGACGCCGAGATCGTCCAAATAACCGACGCCCACTATGGCATCGGGGATGGCGTCGAGCGGCACGATGAAATACGCCAGCGCTCCCATGATCGACGCTTTGACGCGATTTGGCGTCTTCGAATTGTTCATGGTGTAATAGAGCACGAGGGCCTTGTGGACCAATTGCGGCCCTGCCTGCGCGCTGTGCTTGCTAAGCTTCTCCCAGAACGTCTCGTCTGCGTAGAGTTCGGCGATCACCCCTTTGTCTGCCATGTCTGTTCCTCGTCCGCCGATCGCCGACGCCACGGCAACCAAGGTGCGTCGCTCGCGCGAGAGTACCTCAGCGGCGCCGCGTTGGGGCCGCTTCCAGAGTAGTTACTTCCTAAGATTGGGTCGCGTCACCGCTACGTAAGTTTCCGGAAAGACAGCGAAATATCAGTGTAAGTGAAGAGTTCCGGGGACCGCCGCATCGGCGACCGGGAAAATCCTCAGACCGACGCCTCGTCGATCCTTCCAATGTGGCTCACCGCCCCCTTGCCGACACGCCGTTGTTGGCATGTTCGTTTCAAGCTCAATTCGAGTTCAATCCTTTCGCCGTGGTGTGGGCTTTAGGCGCTCGCCGACAACACCTCGCAGCGACGAAATATGAGAGTGCTCCGGGCCTGTGCTGATGACCTTGCCGCCGGCTGCAAACGCGTGGGGTCAAAACGGACGAGAGGCCAGATGCGGTCATGGTTATCTCATTCTAATTGGTACCAAAACGTCAGCCTGAGACCATCGACCAATGCGCACAAAATCCGGCATCCATCCTAGTGCTGGCAGTGCCTTTTGCGCTTTTCGGCGGCTGTTTCCACGCTTTTCCAGGCTGGGACGCGTCCGGCCAGAACGATAGATCATTCGGTGCCGCACCCCTTCGATTCACCTCTACTTTCACGACCGTCTTAATTGGTGGGACCGACAGGTTGCACTGAATTTCTTCGGAACTTGTCAATTTTTGAAAGATCAATATTGGTCAGGACGGACAGCGACGTCGGTCTGTGTCCTGATGCGCGTTAAGGGGCTTATGCAGTTGTCCGAGGTGCAATCGATGTCTAGGGCGCTCGGCCAAGATGCGGCGTGAGGGGGCTGCCCGCCGGCGGGGCCGCTGACCCCTGCCGGCGATGCCGTACCGCCGCCCGCATTCATCTCGGGGTGCAGGCGATGCCGGCATCGGTCGCCGGCGGGGCGTTCGGTCCATTCAACTCGCCGCCCGGCCACGGGTTCAACTGGCCCGTGCCGGTCAACCCGGCCGCGTCGAGGGCGGGCGTCGCGATCGTCCAGCCCTTGACGACAAAATCGAGGCATTCGAAATTGGCCGGAGTCATGGGATCGCCGAACTGAACGCTTTCGGGCATGAAATACTCGACGGAGGGCGCGGCGTATTGCGCCGGCACCAGCCCGTTGGCGATGACATAGACCTTGCCGGTCGCGGGGTTGATCAGATCATCGGGGGTCGGCACTGGCGCCCCGTTGAGAGGCGGGCACCCGGGGAATATCAGCCCGCCGCAGACGCCGGGGACCGGCTTGACATTGCGGTTCTTTGTGAAGATCTCCTCGTTTTTCGACATGTGGACATAGAGCTGCCGCGGCGCGCCGAAATCCTTGCCGAGATGATTGTCGACGATCGGAATGGGCCCCCCGGTGGTGGCGATGGGGAGACGAGCTATGACGTCTTTCTGAACGAACAGCACGTAGCGGCCGTAGGGGGCCCTCAGCGGCGTGACGTTGGTGATCCAGCGCAGCGTGTTGTCGGCGTTGATGGCATAGACTTCGATCTGCCGGGTCGGGTCGGTGGTGACGCCCTCCATATGGAGGCGGTCCGAACTCTCCACGAGAGCCCCCTCGAGGATCGCCGCAGGAGCAGACGTTCCCTTTGTGCCGATGGTGGCTGATTCCCAATTCATGTAGGTGATGTCGACGAGCGGGTTGCACTTGGTGTTCGGCGTTCCCCCGCCGGCGATCGAGCCCGTTGGATCGGTGATCGGGTTGGTGCCGTAGATGCCGCACGGCTTGGTATAGGCGCCGACTTGCGCGCCGACTCCCCAGGCCGAGAGGAAGCGTCCGCCGTTGAACGGGCTGCCGTCCTGCGCCACCGAGGCGGTGATGTCGATGAAGTCGCCGAGCATGAGCGGGACTTGCTGCCTCGAATCGCAGTCACGACCCAAGACACCCAGGATCAAACCTTTCCGGCAGGACGGGATGTCCGTCGCCCCGGCGAGCGGCGCGGCGCCGGGGATGACCGGCGGCCGATCGACGGTGTCCATGATGAACCGGGTCATCGGCCGCTTGGTGACGGGGTCGATCGGCCGGTTGGTGATCGGGCACACCGGATCGATGGACGGCGGCGCGACCCGCGGGAGGCACATCGGGTAGCCGGTCAACGCCATCATGGTCGGGTTGCCGTCGTCGACGACCAGGCGCGGATCCTGGTCACCCTCGGTGCGCTGCTTGCCGAAACGTCCGACCGGGTCGTTGAACTTCACGCGCGTCTCCCCCGCGACACAACCGCCGCCGCGATTCACGAGGGGACCCGTCGGGTTGTTCTTGCTGACGCAGAAATCGCCCGTCGTATAGTCGATGTTGGTGATGTAGCCCTGATGCACCTGCAAGAATTCTTGCGCGATGTTGGTCAGTCCGGCGATGTATTTGCCGTTGACGATGTTGCCGATGAGGTTGGCCTCGAAGGGCGCGAGGGGCTTGGTGATGTCGTTGAGGGCGAGACCCGATTCCTGGTTTGCAAGGTTGAGGGCCAGTCTGTTAACCCCCGCTACGTTGGTCGGCCCCATGTGGAAGATGTCGTACGGGGTGAGCTGGCTCGCCGGGAACTCGACGATCGTGTTGGCCGGAATGATGACCTCCTGGCCATTGACCGTGATCGTCGCGCCGGAGAGCTCGACGGGCGTACCGGGGGGCGGCGGCAGGAGCTTGAAATTCTCGATGTATCCGAGGATCGCAAAGGGCGTTACTGGCGTGGTCGAGGCCACGCCGAGGGTGCCGACGATGGTGCCCCCCTGCGCCCAGGCGCCGTGCGCGCCGATCAGCGTTCCGGCGAGCACAATGGCCGCTCCAAGCTTAGCTCTCATCATAGTCTCCATCATCACGCGGCTCATCGAAGGGGCGTATCGGCGCGGCGCGCCGATCTCGTCTGGGAGCCGGGACGATAGGGGATGGCCCGCCGAAAATCGTCGCGCTATCGGCGGTAGCGCCCCATTTTCGACGAGCTAATCCCGCGCCATCGCGAGGGGCGGTCGAGCTTGCGGATTTTGGCGGGCTAGCCCGAAGATCTTACGACGGAGGGGAAGGCTCGGCGATCGTATCGACCGGGCCTCGCGGGACGCGGAGCCCGCGCTGGATGAGGCGGATCCCTCCGCGGCGTCGACGATCGGCTGGTTCTCGCCATGAAGACGCCGCCGATCGCGTTCATTTTCTAGGCGATTTCCGGTGGAAGACGACAAGCCATTGGACGTACGCCGGATGAAGGTGCGCCAGCCCGGAAGAAGCCGCCTGTCTCTTACGTCTCTCAAGGTAGCGTCTCTCTAGCGAAGAGATTGGTCGGAGAGACGGTAGCGTGGAGCAAGATCTACGGTTGGCGCTTGTCGAGTTGATGCCGCGGCTGCGGCGGTTCGGCATCGCGCTGACGCGATGTACCGTCGACGCCGACGATCTCGTCCAAGCGGCTTGCGAGCGGGCGCTCTTGCGCCGGGATCAACTTCGCGGCGACACCAAGATCGGCGCATGGATGTATCAGATCATGCGGAATTTGTGGATTGACGAGGTGAGATCGAGGCGCACGCATCAGCACGCCGGGATGGAGGCGGCGGAGCACGTGATCGGCGTCGACGGCGAGGCGCTGGTCGAGAGGAGCAACGCCTGGGCGGCCGTGCGCCGCACCTTGGAGGAGCTTCCCATGGAGCAGCGCGTCGCGCTCATTCTCATCTGTGTCGACGGGATGAGCTACAAGGAGACGGCGGCGATACTGGGCATTCCGATCGGCACGGTGACAAGCCGGGTCGCCCGCGCTCGCCACGCGCTGTACGATCGCTTGGCGATCCGGCCTCCGGTCGGCGATGCCAGCGCGCCGACCCCAACGATATGGGTGCGCGGTCGTTTCGGAGTACAAGGAGAAGAGCCTTGATGCATGACGATGATTTGCTTCTCGTGTCCTATGTCGACGGCGAACTCGACCCCGAAGCGATGAGGAAGGTCGAGACGCTAATCTCGGCGGATCCGCGCGTCCGCGAGACGGTGGAGATGTTCCGCGACACGGCCGCGATACTGCGCGCCGCCTGCGGCGAGGAATTCTATCAACCGATCGACAATGTTTCGAGCCCGCCTGCGCCCGGTCTCGCGCGTCCGTTCCTGCGCTACGGCGCCGCGCTGGCCGCCTCTGTCACTATGGCGATCATCGCCTTCGGCGGCGGCGCCCTCTGGGCGGGCGGCGCGCCGACGGCGCATGACGAGCTTGTCAACGAGGTCGCTAGCTACCATCAAATCTATTCCCGCGAGACCCGCCATCTCGTTGAAGTGCCGGCGGATCAGACCGAGCATTTGACGGCATGGCTGGGGAAACGCCTAGACCGCAAACTCGTCGTCCCAGACCTCACCCCTCTCGGTCTGCACGTCGCCGGCGGCCGGATGGTGATCATCAACAACCACCCGGTAGGTCAGCTGATGTACACGCGAGACCAGGGCCTTCCGGTCGGCGTCTGCGTGACGCAGCTGCGCGGCGCTCCGGCCGCGCTCAGCATCGAGAGCCGCGGGGCATTGCGCCTCGCCGTCTGGGAAGACGGCAGCTACGCTTACGTCGTCGTGGGCGAGCTCGACGCCGGCGCCGCGCGCGATATCGCGGCGCGCGTCGAGGCCGAACTCAAGATCTAACGAGAGAGAGGCAGACGGTTGCGACTCGCCGCCGATCAACCTGTCGCCGCCGCAAAAACACGGTAGCAATGCACGTCGATCGACACAGGATCGCCCTCGGTGAACGGAGCGCCCTCGGGGACGCCCACCTCGACCATCGTCCTGCCGTCCGCCAGTACGATCTCGGCGTGCCAGAGCGCCGTGACGCGCCGGATCGAGCGCACGGCACCGCGCAGAGCGGAACTATCGCCGCCGCGCAGCGTCGCGTGCTGCGGCCTGAAAAAAGCGTGACCTTTGCCGCACGGGATACCGTTGCCGGCGGCGCCGATGTCGACCCCAGCGAAGCGGGCGCGACCCTGCGCGACCGTGACGTCGACCTGGTTCGAATGGCCGATGAAGCCGAACACGAACGGCGTCGCCGGCCTCTCATAGACCTCGTCGGGCGAGGCGATCTGCTCGATGCGTCCCCGGTTCAGCACCGCGACACGATCGGAGAGCTCGAGCGCCTCGTCCTGATCGTGGGTGACGAACACCGTCGTGTGACCCGTGCGCTCATGGATCTCGCGCAGCCAACGGCGCAGATCCTTGCGCACCTGGGCGTCGAGCGCGCCGAAAGGCTCGTCGAGCAGTAGCACACGCGGCTCGACGGCGAGGGCGCGGGCGAACGCCACGCGCTGGCGCTGACCGCCGGAAAGCTGCGCGGGGTAGCGGTCGGCGAAGCCGGCGAGCTGCATCATGTCGAGGAGATCGTCGACCCGCTTGCGGATGATGGCGGTGGGTGGACGGGCGCGCCGCGGGCGCACCTGGAGACCGTAGGCGATGTTGTCGGCGACCGTCATGTGACGGAAAAGCGCGTAGCTCTGGAAGACGAAGCCGACGCGGCGGTCCTGCACCGATCGCACCGACGCGTCCTCGCCGCCAAAGAAAATCTGCCCGGCGGTCGGCGATTCGAGCCCGGCGATCGTGCGCAGCAGCGTCGTCTTGCCCGATCCCGACGGCCCGAGCAGCCCCAACAGTTCTCCCGACGCGATGTCGAGATCGATTCCGCGCAGCGCCGGCGAGTGGCCGAAGACCTTGTGCAGGCCGCGAATGCGAAGTTCCATTGTCCCCCTCAGTGCCGGCGCTGGGCCGCGAGATCGCCGGCGAACCGCCACTCGAGCGCCGTCTTGGCGATCAGCGTCACGAGCGCCAGCAGCGCGAGGAGCGACGCCACGGCGAAGGCGCCGACGAGATCGTAGTCTTGATAGAGCGCCTCGATATGCAGCGGCAATGTATTGGTCGCGCCGCGCACGTGCCCCGAAACGACGGCGACGGCGCCGAATTCCCCCATCGCCCGCGCGTTGCAGAGCAGCACGCCATAGAGCAAACCCCATTTGATGTTGGGCAGCGTGACCGTGAGGAATATGCGCAGGGGTGACGCGCCAAGCGTCAGCGCCGCCTGCTCGTCGTCGGAACCCTGCTGTTGCATCAGAGGAATGAGCTCGCGCGCGACAAAAGGGAATGTCACAAAGGTGGTCGCGAGTAAGATCCCGGGCAGCGCGAAAATGACCTCGATGCCATGTCGATCGAGCCACACCCCGAAATAGCCATTCGCCCCGAAGAGCAACACAAAGGCGAGGCCGGCCACGACAGGCGGCACCGAGAATGGCAGATCGATCAGCGTCTCGAGGAGGCGCTTGCAGCGGAACTCGAAACGCGCAATGGCCCACGCCGCGGCGATGCCGAAGACGACATTGACGGGGACACAAATCGCCGCGACTGTCAGCGTGAGGATCATAGCGGCGAGCGCGTCCGGTGCGACGATTGCTGACAGATAGGCCGGAAAACCCTTGCGCAGGGCTTCGGTGAAAACCGCGGCGAGTGGCACGAACAGAAAGAGCACCAGGATGACCACGCTGAAGGCGATGAGAGCCCGGCGCGCCGGTGGGCTCTCGCAGATCGCGTCGCGATCACGCCGCATCGGTTCGATGATGACCTTAGACGAAAGCATGACCGAGCCTCCGGCCGATCCAGGCTCGCAGGGAGTTGACGGCGAGCAGCATGAAAAACGACAGTGCCAGCATGACGACGGCGACCGTCGTCGCCCCCGGGACGTCGAACTCTTCGAGGCGTACGACGACGAGGAGAGGGGCGATTTCCGAAACGAACGGGATGTTTCCCGCGATGAAAACGACGGAGCCGTATTCGCCGACGGCGCGGGCGAAGGCGAGCACGAAACCGGTCAGCAAGGCGTGAATCAGCGACGGCACGATCACCAGTAAAATCGTCCTGAAGCGGTGCGCGCTTAGCGTCGCCGAGGCTTCTTCCATCTCGAAATCGAGATCGGCGAGCACCGGCTCGACCGTCCGAACGACGAAAGGTAGGCCAATGAAGATCAAGGCGACGAATATGCCGAGCGGCGCGAACGCGACCTTGACGCCGAGCGTGGCGAGCGGACCGCCGATCCACCCATTGGGCGCGTAGATCGCGGTGAGCGCGATTCCCGCCACCGCGGTCGGGAGAGCGAAGGGCAGATCGACCGCCGCATCGAAAAACTTCCGCCCGGGAAACTCGTAGCGCGTCAGCACCCAGGCGACGATACCGCCGAGCACGACATTGAACGCCGCGGCGGCTAATGACAGGCTGAACGACAGCCGCAAGGCCGCGAATACCCGCGGCTGCAGGGCGATCTCGGCGATGCCAACCGGGCCGACCTCCGATGCGCGCAAGACGAGGGCGCCGATCGGGATCAGCACGAGGACGCAAAGCCACAGCAGAGTCGCGCCGAGGCTGAGCCTGAAGCCGGGCAAGGGCGAATGCCGCACGAAGCGCAATTTCGCTGCCATGCCGAGGCCTCAGCGCCTGCCCGCAAAGATCTGATCGAACGTTCCGCCGTCGCTGAAATGCTTCGCCTGCGCCGCCGGCCAGCCGCCGAAATCCTTGTCGACGGTCAGCAGATCGAGCGCGGCGAAGTGCGCGAGATCCGCGGGATCCGCGGCGCCGCGGTCGCGCGGCCGAAAATGATGCTTGGCGGCGAGTTTCTGGCCGGCCGGCGCGTAGAGCAAGTCGAGATAGGCTTCCGCGATCTTGCGCGCGCCGTCGGTTTTGGCGTTGCCCTCGACCACGGCGACCGGCGGCTCCGCCAAGATCGAGAGGGACGGCGCGACGATGTCGAACTTGTCCCCGCCGAACTCGGAGAGAGCGAGCAACGCCTCGTTCTCCCAGCCGATCAGCACGTCGCCGATCCCGCGCTGGGTGAAAGTGAGGGTCGCGCCACGAGCCCCGGTGTCGAGCACGGGGGCGTTGCCGTAGAGCGCCTTCATGAAGTCGCGGATATTGGCGTCGTCCTCGCCGAACTTGCTTTTGGCGTAGCCCCAGGCAGCGAGGTAATTCCAGCGCGCGCCGCCCGACGTCTTTGGGTTCGGCGTCACCACCGCGACGCCCGACTGCACGAGGTCTCCCCAATCCTTGATCGCCTTCGGATTGCCCTTGCGGACGAGGAAAACAATCGTTGACGTGTAGGGCGACGAGTTATTCGGCCGGCGGCTTTGCCAATCGGCCGGGATTTTTCCGGATTTTGCCGCTATCGCATCGATGTCCGGGGCGAGCGCCAGGGTGACCACTTCGGCCTTCAATCCGTCAATCACGGCCCGCGCTTGCGACCCCGAGCCGCCATGCGAGGTGCGTATGGTCACCGTCTCTCCCATGCGTGACTTCCAATCGGCGGCGAACAGCGCATTGAATTCTCTATAAAACTCGCGGGTCGGATCATAGGAAACGTTGAGGAGAGACAACTCCGCTTGCGCGGCAGCGGCGCCCAGCAGCGATACCGCGAAGACGATTGCCGCAACGAGGTGTCCCAAGATCGCTCTGAAGCAAGAAACGCGCACGGATGGGCTCCGCAATCTGTTTGCCAAGGCTGTCGTTATTTTAATTCACCGCTCCAATCGAACATTTCGACCAACGGGGTATGCCATCTCTCGTTCGATTGCCGGTGCCCCGCGACATCGCCCCTCGCGGCTCGATCCCCAGGATCAAGCAGCGCTCCAAGGCCGGCCTCACCATGCCGCACCGAAGAGGCAAGGTGCTCAACTCTTTCGAGGTAGGGACGGTCGGAGGTAACCCGCGCGGGACGATACGCTACCCTCATAGGGCAGCCTGGAATCGCCCAGCCAGTCTCGTCGACGATCGGATCGACCTGGACCATCCCGAGACCAGGTCGAAGGAGGGATCTTCAGATGAAATCGCCCTGCTGCTTGTGCTCAACGTGGCTTCAACGCCGCATTGAAGAATGGGCCCGCCGTCTTGGAGCTTCGTCGCCGATGGGCATGGCCGAATTTTGGTCCACGTCTGGACATACCGAATACAAACTTGTAGCGCGATGATCCGCGCGACATGGCAGGCACCCCTCCGATCGTCGAGCACTCGACGGCAGCAATCCAACCGCCAACACACGAAGGAACACGACACCGATACGGCGCTTGACCTCAACTGCCCCATGCAAGCCGGATCCAAAGGACCCGATGCCGCATTGAGAGCGATGCTGGTTTCGGCGTTCTGCGCCAATGCCGGAAACGCCGTGACGACGACGATCACCGTCGCTGCTCAAGTGAACTCCATTATCTTCCCCTTTTAACCGTTCTTCCTGTCGCGCGGCCCCTTGACGGTATCTTCCGGGCTCAATGCTGGCCGCGTCTCGATTGCAACAGAATCGGTCTGCGACGCGATTCCTAGAGAAGCGAGGGAGCGCGCGCGGTCAGTCGGCTGAGAGGGTCGTCTGCCAGCCGTGGATGGCTCCATAGAGAACCAAGGACAACGCCCGCAGCTCCTCGACCTCGGCTGCCGGGTTTTTGCCGCTCTCTTCCGCGAGCGTGGCGCGTCGGAGCGCGCCGGCCCATGCGAGAGCGGCCGCGAAGACGGCGGCGTCGTCGGCGTCGTAAAGGCCCCTGATCGAGCTTTGAAGGTCATCGTCCTCGAGGGCGGAGCTGCCGCCTTCCTGTGCGGCGGCGCGCTGAAGAGCGTTCTCCAGCAAGACGGAGGCGGTGAACGTGCAGCCGTCCTGAATGCCCCCGCGCGGCGCCGCCCGCCGCGTCGAAGACGGCGTGCGGCTTCTCGGTGCATGGCAGCGGGTAGCCGAGGTGATCGAAAAAACCGGACGGCGCGCGCGCCCACTGGCAGCGGGAGACGCCTGTCTCTTCGCGCCGAACGAACGCCATTGCGCGGCGAGCGCCCGGCGCAGCTTGACGCCCGCGGCATCGGACCAGGCCGCTGTGAGCGCGCGGGCGGCGAGGCAGAAGGCTGCGAGGGCGATGCAGACGACGAGGAGCTTCGAGAGGGCGAAAGCCCCGAGGGTGGCGGCGAGCTCCGCAATCGTGGCTCCGGGCACGCCCAGCGTGTCAAGGATGAGTAAGCCGTTCAACGCGAGCACCGCACCGGCGGCGGCGATCGCGGCAAACGAAGTGTAGCGGCCGTTCGCGCTGGCGCCCATGACGTCCGACCGCCGTGTCAGAATGAGGAGGCTGATCATCGGGACGGGGAGAACCAAGCTGAGCACAACTTGGCTGAGAACGAGCGCCCGCGTTGCGTCGACCCCGAGCGCCACAACGACAATCGACGGTATCATCGTGACGACGCGTCGAACCCAGAGCGGGATGTGAAAGCCGACGAAGCCCTGCATGATGACCTGGCCCGCCATCGTGCCGACGGCCGAACTCGAGAGGCCCGAGGCGATGAGCGAGGTCAGGAAGACCGCCGCTGCACCGATGCCCATCAGCGGGATGAGGGTGAAGTAGGCGGTCTCGATGCTGGCGATGTCGTCATGGGCGCCGTCGTGGAAGACGGCCGCCGCCATTGCGAGCATGGCCATATTGACGAGGCCGGCGAGGCCGAGTGCCAGCACGACCTCTCGGTTCGAGAAGCCGATCAGCTTGCGGCGCTCACCGTCAGTTCTCGGGACGATGCGGTTCTGGGTCAAGCCCGAGTGGAGATAGATCGCGTGCGGCATGACCGTGGCG